>Ga0153915_10004733_pt1 | contig 12585 bp, 11 predicted proteins | sample Opewatmetagenome_2_FD_107003 | JGI IMG/M metagenome (GOLD analysis project Ga0153915, IMG submission 107003) | Freshwater wetland microbial communities from Ohio, USA - Open water 3 Core 3 Depth 3 metaG | ecosystem: Environmental > Aquatic > Freshwater > Wetlands | place: USA: Ohio, Lake Erie... | reverse complement strand
TTGCTTTGTGCTGCCGATTTTGGTTTCGTCAGGAAAAAACATTTCTGCGTCCATCGATAGTAAACTAAATCCCAATGCCGCAGCTATCTGCGAACTTTCAGAACTGCCAAATATTGGACCGGCAAGAGCGAAAGCAATCACAGAATACAGACAGGGGCAAATAAAGGCTTTCAAATCGGTAAAAGACCTTGAAAAAGTCAAAGGCGTCGGTGAAAAGACGGCGGGAAAACTGGAACAATGGTTAAAATTTGAAAATGATACGGATTAACACAGTTATTATATTTTGGAATGAATAAATGGCTGACTGGGAAATACATAAACCACTTGGAACGTGTACTGGAACCGGCAAGGTAATCGAGCCGGAGGAAGACTATATCGCAACACTTGTCGAAACGCCGGAAGGAATACAGCGCAAAGACTATTGTCTGGCGTACTGGACGGAAAATAAGCCGGAAGTTTACTGCTACTGGAAAAGCGCAATGCCAAAGCATGACCAGAAGAAGAAATTGTTTATAGATGATAATATGCTGCTGGCATTCTTCGAGAGACTTGCAACGGAAACCGATGAAGAAAAAGTAAATTTCAGATTTGTGCTTGCGCTTATCCTGATGCGAAAGAGAATTCTTAAATACGAATCGTCAAAAACTGAAAACGGAAAAGAAGTATGGACGCTGAAAGTGTCCGGCAAAGAACAAATAGAACAGGTAGTAAATCCACACCTGATGGAAGATAAAATCGACCAGTTGTCAGAACAGCTTGGACAAATACTGCAGGTGGAATTTAATGGATAAAAAAAATCAAAAATCAAAAATCAAAAATTCTGTAATCTGCCAAAGACAGATGACTTCTTTATTTTTTATCATTTGTTCTTTGTTCGTTGTTTTTCTTGTCAGCGGATGTGTGGTTCAAAAACGAAGCTGTCCTGCACTTGCGACGGTATCCGAAGCGAGCCAAATTCTGGATGACTATTCTGCGGGAATTAAGCCGCTAAAAGCGACGGGGAACTGCACGATAAGCTACACGAATGCAAAAGGTGAGAAATTCGCGCAGGCGTTTCCGGTGCGAATGTGGTATCTTAATAGCCATAAATTCTGCCTGTATGGCGATGTGGCATTTAATCCGAAAGGAGTGTGCTTTGCGGTAAATGGCGATGAATACTGGGCTTACGCAAGGCCGCTTGGTGTATATGTAAAGGGTAAAATCAACACGGCGGGCGAGGATTATTTATCAAATCCTGCACTGCTGGTCGATTTTTTGCAGCCAGTTGATTCGGTTTATGATAAGATTGTTATATCTAAAAACATAATGTTTTGCCGGGCAAGTCAAAGCGGCAAACAGAAAAAAATATTCATAGACACCTGCGGCAAAGTCACAAAAAAAATTGAATATTTGAATCGCAGCGAAAAGCCGGTGCTGATTATTGATGCGGGTGAATATAAAAATGTGAAAGGTGCTGAGTTTTCTTTTCCATATAAACTGAATTATAAATATTTCGATAATAAAAAAGGCAGTAATCAAATGGAGTTGAAATTAGATTCGGTGCAGAGCTGGCAGGGAAAACCTGAACAAATTAAAGCACTATTTGCCGAACCTGACGCAAATGAATTTGAAAAGGATAAAAAATAATGGCTAAAAAAGCACTCAGACAAAAAATATCGGAAGGTCTGCTGTTAGTTGACGGCGCGACAGGTACGCAGTTAATGGCCAAAGGTGTGGAAGCGGGAAAATGCAACGATTATCTCAATATCGAATCGCCGCAGATTATTCTCGATATTCATAGCAGTTACTTCGACGCTGGAAGCGATGCGGTCTATACAAATACGTTTGGAGCAAATGAAATTACACTGGCTCGGCATAATCTTGCTGATAAAGCAGACGAGATAAACGCAGCGGCGGTAAAAAATGCCAGACAGGCTGCCGGCAACGGCAGATATGTAATCGGCGATATAGGGCCGTGCGGAGAATTCCTTAAACCACTGGGAACGCTTGAGCCTGATACTCTAAAGAGCGTTTACGCCAAACAGACTAAAGCTCTTTTGCTGGCAGGCGTTGATGGCTTTGTGATTGAAACGTTTATGGCAGCTGATGAGGCGAGAGTCGCAGCGGAGGGCGTGAAATCCGTTTGCGATTTGCCGGTGTTTGTGTCGATGGCTTTCGATGCGGCTGGAAATGATTTCAGAACGATGATGGGCGTAAGCGTTGATACGACGGTGAATGAGTTTGCGGCGCTGGGAGTTGACGCAATCGGGTTCAACTGCGGAACATTGAAGATGGAACAATATTTACAACTAACTGAAAAGTTTATAAAATTACTCGCCGGTAAAAATATCGTGCTTTTGGCGAAACCGAACGGCGGAAAGCCGGAACTGGTTGACGGCAAAGCTGTGTACAAATTATCTGATAAGGATTTCGGCGACTGGCTCGCGAAGATTCATAAGGCAGGGGCGGTGATTGTCGGCGGCTGCTGCGGAACTTCGCCTGCACATATAAAAGCAATGGCAAAGAAGCTTAAAAGTTAAAGCTAAAAATTAAAAGTAGTTATTAGTCAACAGGAAACTAAAAATGAAAATTGTAAAAATGTCGGTTATGTTTGGTGTTGCATTTGCGATGTGTATCTGCGGATGCGCGGTTACGCCGGAGAAGCCGGTTGAAAAAATAACGCTTGAATCAGAAGCCAACGAAGCAATCGCTCTTATGAAAACGAAAGACCCGTCAATTCAGACTTTCTTCGATAAATCATACGGGTACGCAGTGCTGCCGAAAGTGTTTAAAGGCGCTTTCATAGCCGGATTTGCTTACGGAAGAGGCGAAGTTTATGAGCAGGGCGCAAAGGTTGGCTACTGCAATATGAAACAGGCCACCGGCGGGTTGTCAATCGGCGGTGAATTCTATCGTGAAATAATATTCTTCAGAGCCAAAGAAGATATGGACAAATTTAGGAAAGGCGAATATACATTCGCAGCACAAGTAACAGGCGTGGCTGTATGCTGGGGTGCAGCGGCCAAGGCGGATTACAAGGACGGAATGGCAGTGTTCATAGCTACCAACGTCGGTGCAATGGTTGATGCGTCACTCGGCGGACAAAAATTCAATTACGAACAAAAGGTTATTCTGAAGAAAGTACAATAATGAAAAAAGTTTTTTTCATTACTGTGATAGTCTGTTTAGCCACCACGGTTTGGGCAAAACAGACTATAAAATTGCCGGCTATAAAGTCATCGCCGACTGTAAAATCACCGGCTATAAAATCATCATCGACTGTAAAATCTTCGATGAAAGTCGACAAGATAGAAAAATTTAACAGAGAGAAAGTCCTAAAAATTGCCGATGATGTTGCAGCGAACGTATTATCAGTTCCGCTCGATGCGAAGTATCCGACGGTATGCTCATATTACGGCGTGCTGGAATTTGCACAGGTGATTGGCAATAAGGATTTCATAAATGAAGTAAAGAGAAACTACGCGGCTTTTCCGGCGACATCCGAAGAAATTTTTTATTCCGATGACAAAGCTGCCGGTGCAGACAAACGCAAATCACCGAAAACAAGCGATATTCGAGCTGGGCACGTTGACTGGAATGTATTTGGAATTTTGCCGTTCGAGCTTTATCTGCAAAGCGGCGATGCGAAGTATCTTAAAGTCGCGATGCAACTTGCTGAAGACGAATGGGCTGAGCCGAACGAATGGGGACTGACGGCATATTCACGATTCTGGGTTGACGATATGTTTATGGTGGGTGCGCTGCAGGTGCAGGCATATAAAGCAACCGGCAAAGAAATATTTTTAGACAGGGCAGTTGTGCAGCTTTTGGCTTATGCAAAAATGCTTCAGCAGGATAACGGGCTGTTTCAGCATACCGCGGAAGTGCCGGTATTCTGGGCTCGCGGCAACGGGTGGGCGGCGGCGGTTATGGCAATGACGCTGGAAAGTATGCCGAAGAAATATCCGAAACGGCAGGAACTGATGAACGTTTATAAAAAAATGATGACTGCGCTGAAAAAATATCAGACGCCAAACGGATTGTGGCATCAGATAATCATAGACCCTGAGAGCTATGAAGAGACGAGCAGCACGGGAATGTTCACATACGCAATTGCGACGGGAATTAAAAATAAATGGCTCAATAGTTCATATCATTCTGTTGCGATGAAAGGATGGAACGGGCTTGCCAAAAAGGTCAAGAACGGCCGGCTTACGGATATATGCGTTGGTACAGGCGCAGAGAAAAACTATAATTATTATCTGAACAGGCCGACAAAGACTGGAGATTTACACGGACAGGCAGCGTTTTTGTGGGCGGCATCAGCAATGCTGAGAACATACAAATAAACAAAACTAAAAACTTAAAAATAAAAATGTAAAACTAATGATTCGGCATAACGGCTGAGATGTTTATTTATTGTTTTAATAAGCCGAGAATTGCGGAAACGGTTTTTTGCGTTGCGCCCTGATTTTGTTTTATGACGTTCTGACCTGCAGCAGCGATTTGTTTTGCGAATTGCGGTTCATTAAGGCATTTCTGCATTGTTTCGTAAAGTTCGTTTTCATCATTCACTTCAATTGCACCCTGTGCGCTCAAAAGCGATTTGACGGTTTCCCTGAAGTTAAATGTGTGTGGGCCGAAAATTGTACATTTGCCCATCGCGGCAGATTCCATCATATCAGAGCCACCCATCGGAACAAGCGACCGGCCTACGAAAACGATTGTTGCAAGAGAATAAAATTTTCTCAAATCACCCATAGTGTCGCCGAGGATTGCGGTATGTCCGTTTGTCTCGCCGGCTTGTTCGCCGGATTTTATTTTGCTGTATCTTGTCATCTCAAAACCTGACTGCTTAATGAGCGACGCGACTTCGTCGAAACGCTCCGGTTTACGCGGAACAACAACAAGGCGAAGGTCTGTATATTTTTGCTGCTGTTTTAATCTTTTAAAGGTATTGATTATGATTTTTTCTTCGTCCGGGCCTGTTCCGCCTGCGACCCAGAGACGTTGATTCGCGATGCTTAACTGGCTTGCGAGTTTGTCGGCTCCTTCGACTTTATCTGTTACCTGTGCGGTGTCATATTTTAAACTGCCGGTAACGACCGCTGCTTTGTGATGCCCGCCAAGATCGATAAAACGGTCGGCATAATTTTTTTCCTGTGCAAGAAAAAGGGCGACTTTTTTGAAAGTGTTTTTCACAAACGATTTTACTAATTTGTATCGCGGGAAACTTCTATCGCTGATTCTGCCGTTGATGACGACGACTGGGATGCCCAGGCGATACGCTCTTGAAGTGAAATTCGGCCAGACTTCAAGCTCCATCAGCAGACAAATATCCGGTTTCAATCTTTTAAACGCGCGATGTACAATGAAAGAAAAATCGAACGGAAAATAAAACACTTTCAATTCTTTGCCGTAAAGTTTGCGAGCCTGCTCAATGCCTGTGTCTGTTGTTGCGCTGATGATGATTTCATATTGCGGGATTTGTTTTTTCAGTTCGGCGACTAATGTTTTCGTGGCGTTGACTTCGCCGACACTGACGGCGTGAATCCAGAGGCATTTTTTTTCCGGGAAATTTCGGCGGACTTTGCCAAACCTTTCATCCCAGCCGTGCCTGTAACGGTTATGTGCTATAACCCTGTACAGAATTTTCGGGCTGATAACGATAAGTGCGAGAAGATAAATAATGTCATTGAGACATTTCATTTTTTGAGTTTGACTGCCTTAAAAATAAAAGAATTCAGAAAATATATGCCTTTTCAAGGCTGAACAATAAGCCGGTAATGATACCCCCTGTGTCCTGTTGTGTCAAAGACAAATAAATACCAGAGAGTATTCCATTTTGCCGGTTTTTGTGTATAATCAAATAGTATTATATCCGAATTTTTTGTCAGGTGCGCGAGTGGAAAGTATATTTGCCAAAAAAAATCTTGTCGCTTTGTTTTTTATCTCAGTTATTTTCCCTGCCAAACTTTTAGCGGAGCCAAATTATCAAAATGCTCAGCAGATTAACTTCAAGAATAGATTATTGCCCGCGCCGCTGAACGGCGGCTTCAAAATGGATGGCTACTGGGTCTGGTGTGGCTCCGTTATAAAAGGAAACGATGGAAAATACTATATGTTCGCTTCACGCTGGCAGAAAAAACTTAGTTTTAGTCCGCACTGGCTGACAAATTCAGAAGTCGTCCGGGCGATTTCAGATACAGCCGCCGGGCCTTATAAGTTTCAGGAAGTGGTTTTGCCTCCACGCGGCGAACAATACTGGGATGGCAAAATGACGCACAATCCGGTTATCTGCAAATCTGGCGATATGTATTTGCTGTATTACACCGGAACAACATATCACGGCGATATGCCGACGCCGGAAAATCCGACCGCCGAGGATTCGCCTTTAAAATTGGAAGCCCACCAGCACGAAAGAATCGGTCTTGCGACATCAAAATCTGTTTACGGGCCGTGGCAAAGAAGAGACAAACCGATTTTAGATGTTAGACCAAATAGCTGGGAGCAGTATCTCGTAAGTAATGCCGCTCCTTTAGTTATGCCTGACGGGAAAATTTATTTGTTCTATAAAGGCGTGGAAAAACTAAGAACGCACGCTATCGGGCTGGCTGTTGCGGAAAATTATGAAGGACCTTATGTGCGTGTTTCCGACAAACCTTTTGAACTCGGTGTTGATGCTGAGGACCCGACAGTTTGGTTTGAAAACGGCAGATATAATATGCTGCTGCTGGATTGCGGACGGAAATACTCGAATAAAGAAATTTTTTATATTACCTCTGATGACCTTTTGCACTGGAGGGCAGATGCCAATCCTGTTGCGATTACGAAAAATATTTTGTGGGAGGATGGGCAGTACAGAAAAATGAGCAATACGGAACGGCCGCAGATTCTGATGGAGAATGGCAGGGCAACTTATGTTTTTTTCGCCACGAGTCAAAAAAATGACGGAGAGAAATTTACGTGGAATATGTGTATTCCATTAAAATAGTTATGGATGGAAATAAAAAATTAGTATGATGCCACTAATGGCGCATTCTTAAGTCAAATCGGGACATCATACTAATATCGAAATAGCAAAAATAAATTAATCTATTATTTTTGCAGGGTGAATTTCATATCTTTTTCTTTAATCCGCCAATGCCAGGGTTCGTAAGTAATACCTGCCTTTGAATCCTTCGGATATGAGAGAATAAAATTAAATTTTTGTGCGTTTTTCATCAGCCAGTTAAATTCAGGAAGTGCCTCGAATTGTTCAGGATTGCCATCGCCGTTAATGCCGTCTTCGTTAATAAAGTCAATCGCCTGACGCCCTGGGCAGCCGTGCTCGCTGTAGCCCGGCAGCGCGACATACTTTACGGTTTCGCGGATGGAGTAATCGTGGTTTTTCAAATAGAAGACAAACAGATATAACTGATATGCGCTGCTGCGATAACCGGATTCGATATAAAGACGTTTGCCGATGTCTTTTTGCATCGCATCCATCATTCGTGTATAACTTTGGTTAACATCTTTCGGTAAAAATTGCGGCGGTATAACATAGGGCTTGCCATCGACTTTGATTTGCTGCCCTCTGAGGATAACAAATTCCTCATTGCCTTCGGCGATTCCGAGATATGGAATCTTTACCGACAGGGCATTAGCATCGAGAGTTTCAAATTGTTTGAGGAAGTTTTTCTGTCCTTCATTAAGCGGGGCGTAAAGGTCATCGAATCTAAGTGAGGCAAGGCTGTTGTTTCCATTTCTTTCATTAATCAGAGGCTCAAGTGTGGCAAGAATGTCTTTAACCTGATTAACATCTGATGGGGACAGACGGTCAAGATTCAACCCTGCAAAGGCAATGCCGGCAGATAAAAATGAAAGAACAAAAATAAAACAAATTAACTTTGACATATTTATCCTCCACAGCAGAAATTTATTTTTGCAGAACGTACTTTAAAGCTTCGTCGGTTTGTTTAACGAAGACAAATTTCATTCCTTTTTTCGCTTCTTTCGGAACTTCAACCATATCCTTTTGATTTCTAAACGGCAGGACAACAGTTTTTATGCCGGCCTGTTTTGCGGCGAGGATTTTTTCCTTCAAGCCGCCAATCGGCAGAACGTGGCCTTTGAGCGTTATTTCGCCGGTCATTGCGACGTCTGGTCTGGCCGGTTTGTTCGTCAAAAGAGAAATCAGCGAGGTGAACATCGCAACGCCTGCGCTTGGTCCGTCTTTTGGAACTGAGCCTGCGGGAACGTGAATATGAAAATCCTGTTTGGCGAATTTAGCCGGGTTGATATCGTATTTTTTACAGTTTTCTTTTACGTTTGAGAATGCAGCCTGCGCGCTTTCTTTCATAACACTGCCGATTTGGCCTGTCAGGATGAGTTCGCCTTTGCCCGGCATAGATGCCGATTCGATGAAGAGTATTTCTCCGCCGAAAGGCGTATAAGCAAGTCCTGTAGCTACGCCGGGAACGGCTGTTCGCATCGCGATTTCCGATTCGTGTTTTATCGGCCCGAGGATTTTCAGCAAATCCGCCTTCGTGATACTTGCCGAGCGTTTGCTTCCTTTCGCAATTTCAGTTGCGACAGACCTGCAGACTGCTGCGATAGTTCGCTCAAGATTGCGAACGCCTGCTTCCGCGGTGTATCTGCGGATAATTTCGACGACGGCGTCGGTACTGATTTTCAGTCTCTTATTATTTAAGCCGTTTTCCTTCAGTTGACGCGGGATGAGATACTTTTCCGCGATTTTTAGTTTTTCAGTTTCGGTATATCCCGGCAGTTCGATAATTTCCATTCTGTCCATAAGGGCGGGTGGAATTGGTTCGGTATAATTTGCTGTGCCAATGAACATTACACTCGAAAGGTCGAACGGCTGGTCGAGATAATGGTCGGTAAAACTATTATTCTGTTCCGGGTCGAGCACTTCGAGCAGTGCGCTGGCGGGGTCGCCTCTGAAATCGGCACCGATTTTATCCAATTCGTCGAGCATAAACACGGGATTCTTACTGCCGCATTTACGCAGCTCCTGCAGAATTCTGCCCGGCAGAGCGCCAATATATGTTCTGCGATGGCCGCGGATGTCGGCTTCGTCTCTGATTCCGCCAAGCGAAATTCGCACGAATTTTCTGCTCATTGCGTGCGAGATGGATTTTCCGAGACTTGTTTTGCCTACGCCCGGCGGGCCTATAAAGCATAGAATCGGGCTTTTGCCGGTTGGATTAAGTTTTCGCACTGCAAGAAATTCGAGAATGCGTTTTTTGACTTTATCAAGGCCGTAATGGTCTTTTGCAAGATTTTTTTGAGCCTTTTTTATGTTCAGCGAATCAACCGTACAGACATTCCACGGCAGTTCGCAAAGCCAGTCAAGATATGTTCGGGTAACGCCATAGTCCGGCGAATACGGCGGAAGTTTAGCCATTCGGTCAAGCTCACGCATCGCTTCCTGCTCAACTTTTTCCGGCATCTTCGCGTTTTTAATTTTATTTTTTAATTCATTTACTTCTTCTGTTCGTTTGTCATCCTGTCCGAGTTCAGTTTGAATTGCTTTTAACTGTTCCTGCAGGAAATACTCACGCTGATTTTTTTCAACGGACTGCTTGACCTGCCCCTGAATTTTATGGCTCAATTCGAGAACTTCGAGTTGATTCGCCAATGCGAGAGAAATTGTTTCGAGTCTTTTCTGCGCGTCAAGCTCTTCAAGAAGCTGCTGTTTTTCCTGGACGGTAATGCTCAAATTAGACGCAAGAAAATCCGAAAGAGCAGATGGTGTTTCTATATTTTCAAGAAGAATCGATGCCTCTTCCGGAACGTTCGGACTTAAATGTATGACTTTATTAGCTGCGTTGCGAACGCTGACTATCAGAGCCTGCAGTTTTTTACTGATTTTTGTCTTGCTGACGAGCGGCTTGATTCGGACTTTTAAATACGGCTCAACGGATACAATTTCTACTATTTTGAATCTTATCAAGCCGTGAACAATGACGTTTACCGTTCCCTGTGGAATCTTGACAACTTTCAGGATTGTAGCAGCGGTTCCGATTTCATAAAGGTCGTCCAGCGTCGGATTGTCAACAGTCGGGCTTTTTTGAGTTACCAGACCGATGATAGAGTCTGCGGATTTAGAGTCGTCGAGCAGCTTTTGGCTTTTTTGGCGTCCGACCGCCAGGGGCGTAACGGTGCCGGGAAACACAACCGCGTTTCTAATTGGCAAAACGCCGATAATCTCAGGGATATCTATTTCTTTTGTCTTTTCAAGAATATCACTTTGCTCGCCCTCGAAGTTAGGCTCTATATTCACGATGTCTACAAGTTTTAATTTTTCGCTCATAAGCCCGAATTTTATACTATCGTCAAAAAATTAAAAAGCTAAATTTTAAAACTTTATATATGTCCTGATTCTGTATATCATTAGGTAATGTTCTTGACTTTAACGGACGTTATTGGTACGCTTATGTCTTTAGTTTATAACCCTTTGCGTTTATTAAGGAGGTAATTCCTTGAGAGTTTTATCCGGCATTCAGCCCTCCGGCAGATTGCATATTGGAAATTTTTTTGGAGCGATGAAGCAACATTTACAGCTTCAGGCTCAAAATGAAAGTTTTTATTTCATAGCGTCTTATCACGCTATGACCAGCGGTCCAAAGCCTGACGTGCTTCGTCAGAACTGCCTTGCCGTCGCTATGGACTATCTTGCACTAGGCCTCGACACTGAAAAAACAGTTTTCTGGTGTCAGTCTGATGTGCCGCAGGTAACGGAATTGTGCTGGATACTGTCATGCGTTACGCCGATGGGACTTTTGCAGAGATGCGTTAGTTTCAAAGACAAAGTTGCACAGGGACTTCTTCCCAATCACGGTCTTTTCGCATATCCGGTACTGCAAGCCGCTGATATTCTTATTTTCGACAGTAATCTCGTGCCGGTCGGCGCAGACCAGAAACAGCATATCGAAGTTACTCGTGATATCGCGGGCTATTTCAATAATACTTACGGCGAAACTTTCGTTTTGCCGAAAGACCATATTATCGAATCTGTTGCTGTTGTACCTGGTCTAGACGGACGCAAAATGAGCAAGAGTTACGATAACACAATAGAAATATTCGAGCCTGAAAGCTCCGTTAAGAAAAAGGTAATGCGAATCGTTACTGATTCGGCGCCGGTGGAATCACCTAAAGACCCGAATAAGTGTAATATTTTCGCACTGCTGAAATTAGTCGCTTCGCCGGAAGAATTGGCCGAATGGGATAAAAAGTATCGGCAGGGCGGCACAGGCTACGGCGATGCCAAAAAAAGACTTGTCGAACTTCTGATTGAATATTTCAAGCCCTATCGCCAAAAAAGAGCAGAGCTTGAAAAGAATGTTGATTATGTGAAAAAAGTTCTCGCGGACGGTGCTCAAAGAGCCGCAGCAGTTGCCGACAAAACTTTGAAAAGAGCACGTAAAGCAGTCGGCCTTGAGTAAGTTTTGAATTTTCAGTTTTGAGTATTGAGTTTTATGTCTGACTATAAAATAAATCTTGATGTATTTTCAGGCCCGCTGGACTTGCTTTTGTACCTTGTACGCAAGGACGAAGTGGATATTTATGATATTCCCATAGCAAAAGTTACCGCAGAGTATATTCGTTATATTGAAATGCTGAAATTATTCGATATTGAATTGGCCGGCGAATTTCTTGTGATGGCCGCGACGCTGATGGAGATAAAATCTGCGATGCTGCTGCCGAAAGACCAGATAGACGCCGCCCAGCAGGATATTACCGACCCGCGGCATGAGCTTATAAGGCAGCTTCTCGAATATAAAAAGTTCAAAGATGCCGCTAATATGCTCAATCTTTCTGCGCAGACGATGCAGCAGAAATTTTCACGCAGCGACAATATTATTTCCAGTCTTGAGCCGAAGACTGAACCTGAACTTGACCTTGACCAGGTAACTGTCTGGGACTTGCTCAACGCCTTTGACACTATGATGAAGGCAACCGGCAATCTTATGGATATCAGTCATATTAGCGACGATACCCCAATAGACCTTTATCAGATTGAGATTCTTCATCGGCTGCAGAACGAAGGCGCGATGAGTTTTACGAGAGTATTCGAAGGCAAAAAAAATAAAATTGTAGTGATTGGTCTTTTTCTCGGCGTTTTGGAACTTGTCAGGGAAAAGTTGATTACCGCTGAGCAGGCTGCTCCTCTTATGCCGATTTATTTAAGGCCTTTGACAAATGAGCCTGCGGAAGAGGCTGTTCATAAGGCAATGATGGCCGATGTTGTTGAAGAAAATACGATAATGGAATCCGCTGATGAACAAAATAATATTCCCATCGAGGCAATAGACCAGCCTATACCTGAGCCAAAACCTCCTGTTGTTATAGTCGAAATTGCTCCATCTGAACAAACAGGCGAATCGCAAATCGAAGTTGAATTACAGGGCGATGTTGAAAAAGGCATAGAATAAATCATAAATTGATTAGTTCTCCTGCAATGTTTGATTGGGTAATAAATCGAGGTTTGGTGTCAAAACCAATATTTATTTTCCTTGCGAGAATTTCCGAAAATGCTTATTATTTACGGTTTTCTAAAGGAATAAGAATTGGCAGAAAGCAAAAGACACGTATCGCGTG
>Ga0153915_10004732_pt1 | contig 12587 bp, 8 predicted proteins | sample Opewatmetagenome_2_FD_107003 | JGI IMG/M metagenome (GOLD analysis project Ga0153915, IMG submission 107003) | Freshwater wetland microbial communities from Ohio, USA - Open water 3 Core 3 Depth 3 metaG | ecosystem: Environmental > Aquatic > Freshwater > Wetlands | place: USA: Ohio, Lake Erie... | reverse complement strand
TCGCCTCGAACCCAACGCCTACGGCTTGCATGCCGCGTTGGCGGTCGCGCTCAAGGCGCAAGGAAACCTGATGGCGGCACTGCGGGAGTACTTCATCGCCCTGAAAGACCGCAGGGAGTTCGAGGCCTATGAAAAGACCTGGCAGCAACCGGATGTCTCCGGCACGTCGTATTCAGACTGAATCGAGTGTCGAGTCGTCTGTAAAAATATCGTCGGGGAAATTTCTGATACCTCCCGACCAATCGCCGCGACAACACGGGTCACTCGCTGCCTCTTGTGCTCCACGTTCACGCCGGATACGGCATCGACGAAGAGAATCCGACCCATGCCGAACGAGGGCCATGTAACGACGCTGACGCCGCGAATCAGCTCGCGTTGGGGTATTTTCGCCTACGCGCCGCTTGGAGTCATACTTTTCTTCTCTTTCTTCTACGGACTCGGCGCCTACGGTCTGCTGAATGACAACGAAGGACTTTATGCCGAAATTGCGCGCGAGATGCTCGAGGTCCACTCCTACGTCATCCCGACGCTCAACTATGTTCCCTATATCGAAAAGCCGCCGCTGCTCTACTGGCTGCTCAGCCTGAGTTATTCTCTCTTCGGCGTTTCCGAGATCTCGGCGCGTCTCGTGCCCGCTTCGGCCGCCGCCCTGCTTTGTCTGGGCATGGCACGCTTCGGTCGCAGCATCGGCCGGCCGCAAACCGGAATTCTGGCGGCATTCGTGCTCGCCAGCAGTCTCGGCTTCGCGCTGCTCGCGCGCACGGTCATGTTTGACATGCTGCTGACGGCGTTCATCGCGTTCTCGCTTTTCGCCTTCTACCGCTGGTTTGAAAACGGCCGCCTGCGCGATCTGCGCCTGGCGTACCTGTTCCTCGGGTTGGCGGTCATGACGAAAGGCCTGGTCGCGCTCGCCTTGGTCGGTCTGACCGTAACGGTATTTCTTGCGTTCGCAGGCCTCGGCGCTCGCCGCGCCCGCGCCCTGGCGGACATCCCGGGCATACTGCTCTTCTTTTTGATGACCCTTCCCTGGCACCTGGCGGCGTTGCTTTCCGATCCCGGTTTTGGCTGGTTCTATTTCATCAACGAACATGTATTGCGCTTCCTCGGCCGCCGCGTACCCGACGATTTTTATACCGGCCCGATCTATTACTATGTCCCGCTGGTCCTGGCCGGTTTGCTGCCATGGACTGGCTGGCTTGCGCTCGGTTTCCGACGCCTCGCCGCGCGCGAGCCGCTCGAAAAGTTTCTGCTTGTCTGGTTCCTGGTATTTTTTCTGTTCTTTTCCCTCTCACGTGGTAAAGCCAGCTACTATCTGGTCACCGCCATGCCCGCGGCCGCGCTGTTCGTCGCCTTGCAGATCGAGCGTTGCGCCCGGGCGGGGAAATCGCGTCTGAACGGCGCCTTCGCCATCACGGGCCTGGCGGTCGCCGTGATCCTGGCCGTGTGGGTTCTGCTGCCCTACCGCGAACTGCTGCAAAACACCGTCGCCCTGCGCGCGGCCGGCGTAATGCTGATCGTCGTAACGCTGGGCGTTGCGTCATCCCTGATGGCGCGCGAATCGCTATCGGCGCAACCGTTGTCACTGGCAATCACCCTGTCCGCCCTCGTCGTGCCGTTCGCGCTCGTCGTGGTGTCAGGCATGGCTGCCGCGCAGGATGACTTGTCGGAAGCCGGGTTCACGCGCACCATCGCGGCGCGGACGACCGGGCATCCGGTCGTGCTGTTCCGGGATTTCGAACAGGTTTCCTCGCTGCTTTTCTACCTCCACCGGCCGCTCCCGGTCATCGACAGCGCGAGCAATGATCTCTACTACGGTCAGCACACGCCGGCAGGCCGGAAGCTGTTCTTCACGTCCCACGACCTCGTGCGCTGGAGCGCCTCGGAAAAACTGTACGTCGTGGTACGGGATGCGCGCCGGCGCGAGTTCGAAAAGGGTCTGCGCGGACGGATATTCTGCCGCGTCGCCGGCGGCGACCAGGTAACGCTGTACAGCAACGACCGGAAAGAATGCGGCGTCAAGTAACGATGCGCGGGTAGATCCAGCCGCCGATGATCACCAGCAGCACCAGCACGACGGTCAACACGGCAAAGTCCAGTCCCAGACCGAAGCCGCTGGCGCCACCGGCCAACATCAGGGCCCGCAGACCATCCACCTCATAACTCAGCGGATTGAGATGCGCGATCTGCCTCAGCCATTCCGGCATGATCGTGGTCGGATAAATCGCGTTGCTGGCGAAAAACAGGGGCATGGTCAGCACCTGGCCGATACCCATGAACCGTTCGCGGGTCTTCACGATGCAGGCGATGATGAGCGAGAAAGTGGAAAACAACGCCGCGCCCAGCATCACCAGCAGAAATACGCCAGCGAGCGCGCCCGGGCTCCAGTTCATTTTCACGCCGAGTGCCAGCGCCAGCAAATAGATGATGACCGCCTGCGACAGCGCCCGCGCGCCGGCGGAGGCGGCCTTGCCGAGCACCAACGCCGTACGCGGCGTCGGACTTATGAGAAACTTGTGCACGATCCCAAGATCCCGTTCCCAGATGATCGAGATGCCATAGAAGATAGCGACGAAGAGCACGCTTTGCGCCAGGATGCCGGGCGCCAGGAAATCGATGTAGCTCAGGCTCCCCGTGGGGATGCCGCGCACATGCGCCAACACCTGCCCGAAGACCATCAGCCACAGGATGGGCTGTACCGCGCGCGTCGCGAGCTCCGTCGGATCGTGACGGAGTTTGCGTACCTCCATCCCCGCGATGGCCAGGGACTTCGTCAGAAACCGGTACGGGGCGATCAGGGTATGCGGCAGGACCATGGCAGCGAGTCAACCGAGCCTTTTCGCCGTGCGCCGCATGCTGGCGGTTTCGCGGTATTCTCCGCCGGCCTCGAGGGCATCGCCCGTGTAGTGCGCGAATACGTCATCCAGGGTGATGCTGTCGCCGCCGACGGCCGCTTTCAGTTCATTCAGCGTGCCGACAGCCATCGCTCTACCCTGGCGCAGAATCGCCATCCGGGTACAGAGATGCGCCGCCTCTTCCATATAGTGGGTCGTGAGAAAGATCGTGGTGTCATAGTCCGCGCGCAGCTGCTCGATGTGCTTCCACACGGCCTCGCGCGCCACCGGGTCGAGCCCCACGGTCGGCTCGTCGAGGAACAGCACTTGGGGGCGATGCAGCATCGATTGCGCGATCTCCAGGCGCCGGATCATTCCGCCGGAATACGTGTTGACCAGCTTGTCCGCCGCCTCCGTCAGCCCCATGAAAGCGAGCCCGTCACGGATACGCGCCTCGCGTTCCGCACGCGGGATGTCGTAAAGTTTGGCAAATATCCAGAGGTTCTCGTAACCGGTCAGCTCGCCGTCGGTCGACAGCATCTGCGGCACGTAGCCGATCACGCGCCGCACCTCGGCCCCGTGGCGGACGACGTCGTAACCGGCCACGGTGGCGCCTCCGGAAGTCGGCCGCAGCAGTGTCGTCAGTATTTTTATCAACGTTGTCTTGCCGGCGCCGTTTCGACCCAGCAAACCGAACACCTCGCCACGCTCCACCGAAAGCGACAGCGAATCCACCGCCGTCAGGTTCCCAAAGCGGCGCGTAAGTGTGCTGGTTGCGAGAATTTCGGTCATATCTTTTTCTTCACGATACACCTTATCGCCTGGTCTTAATACCTGCGTCGCCAGGCGATTAAGACAACATTTAGATGCATCGCCCATGAGAAAATTTCATCGGGACAGGCAGAACCTGCATCATTTTTTCGTGTGACCGCACATTCGACAGGTTACGTTGAGTGACACTCCGCGCCATGACGGCGGCTTCGTCGGAGGTAAAGACGCGCAAAACCGTCACCGCCCCGTCTACGGACACGGTTCGCGTAAAGCCCTGTAAAACTGTGTAAATGAATCGACCGAGGCGGCGTTCGCGCCACTGGGCGCGGCACTATCGAGACCACGCACGGTCTCAAGAGGTGTGCGGGGAGTATCTCCATGAATCGAATGCGGCTTGCAGAAAATCACACTGAACCCGGCGCGAAACGGACACGGCGTCCCGTCACCGGCATTTTTGCTCGCGATACCGCCCGTGACGGCGAAACCGCGCTCGCCAACGCCAAGAGCAGCCCCTGATGCGTTACCTACTCCTGATGTTTCTCTCCAAACCCATCGCCGTCATAGAACGCGCCAGGACCCTGAAGAATCATGTGCCCCGGACGCTCCGCTGGCTGCTCGTATCTTGCGCGGTCATCGCAGCCGGCGCGGCTTACGCGTGGTGGCACACCCGTCCGGAACCGCCCCGCTACGTAACCGCGGTCGTAGCGCGCGGGGACGTCGTGCGTTCGATCGTCACAACCGGCACGGTCAATCCGGTCGTCACCGTGCAGGTCGGCTCTTACGTGTCGGGCGTCATCCAGACCCTCTCCTGCGACTACAACACGCGGGTCAAGGCCGGACAGTTGTGCGCCAAGATCGACCCCCGCCCCTACCAGCTGGTGGTCGATCAGGACGCCGCCAACCTGGCGAGCGCCGAGGCACAACTGGAGAAAGATCGGGCGGGCCTCACCTACGCGAAAACCAATTACGAGCGCGACCTGAAGCTGCTGAGCGAGGGAATCGTATCCCAGGACACCGTCGACAACGACAAGAGCGCTTACGATCAGGGCAAGGCCCAGGTCGCGCTCGATGCAGCGGCGATCCAGCAACACCAGGCGGCGCTGAACGGGGCGCGCGTGAATCTCGGTTACACCAACATCGTGTCCCCGGTCGACGGCATCGTGATCTCGCGCAATATCGACGTCGGCCAGACGGTGGCCGCGAGCTTCCAGACGCCGACGCTGTTCCTCATCGGCAAAGACCTCACCAAGATGCAGGTCGACACGAACGTGAGCGAATCCGACGTGGGCGGAGCCAAAATCGGCGAGAAAGCCTCGTTCACGGTCGAGGCCTATCCGAACAAGGTTTTCCGGGGGCAAGTCACGCAAGTCCGGCAGGCCCCGATCACGGTACAGAACGTCGTTACCTACGACGTGGTCGTGAGCGTGGATAACCCGAAATTCGAACTTCTGCCGGGCATGACGGCGAACACACGCATCATCACGGCCGAACGCGATGATGTCCTGCGGGTGCCGCTGCAGGCCATCCGGTTCACGCCCGGGGGGCTGCGCCAGGCAACGACCGCGGAGACCGCGGGCGCGATGAAACCCGGCGAGGGCGCGCGCGTCTGGGTGCTGCGCGATAACCGCCCGCAGCCGGTCCCGGTCACCACCGGTCTGAGCGATAACACGTACGTGGAGATCGCCGGCGGCGACCTCAAAGCGGGCGATGCGGTGATCGTCAACGAGATCGCGTCAGGCAACGACGCCACGGCGCCACGGCGTTCGCCGCTGCGCCTGTGAAATCCACCGAGGCGGCGAATACCATGGTCGACCGCGTCATCGAGGTCCGCAAAGTCGTCAAGACTTACCGGCTCGGCGACGTTGAAGTCCAGGCTCTGCGTGGCGTGAGCCTCGCAGTCGAACGCGGCGAGTTCGTCGCGATCATGGGGGCCTCGGGCTCGGGCAAGTCCACGCTCATGAACATGCTCGGCTGCCTCGACCGGCCCACGAGCGGCCAGTACCTGCTCGAGGGAGTCGACATCGCCTCCCTCGATGAACCGTCGCTCGCCCGCATCCGCAGCCTGCGGATCGGCTTCGTGTTCCAGAACTTCAATCTGCTCGCGCGCACCAGCGCCGCTGAGAACGTGTCATTGCCGCTGTTCTACTCCGGGCGCGTATCCGACAGCGCCGCACGCGTCCACGACGCGCTTCGCACCCTCGGCCTCGACGGCCGGGAGCGGAACTATCCGAGCCAGCTCTCGGGCGGCCAGCAGCAACGCGTCGCCATCGCCCGGGCGCTGATCAACGACCCGGCGATCCTGCTGGCCGACGAGCCGACCGGTAATCTCGACTCGAAGACGGCCGAGGACATCATGACCACCATCCAGACCTTCAACCGCCAGCACGGTCTCACGGTGGTCCTGGTGACGCACGAACCCGACATGGCTGACTTCGCCGATCGCGTGATCACGATGCGCGACGGCGCCATCGTGTCCGACGAACGCCACGCCACGCGCGATACGGCGAGCATCCCACCGCCGGTCACGATGGTGCCGGGATCGGAAGTCAACGCGCCGCGGGGCATCGAGGACGCCTGGTCGTTTGCGCACATGGCACTGCTCGCCGCCGGACGCGCGCTGGCGCGCAACAAGATGCGCTCGGCCCTGACCATGCTCGGCATTTTCATCGGCGTGGCCGCCCTGATCACGATGGTGGCCGTGGGCCAGGGAGCGAACGCCGCGGTCAAGGAACAGATCGAGAGCCTGGGCACCAATCTGCTGATCGTGCTGCCGGGCGCCACGACAACGAGCGGCGTGCGCGCGGGCTTCGGTAGCGCCTCCACTCTCACGGTGGCGGATGCGGAGGCGATCCGCAAGGACGATCCGGCGGTGGCGGATGTGGCGTACCAGACCCGCCAGATTGCGCAGATCCAGTACGGCAGTCAGAACTGGAGCACGATCGTACAGGGCGTGCCGCCCAGTTTTCTCGCCATCAGGAACTGGACGGTGGTGGCCGGACGACCGATAACCGAGGAGGACGAACGCAATGCGAACCGTGTCTGCCTGCTCGGACAGACGGTATTCAAGAACCTGTTCGGCGCCTACGAGAATCCGATTGGGGCCACGATTTTCATCAAGAACGTGCCGGTGGAAGTGATCGGCATCCTCGCCTCCAAGGGCCAGTCCGGCTTCGGTCAGGACCAGGACGACACGATACTGCTCCCGTTCACCACGGCGGAACGCAAGGTTCTCGGTGTGTCCACGCCCACGCAAACCCAGACCACCACGAACAGCGTCTACCTGACGCCGCCCAACCCGTTTGGCATCAAGCCGAAACTGACCGGCTACGTCAACATCATTTTCGTCCAGGCCAGCAGCACATCGGTGGTCCCGAAGGCGCTCGAGCAGGTGACTCGTACTCTTCGGCAGCGCCACCACGTTCAGCCGGGACAAGACGACGATTTCGGAGTGCGCAACATCAGCGACATCACGCAGGCGGCCGAGAGCAGCAGCCGCATCATGGCGTTGTTGCTCGCCTCGGTCGCCTCGATCTCGCTGCTCGTCGGCGGGATCGGGATCATGAACATCCTGCTGGTCTCGGTCACCGAGCGTACGCGCGAGATCGGCATCCGCATGGCGATCGGCGCACGCCGCATCCACGTGCTGCTGCAGTTCCTGGTCGAGGCGGTGCTGCTCAGCGCGATCGGCGGCGGGATCGGCGTCGTCATGGGGGTTGCCGTGTCGAAGATCATCTCGTCGGTCGCCGGCTGGCCGACGCTGCTCTCGCCCGCCGCCATGGTCGGCGGGTTTGTGTTCTCGGCGGCCGTCGGAGTGTTCTTCGGTTATTACCCGGCGCGGCGTGCCTCGCACCTGAACCCGATTGAAGCGCTGCGCTTCGAGTAGCATGGACGGTATGCGCACATGAACAAACCGCAGAGATCGCCCCGGATGCGCTGCGTTCGCACGATGCTCATGCTCAGCTCGGTCATCGCGCTTGCCGGCTGCGCCGTCGGCCCCGCGTTTGTGCGTCCGGCGCCACCACCCGTCACTGCCTACACCTCGACCGAAACGCCGGCCACGTTAACGCCCGGCGCGGGCGAACCGGCGCAACAGCTGGCGCCGGGACAAACCATTCCGGCCCAATGGTGGGGGCTGTACCGCTCGAACCGCCTCAACCAGGTGATCGAGCAGGCGATCGCCGACAGTCCGACGCTGACCGCCGCCAAGGCCACGCTGGCCCAGGCGCAACAGGCGGTGATCCAGACGCACGGCGGTTTCTATCCGCAGCTCGACATCGACGCGTCCGTCCAGCGCCAGCAGACGACCTCGTCGCGATTCGCCGGCGCCGGATCTCCCGCGGTTGCCATCTCAACGACGTTCAACCTGTACTCGCTCGGACCCACCGTCAGCTACGCACCCGACGTATTCGGGGGTACGCGCCGGCGCGTCGAGCAACAGGAGGCGCTGGCGGAGAATCAGCGCTATCAGCTGGCGGCCGCCTACCTGGCGCTGACGGGCAATGCCGTCACTCAGGCGATCAACATCGCGTCCACCCGCCTGCAAATCAGCGCGGCGCAGGACATCATCGCCGACGATGAGCGCAACCTGAGACTCGTGAAGCTGAAATTCGACGCCGGGAAGGCCGCGCGCCTCGACGTCCTCACCGCCGAAAGCCAGCTCGCCAACGACCGGACCCAGCTGCCGCCGCTGCAGCAGCAACTGAGCGCGGCGCATCATGCGCTGTCGGTGCTGGTCGGCAGGTTTCCCGGCCAATGGTCCACCCCGGATTTCGACCTGACCGAGTTCACGCTGCCCGCGGAACTGCCGATGAGCGTTCCCTCCGACCTCGCACACCAGCGCCCGGACATTCTCGCGGCCGAGGCCCAGCTGCACGCCAGCAGCGCCGCGATCGGCGTCGCCGCTTCGCAGCTGTACCCGAGCATCACGCTCTCGGGATCGCTCGGCGTCGAATCGCTGTCAACCGCCACGCTGTTTCAGGGTCCGAGCCGGTTCTGGAGCCTGGTTGCCGACCTCACCGCCCCGATCTTTCACGGCGGTGCCCTCGAGGCGCAAAAGCAGGCGGCGATCGAAGCGTTCCGGGCGTCGGCCGCCACCTACCAGCAGACCGTCCTAACAGCCTTCGGCCAAGTCGCCGACGTGCTGCGAGCGCTCGCGCATGACGCCGAGCTCGCGAGCGCGCAAAAGCACGCGCTCGACACGTCGGCCACCTCGCTCGAATTGCAGCGGTTAAGTTACACTGCTGGCAAATCGGACTTGCTGCAGCTGCTCGACGCGGAGCGCGCGTATCAGCAGGCACGACTCGGCTACGCGCGCGCCCAGGCACAACGTTATCAGGACACCGCGCAACTGCTCGTCGCCATGGGCGGAGGCTGGTGGAACGCCAAGAACGACGTTCCGGTTCCCGCGATGATCGATGCCGCGGGTGCAAAGTAAGCCGAAAAAACAGGGAGGGATCGCTCGGCGCATTCCCGCGCCTCCCCTCACTACGCCGCGACCCTCAAGTTCGCTCGCACTGAGTCATCTACTCATTCTCAGCTCGAATAAAATGAAGCCTTGCGGCCCAATTTGATTTTGAACTGACGGAGGAACCAGTCCAGGCAGTTCACGCCATCGTTCTGAAAGCCGTTATACTGAAATTCCCTGATACCCTGGACCAGGTCGCCTCCGTGCAAAATCAGGAATTCCTGTTCTGGAACTCGCCGCTTGCCTCCATTCAGTCGCAAGTTGACGCGGGCCTTGAAGGGCTGTCGCACCAGGAGGCTCGCCGACGCCTCAAGCGATTCGGTTCCAATACGCTGCGCGTGCACCGCGAACGTGCGCTGATCCTGCAGTTCCTCGCGCGCTTCGGCAACCCCTTGGTCATCGTGCTGCTGGTGGCCAGCGGAATTTCCGCTATTACCGGGGATGTTGCCAGCTTCCTTCTCATCAGTATCGTCGTGCTCATGAGTGTCACACTGGATTTTGTCCAGGAATACCAGGCGGGACAAGCTGCGGAACGGCTGCGGCAGTCCGTGGCGGTGCACGCCACGGCCTTGCGCGATGGACAACCGGTCGAAATAGGAATGGCTGCTCTGGTACCCGGGGATGTGGTGCTGCTCTCGGCCGGAGACCTCGTGCCTGCCGACGGGCGCGTGATCGAGGCGAGAGACTTTTTCGTTAACCAGGCGTTGTTGACCGGCGAAGCTTATCCCGTCGAAAAACACGCCAGTGAATTATCGGCCGCGACAGACGATATAAGCAAAGCCGACAATGCCGCTTTCATGGGCACTTCGGTGCTCAGCGGCGCGGCCAAAATCCTGATCTGTCGCACTGGCCCCATCACGGCGCTCGGCACTATCGCCGAGTCACTCACCGTCAAGGCCCCGCCTACCGCCTTCGAGATCGGCACGCGGCGCTTCGGCATGCTGATCATGCGCCTGACCATCCTGCTGGTACTGTTCGTATTACTGGTCAACGCGATCTTCCACCGGCCGTTGCTGGAATCGTTCTTGTTTGCCGTGGCGCTGGCGGTGGGTCTCACTCCGGAATTACTGCCGATGGTGGTGTCGGTTACCTTGTCGCGCGGGGCGCTGCGCATGGCAAGAAAACACGTCATCATGAAACATCTGCCAGCTATTCAAAATCTCGGCGGCATGGACGTGCTGTGCACCGACAAGACCGGCACGCTGACCGAAGCGCAAATCCGTCTGGAACGCCACCTCGATGCCGGAGGACGGGACAGCGAGCCGGTACTGCAGCTCGCTTATCTCAACAGCTATTTCGAAACCGGGCTCAGAAGCCCCCTGGACAAGGCGATTCTGGAACATGCCGAGATCGACGTTTCCCGCTGGCGCAAACTCGACGAAGTGCCGTTCGATTTCGAGCGGCGCCGCGTTTCCGTGCTGGTGGATGACGGGCGCGAGCGGCTGCTGGTGGTGAAAGGCGCACCCGAGGACATTCTACGGCTCTCCACCCATTATGCGGCGGACGGAATGGGAGACCTGAAACCACTGGATGCGACGGCGCGGGCGCGTATTCAAGCGCTGTACGAAAATCTGGGGCGCGAGGGCTTCCGCGTGCTCGGCATTGCCTGGCGCAAAGTCGCGCCCGATCATCCGCACGCGGTGGTGAGCGATGAAACCGAGTTGGTGTTCGCCGGCTTTGCGGCCTTTCTCGACCCGCCCAAAACGAGCGCGGCCGCAGCGCTCAAGTCCCTGGCAGCGAGCGGCATCACGGTCAAGATCGTCACGGGCGACAACGAGCTGGTCACACGGCATATCTGCCATGAACTGGGATTGCCGGTCACCGGGGAGCTCACGGGAGACGCCATCCAGCACATGGACGATTCTGCGCTGCGAGCGCGGGTAGAGGTCGTCAATCTTTTCTGTCGCGTCGCCCCGGCGCAGAAGAACCGCATCATCCTGGCGCTGAAGGCGCGCGGTCACACGGTCGGATTTCTCGGCGACGGCGTCAATGATGCCCCCTCCCTGCATTCGGCGGATATCGGCATTTCCGTGGACAGCGCCGTGGACGTAGCCAAGGAAGCGGCCGACATGATCCTGCTCAGGCGCGATCTGAACGTGCTTCACGACGGCGTGCTGGAGGGGCGACGCACCTTCGGCAACATCATGAAATACATCATGATGGGCACGAGCTCGAACTTCGGCAACATGTTCAGCATGGCGGGCGCCGCCCTGTTTTTGCCGTTTTTGCCGTTGTTGCCGGTGCAGATCCTGCTTAACAACCTGCTTTATGATGTCTCCGAAATCCCCATTCCCATGGACCGGGTCGACAGGGCATACCTTGCCCGGCCGCGCCACTGGGATATGACCTTCATCCGCGATTTCATGTGGGTGCTCGGCCCGGTCAGCTCCGTCTTCGACTTCCTGACTTTTTTCGTCATGCTGAAAGTCTTTCAGGCAGGCGAGGCGCTATTCCACACCGGCTGGTTCATCGAGTCCATGGCCACCCAGGTGTTGGTGATCTTTGTCATCCGCACGCGGGGTAACCCGTTGCGCAGCCGTCCCAGTACTTTACTGAGTATAACTTCGCTTGCAGTGGTCGCCGCCGCGGCAGCATTGCCATTTACCCCGATGGGCGCCTATTTCGGTTTCGTCGCCCTGCCCCCGCTCTTCTTTCTCATTCTCCTGGGCATGGTGCTCGGCTATCTACTCGCCGTGGAGCTGGTCAAGCGCTGGTTCTACCAGCGCTTTGCCGCCGCGCGCTGATGCGGGCAGTATCAAGCGGGCTGCCGTTCAGTGCCAAACCAAAACGGGGACTACACTTTAGATACGAATCCAAATATCTCAGATTATTTTTAAAATTCGTAACAAAGCGGAGTCCCTGTGTCGGTGAATGCCGCGGCGGCCTCATTATGCTGCCGGTGCGAAGATACGCTCCATCTCGCGACGGAACCGCACGGTATCGTTACTCGCGTCGACCTCGACGTCGTCCCACCGCACTGGCGTGCCTGCCCCCACGGCCCGCCTGAGCTTGACACCGTGCGCCAGCCCGAGCGGCAATCCGCCGAGGCGCAGTGAATCGGCCGCGGGCATCAACCGGCCGTACACCAGGTAGCCGCCTTCGCCGTCCAGCACGTCGCCCGGCGCGAGGTCGCGCTTCGCCGTGGCCACCACGTCGGCGCGAAACCCGGAGGGTGAGCCGGTCGGCTCGCCGCGCAGGCCCACGCTGGCGACGCTGATGCCGAGCTCCAGACCGATCAGGTGACACGGCCGGTACAACGCCGAGACGTTACCGTCGGGGTCGGTAACGAGGCCATACTCCTTGAAGCAGCGCCGCACGTAGTCGCTGTCTGCGGCGAACGTGACGTACACGCCCCAGCGCAGATCGCGAAAGACGGGCCGCCCATCGCGTTCGAGCGAGGAGATGACCTCAACCTGGCCACGATGGTGCAGCTGGCCGCCCTCCGCCGCCGCCCGCAACACCCGCGGCAGATCGTCCACCCCGCAAGGCGGAAAGCTGAGACCCTCGGGCGCCGGCGTCAG
>Ga0153915_10004731_pt1 | contig 12588 bp, 22 predicted proteins | sample Opewatmetagenome_2_FD_107003 | JGI IMG/M metagenome (GOLD analysis project Ga0153915, IMG submission 107003) | Freshwater wetland microbial communities from Ohio, USA - Open water 3 Core 3 Depth 3 metaG | ecosystem: Environmental > Aquatic > Freshwater > Wetlands | place: USA: Ohio, Lake Erie... | reverse complement strand
TTGTCTGCTCAGGAAGAAGCCTTGAAAAATTATGCCTCTGCTCTTGGCTATGATATTCTTAAAATTTACAAAGATGAAGGAAAATCTGCAAAAGATATCGAACATAGGCCAGAAATGGTTCAATTGTTGAAAGATGCAGAAGCAAAAAAATTTCAGGCAATATTCATCTACAAGTTGGACAGGTTTTCCAGAAGTTTGAGAGACTTAATTGATACGATTGAAAAACTGAAAGAATGGGATGTAGATTTCATTTCTCTCCAGGACAAGATAGAAACCACTAGTGCAAGCGGCAAACTCATGTTCCACATCATTTCTGCTTTTGCAGAATTTGAGAGAAATGTCACAGGTGATAGGACAAAGTTTTCAATGGACAAAAGGGCGAGAGACGGAAACCCTATAACTCGGGCTCCTTGGGGCTATAAAATAGAAAATAAAAAGCTGATTCCTACTCAAAATTCTTTCCAAGTTGAGGAGCTTTTCCAGGATTTTTTGAATCAAAACATAAGCCTTACGCAATTAGCCAAAAAATACGATTTTTCAGTCAATGGGCTCAAGAAAATACTGAAAAATCAGGCTTATCTCGGAAAAATAAAGTTTGACGGCCAAACCCACCAAGGCAGCCATCAGCCTCTGCTTTCTTCTACTCTTTTCAACAGAGTGCAGGACAAATTAGAAAAGTTAGAGATAAAATAACCTGTTTAAAACAGCTGTTTAATCCACCTGTATATACTCGAATTCCTTGTTTTCGTAGTTTCTTAAAACTACTTTTTCTCTGTCTATGCTCAAGACATATTCTGGAAGAAGCGGGATTTTTCCTCCTCCACCAGGAGCATCTATGACAAAATGTGGGACACACAAACCAGAAGTCCATCCCCTCAGTCCTTCTATTATGCCTAACCCGGTTTCTACTCTTGCTCTCAGGTGTCTTGTGCCTTCAATAGGGTCGCACTGATAAATATAATATGGCCTCACTCTTATTTTCAGCAGTTTTTGCATCAATTTCTTCATGATTTTTGGGGTGTCATTAACTCCTCTCAGCAGAACAGTCTGGCTTCCCAAAGGAATTCCTGCATCAGCCAGCATACTGCAGGCTTTTTCGCTTTCAGGAGTTATTTCCTCTGGATGATTGAAATGGATATTCATGTATAAAGGATGATATTTCTTCAGCATATCGCACAATTCCTGGCTTATTCTTTCTGGTTCACTACATGGAACTCTAGTTCCTATTCTTATAATTTCTACATGAGGAATTTCTCTTGTTTCTTTTATGATGCTTTCCAGCCTTTTATTGGAAAGCATTAGAGGGTCTCCTCCAGAAAGAAGCACATCTCTTATTTCTTCGTGATTTCTTATGTAATCCAAGCCTTTACTTATTTCTTCCAAACTGGTGTTGTGTTTTTCAGAATCTCCAACTTTCCTTTTTCTAGTGCAGAATCTACAGTTCATTGCGCAGTGATTAGAAACATACAAAACAAGCCTATCAGGATAACGATGTATCACAGATTCAGGGGTATTTGAGTTACAAGATTCCTCTCTCAAGGGGTCGTGTTCTCCTGTTTCATCTCCAAGCTCTTCAAAAGAAGGAATGCACTGCCTGTAAATGCCGTCGTCTTTTTCTTTGATGAGAGAAAAATAATGTCTCGATACTTTGACAGGATAAACTCTATCTATTTCCCTTATTTCCTCAACAGACAAACCAGAAACTTCAGAAATCTCTTCAAAAGAAACATACCCCTTTCCTAAAGGTAAAGGATTGGGGGGTTCATCGTCTTTTTCTTCTTCTCTTCTCTCAGCAACAATTTCCACACTGCGATTCATGTTTGTATTAAAACGTGCTGATAAAAATCCTTTTTAGTATATAAACATTTTGTTAAGAGAATTATCTGTAACTCTTCTGCCTCTTTCTTCTCGCCTTGCTGTCTCCTGGCTTGTAAGTTTCCTTTCTTCTGACATCTGCAACAAGAAGATTTCTGTCGTAGTCAAAAAATGCATTTTCCAATTCATTAGATTTACTGAATTTTACAATAGCCTTAGATAGAGCTATTCTTGAAGCCTCTATCTGCCCTTTTTCTCCTCCACCTTTTGCAGTTATAGCAACATCGAAGTTCAATTTTCCAAGAATGCTCTCTGCGATTCTCAAAGGCTCTTCTATTTTTAATCTGTCAAACAAATGCAAAGTTTTGTAACCTCTTCCGTTTATTGAAATTCTTCCGCTTCCTTCCTGAAGAACTGCTCTTGCAATCGCCCGCTTTCTCTTTCCTGATGTGATTATTTTGTTTGTATTTGCCATTTTGATTTTACTTTGAAACCTCCTCAACTCTAACTAGCTTTCCACCTGATTTTGGTCTTCCTGCAGAAATTTTCTTGTGCTCTTCAAATTCCTTTGGCATTCCCACATAACATTTTATTCTCTTGAATGTGATTCTTCCTCTCCCTACACGATAATTAGGAAGCATTCCTCTTATGGCTCTCTTGACAATTTTCTCGCTTGTTCTTGAAACCTTTGGCCCTTTTTGTGTTGTTCCTACTCTCTTTCTCTTTGCTTCTAAATTTTCTTTTATGTTTCTCTTGTTTCCTGTTATGATTATCTGCTCACAGTTGACAATTGCAATATCTTCTCCTTTGAGAGCTTCTTTGGCAGCATAACTGGCAAGCCTTCCTAGAATTGCGTTTTTTCCGTCGATGATTTTCATTTTATTTCAAAAACCTCACGTTTTTAGCTTCTGGATTTTTTTTGATTTCTTCTAAGATTGTTGAAAACTGAGATTTTGCCTTTGCTATTTTTTCTCTCGCCATTGCAGAGAAACTCAAAGCAACTACTTTAATCTTTTTATCCAATTCTCCTTGCGACAAAACTTTTCCTGCTACAACGACTACTTCTCCTTCCTTTGCTTCATCATTTATCTTGCTTAAATTCATGTTCGTTCTCTTTGCTCTAGGACTTGAAAGCATGCCAGCAAGCTCAAGCCAGTTTTTCTTTTTCTTTGCTTCGATTATAGTTTTAACTAATTCTGGATTGCTTTTCCTCTGTAATTGCTTTTCTATTCGTGTTTTGCTTTTCATTTGAAAACTGCTTATAGAAGAATATGCTTCTACTATCGCTTGCGCTCGCAGATGAAAAAGTGAGAGAATTATGGTTTATAAAACTTATCATGCAGGAGAGAGGATTCGAACCTCTGAAGGCACTGAGCCATGAGATTTTGAGTCTCACGCGTTTGACCACTTCGCTACTCCTGCTTGTAATTAACATCAATTATCGATATAAAAAGCTTATTATATCTATTTAGAAATCTTTTTTGAAACGTCTTCCAAGTCTTCTTTAAGTATCTTGATTGCTCTTTTGAAAATCTCTTTTTCGTCTATCTGTCCAAAGCTTTCCACTGTTATAACCAATTCGCCTGTTGGCGTTAATTCGATGCAGTTCTTTCCCATTTTTCTCGCCATTTCCATGCAAGCTTCGCACATATCGCATTTGTTCTCGTCTATAATTAGTGTTTTTCCAGCCTCTAAGTTGAATACCTCTTTAGGACATGCATTGATGATTTCTTTAGGACAGTCTTTGTCGACTTTTATCTTTATTAGGTTTCTGTAAAACATCAGTCCAGGAGAAAATTTGCTGTGCTGGCTTCCTCTACCTACTCTCGCTGTAGCAAGGATTTCCAGTTCCTGTCCTTTCTTGAGAACAGTGATAGGAATCTTGTCATAAACCAGTTTCACTTTTCCTTTCATCTCTTCAGAATAAACCACTCCCTCTTTTTTTGCCACCAGAGTTATCTCTTCTACACTCTTTTCATTCGTTGCCTTTTCCATCTTCAATGGAATAAGACCAATTCTGTGAGCAATAGTTTCATCGTAGAGAGGAGAATCGTTTTTTGAAATCTCAACTTCATCCACAGCCAGAATAGGAATCTGATCTACATATCTCCTTATCGCATTTGCTAAACTCTCGTCTATCTCTGCGCTGAAAGTTATCTGATTGTCTTTCTTGTTTAATATTTTCATGTTAAAATGTTTCAAAGTATATTTTTAAATTTATGGCCTTCTTCCTCTTCTTCCGCCTTTCTTCTTTGGTCCTCCTCTCGGAAATCTTGTTGTATCTAAGATGTTCAGTATTTTAAACCCCTCTCTTGTGAGACTCTTTATTATAGCATGCGCTCCTGGTCCAGGCGCAGGGGCTCTCGTCTTTGCCCTTATTCTTATGTAAAGAGATTTCACTCCAATTTCATTCAGAGTTTCTGCGACTCTCTTTGCTATGAATATTGCTATTGTAGGGTTTGCCTTCAATCTTCCATGCTTCGTTACCATTCCACCCGAGACTTTCGTTATTGTCCTTCCAGACATGTCTGTGACATGAGCAATCGTATTATTGAAAGAAGTGTAGATATTCACTATAGCCTCTACATCTTTCCCTTTCTTTTCAGGCTTTCTCTCCTGCATTTCAACCATTCCTATTTCTGGTTTACTCATTTTCCACTCCCATTGCAATTTCCTCTACTGCTTCTTCAGCAGTTTCTTCTTTAATTTTTTTCTCTTTCATTTTTGCTGGCTTGATTGTTATTTTGTTTTCCAGTTCAACAGGAACAATATAAGACGGAGAGTTCACGCTGTTTTCTCCAATCAAAACTTTCTTGTGGGTTATCAGTTGTCTAGCGCTTTTTATACTTCTTGCCATGCCTTTGATAACGAGAATAGTCTGAAGCCTCCTCTTTAGATAATCTTTTTTATCCAGAGAGAGAACATCGCTGATGGAATTTACTTTAAAGCCCATTTTTTTCAGCCTGTTGAAAAATTTTGTTTTTTCGCTCTCATCTGAGGAAATGAGCTTTTTTGCCTTTTCTCTTATTGATTTTATCTTTGCATCTGCTTTCCAGATTTCTCTCTTGTTCTTCAATCCGAATTCTTTTTTTATTTCCCTTTCTTCCTCTATCCTTGCCTTATCAAAAGGTCTTTTTGGCCTGGAATAGGTTTTGTGTTTTCGTTTCATTTTTTATCTGTTTCCTTCCTGCTTTTTGACAGTAGTTTTCTTTTTAATTCCAACCCCTTTCTTTTTGTTCTTTCTGAAATGGCTTTTGGTTCTCTGCCCTCTGACAGGAAGTCCTGTCGCATGCCTGTATCCTCTATAACTCCTCATCTTTTTCAGCCTTCCAATGTCTAGTTCTTTCTGCAATTCCAAATCGCTCCCGAGGAGATGTTTGTCTTCTCCTGTTTCAATGTCTATCTTCCTGTTGAACAAGTATCTTGGCATGTTTAGGTTTTTCGTAAAATTATTTATCTTTTCTATTTCCTCTTTGCTCAAAGAACCAATTTTTCTGTTTTTATCGATATTCAGAGATTTACAAATCGCATTGGACAGACTCCAGGATATTCCTTTGATTTTTGTCAATCCAACATATATTTTTAATCCGCCCTCAATGTCTTTGGACAGAATTCTGACTAGCTTTTCCTCGTATTTTTTTTCTTCTGGTTTTTGTTGTTTTTGCGTTGTTTCAGCCATTTTATTTTTCTTTGTTTTTATTTGACGAACAGATTGTGTCTCTCAATGTTTATTAGTTCTGTTAATATTCTTTTCTCTATCGCTTTTTCAGGATCAGGAAGATTCTGAATTCTCTTCTTCATGTCTTCAAAAGATTCGAATTCTTTTTCTTTTCTCTGCTTCAAAATTTCTTGCATGTGCTTCTTTCCGAAACCAGGAAGCAGTTCTATCTGATGCAGTCTCTTATTTATTGCCTCAGACTTGTTGAAGAAAGCGAGGAATTCTTGTTTCCTTTCCTCTACTACTTTTCTTATGAATTCCTGCAGTTGATTCTTAGCAGCCTCTGTCAATTTCTCTCTGTGCAATCTTCCAAGAATATAGTATATCTTATCTCGCTTTCCTTCTCCTATATATACTTCTTCCCCGACATTCAAAGAAGTTCCCCTTCTAGGAACTAACTCCAGTAATATGAGGTTCTTCTTGCCTATAGCCTGTGCTATGGGCATCATTTTTCTTTCTAGAGGATATCCGTTCGGCAGATAATCTAATATGATTGCATTTTCTTCTTTTTCCATTTTCATCATTTGTATTTTTTAATTGTGTCAAGTATTTTTTTTGTTTCATCCTCATCTAAACTCACATCGACAAAAATTTTATTTAATTCTTCTGCAGTTTCAGGCAATAAATCGATCATCTTTACTGTGTATTCTGGCTTTATTTTTATGATTCCGAGAACTTCTATCTCCTGCTTTAACTCTCTAGCTTCCTTCACTTTTAATTCATTGAATTTTTTTATAAAGCCGACTATCTCTGCTTCGCCTTCTCCGCTCTTCTTTACGTATTCTATGACTTCAGCCATGCTCAATGGCTCGCTATTTTTTATCATTTTATTTCTTTATTTTATCTTTCTATCTGCTTTATTTTTTTTAAATGTATTGGCTCAATCAAAAGCCTTTTTTCCTTGTTTCCGTCCTTAATCTTTACTATGTAAGCCTTTCCTCTCTTTCCCTCAATAATTCCTGTAACTCCCTGAAGCCTTTTTCCGAAGTTTACTGGAACAGCTTGTTCCCTTGAAATCGCCACAAAGTCTCCTTCCTCTAATTCTTGAAAGTACCTACTAAGTTGCAATTTTCCTCGAGTTCTTATCGGTTTTTTATTTACCATGCTTAATTTTGCAAACTTTGTCCTTATAAATTATTCAGAAATATTTCATTTAAAAAACTATGCTTGTATTGTCTTTCTTTGTCTTGATGAATTAGACCTAAGACTTTTTAATGTAGCAGAAGTATCCATATGAATCAAATCGTCCTCGTCTCTGGCCTTTGTGTAGTTCGCCTTTATCGTAGCAAACATCTTCGGTCCCCAGACTTTATTTCCACATTCATCACAGAAATCCATCACAGCGTCTTCATGCACCTTCTCTTTTCCACAATAAATACATTTTTTCATTTTTCCTCCTTCTGTTATCATGAAAAATAAAGTTAGTTTTTAAATATTTTTATTCTCTATCCGGTGATTATTTTATTCGTAACGCAGAGCATCAGCCGGCTTTAATCTAGCTGCCTGAAGCGCAGGGAGCACTCCAGAAAGGCTTCCAACTAAAAAAGAAAACGTCAATGCCCCAAAAATTAACGGCAGAGTTATGCTTGCCTGTACCAAATTTGTTCCAAGCGCAGCGCCTGCAATATACTGCACTCCTTTCCCAAGCCCGATACCAAGCCCAACTCCAATTGCTCCTCCAACCAATCCGAGAAGCCCGGATTCGAATAAGAAAATTTGTAATATATCTAAATTTGTCGCACCAACAGCCTTCATTGTTCCTATCTCTTTTGTTCTTTCCAAGACAGAAGTATACATGGTATTCATGATTCCAATTCCACCAACAACCAGAGAGATTGCTGCAATTCCAACTAAAACTCCCTGAACAATATTAAAAATATTCGTAAAACTGGTTAGAAGTTGCTCTGCTGTCTGCACGTTGAAGGTTTCTTGGTCCTTTTTTTCATTTCTTAACTGCAAAAGTCGCCTTTCAATAGCATCTGCTACACTGGTTACATTAAAACCTTCCTGAGTTCTCGCGTCTATTTCATCTTCTTGGTTAGGAATATTCAATACCTCTCTTAAGGTATCTTTTGGTACATAAATTGCTGCGTCATTGATGGGATTTCCTGTTTTGTCTAATATCCCAACAACCTTAAAATCCTGTCCAGCAATATTGATTGTTTCTCCTACAATAATTCCTCTTTTCCAAACTTTTCCATCTACGCTATAGCTATTTCCAATAATTGCCTTAAAAGTGTCTCCTGGCTTCAAATCTCTTCCTTCGATTACATTGAAATTTTGCATTGCAGAAAAGAAAGAAATATCTTTGGGGTCTATTCCTATTACTGGTTCAATCTTTAACTCATTTTTAAAAACTTGAGAAGTGTATCTCACCAAAATTCCTACAGCGTCCTGAACTCCCCTAACACTCTTTACTGCGTTTAAATCTTTTGTTGTAAGAGCCAAGTTTCCTGTGGCTGTTCCAGGAGGACCCACTGTTTTGCTTGTTATTACAACAGTGTTTTTTCCCAACTGTTCAAATTGCTGATTGATTGCTCCTTGTAATCCTTGTCCAAGACTTATCAAACCAACAACAGCAGCAATTCCTATGAAAATTCCAATCATAGTGAGCCAGCTTCTCAAACCCCTTCTTTTTAGATTAGAGAAGGCAAGCATAAAATGGTCTTTCATTCGAACTCCTATTGTCCATTTCGTTTACTTCTACGCCTTTTTCTTGCTCTTCTATAAATGAAATAGATGACTACTACTAAAATAACAACTATTACTATTAAGAAAACATTGCTTCCGCTAGCCAAACCAAGGCTAACAGCCTCTTTTTGTGTGTAGATTTTTATTAAAACATTTTCATTTTCTGTTATCTGATTATTCTGCGAATCTGTATAAGTTACCTGAACAGGAAGGCTGAGTGTGGAAGGGGCATTTGCATTTACAAAAATATTGAAATCTGCTGTGTCGAAATCGTTGCTGTCTATGCTTCCTATATATGTGCTGTCAGGACTAGTTATTGTCATTCCACTGGTTGGAAGCAACTTAACAGTCAAAAATTCTGATGTTCCTAATCCAGAATTTACGATCATTAAAGTTATCTTGCTGTTCTTCCCTTTAATCAAGGAAGATTCCTCTGAAGAAATAACTATGTTTGGCTTTGCGTTTACTACCAGTGTTGCAACGCCAAGAAACTGATTTTCGACAGAGGTTCCATCAGAAAGAAGATAATTTGCAGTTAGGGGAACTATATAAGTTCCAGATGCCGCATTTGAAAAAGCCTTCAAATCGAAATGCACTGTTTCATGTTCATCTGAATCAATAGTATCGATAGTTTCCTGGTTAGAAGACTGATAAGGAGCAAAAGGAACAGAGGAGTAAACTGCCTGCTGTGAAGTTCCTATTGACTGGATAATTCCATTCAAATTTAGAGTTACAACAACATCATCAACAGAATCGCTCAAATCATTTTTTATTGACAAATCCAAACCAATTACTTTCCCTGGCTGGACCTCTGAAGGAGAGGTTTCTACAGAGTTTATGGTTAAAGAAGAAACTAAGTAAATTTGTGCAAGGAGTATTGCAGTTATTATAATTAAAATTTTGCTTTTCATTTTATTTTTCTTTGTTTAACACTTTTACGCTCGACTATTCTTCCATCTGATATTTTTAAAACTTTCTGTACATAATCGATTAGACCGAGATTGTGTGTTACGAGAATAATCGTCTTTCCTTTTTTATTTAAATCCACAAAAAGCTTCATAATTTCCATTCCAGTATGACTGTCCAAATTTCCAGTAGGCTCGTCTGCGAGAATAACTTCAGGGTCATTTGCAAGTGCTCTTCCAATTGCTACTCTCTGCCTCTCTCCGCCAGAGAGTTCTTTTGGAAGATGGCTCTTTCTGTGACTTAAACCGACTTCTTCTACGATTTTTTCTGCCCTTCTCATCCTTTCTTCTTTTCCAGCTCCGTGAAAAATCATCGGAAGCGCAATATTCTCAACGACATTCAAGGTTGGAATTAAATTGAAAGTCTGAAAAACAAAACCTATTTTCTTTCCTCTTATCTGTGCTAATTCGGATTCAGGAAGGTGTTCTATGTTTTGCCCATCAAGAAAAATGTCTCCGCGAGTCGATAAATCCAAAGCCCCTACAAGGTTCATCATGGTACTTTTGCCACTTCCACTTGGCCCAATTATCGCAATGAAATCTCCTCTCTTGATTTCCAAATCTACATCACAAACTGCATGTACCTCTTCTTCTCCAAGTCTGTAAGTTTTGCATACATCTTTTAGTTCTATTATATTGTCATTTTTCATCATTCAACCTTTGCTGGAGTTTATTTAAAGATTGTGGAACTCAGATACTAATCTTTGAACCTACAAAGTTTTATAAACCAAAAATCAGGCATAATATTATGATAATTCCTGTCAGATGTTTCAGTTGTGGAAAGCCAATAGGGCACCTCTGGGAAGAATATAAAAAGAAAACTTCTAGTGGAGAAAATCCTAAAAAGGTAATGGATGAACTCGGATTAGAGAGAGCTTGTTGCAGGAGCATGTTCTTAGGGCAGACAGATTTGATTGAACTCGTAGGCAAATTCAAAAAGAGTTAAAATAGCGAGCAGAGAAACATAATTTTTTTAAAGCCGAATAATAAACATTTTGAATGGTTCAGTATTACGGCTATGCAACAGGAAGAAAAGAAGGGCATTTTGGACTGAATTATAATATCAAAGGCATAATAGCTTTTACTGACAAGAAGGATGCAGAAGACGAATTAAAAAGTGTACTGGATAATTCTCGTGGATTGGAAGGAGTTGTCATTGACCTAACTCCCTTAGTGCAACAAGAATTTATTTTAAAAGAAAAATTACATTTAATAGACTAGTTATTCAATTTTCCATCTCATAATATTTCCACAGTTTTTACATTCAATGCTTTTTGTTCTGTCTTTTATGCTTCTGATTTTTAGATTTGGACTGTAACATTTCTTGCAGAATTGCTTTCTTAGTTGTTTTAGCTGAATATTATGACTCATTGCCAGCCTTTTTATTTTTTCAATCTGTTTCGGAGCTTTATTTTCTATATCAGAAAAGAACTCTTTTATCTCTTTTTCTGCTTCTGCCTTTGAGAGTTTCTTCATAATCACAAAAGGCAATAAATCTTTATAAAAGCCACGATATTATTTTTATTATGTCTATCAGTGACTATATTGATTATCAAAGAGCGTGGATAACTGTAGGAAAGTATTGTAGAAGTTCTTCTGATATGCCAGACAAAAAAACTCTAGAAGCTTTGTCAATAATTGCCAAATATGAACAAGCTCAAAAAGATAATAGGATTACTAGGATTCTTAAAAATTCAAAGAAGACAGCTTGAATGCTTGGCAGCTTTTCGGCTACTAACACAGTCAACATAGGAGGCTTAACTTCTGTGTTCGGAATGGGAACAGGTGTTTCCAACCTATTATGGCCGTCTTCAAAATTCCAAGATATTGACGATTTATAAAGCTTTTTATAGGATTATTTAATGGTATTTACATAACTCATGCGGAGTTGCCGGAGTGGTCAAACGGGCAAGCTTGAGGTGCTTGTGGCTTAGTGCCTGCGAAGGTTCGAATCCTTTGCTCCGCATTCAAGGATTCGATGAAATAGTTTAAACGAAAGGAAAATTAGCAAGAAAACAGCGGTTGTCTTGCTTCGAATCCTTTGCTCCGCATGTTCCTAAAAGCGCCTGTAACTCAGCTTGGATTAGAGTGCGTCCCCCCTAAAGTTTAGTTGGGAAAGGACGAAGTCGAAGGTTCAAATCCTTCCAGGCGCGTTTTTTTCTGAATGATAATATTTAAAACAGTATACTTTATTATACTATCAAAGCGCGAGTGGTCTAACGGCATGACATTTGCCTTCCAAGCAAATTGTCCGGGTTCGACTCCCGGCTTGCGCATTTTAAGATGGAAAAAGGAAAATTCAAAGACAGTTTTGCAAGGTTTCACGACAAATACTACAAGGCATTATTGATAATTCCTGCTTTGCTTTTGGTGTTTGGCTTTGTGTACATGGGAGTTTTTTATTCTCAAAATCATGATTTCATTTACAGAGATGTTTCTTTGACAGGAGGAACTTCCGTAACAATCAATGACCCGAATATAAATATAAATGATTTAACAAATGCCATCTCAAGTCAATTGGACAATGTCAATGTTCGTGAAGTTTCTGATTTAGTTACCCAAAGGCAGATTGCAGTTATAGTAGAAACAAGAAGCAATGAGCAGCAAACGCGTAGCGTTCTCGAGTCTTATTTAGGTTATCAGCTCAATGAGCAAAACAGCAGCTTTGAGTTCACAGGCTCTACTCTAAGTGAGGGTTTCTATTCGCAGTTGATGCTCGCAATTCTATTCGCATTCACTTTTATGGGAACCACTGTTTTCTTTATTTTTGCAAAAGATATCAAAATCAAGATTTTACTGATTTTTCTCTCTTTGTTGACTCCTTTCCTCTTTTTTCTTCTTCACCTTATTTCCCTGAATCAGGCTTATATTTTTTCAGGAGTGATTCTTTTGATAAGTATCTTTTTTTACATAAAGTATAGCATCCCATCAATAGCAGTTATTTCTTGTGCTTTTGCAGATATATTTATGACTCTAGTTGTAGTAAATCTTCTCGGAATTAGAATTTCAAGCGCAGGAATCATCGCGTTCCTTATGCTAATCGGGTATAGCGTTGACACAGATATCCTCCTTACTACAAAAGCGATAAAAGGAGACACCGGAACATTAAATAGAAGGCTTTTTGAGTCTTTTAAGACAGGAATAACAATGACTCTCACCTCTCTCTTCGCGGTTTTAGTTGCGCTGATTATCATTGGTTCTTTGTCCTCTGTCCTTTCACAGATATTCACTATAATGGTTATTGGGCTCAGTTTCGATATCTTCAATACCTGGTTAACTAATGTTTCAATAATTAAATGGTACAAATTGAGAAAGAAGAAAAGGATGGATGCTGGAGCTATTAAGAACCCGCAGGAGGTTCTTAAATGAAAATTAAATTCACCTGGAGAATCTGGTTTT
>Ga0153915_10004730_pt1 | contig 12589 bp, 10 predicted proteins | sample Opewatmetagenome_2_FD_107003 | JGI IMG/M metagenome (GOLD analysis project Ga0153915, IMG submission 107003) | Freshwater wetland microbial communities from Ohio, USA - Open water 3 Core 3 Depth 3 metaG | ecosystem: Environmental > Aquatic > Freshwater > Wetlands | place: USA: Ohio, Lake Erie... | reverse complement strand
CTGGTGCTCGTGGTGGCAGTTCTCGCACGCGCGCTCGCTCGCGGGGATCCGGCCGTGGAGGCCCTTCCCCTCCGAGATCCGGGTCCGCACCTCCTTGTGGCAGTCCAGGCACCGCTCCGGAGAGAGCTGCTGGCCCGCGGCGTGGCACTTCGTGCAGTTGGGCAGCCCTTCCAGGTTCTGGTGCCCCATGGCGAGGGGACCGGGTGAGAAGACGTCGGCCGCGCGAGCCGATGGCGCCCCGGCGGCGATCGAGAGGAGCGCGCCGGCGAGCATCGCGGCGCGGACGAGGGTCCGGTGTACACTAATTGTGAGCACGCGGTGGGCCTCGGCGGTACGCGCTCAGGGGAAGCCGAGGCCGGAAAGGCCGAGGGCCGTTCCGTACCCCAGGTAGAGGGACACGCCGATGTGCGCGGCGATGACGAGCACGAGGAAGGCGGCCAGGGAGGCGTGGAAGACGCGCCAGCCGCGGAGCAGCCGGCGCAGGCCCTCGTAAAACCCGATCTGGAATCGCAGTCGATTCAGGCGAAGGAGCGAGTCCCGGAGTCGCGCCCGCCGCTCCGGGTCGGGGACGAGCCGCCGGACCCGCAGCAGGCGGAAGCGGAGGCGGAGCGCGCTCGCCGGCAGCCAAAGGGCGAGCAGCGGCAGGGGGATCCTCGGCGCCCTCTTGGTGGCCAAGGCGAAGAGCGCCTGGAGTGGCGCCGGGTTCCTTGCCTCGGCCAGCATCGGCTGGGCGCGCTCGCGGATGCGCTCGAAGCGGCTGGCGAGCACCTCGAGCTCCTCCGCGTGGCCGTCGGTGGAGGGCACGAGGCTGTAGATGAAGCGCCCGACGACGCCGGTGAGCACGACGACCACGAGTGCCGCGGCCGTGCCCGTGGCGAGGAGGTTGTTCGACCGGAAGGCGGCGTGAAAGGCGATGACCAGAGGGCTCATGAACCCGACGAAGACGTGGAAGTTGAGCCAGTCCCGAATCGAGCCGAATCCCTTCAGGGCTCGCGTCCTCTTGCGCACGGCGTAGAGGAAGTTGGAGAGCATGAAGCCGGTGGCCACCATGCCGACCCCGTGGCCCCAGGCGCCCGCCGGGCGCAGGAGCTTGTGCAGGGGAGAGCGAAGGCGCTGTGCCGCGGCGAGCGGATAGTACTGCCAGCCCCTCGCGGCCAGGTAGGCGATGATCGCCGCGCCCAGCAGGCCGTAGATCGCCGCGGTACGCCACGGCCGCCTCGCCTCCTGGCCCTCGCCGGCCGGGCCGCGCACCCGCGCTTCCCCGTCCCTCGCCCCGAGCTCCTCGCCGAAGTAGCGGCGCATCCCCACGCCCGCCTTCTGCAGGAAGTCCAGGGGGAGCTCCCCGCCGATGAGGACGAGGACGAAGTCGTTGTGCAGGCGCACCGGGCGGCCGCCGTGGACGAGCTGCACTTCCTTCGGCGCGATCGCCTTCACCTCGGAGGGAAGGAGCAAGCGGATGCGCCGCCGCGCCTGCAGCTCCTCCACCTTCTTCCGGTTGGCCTCGCGCGCCCGGGCGAGGCTATCGCCACGGTACGAGAGCGTGACGTCGGCACGGCTCTCCTCGGCGAGCTGGATGGCCGCCTCGAGCGCCGAATCGCCTCCGCCGACCACCAGGACCCGCGTCCCGTCGTACTGGCCCGGATCGGTGAGCGAGTAGGCGACCTTCTCCAGCTCCTCGCCAGGGACGCCGAGCTTGCGCGGCGTGCCGCGCCTGCCCGTGGCCAGCACGACCTTTCGTGCGGGGACGGCTCCCTTGCTGGTGCGGACCACGAAGCGGCCGTCCACCCCGTCGATCGCCTCGACCTTGACGCCCTCCTCGACGACGATGCCACCCTTGCCGATGGCCTTCTGCCAGCTCGCCAGGAGCTCCTCCTTCTTGATGACCCGCTTGCCGATCCGGCCGTAGAGCGGGATCTGAACGGGCTCGGTCATCACCACCTTCTGCCGCGGGTAGTGGGCGATGGTACCGCCGAGCGTCCCCTGTTCCAGGAGGCGGAAGGAGCGGCCAGCGGCGCGCAGCCCGAAGGCAGTGGCGAGCCCGGCCGGGCCCGCACCCACGACGGCGACGTCGGACACTTCCCGGCGGCCCTTCGGCAGGACCTCGGCGAGCCGCTCGGCGACCTGGAGACCCTGGGCGATGGCGTTGCGGATGAGCCCCATGCCCCCGAGCTCGCCCACCACGTGGACACCCGGGCGGCTCGACTCGAAGAACTGGTCCACCTCGGGGAGGTCCACGCCGCGCTCGGCGGTGCCCATCACCAGCTTGATGGCGTCCATTGGGCACTCCGCCGCGCACTTCCCGTGCCCGATGCAATGCTCGGCGTGTACCAGCCTCGAGGTGCCGTCGACGATGCCGAGGATGTCACCTTCCGGACAGGCCTGAAGGCAGGAGAGGCTGCCGATGCAGAGGCTGGTGTCGATGACCGGGTGGAGCGAGCGGGGAACGTGAAGGTTCTTCCCGGTCTTCTCCTCCAGGATGGTGACGTCCCGCCGCTGGCGGCGGCGGAACCGGGCCACCTGGGCCCCGGCGAGAAGGCCCGCGGCTCCGACGGCGACGGAAGCGATGGAAAGGGAGGGGAGGTCCATGGGCGGGATCGTCCCTGCAGGCGGCGACCGCGCCCCTCAACGCGTGCCGGTCCCGCATATAGCACGGCGACAGGCGTTCTCGGAATGTGGGACGCGCGCCGCTTTCCAAAGGAGACTTCGAGTCCTACACGTCGCACCGTGTAGGACGGGTGCTCGGTCGCGCGCCGACCAGTGGCAACAGCCTGTAACCGGATGCCTGCTGCCCCGTATCCATTGAAACTCGATCGCTCGACTTCGCATGGGCGATGCCAAAAGGAGACACGGATGCGCGTCTTGAACCTGCTGGTCGTGGCCGCTTGCGCCGTTACACTCTCGTTTGGGAGCGCCAGGGGAGAGCCTGCGGGATCCGCTGCCGCGGGTATCGGAGGCCTGCCCGATGCGCTGGCCGTCCCGGCCGGGAACGACCTCGTCTTCGAGCTTCGGGCGGAGGGCGTGCAGGTCTACGCCTGCGCCGGAAGCGACGGGAAGTTCGCGTGGACCTTCCGGGCCCCCGAGGCGGCCCTCTTCGGTCCCGAGGGACAGGCGGCGGGAAAGCACTACGCCGGGCCTACCTGGGAGTCGAGCGACGGGAGCAAGGTGGTCGGCGCGAAGGTGGAAAGTGCCACGCCGGATCCGGCCTCGATTCCGTGGCTCCTGATGCGTTCCTCTTCTCACGCCGGGAGCGGGCGCATGGAAGAGGTGACCTTCATCCAGCGGGTGAGGACCTCGGGAGGGAACGCGCCCTCGGACGGCTGCGACGCCGCCCACGCGGGCGCCGTCGCCCGCGTGCCGTACCGAGCCGCGTACCGCTTCTACCGGCAGAAGACCGGGACAGGGAACTGAGACGCATCCCCTTGCCCCCCCCTCGCGGGCCTCCTCCAGCTTCTGCAGCCGGCCGCTGAGCCCGCAGACCTGCAGCGCCAACGCGCCCATGGCAGTGAGAGCAGGGAAGGTCGGCTTCCTGTCCTTTCCTGGTCTCGGACCGCGTTCACCTTCCCGATCCTGACACCGCTGTGACTGGCAATTCGCGACCGCAGAACCTGCACAGCCGCGCGGCCTGTTTGATGGTCTCCGCGCAGAAGGGGCAGACCTTGGTCGGGCCCTCCTCGGCGTGTCCAGCTAGATGCTGGGTCTGCGCCGCCTCGATGAGGTCCTTGATGCGCAGCGCATCCGCCTTCCGGTGGCCGTGACTGGCGATGGGGTCCGTGCCGCCCGTACTCTCGATGAGGACTTCTGACCAGAAGAGACCCGTCTCCACGTGCACCGAGGCGACGCGCTCGAGGTGGATGCTCATCTCGTTCTTCGTGAACCAGGAGCGTTTCCTTCGCACGACCGCCGTGTCGTTCACTTCGATGACGGTCGGGAAGAGGAAGTTTCCGCGCGTCCAGCGACTCGCCACGAATCTCTCGATGGGCATGCACTCATCCTAGCGCGAAGTCGCGAGTCGCGGCCGGAGCCCTCGGTCGGGATGAGGGGCGCGAGTACCGGGCCGGCCGCGTTCATGGGCCGATAGCCGGAATCCGCGCCGGGTCGTCCAGCAGCAGTCGGGGGTCGATCCGGGCGCCGTGCCAGCGGACTCCCAGATGGAGGTGCGGTCCGGTGACGCGCCCCGTCGAGCCCACCAGGCCGAGGGTCTCGCCCTTCTTGACGTCCTGCCCGGCCTGGACCTTCAGCTCAGCGAGATGGAAGTACATGCTGACGAGCCCGTCGCCGTGGTCGATGAAGACGCCCTTGCCCGTGAGGAACAAGTCCTCGGCGATGACCACCGTTCCGTCGGCGACGGCCGTAACGGGCGTGCCCGGCGCCACGGCGTAGTCGGTCCCGCTGTGCACTTCCGACGACTCGGGCTTGCCATTGAAGATCCACTTGACGCCGAAGCCCTTGCCCTCGGGCAACGGGCTCGCCACGGGCGGCCCCAGGGGCAGGGTGAACCGGGCCGGCCGGTCGCGCCTCGTCCAGACCTTGCCCACCAGCGCCTGGTCGCGCGAGTTGCGGCGGAGGTCGGCCGGAGAGGGGTTCGCCTGGGGAATGTCGCCGAGAGTGATGTCCTCGGTCCCGTACGACGACGCCAGCACCGAGATCCGGGCGTACGCCGTGAGGCCGGCCCCACGGCGGCTGACCCTGAGGACGGCCGGCGTCTGCATGAGGTCGACCGGGTAGTAGCAGGTCTCCTGCAGCGCGGTCCAGGAACGCGTGCCCATGCCGCAGCGCTTCGTGCCTGGCACTGACCAGCGGACGATCGTGCCCGGGAGCGCCTCGACCTTGACGGGGGCACCCGTGGCGGCACGGGCCTCGGCGGGGATCGGCCCGAGTGCCGCCGCCAGGACGCCGAGAATGCCAGGCAGGAAGCATCGCTCGAAAACGCTCATGAGTCCTCCTCGTGGCAACGCAAGCGGCAGTTCGCTCGGGGTATCGGCCGTGCGCGAAACCTTATCGCAGTCTATCCAGTCCTGCCCGCGGAAAGCTGGCCGAGGTCGCGGGCGGGCGGACCCGAGGTGCCCGAGGCCCGCATTCCCCGAGAAGTGCCCATGGATGAACGAAGTGGCCAACACAGCCACGCCGCCGTTACCTTTCCGGCAGCAAGAGAGGCGCCGCTCCTCCGATGGGCAGCGAGTCCCCACACGCCACGGCGACGCCGGCACGCAGCGAGCGGTACACCGTTCTCGCGGTCCTCGCCGGCGGTGCCGCTCTCCGTCTCCTCGCCGCGCCGTTCGTGCCCCTCACGCCGGACGAGGCGTACTACGTGGACTGGGCGCGCCACCTCCAGCCGGGGTACCTCGACCACCCGCCACTCGTCGCTTGGCTTCTCGCCCTGCCGGTGCGCCTTGCCGGTCACTCCGAGCTGGCGGTTCGCCTGCCCGCCGTCCTCATGCAGATCGGGACGGGCTGGCTTGCTGCAAGCCTCTGCTCCTCTCGCGCCGGCCCGGCGGCCGGCGTCGCCGTCGTCGTCCTCCTGCAAGCGGCGCCGATCTTCTCCCTGGGAGCGGCACTGATGACTCCCGACGCGCCCCTGGCGCTCGGGTGGGTGGGTGCGCTCTGGGCCTTCGATCGGGCCGTTCGGAGTGATGGGCGCTGGTTCCTCGCCGCCGGGGCCTTCGTCGGCTGGGCCTTGCTCTCCAAGCTCACGGGGGCCCTGCTCGGGGTCGCGCTCCTCGCCGCCCTGACTTCGACCGCCGATGGACGGCGCGCGCTCGGCCGGTCCTGGCCCTGGCTGGGGGCGCTCCTGGCGATGGTCATCGCCTCGCCGATGCTCGCCTGGAATGCCGCGCACGGTTGGCCCTCCCTCGCCTTCCAGGCGCGGCACGCGCTTTCCGGCAGCGACTTCTCGCTCCTCCGGCTCGCCGGCTCGCTGGGCGCGCAGATGGCCTACGTGTCGCCAGTCCTGATCGCGCTCGCAGCCGCGGCCGCCTGGCGGGCGCTCTTGGGAAGCGCCGACGCGGTCTCCCGCGCCCTGGCACTCTCGGCACTGCCCGTGGCGGCCTTCTTCACCTTGGCTGCGGCCTTCACGCCCGGATCCCTGCCGCACTGGCCTGCACCCGCATGGCTGTCGGCCACGCTGCTCGTCGCCATCGAGGGAACGCGCTGGCTTCGCGTGGCCGTCGTCTCCTCTGCCGCCCTGGCGGCACTCGCGACCGCCCTCCTGGCGCTGGCACCGCTCTCCCGCGACCCGCTCGACGAGATGCGGGGCTGGCGCGAGGGAGCCAGGGCGGCGCGTGTGGCCGCAGGGGGCGCCCGTATCGCCGCGACGCACTGGATCGCGCTCGGGCAGCTGGGCTGGTACACGGGCACGCCCGCGGCCTACGTTGGCGACCGAGTCTGCGCCGCGAGCTACTACGAAGGCGACCCCCGCCGCGCAGGCGAGTCGCTGCTGGTCGTTGTCGACGAGGGGCTCGGCCCGAGTGTCGCGGAACTCGAGGCGAGAATGGGACCGCTTCGCCCGGCGGGCTTCGCCGAGGCACGCCACGGCGGGCGTGTCGTCCGGCGTTTCCGTTTCTACCGGTGGGAACCCGCAAGTTCCGCAGGGCCCTGAGGCGCCTCAAGCGGCCTCTGGCAAGCCACACGCTAGGGTACGGGGTCCACTGGCGCTTCGACCGGTATCTGGATTCCGTGATTCGCGGCCACGCTGATGCGGATCTGATCGGTCATCTGCCGCTCGACGGCGTCGCGGTCCTCGAACACTTCCCAGGCCGGCCCGTCGTCGTCCGGATCGGCCGGGCCGTCTGCCACCAGATCGCCTACCCAGGCGATGCGGTCCTTCGGACGCGGGTGACTGTCGTACGGAGAGGGCTCGGCCGCGAGCGCCTGCTCGAGGGCGCTGCCCACCTCCTTGTCATCGACCGGGTTGGCGGGCGCGTACTGGTAGAGGTTGACCAGCCCGCGGCTCCCTTCGATCACCTCCCTCAGCGCGCGCTCCGCGTGGGCGTCGAAGCGGATGCCGCGCTCGATGACGTGCTGGAGGCCGCGGGCGAAATTGCGGCCGCCGTAGGCCAGCGCGGCCCACCGGTCGGCGAGGATCTCCTGCAGCCGCGACGCGCCCTGCGACACCCGCAGGAAGGCGCGGTGGAACCCTTTCACGAACCACCAGGCGGGGTTGTACCAGGTCGCGGCACCGCCTCCGGCGAGCGTCCTCGCCATCTGGAGGAGGGAGCGGCGAACGGCCAGGGCGAAGCCTCCACCGGCCGTGTCGCGATTCACCAGGTGGCCGTATTCGTGGGCGAGCACCGCCTTGAGCTCGCCCTGGCGCATCCCGTCGAGCACGCCAACGCCGAGGATGAGGCATCGCTCCGAACGGCCGGACAGCTGCTTCAGCATGCCGCCTCGCTCGAAGACCGCCACTTCCGTCCCGGGCGTGAGGAACACCGCGTCGACCGGCCGCGTCCCGATTCGGTCGGCCACGCCCGCGAGCATCCGTGCGAGCCTCGGATGGGCCGTGCCGTCGATCCGGAATCCCGGATCCCCCCCGCCGGCAGGCCGGAAGACACTCACCCACAGGCTCTTCAGGACGGCCCAGGCCGTCACCAGCACGACGAGGCCGAGGACGAGCACGAGCTTCACCGGAATGCGTCCAAGCGCCATGAACGCGTAGAAGACGCCACCCCCCAGGGCCACGACCGCGAGCAGCACCAGGGGGATCGAGAAGTAGTAGTAGGCGCAGCTCACCCAGAGCACGCTGCCGTAGAGCCGCCTGAGCAGCCCCGAGACGCGGCTCCCCTCGCCCCTGGGCGAGCGCGCCATGCGGCCCGCGGCTCGCATGGTGGTCGCCGACAGTGCCATCCCGAGGCCGACCAGGCCCAGCAAGCCCGCCGCCCAGATCGAGGCGACCGCCAGCGCCGCAGGCCCGTAGCGCTCGAGCGGCGGTTCGGCGCCGTCGATGGTCTTCGCGATGGCGGAGGCGAGCCGAGGATCGAGCCCGCCGGCGCGGGCCGTGGCGAGGTGGACGCGCGCCTCGCGGAGGCGGCCGCCGGCGAGATCCGCGAGGCTCTGGAACAGGTGCGTGGACGTCTCGTCGGGAGCGAGCCGAGCCATGCGCGCGCTGCACGTCTGGAGCAGCGGCACGTCCCAGACGCTCGTCGCGACGTCGCAAGCGCCCCCCGCCAGGGTCGCATCCTCGGGCCTCTTCTCGAGCGCCGAGCTGGCGAGGCGGACTGCTTCCTGGCGCGCGGCCGGTGTCGGCGGAGAGCCGCCACCTCTGGCGACGAGCGCGCGCGCCAGCGCGATTCCGTTCTCGGGAATTGGCGACGACTCCATCGCGCGCCGGCAGAGGGCCAGCGCCGCGTCGTGCTGCTCCAGGGCCACGCGCGCGGCGCACTGGCGCCGCAGCGCATGAGAGAAGCGCGGGGCCGCCCGGTAGACCCGCTCGTAACGGTCGATCGCCTCCTGCCAACGGCCGGCGCGGTATGCCTCGGCCGCGGCGCGCCCGTCCTCGACGGCGGCCGGGGCCATGGCCTGGAGCTCGTCGAGAATGGCCTGATCGTACACGGCCGCATCCCGATCGAGACGGCCAGGCGCGGCCGCGGCGACGAGCAGCGCGAGGACGACAGATGCGGCGGTCATGCACGAGCCTCCCCTCGCAGGGCAGCGGCGGACTTGGCGACCGACCGGGATGGCCGGGTCCCATTCCCCCGAAAGTGTCGCTGTCGCGGAAAGTGAAAGCAAGCGGGAACCGCGCCTGCGGGGTGCGCGGGAACGGTCGGATGTGGGGATCCGCCCCACGCCAAGAGCGTCTCTGGGGCGAGCAGCCCTCGCTCGGCGTGAGGCGGGGCGAGACACACCCGCGTGGGGCGCGGCCCCAAAAGGCATTCGCCGCCGACTCGGGTCACCTCCTAACGGGCGGCAATCCCAGCGCAGGAGGAAGTCATGAAGTCCTTCCCTGGCCTTCACGTTCTGGCGGTCGCGCTCGCGCTCGCGCCTGAGTGGGCGCTCGCGCACGAGCACGATGACGTGCACGGCGTGCCGGAGAAGTTCGGCGAAGTCCACTTCCCCATCTCCTGCAGGGCCGACGTCCAGCCGGCGTTCGAGCGGGGGCTGGCGATGTTGCACTCCTTCGCATATGCGCAAGCGGCGGAGGTCTTCCGAGACGTCTCGGCGAAGGATCCCCGATGCGGCATCGCGCAGTGGGGAGTCGCGATGTCGTACTTCCACATCATCTGGGGACCGCCCACGGATGACGAGTTCGTAGCCGGACGGGCGGCGGCGCAGAAAGCCTCGGCCGTCGGCGCGCAGAGCGCCCGCGAGCGCGACTACATCGCCGCGATCGCCGCCTACTACGAGCCAGATGGTGTGGCGCACCCGGTGCGCGTCGTGGCGTTCGAGAAGGCGATGGCCGGAGTGGCGGCGCGCTATTCCAGCGACGACGAGGCGCAGATCTTCCACGCGCTCGCGGTCCTGGGGGTCGCCTACAACTCGCCGCCCGACAAGACCTACAGGCTGCAGAAGGAGGCGGCGAAGACCCTCAATCGCATGCTGGCTCTCGAGCCCGGGCATCCGGGGATCGCCCACTACATGATTCACTCGTTCGACTACCCCGAGCTCGCGGAGCTGGCGCTCCCTGCGGCCCGCGCGTACGCCAAGATCGCGCCGTCCGCTCCGCACGCGCTCCACATGCCCTCCCACATCTTCACCCGGCTGGGAATGTGGAAGGAGTCGATCCAATCCAACATCGCGTCAGAGGAAGCGGCACAGGCGTGGATGGCGAAGAGCCACCCCGGGGCGACTGCGTTCGACGCCCTGCACGCGATGGATTACTTGGAGTACGCGTATCTCCAATCCGGACAGGACGCCAAGGCGCGCGAGGTCGCGGACCGGGTTGCCGCCGTGACGCGTCTCGACGTGCCCCAGTTCGCCGCCGCCTACGCGCTCGCGGCCGTTCCGGCGCGTCATGCGCTCGAGCGCCGTGCCTGGAAGGAAGCGGCAGCGGTGACGGTCCGTCCGATGACGTTCCCCTGGGCGAAGTACCCGTACGCGGAGGCGATCGTGCACTTCGCGCGCGCCGTGGGCGCGGCTCACGAGCGTGACCTGGACGCGGCGCGCCGGGAGGTCGCGACACTGGCCGAGATCCAGGCCGCGCTCAGAGGTCAGAAGGGGTTCGACTGGGCGACCCAGGTTGAAATCCAGCGGCACGCCGCGGCTGGCTGGCTGGCGCGTGCGGAGAAGAAGGATGCCGATGCGCTGACGCTGCTGCGATCCGCGGCGGACCTCGAGGAGTCGACCGACAAGCACCCGGTGACCCCGGGATCGATCCTTCCGGCGCGCGAGCAGCTCGCCGACCTGCTCGCCGAGCTGGGGCAGCCGGCGGCCGCGCTCGGCGAGTACGAGAGGTCGCTCCGTTCGGCGCCGGCCCGTCTCAACAGCTATGCCGGCGCCGCCCAAGCGGCCGAACGCGCGGGGAGGGAGAAGGAAGCGGCTGCGTTCCGCGAGCGCGTTGCGGCGCTGTGCGGTGGGTCGGTGCCCGAGCGCCTCACGCTGGCAAGGACGACCACGGAGTGACGTTCGGGCTTCAGGCAACCGCCCGGGGATCGACGTCTGGCAGAGCTGACCGGCTGGGCTGATGCTCCTCCGTTCACGACGGAGGACGAGATGGCCGAGCAGGATCGGACGCGGTGGACGAAGCTCGTTGCGGACTTCGAATCGAGCGACCTTACGCAGCGCGAGTTCGCCAGCTCCGCAAGGAGTCGCGTCCGCTCGTGACGGAGGCGGCGAGGTCGTCTGATCAAGCCCCCGCGAAGGGGGCCGCGCCGGAGGGCTCGCGTCTGCTGCGATCCGCGACCCTGCGCGCGCCGAAGCCGACCGGATCGCTGCGCTGCAGACCCGCCGCGAGAACGCGGAGAAGAAGCGGCAGCTCGTCACTCGGAGGATCGAGCACAAGGTCCGCGAGGGCCAGAAGGTCTGCCCGAAGTGCGGCGGCCACGACTTCTCGAAGCTCGGGGACGGCGCGATGAGCGAGCTGTACGAGCTCGTCCCGGCCATCGTCGAGCGGCAGCTGCACATCCAGGAGAAGCTGCGCTGCAAGTGCGGTGAGACCGTCATCACCGCGGACGGTCCGACCAAGGTCTTCGACAAGGCCCGCGTCGGGCCGACCTTCATGGCGCAAGTCGCGGTGTCGAAGTGCGCAGACGCCTTGCCGCTCCACCGCCAGGCGAAGGCGTACCGGCGCGTTGGCGTCCAGGTGAACGACTCGACGCTCGGCGACTACTTCCATCGTACCGCCGAGATCACGAAGCCGATCTCCGACCGGCTGCTCGACGTCATCGCTGAGGAGGAGATCGTCCTCGCCGACGAGACGTCCCACCGCGTACAGGCGAAGGGGAAGACGCGCCGCTCGTGGCTGTGGAGCTTCATCGCGAAGGACGAGGCCGAGCGGCGACATCAGTGCGGCATGGCCGGGCACGATGCATCGTCACGGCAGTCCCGCAGATCGATGAACTGGGCGCTCCACGGGCAAAACTGGCCGCCGACGTTATCGATGAGTGACTGGCACTCAGCCACGTTGTGAGGCGGCCCGCCGTCACAGAGTTCGATGGCGGCCTCGACGACTTTCACCGTGGCTGGATCGAAATGCCAGACCCATCCGCAATTCCATTCCACAGGCGCGCACACGATGAATCCTGCAGGAATGTGCGCCGCCGTTCGGCCCTGCCAAGCGTCGATTGCCGACGAGATGCCTTCCGAACTGATGAGCCAGACGTGGAACTCTTCCGCGGAGCGCTCCACGGGCGGCGGAGGGGCCGGCATCCTGAACGTCGCGTAGACGCCCCCCTGCGGCAAAGGGCAGTCACCTGGGACGCCCCTGCTGCCCTGGCACGCAGCGAGTAGGCAGACCGCGCCCCACGCCCACGCTCCACGTAGGACCTCGGCTCGCGCGAACATCGAGGGCCCCCCTTGGAAGCCTAACATGACTGACCTGGCCACCGCCTCAGGCCCTGACCAGGAGCGGGATGCTCCTCGCAGGTACCCAAAGTGACGTTGACGCGCCCCGAGGGCAGGAATGGTCGCGTCCGATGACCTCTCCCGCCGCCGACCGTGTGTTCTCCGGTTCTGTGCCCGATGTCTACGAAAGATACCTAGTCCCGCTCATCTTCGAACCGTACGCGCGGGACATTGCGAGCCGTGTGGCGAAGAGGGACCCAAGGCGCGTGCTCGAGGTTGCCGCCGGGACCGGGGTAGCGACAAGGGCCCTGGCCCTGGCCTTGCCCAGCCAGACAGCCATCGTTGCCACGGATCTCAACCAGCCCATGCTCGATCGCGCCATGGCCGTCGGGACGGAGCGTCCGGTCGAGTTTCGCCAGGCGGATGCCCAGCAGCTGCCATTCGAGGACAGGGCATTCGATGTGGTGGTGTGCCAGTTCGGCGCCATGTTCTTCCCTGCGAAACACCTGGCGTTTGCCGAGGCCCGTCGAGTCCTAGCGCCGGGCGGCGTGCTCATGTTCAGCGTCTGGGACCGTATCGAGGAGAACGAGTTCGCCGACGAGGTCACCGTGGCGCTTGTGGATCACTTCCCGGAGGCCCCGCCGGCCTTCCTTGCCCG
>Ga0153915_10004729_pt1 | contig 12589 bp, 13 predicted proteins | sample Opewatmetagenome_2_FD_107003 | JGI IMG/M metagenome (GOLD analysis project Ga0153915, IMG submission 107003) | Freshwater wetland microbial communities from Ohio, USA - Open water 3 Core 3 Depth 3 metaG | ecosystem: Environmental > Aquatic > Freshwater > Wetlands | place: USA: Ohio, Lake Erie... | reverse complement strand
GAATTCGTCACTCCTTATACCCCGGAGCAGAATGGCATCGTGGAGCGGTTCTTCCGCAGCCTGAAAGAGGAGTGTGTTTGGCTCCATCACTTTCCTTCGTTCGTTGAGGCCAAGCAGCAAGTGCACGCCTGGATTCGGTGGTACAACCAGGGGAGACCACATCAGGCCTTAGGTTACCGGAGCCCCGCAGAATACCGGGCTCAACAAGTACGTTTTGTGGCTTGACTTGGGGGGAGCACTACAGCATCTGCCTTTCCTCCCACGTTGAGGACGATCTGGATGAAGGCCTGGACCTCGGCCATGAGGATCTGCACCTGCTTGGGAACCTCCAGGCCGGGGATGAGTTTCATCTCTCCTTCGAGCACCTTCAGCCAGACCTTGATGTTGTCCAAGTCTCCCTGGCAGGCCTTGACATAAAGGGTGGAATCGAGATTGTTCAACTTGCATAGGTACAATTTTCGCTTGGTACCGACCGGCTCGATCTCCATCCTTTGTGCCGCTCGAATCACGGCCTCATGAGCGCCGCCTTTGCTCTTGTATCCCAAGGCATCCTTGATCTCATCGAGCGTCTTGCCCTCCAAGCGCAGTTCGAGGGCTCGCATATGTTTACGCAGCTTCTCCAACTTTTTCTTGCTCGTGCCTTTCAACGGTCTTGAGCACTTAATCCTTCTGAAGGTGCCATGCTGTTTCTTCTGCTCCGCCAGCAGTTCCTCCGCTCTTCTTTCCATAGTCACTCTTTCCCCCACAAGCCATTTTTCAGGCTGTAACTAATGAATTTCATTGGCCTATTTTTCGGGCTTGGCATTGGGTATCCCCAGGCCGCCTCTTCTCACAGCTCAAAGTTCCGCTTCTTTCGCTCCCGCTCCTGGGTCAGTATCCACGCCTCTATCGCTTCTTTCCGAAAACGGAGAGTACCGCAGATCTTAATGCGCGGGATAGGCACGCCACGCGAAATCCAACAATAAATCGTACCGGCGCGGACTCCCAAGATCTCGGCCATTTGCGAGGGATTGAGAGCTTGTCCAAGCTCATCGAGCCGGTCTGCCTTGGTTTCGGCATGGGTTCCGGATGGAGGGCCGAAGCCCGGCAGTTTTTTGCCCTTCGAGTGCAATTTCTCATTTTTCCCACTCCTCGGGTAAATTGCCCTATAACCTCCTTGATTCGCTCCAAAAAGTGTGATATTTTTTGCTATTACGATGTGGGGGATCCTGTGACAGGTTCCCTTCTTTTTTGGGCCAAAATGGGGTCCTCCGCCTAAATTTGATAAAGTGCCTTTTTGGTAGCTGTTTCGCGATGTTTCTCGGCGCTTCTTAATGCTAAATGTGCTTCAAAAGTTCGTTTCCTAAACCCCGTGCCGGAGGTTCGAGTCCTCTCAGTCCCACCAAGGAGACTAGGATATTCTTCAGTTCTCCAAGGAACTTGCAATGATCGATTTTCACACTCACTCCCTCTTCAGCGACGGGGTATTGATCCCCTCCGAATTGGTTCAAAGGGCCAGAACACACGGTTACGACGGAATCGCCATCACGGACCATGTGGATGCCTCCAACCTCGATCAGGTAGTGCCCGCGCTCACTAAGGTCTGCGAGATACTTTCCTTATCCTGGGAGATCGTCGTGATTCCTGGAGTGGAAATCACCCATGTGCCTCCTGAGATCATCTCACGACTGGCCCAGGCAGCTCGTTCCTTGGGGGCAAAGGTAATAGTCGTGCATGGCGAGACGGTTGTGGAACCGGTACCGCCCGGCACGAATTCCGCCGCCTTGGACGCTGCAATTGACATCTTGGCCCATCCCGGCCTCATTTCGTTGGAGGACGCGAGAAAGGCGAGGGAAAGATCCATCTTCCTCGAGATCACCTCTCGTAATGGCCATTCCCTGACCAACGGTCATGTGGCGCATTTGGCCTCCCAGGCAGGGGCTTCTCTGGTTATCAACACGGACGCTCATGAGCCTGGAAATCTCATCGACGATGCATTTGCCGTCAAGGTCTTACGCGGTGCCGGCATAGCAGAGGATCGTATTTCGGGCATCTTCGAAAACTCCAAATCCTTACTAAAACGATTGAAGAGGACTTTGCGACAGGGAAAGGAATAACGATGGCGCAACCCAAGCTCTCTAAAAGGGAATTAAAAGAGGATGAATTCCTAAACACGTCCGAGAAAGTTCTCCAGTATGCTTCTCGTCATTCCAAGGCCTTCGTATCCGCAGCAGTGGCCCTCCTGCTCCTGGTCGTGGCCATCGGCTCGATCCGCGTTTACCTGGAGAAATACGAAGCAAAGGCGTCTCAGGCCATCTATCTTGCAAATCTGGCCTACCGAGAAAACCTGGCGCTCATTTCGCAGGATTCTCCGATGGAACGAAAAGGGGTGCCTGACTTTGAGAAGCCGCTGCAAATCTATCAGGAAGTAATAAAGCAATTTCCGCGCAGCCATAGAGCCGGCGAGGCCCTCTATCAGTCCGCGCAATGCCTCTATCATCTCTCCAAGTACGATGAGGCGATCTCTGCCTACCAGAAGTATTTACAGCAATACCCGCGGGGTAACCTCTCCCTTTTGGCGGGACTGGGATTAGGGTATTGCTACGAGGAAAAATCAGAATTCGAAAAGGCAATGGCGGCTTATTCCAACGCAATTGCCAATAACCCCAACGATCCTTTGCTCGGAGAGGCGTTCGCCTCGTTGGCGCGATGCCAGGAGGTAACCGGAAAAAAGGACGATGCAGTTAAGACATACGAGCAGCTGATGGAAAAGCTCCCTAATTCCAATTGGAAATTTTATGCGGAACGCAAGCTACTGTACCTGAAAAGCCATTGATTCTCCCCTCAAGGACCAAGAGTCAGGTGAGGAAGCAGCTCACCGAGGAATATTCCGCTCATCATGGAAGCTCCCCGCAGCTCAGCGGCGAGGATTGCGCTCGCTATGCATTCTTGGATCCCCCAGAAAGCGGGAGATCCCCACATGTAAGGAATTCTGGATCTATTTCGATTTCGCTCGCTAACTTCGCAAGAAGGCGGCCAGGATTGTGCTCGCTTTGCATTTTCCGATAGGGAGATTCTTATGAAAGCAGCTGTCTTTTTCGCTGCCGGGGACATGAAAGTAAGGGAATGGGACCTTCCACAGATTTCCGACCAGGAATTATTGGTTCAGGTAAAGGCGTGTGCCGTATGTGGTACGGATATCCGGGTCTTTGAAGGGAAGAAGACCCAGGGAATCTCTCCGCCCGCAGTAATTGGCCACGAGATAGCCGGAGTGGTGCAGGAAAAGGGCAGGGGGGTGGTAGGTTACGAGGTGGGAGATCGAATCGCTATCATCCCGGTAATTCCCTGTCGTAGCTGCTATTATTGCATGAACGGGATGGAGAATATTTGTGCCAATCGTACAGCTTTCGGATACGAATACGGAGGGGGATTCCAAGAATATATGAGAGTCCCGGAGGTGGCGGTGAAGGCGGGCAACGTGGTGAAGATTGGGCAGTCTATCTCCTTCGCGGAAGCATCTCTCATAGAGCCTTTTTCTTGCTGTTTGAACGGGAATCGCAGGTCCGCCATTCGTCCCGGCAGCGTGGCCCTGGTTGTTGGAGCGGGCCCCATCGGGCTGATGCACATCCAGCTGGCGAGAATGTCAGGGGCCAGGAGAATCCTGGTAAGCGAGCTGATCCCAGAGCGCAGAGATTTGGCTACTCGTATGGGGGCTGACAGAGTATTTGATCCTCGCACCTCGAACTTGGTCGAGGTCGCCCTGGAGGAAACCGGAGGATTGGGAGTGGATTCCGCAACCATGGCCATTGGAGTTCCCCGGTTAGTCAATGATTTGCTCAAAGCGACGAGAAAGGGAGGCACGGTCAACCTCTTTGCTGGGTTTAGCGGAAAGGGAGATGCTCAGATCGAGGCGAATATCCTCCACTATAACGAGGTTTGCCTGACCGGAACGGCCTCCGCTTCCCGTTCTCACTTTAAAGATGCCCTCTCCCTGGTAATGGCCAAGAGGATCGATTTGTCTCCCCTCATTTCTCATCGCTTTCCATTAACCGAGATTGACCGGGCCTTCGAAGTAACCAAGAAGGGAGAGGGAATAAAGGTCATCGTCGAACCTTTCCCGGAATGAAAGCGAAGGGCTGGAGAATACTGGAAGGTGGCTCTTCCGTGTATTCCCATCATGCCCCGCAGATCCAAGAGGGAAACCAGTAACTGAAAGCGGGATAAGAATTCTTTCCTATCGCTATTCGCTCGCTAATCGCGCAGCAGAGCTGCGAGGATTGCGCTCGCTGCACATTATCGGAGGTCCCTTATAAAGCCACGGAGGTCTCTTTATGTTACCCATAGGCAAGAGGATAAGGTTGGAGAGGATCAAACATCGGCCCTCAGGAAAGTTCTTCTTCGTGACGGTAGACCATTCGATCACCCGTGGGGTCTTTGCCGGGTTGATAAACATGAAGGATACGATGAAGAAGATAGTGGCGGGAAGGCCAGACGGGATCACCATGCACAAGGGAATAGCTCAGGAGTTCTTCTACCCCTATGCAGGGCAAGTATCCTTGATTCTGAAGGCCTCGAGTTTTTCCCCTTATCAGCCAACGTATGATACCTGGGTGGCTTGGGTAGATGAAGCCGTGCGATTGGGTGCCGATGCTATCTCGATGGGGGTTCTGGTGGGAGGCGATAGGCAAGCTGAGATGCTCCATGATTTAGGTCTCATGTCCAGGGAGGCAAGTCTGGCGGGGATGCCCCTCATCGCTCACATTTATCCTAAAGGGGAGATGATCAAGGCAGAAGATCAATATAGCGTTGAGGCGCTCTCCTATGCGGTACGGGCAGGTGCGGAATTGGGCGTGGATATCATAAAGACCTGGTACCCAGGGTCGCCGGAAGCCTTTGCCAAGGTGGTAGAAGTTGCCCCGGGAAAGGTTGTGGCTGCTGGGGGGCCCAAGACGGAAACCGAAAGGCAGTTCCTGGAGATGACTCGCGGGGTCATGGAGGCGGGAGCCATCGGGGTAGCATATGGTCGGAATGTTTGGGACCACCCCAAGCCGACCTTGATGATCAAGGCGCTCAAGGCGATCATCCATGCCAACAAAGGAGTGGACGAAGCGATGGAGATCCTGCGATCCTCCTAGGCGAAAAAGATGGTGCGTAAAACCAGGGATGCCCTGATGGGCATAGATGTGGGAACCAGTGGATGCAAGGTCGCTCTCTTTGATTTGGAGGGTTCCCTCGGGGTTGAGACCTATCGTTCGTATCCGCTGATTCATCCCCGGCCCGGCTGGGTGGAGGAGGACCCATTAGAGGGATGGTGGAAGGCAGCTTCGGAGGGGATTCGAGAAGTCCTCTTCCGTTCGGGAATGTCGGCCGAGAGTATCGGCGGGATCAGCATCAGCTGCACAAACGCCCTGATCTGTGTGGACAAGGATGGAGTGCCCCTTCGCAACGCTCTCATGCAGATCGATCGCCGCAGCATCCCTCAGGCGGAGGCTCTGCGGCAGATGGTGGGCGAAGAAAGGGTCTTTGAGGCGACGGGAAACCGGATCGCGCCCGGAACTTTTTCTGTCCCCTTGATCCTATGGATCAAAGAGAACGAACCAGGTATCTTCGATAGAACCCACAAATTCCTGGTCCCCACGGGATTTCTGGTGTATCAGCTTACCGGGGAATACGTGATGGATTGGTCGAGGGGGGCTACCACCCTCCTGTTCGGCACAGGAGGCCCTCGTTCCTGGTTGTCCGAACTCTGCGAGACGGTTGGTATCCCGAAAGAAAAGCTGCCCCGATCATGCCCCTCCTGGGAGGTCGTAGGAGAGGTGAGCCGATTGGCAAGTCAGGAAACGGGATTGGCTCCTGGAACTCCGGTAGTGGCTGGAGCGATGGACACGGTGGCAGCCGCGCTGGGGAGCGGGGTAGTTACAAATGGGGATTCCTTTTATGTCCTGGGCAGCGTGGGTCGCATCTGTCTTTGCTTAGACAAACCCACTTTTGATGTGAGGTTCATCAATACCTGTCATTGCATCCCCGATTACTGGATCGCCATCGCCTGCACCAATGGGGCGGGACTCTCGCTCCGTTGGTTCAAAGAGCAGCTGGGAGAGTGGGAAAGCGCCAAAGCCCAGGAAACTGGGGAAAGCCCTTTTCATCTCCTCGATCTGCAAGCCATCCAATCGCGACCCGGAGCCAATAGGCTGCTCTATTTGCCTTATTTGGCAGGAGAAAGAAGCCCTATCTGGGATCCTTATGCTCGGGGAGTCCTGTTCGGATTAGATGCAGCCCATCGCAAGGCGGATCTCATCCGGGCTTTCTTAGAGGGATCAGCCTTCGCGGCAAGAGATAATTTCGAGACCTTCGAAGCGAATCTGAAGAAAGGCATCGCAGAGGTGAAAATGAGCGGGGGTGGGTCGCGGAGCGTTCTCTGGCAGGAGATCACTGCCGATATATTGGGAAAGGAACTAGCGGTCTCGGAACTTTCGGATACGGAAACGTTCGGTAATGCCCTTTTGGCAGGCTTCGGGACAGGGATCTATCCGGACATCCGCAAGACCGCCACCGAAATGGCGAAGATCGGCGGAAGGGTAAAACCGAAGAGGCAAAATGCCGAGCTCTATTCGAAACTTTACCGCCTTTACAAGCAAATCTACGTCCATTTGCGGGAGGACTTTCGCGAACTGGCGACCATCACTGGGGATGAATCAGAGGGACTCTCACACAAGCGGAGGTCAACCTGATGAAGGCAACTGTCTTCCTTTCCCCTTTTCAGATTGAGCTGCGGGAGGTGGAAAAACCCAAGATTGGGCCAAGGGAGGTTCTCATTAAAGTAAGAGCGGCCGGGATTTGTGGGACGGACGCTCGGATTTTTAAAGGAACCAAGAAGATCCCGGCCCCTCGCATTATCGGCCATGAGTTCGCGGGTGAGATCGAAGAAGTAGGGAAGGAAATCCAGGAGTGGAAACCAAAAGATCGAGTCACGGTCCAACCGATTGTGGCATGCGGGAAATGTTACTGCTGCCTGCGGGGAAGATCCAATATCTGCCTGACCCGGCCCACCATCGGTTACGAATATGATGGTGGCTTCGCAGAATTCGTTCGCGTCCCTAAAGAAGCGGTGGAACGAGGCAACATCATCAGCTTACCCAACAATGTGAGCTTCGAAGAGGCTGCATTTGCGGAACCCCTTTCTGCCTGCATCCACGGAAATGAAAAGGCCGGCATCCGCATAGGCGACCGAGTTTGGGTTATGGGGGACGGTCCCATCGGTCTCACCCACGTGCAACTGGCGGCGCTATCGGGAGCCGGAACCATTATCTTAAGCGGGACCGATCCGCAGAAACTTCACCTTGGCAAAGCCCTGGGAGCTCATCACCTCATCCAGGTTCCAGAGCAGGACCCTTTGAAAGAAGTGAAAGCCCTCACGGAAGGGGAGGGGGTGGATGTGGCCATCACGGCCGCCTCAGCAAGCCAACTAATCGAGGATGCGCTTCAGGGTGGCGGATTGAGGAAGGGGGGAATGCTGGTCATTTTCGCAGGCGTACCACCCCAATCTCTGGCCAGTATCGACCCAAATCGGGTTCACTATCAGGAGTACACGATTACAGGGTCCTCTGGACATTCCATCGAAAATATGCGACAAGCAATTGCCCTGATTCATTCCCGTTCCTTTCAAGTGCAACCGCTCATTTCCCATCGCCTCAGTCTGGAGGAAGTGACAGCGGGTATTGCCATGAAGGAACGGTTGGAAGGATTGAAGCACCTAATCATCGTAGATTGAGAGGAAAAAGAAGATATGGATGCGGTGAAGAAAGCCATGCGCGAGTTGGAACTGATCAGCAAGAGGGCCTACCATCGTGGACTGACCGCTGGCTCCGGCGGGAATATCAGCGCCCGGGTGGAGGGAAGGGACCAGGTTGTCATAAAATGCAGTGGAGTCTCTTTCGTGGACTGCACGGAGGAGAACATCATCCTGGTAGACCTCTTTGGCAACGTTCAAGAAGGGTCCGCCAAGCCCTCCAAGGAAGTGAAATTTCACTGCGGGATCTACCGGATCCGACCAGAAGTAATGGCCGTGGTCCATACCCATTCCCCGGCAGGGACGGCCTTTTCGGTTGTGGGCCGGGAGATCCCCATGGTGACCGTGTCTGCGGCGAAGGGAGTCGGTCGGACGCCCCTCATCGGTTACGCCCCTCCTGGTTCAGATGAACTGGCGAGGCTGGTCATGGAGGCTTTCCAAGACCCCACCCTTAAGACCGCTTTGCTTCAGAATCACGGAGTCATTTCCGTGGGCAAGGATCTCTTCGAGGCCCTTTATCTTGCCGAAGTAGTGGAAGATACGGCCAAGATCGCCATTCTGGCCCAGGGCTTGGGCACTCCGCTCAGATTTGAGTAGGGAAGGGTCATACAATGGCTTTGCTCCTGGGGGCCGATATCGGAGCGCAGAGCCTGAAAATCGGCATCATGGATGAGGGAGGGGTTCTCCATGCCTTCGAGCAGGTGCCCTATTCCGTCCAACGCCCCCACCCAGGATGGGCCGAAGAAGATCCAGAGGTCTGGTGGGAATCCTTTTGCAGAGCAGTAAAGACCGCTATGGAGCGGAACGCGATTGACCCTGACCAGATTGAGAGCATCGGGATCAGTAATATGTGTCCTTCGCTCGTAGCTATGGACGAGCGCGGGGATCCACTGCGGCCGGCCATCCTCTATCTTGACCAGCGCAGCCTCCCTCAGACCAAGAAAATTCAGGATGAAATGGGGTTAGAGAAGGTTTTCCGAACCACCGGCAATCGCATTTCCCCTGGCACCTATTCCGTCACCTCCATGCTCTGGATCCAAGACAATGAACCAGACCTCTTCCGCAGAACCCGTTGTTTCGGCCATGGAAATACTTTTCTTGCCCATCGCCTCACCGGCCATTTCGCATTCGATTGGACCAATGCCTCTTTTACCGGCCTTTTTCAAACCGGAACTCGGCGGGCTTGGTCCAGTCAGCTTTGTCACGATCTCAGGATTCCTCTTGAACTGCTTCCCTCTCCCGTTATATCCTCGACCTGCGTAGGTACCTTAACCGAATGGGCTTCCCGGGCCACGAAATTGCCCGAGGGAATTCCCGTAGCCGTTGGAGGGGCTGACACTGCCTGCTCTGCTTTAGGTGCGGGAGTGGTAGATCCTGGCCAGGTCTTCGAAACGTCCGGCACGTCCGATGTCCTATCCTTATGCGCTGATCAGCCAGTCTTCGACATTCGTTTCATGAATCGTTGTCACGTTGTGCCCGAGAGATGGCTTCTGATGGGCGCTATGCTCTCGCCAGGCGCAGCCCTTGCTTGGTTCCGGGACCAGTGTTGCTCGGAAGAAAGCCAATCGGCGAGAAAGATGGAAACGAGCGTCTACCAGATCATGGACCTCAAAGCGGAGGCGTCTCCTCCAGGGGCTAACGGCCTTCTCTTCCTGCCCTATATGAGAGGCGAGAGGTCCCCCATATGGAACCCTCTCGCTCGGGGCGTCTTTTTCGGGCTCTCCCTGGATACCACCAAAGGAGATATGATTCGCTCCATGCTGGAAGGGACGGCCTATGGCCTTCGACAGAATTTGGAAATCGCCGAGCAACAGCTGGGTATTACCGTGAAGGAATTAAGGGTGGTAGGTGGCGGCTCCAAGAGCATGATCTGGAGCCAGATCAAGGCCGATGTCCTGAGGCGGCCCGTCACTACCATGAATCAGCAGGAGACTGCAGTCTTGGGGGCGGCAATGCTTGGCGGACTGGCTTCCGGCAGATTTGCCGATTTTCGCGAAGCCGTCGCTAAGGCCGCAGCCCGACCTTTGCAAATCGTCTCGCCCAGTCCCGATGTAGACGCCCTTTATGGTCGGGTCTATTCTTGCTACCTTGATCTTTACGACAGGATCAAGGAGCTCTTTGAAAGGATGTCGGAAATTGAAGCTCCCCGCAGCTGAACTGTGGGGGAGCTTCAAATGCAAGGAATTTTCTCATCTGTTATCTGTATTCGCTCCCTAACTCCGCAGCAGAGCTGCGTGGCTTGCGGTCGCTACGCATTTCCCAAGAGAATCGCCTTAGCGAAGAGCAGAACCCTTGAGGGAGAATGTGGATGGGAAAAGAACCAGACTCGGGCTGGCCTTCCTGAGAAGAGAGAATCACGGCGAAGCATCGATTTACATGGAGGATTCGCGTTTCAAGAGAGGAGGGGTGTCTTCCGTTCATCGTTGATCCCGTTCGCACTGGAAATTAGCTTGCCATCCGTGATGTTCGATAAGGGGGAGGTATGGACAGGGCAAAGGAGATTGCACGGGCCTACCTGATTGAGAGCGAAGTAGACTTTGAGATTGCTCGAATCCTTTACCAAAATGGATTCAACAGCCGAACGGTTTTTTTCGCTCAGCAATCCTCGGAAAAGATCGTAAAAGCTTGCTTATCACTGAAAGGGATTTACATCACCGATCATAATCTCTCCTCCATATTCACGAATGTATTTCGCGGGCAGATTCAGGAGATAGATCGAATCGCAGATGCGATAACTGACCTGGAGCGGCACGGGACCCGATCGAGGTTCCCACTTTATCATCGACCCAACCTTCCCATCTGGATCCCCTCCAAGGAATATAAGGTTGACGATGCTATGAATTGCCTTGCTAATTTGGAGGTTATATTTAAAACTCTAAAGGAATTTCTCGATAGTCAAATGTAACTCCCATTCGTAATTCACATTACCAAGCCTTAAGAGCCCATAAGGTCATGAGCAAACACTTATGGGTTTTCGCCGTGAGCCCATTGCTCCACTTTGGATACTTCGCATGGGGTATTTGCCCTCTACTCGTTTTCTCACTTCTTCAGTTCATCCGGCCAAATCGTCGCCAAACTGACCTGCGATCTCCTCCACCCTTCGGCTGAACCTCCGGAAGGCACGCCGTTGACCTTTCGATACGCTTCTGGTATTCTAACTCATCGATTATCCTGATTTGGGCGCGTTTCTAACCTTCAAGGACGCTGGAAAAGAGCAGCCGAATCCTGATTGCACTCGCTAAGGTCGATCGCCCATGCAGCAAATGGACCGAAAATGCGGAGCGACGGGCACCTTGCAGCTTCGCTTCGGTGAGTTTCAATCTTGTCCATAAGAGGAGGGAGTGATGGATTTCTTAGATGACGGGATGTGCTTTGCCTGCGGGAAAAGTAACCAGGACGGACTGCGGCTCAGTTTCACCCACCTTGCGGATGGCAGGATTCGCACCGAATTCACTCCCCCCAAGAAGTTTCAGGGCTTTAAAGACATCCTTCATGGCGGCATCATGGCGACCTTGCTGGACGAAACCATGATACACCTGGTATTCGGTAGAGGAGAAAAGGTGGTAACGGCGAGGCTCGAAATGAAACTTCGAAAGCCCGCGAAAATTGGAGAAAAGATTACGGTGACGGCAGAGTTCTTGTCCGATTCGGGGAGAAGGATAGAATTGGCCGCAGAGGCAAAAAACCCCAGTGGCGAATTGCTAGCGGAAGGAAAAGGCACCATGGTGAGGGTATAGAAGGCAAGGGGGGAAATAGAAAATGGTCACTAAGACTTGCAGGCCCATCACCTTGTTGACTGACTTCGGACAAGACGACACCTTTGTGGGGATCATGAAAGGGGTTATCTTGGGAATCGTCCCCCAGGCCTCCGTTGTCGATCTCTGCCACAACCTTCCCAGTTATGACGTTGCCGAGGCCGCCTTTCTGATCTACATCACGTATTCGTATTTCCCGGATCAGAGCATTCATCTGGTTGTAGTGGACCCGGGAGTGGGCAGTCCACGCCGCCCCTTGCTCGTAGCCACCGACAACTATTTCTTCATTGCCCCCGATAATGGAGTGCTGAGTTACATCTTTGAAAGGGGGGGTCTGCGCCGGGTGTATGAGATAACCGCCAAGCACTATTTTCTCTCTCCGCAAAGTGCCACCTTTCACGGGAGGGATATATTTGCGCCGGTCGCCGCCTACCTGAGCAAAGGGATCGACCCCGAGGCGCTTGGTTCCGAGATCGATGACTATGTTAAGATCCCTCTCCCTTCCCCGCAACCAGTCGGAGACCGCGCTATAGCCGGGGAGATTCTCCATGTAGACCGCTTTGGAAACCTCATCACCAACATTAGTCATGAGGACCTCGCTCGATTGCTGGGAAAACGAGGGGAAGCTCGATTGGCCTTGAGGCTGGGTGAGACAATTATCGAGGGACTGAGATCATTTTACGGCGAAGGTGAGAAGGGTAAATTAGAGGCTATAATCGGGAGCTCTGGACACCTGGAGATTTTTGTCAACCAGGGAAATGCCACCGTGATAGCCAAGAAAAGGAAAGGGGACCAGCTTATGGTCTCTCTCCTGTCTTAGGAGCATCAGTTGGAGCAAGCAGATCATCCTCTATATGTAGCCCTTCTTTGGCATCTGCACCAGCCATTCTACAAGGACTTGGCGACGGGTGAATACTGGCTGCCTTGGGTGCGGCTTCATGCTATCAAAGACTACCACCAGATGGCCTCCATCGTCGAACCCTTCCCCGACCTCCGCCTCAACTTCAATCTCGTTCCCTCGCTCGTAGAGCAGCTGGAAGATTATGCAAAGGGTTCTGCGATGGAT
>Ga0153915_10004728_pt1 | contig 12591 bp, 11 predicted proteins | sample Opewatmetagenome_2_FD_107003 | JGI IMG/M metagenome (GOLD analysis project Ga0153915, IMG submission 107003) | Freshwater wetland microbial communities from Ohio, USA - Open water 3 Core 3 Depth 3 metaG | ecosystem: Environmental > Aquatic > Freshwater > Wetlands | place: USA: Ohio, Lake Erie... | reverse complement strand
TCGCGAACCTGGTCACCGCCCATCTCAGCGCCCTCCCCGGGCGGGCGCCTGCCTCGCACGGACGCCGGCCGCCCGACCCCGCCCCCGCGCCACGCGAGGGCGGGACCTGGTGATGGACCATGTGTCCCTCTTTCTGCTCGCCCTCGGGCTTGGCTTCGTCGCGGCGATCCCGGTCGGCGGATCGCAGATCGAGATGGCCAAACGGGCCATCACCGGCAACCTGCGGGCCGCCGGGATGGTCGTGCTCGGGTCCGTCAGCTCCGACATCGTGTACGGCACCGTCGCCCTGTTCGGCATCGCCCCCGTCATGGAGACGCCTTGGGTGCTGGCGTCCTTCAACGCGGTGGGTGCCGTGCTGCTGTGGATCCTCGCGTTCCTCACCCTGAAGGAGAGCAGGAAGCCCCACGAGCTGCATCTGGCGAAGTCGTCCCTTAACAGCGGTCGGCGCGCGTACGTCACGGGGTTTTCGCTGGCCTTCAGCAATCCGCAGATGATGCTGTCCTGGCTGCTGGGCGTCGCGCTCGCCAAGCGGCTGGGCATCGCATCGCCCTTCCCGCAGGGGGCCAAGGCCCTCTTCATCGCCGGCGGCGCGCTGGGGCTAGGCAGCTACCTCGGCGTCCTCGGTGCCGTCATGTACCGCATCAAGCACTTCATCCCGCTGACGGCCCTGGGCAAGGTGTACTTGTGGCTCGGGATCACGTTGCTGCTACTGTCACTCTACTTCGTGTACGGAGCGGCGAGGTTCTTCGTGGCTGGAGTGTGACCGCCGAGGTCGGCGGGGCCCCGCCGGCCCCGCCCTCACGCGGCGCGGGCGGCCGGGCGGCCGCCAGTGCGCTAGAGCCCGAAGAGGTATGAGAGCTTAACGAACACGCCGTCCGCGTAGCGAGTGCGTTGCTGCCCGACGGCGCAGCCCACCTCAAACGCTGAGCACGAGGCGCCGTACCCGAGGTAGATCAGCGTGCCGGGGCTCGGCCGGTACGAGAACAGCCAGTCCACACGCAGATCTTTCGCAGCGCTCGAACCGACGAGGGCGCCGTCGATCAGGATCGGGCGGCCGGTCGCCGGATCGCGCAGGGCGTCGCTGGCGAGGTCGGTGTACTGGCCCACGACGCGGAAGAAAATGGAGCGCGTGGCCTGGTATTCGAGCTTGAGGCGCGGAATGCCCTCGGTCGAGAACCAGCTCCCGTCCCGCCGGTGGATGACGAGCCGCGAGTATTGCGCGGAGATCCGCAGCGCCGGGGTCGGACGGAGGTTGACCGCCGCGCCGAGTTGCGTCTGGGTTCCACGCGCGGCCTCCGGGAAGATCGCGATTGCCCCGTAGCCGACGCTCACCGAACCGGTCAACTGTCTCCAGGTGGGCGTGGTGAGTCCCGCGCCAACGGTGAAGAGATCGGACAGCGGGCCGGGGACCGTGAAGGGGACGCTCGTCGTTCCCGCGGCCGTGAGGCCGACGCGGTACTCCCCGTAGGTGTGCCCCTGGTAGCCGACGGACGTGGAGTCAAAGCGGAAGAACTGCCGGGTGACGCTGACGCTGGGCTGCCACCACCCCCGCAGGGTGGCCTGGAGATTGATGCTCTCGGTACCCTCGATGCTCGGCCGCTGGCCGAAGCCGTCGTACGTCCACAGCCGATCGACGCGCTGGAAGCTGGAATACGTCTCCACCAGCGCGCCGGGGGCGCCGTAGCCGGTGAAGCGGTTGAAGTAGCTCAGATCGACGATGCCCGTCCGGTTCACGAACCCGGCCGCCGCCCGAAAGTCGGGCGCGACTCCCGTGCCGCTCAGGTGGAAGCCCCAGTTGCGCCCGGTGCGGTCCCAGACGGCCTGGGTCAGCGTCCCGCGATGGAAGCCCGTGGGGTCGTGGGTCCACGAGGCGACGCCCTGCAGCTCTACGAAGTAGAGCTTCGAGTGCACGATATGGATGTCCGCCCCGGCCAGGCGCGAGAACTGCCCGCCGTCCTCGCGGGCCGTGCCCACCAACCCGAGGTTCGAGGTGGGGCCGAGGTCGTAGCGCAGGCGGCTGATGCCGAACATTGGGTGGTGGCCGGTCGCCGACTCCGCAGTGGCATCGGAGGCGAAGATGGTGGCGATGGTCCAAGGCCCGGCCTTGCCGGCGAGCTTGGCGCCCGCGTCCGGGCTCACGATCCGGCGCGTGTAGATGAGCGGGATGGGGGTATGGTAGAGCTCCAGGCCGTCGAGGAAAAATGGCCGCTTCTCCGGATAGAACAGGGCGAAGCGCTGGTTGAGCGTCACCTGCCCGACGTCCGCCTCCACCTGGGAGAAGTCGGGGTTCACGGTGCCGTCGAGCGAGAGGTTGGGTGTGATGCCGTAGCGGGCATCGAGCCCGAACTCCGTGTTGTCCGAGTAGTGGTAGCGTGCACCGGAGGCGTCACCGTTCACGCGCTCGGTCGCGACCGGCGTCAGGTCCAGCACCAAGCCGCGGCGGAGGTCGCTCAGCCCCTCGAGCCATCCAGACTGGTTCATGAAGCTGGCGCTTGCGCGTACCGCCGGGGCCCAGGAGTCCTGGTAGCCGGAGTGTTGCACGCGACGCAGCACGTTGATGCCCCAGGTCTGCGGGTCGCCGCCCGCGTAGCGCAGGCTCTTGAACGGAATCTCGATCTCGACGTCATAGCCGCCGGGCACCAGCCGGCCGCGCGACCGGAAGACGAAGTCCGGATTGAGGTCCACGTTGCCGTCGAGGATGTTCATCGAGCCGAAGCCGCCGCCGCCGCCGTAGAAACCGCCTGCGCCGCCGCCGTAGGCGTCGCTCCGGATGCCATCCTGCTGTACGCCATACGGATTCACGCCGAACAGGAAGGCTCGCCGCCGGTCGTTGTAGGTGTCGAGCAGGATCTGGACGTAGTCGTCAGCGCTGATGTTGTCGCGGTCGGCGTGCGTCGCGTGGACCAGGTCGCCGTGCGCCTCGCGAGCCCGGATTCCGAAGTAAATGGCGGTGGGCGAGTACCACACCAGCACCTCGGTCGGCTCTACGGCGGGAAGCCCGTCCGCGGGCTGGTACTGCGAAAAGCCCACCAGGCGTGCGGCCTGCTCCCACGCGGCCTCATCGAGGACGCCGTCGACGGCAACCGTGGTGTCGAGGCGCGGGATCTGGACGTGGAGCTGGTGCTGCCGGCCGTCGAAGACGGGCCCGGAGTCAGGCGCGACTTGGAGGAGCAGTGCGAAGGCGAACGCCGGGAGCATGGGCGGGAGAATCTAACCTCGGCGCCGCAGAGTTGCAGCGGGACGAAGGGGGCGATAGCAAAGGAGGGCGCGTCGTGGTCGGACGCGCCCTCCCTATCTCCGGCCTGCTATGCCAGAACGCTGCAACGCTATTCGTACCGCAAGGCGATGATGGGATCGAGCATGGACGCCCTGCGCGCCGGCCAGACGCCGAAGACGATCCCGACCGTGAAGCTGAACAGGAACGCGAGCACGATCGACATCGGCGAGATCAGCGTGTTCCAGTGGAAAATCTTGCTCAGCGCGATCGCTCCGCCGCCGCCGAAGAGCACGCCGATCCCGCCGCCCACCAGGCACAGCACCAGCGCCTCGACCAGGAACTGGAACAGGATCGCCCCGCGCGTGGCGCCGAGCGCCTTGCGGACGCCGATTTCGCGCGTCCGCTCGGTCACGGACACCAGCATGATGTTCATGATTCCGATGCCGCCGACCAGCAGTGAGACGGCCGCGATCCCGGCGAGCAGCATGGTGAATGTCTCGGTGGTCTGGCTCAGCGTCTGCGCGATATCCGCCTGGTTGCGGATCTGGAAGTCGTTGGAGGCCGAGGGCTGGATCTTGTGGCGGCGGCGCAGCGCCTGCTCCAGCGAGATCATCGCCAGGCTCATGTTGCGCGCGTCGTCCACCTTGACCGTGATCGTGCGCACCCGGTCGCTGCCCATGACGCGGTAGCGCGCCGTGCTGAGCGGGACGAAGATCTGCTCGTCGGGGTTCATCCAGCCCTGCTGCGCTCCCTTCGCGCCCAGGAGGCCGATGATCTCGAAGGTGATGCCCCGGATCTCCACCGACTGGCCGATCATGGCGGCGCCGTTCTGCCCGAAATCGTCCCCCACCGCGGAGCCGATCACCGCCACGCGGCGTCGCGCCTCGTCGTCGCCTGCGGTGAACACGCGCCCCGCTGCGACCGTGTAGCTGCGCGCCTTGAAGTACGAGGGGCTGGTGCCAGTCACCTGGATGTTGGCATTCAGATTCCGGTACTTTACCTGGAAGGAGCGGTTGATCTCGGGCATCACCGCCACCAGATGGCGCGCGGTGTTCTGGATCTCTGTCGCGTCATCCACGGTGAGCCCCACCCGCTGATCGCTGGCCACGCCGTGCATGAACTGCTGGCCCGGCATTACGGTCAGCAAATTGGTGCCCAGCGCCGAGATGTTGTCCTGCACCGCCTTCTGCGCGCCGGAGCCGAGGGCGATCATCGTGATCACGGCGCCCACGCCGATGATGATGCCCAGCATGGTGAGGAACGAGCGCAGTTTGTTGGCGCGGATGGCGGCCAGGGCGACCATCCACAGCTCCCAGATCAGCATGCTACCGCCCTCCGGCCCGCGGCGCGGCACCGGCGGCTGGCCCGGTACGCGCCCCCCCCTGCTGCATCCCAGGCACGGGGCTGCCGGCGAAGCGCTGCATCCGATCGCGCATCTCGGCTTGCGACTGCACCAGCGAGGCGGACGGGAGCAGCAGCACGGTGTCCCTGTCGCTCAGCCCGTTCAGCACCTCGCTGTAGTCCATGTCGGTGAGGCCGGTCCTGACCCGCACCGGCGCGGGCTTCCCGTCCTTCAGAACGAACACGATGAAGCTGCCGCCGTACTGGTAATTGTTGCCCTCTCCAAAGCGGCGCCGGCTCTGGCCGTTGGCGCCGCCGCCCTGCTGGAACCGGCGCATCGCCTGCTGCATGATCGCCTGCTCCTGGGGCGTCAGCTGCTGGCCGCTCCGCTGCTTCTGGAAGATGGCGCGCAGCTGCTGCATCTCGGCGCCCGCCCCGTTCTGCTCCGACCCCTGAGCCGCGTCACCCGCCTGGGACTGCCCGCCCGCCAAGACGCCCTGGCCGGCGCCCTGCTGCTCGCGCCACTGGCGGATCTTCAGCATCACGGCTGAATCCTGCGCCGTGAGCGTCTCGTTCGCCATCCGCTTGCGCCTGAGCTCGCTCATCTGCTCCTGCGTCACACCCGGCGGAAGCTGGAAGCCACCCGGCGCACCGCCCGGGCTGCCCCCCATCTGGCCGCTCCCCGTCGGTCGCTGCGGCGCGCCGCCCTGCGCGGCCGCCCGCGGCGGCTCGGTGGCCTGGAGGCGCGACACGTTACCGCCTTCCACCGCCCGGGCCGCGCCGGTGCGCGGCGGATCCGCCGGCGAGCCGCGAGCGGGCGCTCCGGCCGACGCGAGCTGTGGATTCGCGCGGGCGACCGAGTCCTGCACGGCGAGCTGCCGATCCACCTCCTTGGGATCCAGGCCGAGCACCTGGGCCGCGGAGCTCACGTCGCGCGGCGTGCGCAGCGCGGAAGTGGGGATGGCCAGCACGCCCTGGCGCTCGCCGATCTGGACGGCCACCTCGGCGTTCATGCCCGGCCGCAGCAGGCCACCGGGGTTGGGGATCTGGATCAGCACGGCGAACATCGTCACGTTCTGCGACACGGTGGACTGCGGCTCGATCTTCAGCACCGTGCCCTGGAACGGCCGGTTGGGATAGGCGTCCACCGTGATGGTCGTCACCATCCCCGGCTGCACCTTGCCGATGTCCGTCTCGTCCACCAGCGCGCTGACTTCGACGGTGCTGAGGTCCGCCATCTGCAGCAGCACCGTGCCCCCGGACACGTCCCGGACCGCCGACGTGATGACGGCACCGGCCTCGACCTTCTTGGTCAGGATCGTCCCGTCCACCGCCGCCAGCACGTTGCAGTCGGTGAGCGCGTCCTGCGCGATCTGCAGGCCCGCCTGGGCCCGGACCAGCTGGGCCCTCGCGTTGGCGTCGGCCAGGGCGGAGTTGTCATGGTCTTGCTCGCTCAGGACGCCCGCCGCGAACATCTCGTCCGCCCGACGCTTCTGCGCGGCTGCGTTGGCCGCCTGCGCCCGGGCGACCTCGAGGTCCGCCTGGGCCTGGTTGAACGCGGTGGTGGGGTCGCGCCGGTCCACCTTCACCAGCGTGTCGCCCCTCTTCACCATATCGCCGGTCTCGACCCGCATCTCGAGGATCTGGCCCGAGGCGCGCGACTTCACGTCCACGATCTGGATGGGCTGGATCGAGCCGTTCGCTTCGGCCGACACGATGATGTCGCGGCGCGCCACGGGCACGGGCTCGTAGAGCTGCACCACCTGCTGCTTCTTGCAGGCGGTGGCGAGCGAGGCGACCACGGCCGCCGACGCCACGGTGAGGCGAGAGGTGTTCATGTCGACTGCCCTTCCATTCCCGTGTCCCGGTCGATGAGCCCGTCCAGGATGTGAATTTGCCGCCGCGCGTGGGCGGCGATGTCGTGTTCGTGCGTGACCAGGATGATCGTCTGGCCGCCCTCGTGCAGCCGCTCGAAGAGCTGCATGATCTCCTCGCCGGTCTTCGAGTCGAGGTTGCCCGTGGGCTCGTCGGCCAGCAGGATCGAGGGGTGGTTGACCAGCGCGCGCGCGACCGCGACGCGCTGCCGCTGTCCGCCCGACAGCTCGGCCGGGCGGTGGTCCTTCCGGTCGCCGAGGCCCACCGACTCGAGCGCGGACACCGCGCGCTCCTTGCGCGTCTTCGCCGGCACGCCCGCGTAGATGAGCGGCAGCTCGACGTTGTGGAGCGCGGTGGCGCGCGGCAGCAGGTTGAAGGTCTGGAAGACGAAGCCGATCTCCTTGTTCCGGATCCGGGCCAGCTCGCTGTCGTTGAGGTCCGAAACGCGCTGGCCATTGAGCCAGTAGTCGCCGGCCGTCGGGGTATCGAGGCAACCGATCACGTTCATCAGGGTGGACTTGCCCGACCCGGACGGCCCCATGATGGCGACGAATTCGTTGCGGTGAATGGTCAGGTCGATGCCCCGGAGCGCCTTGATGACCTCGGCGCCCAGGGCGTAGTCACGGGTGAGGCCGGACGTCACAATGATGGCCCCGTCGGGGGCCGCGGGATCGGCGGTCTGGCGTTGGGTGGCGGCGGCGGTCACAGGGAGTGCCCCACGTACGCCTCGATCTGCGCCCGCGCGACGAGGTAGTTGTAGCGCGCCTGCACGAGCGAAACCTCGGCCTGGTTCAAGGTCACTTCCGCCGTCAGGAGATCCACGATGGTGGACGCGCCGAGCCGGTAGCGCTCGCGCTGCATCCGCAAGTTCTCCTGGGCCGCCGCGACGGAGGTGCGTGCGACGTCGATCTGGGACCCGGCGGCGTCGAGCGCGGTGAACGCCTGGGTGAGGTTCGCGTCCAGGAAGAGCCGCGCATCGCGCAGCTTGGCCTGCGACGAGACCACGTTGGCGTCGGCGTTGACGATGCCCGCCTCCCGCTGGAACCCGTTGAAGATCGGATAGGAGAGGGAGAGGCGGACACTCCAGGTGCCGGTGTACCTCTGGCTCCTGACGTAGGAGGTGTCGGTGCCGGAGATGACCCGGTTGAGCGGCGCGGAGGCCCAGGGCAGCTGCGCGCCGGCCCAGGTCTGGCTCGCGCCGAGACTCAGGGTCGGCATCAGCGGCGCGCGGCTGGCCGAGAGCGACGCGCGCGCCGCCGCCACGCCCGCCACGGCCTGCACGACCGCGGGCGCCCCGGCGAGCGCCTCGCTGCGCAGCGAGGCGGTGTCGACAACGGGCACCCGGACCTCGAGCGTGGTGTCGGGCACTGCGGCGACGATGCCCTCGACGCCCACGGCGCGCGCCAGGATCGCCTGCGCGGTCAGGGCGTTGGCTCGCGCCTGGATGAGCTGGAGCTGGGCGTTGCCGTGATCCACGGAGGCCGACAGCGAGTCCGCGCGGGTGGTGGCGCCGAGCCGGAGCTTCTCCGAGATCAGCTTGAGCTGCTCGTCGGAGCGGCGGAGGTTCGACTCCGCCACACCGACCAGCTCCTGGGTGGCCAGCGCGTTGAAGAACGCCTGCTTGGTCGAAAGCGCGGTGGCGTAATCCTGGCCCACCAGCGCGGCCTGGTTGAGGTCGGCGTTGGCCTCGGCGGCCCGGCGGTTCGCGCCGCGCTGGAAGCCCGTGAACAGGGCCAGGTTCGCGCTCAGCCCGAACGAGGAGTTGTCGGTGTTCGAGCTGGACTGCGGGATGCCGAACTGGTTCACCCGCTGGCTGCTGTTGCGGGAGGCGCTGCCGCTTCCGCTGATCGTGGGCAGATAGGCGCCCCACGCCTGCACGGTCGCCATGTTGGCCACCCGCACGTTCTGTTGCGCCTGCACCATCGCCGGGTTGTTCCCCCGGGCGAGGAGCAGCGCCTCCGCGAGCGTGATGCGGCGCGGCTGCGGCGCCGCCCGGGACGGGGTCGCGGCCTGCTGCGCCGCGGCGGCGCCAGCGGCGGCCGCCGCCAGTCCGAGAACGAGGATCCAGGAACGGTACATCGTCATGGCTTCTTTTCCTGCGCTTGCGCCGTGCTGTCGGCCCGGGCCCGCTCGGCCCGGTCCCGGTCCAGCAGCTGCTGGTACGCTGTCTGTTGCTGCGGGGTGAGGGCGCGCCGGATCTCATCCGAGACGCGGGCGCGGACGGAATCCATCTGCGGCCGGATCTGCGCGTACACCGCCCGCATTTCGTGGCGGTGGCGGCGCAGAATCGCCACCACGGTGTCGTGCTGGGCCGCGCTGAGCTTGAGCTCGCGGGTGAGGAATCCGGCGTAGCCGTCCGCCCCCCGGCCGCGGTGGACGAGCCAGCTCTCCGTCACCGCGCCAGCCGCGAACCCCGCCACCGCCACCGCGATCAGCAGGCCGACCGCCCACGCCTTGGACTTGTTGAACATGCGCGCGCCCTAGTTCCCCACGGTTTCGGCGAGGACGTATGCGGTCCCGGTGCTGGCACCCAACACATCGGCCGTGAGCTCCGCGGTGGGCGAGATGCTCGGGCCGCCGAGCTGGAGCCCCGGGAGCGCGATGGCCAGCGAGAGGCCGATGATCGCGGCAATGAGCCAGGGCCGCGCCCACGCCGCGAGCCACGCCCACGGCTCGCCGCCGGCCGCCAGCTGCGCCGTCCGCCGGCGGTGCAGGGCTCCCGCCGCCCGCAGCAGCACCGCGTCGGTGAACGCCCGGCCGTCATCCGCCGGCGAAAGGTGCATCTTCAACTGGTCCTTCATTGCTCCTCCATCCGCGTGCGCGGGTCGAAGGCCTCGAGGGCCACCCGAAGTGCGCGGCGCGCGTGGAACACGTCCGATCGCACCGTTCCTTCGGGGATTCCGAGCACTCCCGCGATCTCCGCGTGCGAATACCCTTCGACGTCGAACAGCGTCACGGCGATCCTCTGCCGCTCTGGCAGCGACGCCAGCGCTGTGTTCAGCGTCGCCCGCACCTCAGCCGCCTCCGCGTCGGAAGCGGGCGACGATCGGCGCGAAGGGGCTCGCTCGTCGAGCGTGTCCGCCTTTCGCACCGCGCGCCGTCGCACGAGGTCGATGGCGGCGTTGGTGGCGATCCGCATCAGCCAGGGCCCGAACGGCCGCGACGGATCGTACGTCTCGATCCGGTCGAGCGCTGAAAGGAACGCGTCCTGCGCGGCGTCGTCGGCATCGTGGGCGTCGCCGGTCACGGCGCGGGTCAGGCGACGGACCGCTGCCTGGTGGCGCTGGACCAGCGCGCCGAACGCGTCCCGATCGCCGGTCGCGGCGTGCATCGCGAGGGCAGCGTCGGCCTCCAAAGGTGTATTACGCAGAGGACACGGGACGCGTTGGGAGGACGCTCACGGAGCGGCACCGAGCCCCAGGTCGCGCTCGATCGGCCGGAGGGCCTGGATCACGAAGAGTATGTGATCGTCGAGCGGCACACCCAATTCCTCGGCGCCCTCCCGGATTTCCTCACGGTTCACGTTCCGGGCGAACGCCTTGTCCTTGAGCTTCTTCTTCACCGACGGCACCTCGAGGTCGGCGAGGCTTCGGCTGGGGCGCACCAGCGCGCAGGCCACGAGAAACCCGCACAGCTCGTCCACCGCGTAGAGCGTCTTCGCGAGCTGGCTGTCGCGCGGCACCCCTGTATAGGATGCGTGAGCCAGTATCGCCCGTCGCAGCGGCTCGGGGTAGCCGCGCGCGGCCAGAATCCGGGAACCCTCTGAGGGGTGCTCCTCCGTCGCGCTCCGGTTCGGGTTGGGGAAGCGCTCGTAGTCGAAGTCGTGGAGGAGTCCGACGACCGCCCAGGTCTCGTCGTCCTCGCCGAGCTTCCTCGCATAGGCGCGCATCGCGGCCTCGACCGCGTACATGTGCTTCCGGAGAGCGTCGGAGGGCGTGTACTCGTGCATCAGAGCGATGGCGTCGGAGCGGTTCATGGCGCGGACCGGAGGTAGTGGATTGAGTGATGCGGTGATGGTGACAGTGATAATCATAACGGAATAACTGGTGGTCCGCGTGCGGGGCTGCTCGCCTACGCGGCAGCTCGGAGCCGGCCCAGGGCCGCGCGGACCTCGGACACCCGCGACTCGAGGGCCCGCTCGGGCTGCACCCGCCGAGGCGGGCTGGTTGCGCCGCCTCGGCCTTGAGCCACGGCCGACGCTTCCGCGGTGTGGCGGGGGGCCGCTAGGAACCTGCCCCGGCGAGCTGGCGTCGCTCGCGGTCGGCATGGACCATCAACGCCTGGTACTCGCGCCGCCGGCGCGCGGCGGCGGCCCGGTCGCCCACACGCTCGGCAGCGTGGACGGCGCCTAGCAGGCTGCGCGCGCGGCTCGGCGCCCGCGCGAGCGACGCTTCGTAGGCCTTGAGCGCATCGGCGGGTCGGCCCGCCGCGAAAAGCAGGTCGCCCTCGAGCTCGCGCGCCGGGAGAATCGCGCCGGGCGTCACCGGGTGCTTCGGCGTCGTCTCCTCGAGGTCCGCGGCCTGGGCGGCGAGCTGCAGTGCTCCGGCCGTATCGCGCTCTGCAAGCGAGAGCCAGGCGGAAGCCGCCAGCCGCTGAGCGTGCACGGTGCCTGCCCAGATCGGCTCGTGCCGCGCGGCCAGATCGGAGTCTACGGCCGCCAGCGCCGTGAGCGCGGCACGCGCCTGCACGGTGTCCCCGCTCCGCGCCGCCCCGATCGCGCGGGCGAAGTGCGTGACCGCGATCGCGCCCGGCTCCGCGAGGTCCGCTCGCACATGGAGCACGGCAGCCTCGCCCCACCTGCCGCGCTCCAGCGCGTACCGAGCGGGAATGGCGGCGAGCGCGTACATGGCGGCGGCGCTGTTCGCCGGGCTCCACGTCCTCATGGTCGCCGCCTCGTTCACCAGGGCGCGCGCGGCGGCATCTCGGCCCTCCTGCAGGAAGGCGTAGGCCATGTAGTCCATCGCATGCAGCCGCTGGTCCCACACCGCATCCATGTGCTGCTCGGCCTCGTACTGTCGCGCCGCCGCTGCGGAGCTCGCGTTGGACGCGATGGACTTGTCCCACATCCCGAGCCGCGTGTAGATGTGCGAGGGCATGTGCCGCGCATGCGGCACCGACGGTGCGATCCCCGCGTAGCGGTCGGCAGCGCGGACGGCGCGATCGGCCAGCGCCGGGGAGTCGTAGGCGTGGATCAAATAGTGGGCGAGCCCCGGGTGGTCCGGCTCAGCCTGGAAGAGCGGGTCGAGGATGTCGCCCGCTTGGCGCTGCAGCGCGTACGTCGTGTCGGGAGGCGAGTTCTGCGCGATGGCGATCAGGCTCAGCGCGTAGAAGATCGCCGCCTCGGTGTCGGCCGGCTGCGCTTGATGCACCTGACCAAGTCCCGCTGACCATGCCGTGATCCGATCCAGGTATCCGGCCGTGGCCCAATCGCGGTAGAACGCGCCGATCGCGTCCACGTAGCCCTTTTCGCGGGGCGTCGCCGCGGCGGCGGCCAGAGCGCGCTCGACCAGGGCCTCCCCGCGCCGTTGGTCCTCGGCGGTGGGCGGCTGCCAGAGCGGATGGAGCAGGCTCGACGCCTGGCCCCAATAGGCGATGGCACAGGTCGAGTCGAGCGCCGCCGCCTCCGCGAAGGTCTTACCCGCCTCCTCGTACCAGAAGGAGTGGAGCAGCGCCACGCCACGCTCCACGCGCTGCTGAGCGGTCGCGCGGCACGAGGTCGGGAAGTGCACGCGCCCGAGACGGGTGGGCGGCTTGCCGCCGTGCTCGTGCATGTCCATCTGAGCCGCCAGCGAATGGGCGGCGAGAAGCAGAGCGGTGACGAGGATCGGCGCGCGCGTCGTCATCGGAGATGCTCGTTGTAGGGAATCGGCGGAGTTTCGGCCATTGGGTCGCCGGGGTCAAGGGCACGCTGTAGCCCTTCCACAAATCGGTGCCGCACAATGAGTGCGAGGTCACGGGCGAGCAGATGATATGGGTGAAATGCGAAGCTAGCTCTGCTCTTATGCTGTCAAAATGGTGTCTAGTTGATGGTCGGTGGGGTCGGAGGCATGGGCGGCGGCGGCGCGGGGTGCGCCGATGAGGGCATGTGCGCCACGGTGATGGGCACGGACGCGACTCCCTCGCCGTCCACCGCGATCTCGAAGGTGTAGACGCCGGCC
>Ga0153915_10004727_pt1 | contig 12591 bp, 9 predicted proteins | sample Opewatmetagenome_2_FD_107003 | JGI IMG/M metagenome (GOLD analysis project Ga0153915, IMG submission 107003) | Freshwater wetland microbial communities from Ohio, USA - Open water 3 Core 3 Depth 3 metaG | ecosystem: Environmental > Aquatic > Freshwater > Wetlands | place: USA: Ohio, Lake Erie... | reverse complement strand
GGCGACCAGTACGTCCTCGGGTTGGGATCCGAAGCGTTCGGCCAATGTCCCGACCATCTTGGCGGCGATCCCCAGAACGGTCCCCCGCCAGCCGGCATGGGCGGCCGCGATGACCCGCCGCGCGCGGTCCGCGAAGAGCAGCGGCACGCAGTCCGCCGTCCGGACCCCGAGGGCCAGGCCGGTCCGGGTTGTGACAAGGCCGTCGCATTCGGGCACGGGTCCGGCGGGCACGTCACCGTCAATCACGCAGATCCTGTCGCCATGGACCTGCCCCATCAGGAGCAGCTGCCCCTGCGGGATCGCAAAGGCCCGGCAGACCCCCTCCAGGTTCCGTTGCACATCCTCCTGCCGGTCTCCCACGAGGAATCCCGCGTTGAGACTGGCATAGGCCCCCCCGCTCACCCCGCCCAGGCGGGTGCAGAAGGCATGCGTCAGAAAATCCAGAGCCGCGAGCTTCCCGGCTTCGTAAAATTCGATCTCCCCTCTGCAGGTTAAACGAAACATCCCTTACCCCTTATCCTTTTCCAAAGGTCTCATGGGTGATCCTGCCCCTGACGTTCAACAGGCACCCCGCCCCCGCAGGAATGTACACAGGGCGGCCATGTCCTCCGGCAGCGGCGCTGTAAAGCGCAGCGCCTCCCCGGTCTCGGGATGGGTGAAGCCCAGCTGCCAGGCGTGAAGGGCCGGCCGGTCCATCGCCTTCATCCTCGCCCGGACGGCGGCGTCCGCCACGGTCCGGATCCTCCCGGCGCCCCCGTAGACCGGATCCCCCACGACGGGGTGGCCGAACGCCGTCAGATGGACACGGATCTGGTGGGTCCGGCCCGTCTCGATATCCACTTCCAGAAGGGAGGCGGAGCCGAAACGCTCCCGAATGCGCCAGACGCTGACGGCGTCCCGCCCCCGCCGGCTCGCCGTGGACATCTTCTTGCGGTCGGTCGGGTGGCGTCCCACGGCGGCCTCGATCCGCCCCCCGTTCTCCCGCGGCTCCCCGTAAACGATCGCCAGGTAGGTCTTCTTCACCTCGTGGCGCTTGAACTGGCCGGCCAGCCCCCGGTGGGCCGCATCAGACTTGGCCACGACCATCAGGCCCGAGGTCCCCTTGTCGAGGCGGTGGACGATCCCGGGGCGCAGGACGCCGCCGATCCCGGAGAGGTCGCGGCAGTGGTGCAGGAGGGCGTTCACCAGGGTCCCGCCGGCATGGCCCGGCGCCGGATGGACCACGAGTCCTGCCGGTTTGTCGACGACCAGCAGACAGGGGTCCTCGTAGAGGACCGCAAGGGGGATCTCTTCGGCGAGGACCCCGCTGGGCTTCGCCTCAGGGAGGGCGATCCTGACTTCGTCCCCCGGTTTCAGCTTCCGGCTCGCCCTGACCGGGCGGCCGTTCACCCAGACGCACCCCTCGTCGATCGCCTTCTGGATCCGGGCGCGGGAAAGGGATGGTTCCTTATTCGTGAGGAAGAGATCGAGGCGGAGACCCGCCTCCACGGGGGCAACGGAGAAGCGGTCGCCCTCCAGGGGCTTTTCCCCGGGAGCCCCCGGAGAGGTCCGGCGATCGGCCGTGTCGTCCCGGCCCCCGGGACCGGTGTTTTTTGTCTCTTTCTGCATAGGCTGCGGTATCCCACCGGAAACGCGGCATCCCGCCCGGTTCGGCATCGGTGCTTAACGACCGGTTTCGGCCGTGATCCTCGCCAGGGCGTCGCGGATCAGGGGGAACTCCTCCGGAGCGAGGGTCCGGCAATCGAAAAGGACCCGCTCGTCGGCCACCCGGCAGATGATCGGCGGCTCGCCCCGGCGGAGCCGTCCTTCCAGGGCGGCGGCGGAAAGGCCGGCCACCTGGACGTCGATCAGGACCGTGGGGATCTCCCGGGTGGGAAGCGACCCCCCGCCCGCCATGGAGCCCCCTTCTGCGAGCGTCACCCGACCGCCGGGCGGCAGAGCCCTGCGGAGCATGGCCGCGAGCCGCCGCGCGCGCCTCTTGACCTCGTCCACCGGCTCCGTGAGCGCGCGCAGGACCCGCAGGTCTCTCAGCGCCTCGGCCGGCCGGAGGTACTTCACGAGCGTCGCCTCCAGGGCGGCGAGCGTCAGCTTGTCGATCCTGAGCGCCCGGTTCAGGGGGTTCCTGCGGATCCTCTCCAGGGCCAACCGTTTCCCGCAGATGATCCCCGCCTGGGGCCCGCCCAGGAGCTTGTCGCCGCTGAAGGTGACCACATCCGCCCCCAGGGCGATGCATTCGCGGACCGTGGGTTCCTTCTCCAGGCCGTGCTGGTCCAGATCGATGAAGCAGCCGCTCCCGAGGTCGTCGACGACCGGCAGGCCGTGCTGGCGTCCCAGGGACACCAGCGCCGCAAGGTCCGCCTCCTCGGTGAAGCCCACGATCCTGAAGTTGCTCGTGTGGACCTTGAGGATGAGTCCGGTCTCGGGGCCGATCGCCCGTTCGTAGTCGGCCAGCCGGGTCCGGTTGGTCGTCCCTACCTCTTTGAGCCGGGCGCCGCTTTTTTCCATCACCTCGGGGATCCGGAACTCGCCGCCGATCTCGATCAGCTCGCCCCGGGAGACGATCGCCTCCTTCCCTTGGGCCAGGGCATTGAGCACCAGGAGGACCGCCGCGGCGTTGTTGTTGACGACGAGGGCGTCCTCCGCACCCGTGAGGGCGCACAGAAGCGCGCGGATGTGGTCGTAGCGGAGCCCCCGCTCTCCCTTTGCCAGATCGTACTCGAGGTTGGAGTACCCGCGGGCGACCTCGCAGATCCGCGCGATCGCCTCCTCGCAGAGGGGCGCCCGGCCGAGGTTCGTGTGGAGGATCACCCCCGTGGCATTGATCACCCGGCGCAAGCGGTAGGCGCCGTACCCGGCGACGATCTGGGCCACCCGCTCCGCGGCCTGGGCCGGCGTCGGAAGGCGCAGTTCTTTTCCTTTTCCCCCCTTGCCCGGACCGGCCAGGATCCCGCCGCGGATCTCCTCCACCACGGACCGGCAGGCCTCCTTCACGATCTCCCGGGCCACCCCCGCCACCTTCCCGCCCTTTTCGAGTCTGAGCATCAGTTCGTCGATCTTGGGCAGGTTCCTCAGCAGCTCCTTTTGCCGTTCATCCATCGCTTGTGCACCTATCGTCGTATTTCGGTCTTTAGAAAAACACCCTTCTTATCGCCTATTCGGCGGTTCAATACAAGGAGTCAGCGGCAAACCTCTTTTCGCTGTCCCCCCTTCACCACCCAGATGGTAAGTTCCTTATCCTGAAGGGAATAGACGATTCTATACGGTCCTTGACGGACACGATATCTTTGCTGTCCTGTGAGTTTTTCGTGGCCCGGCGGTCTCGGATCATCGGAAAACGCCTCAAGGCGCCGGAGGATCTTCCTTAAATCCTTTTTGGGTATTGTGCGGAAGTCTTTTTCAACGGACTTCTTAAACGAGATTTCATATTCGGCCATCTTTTTTTAGCCTCTTGATCATCGCTTCGTAGCTGATTAAAGGCTCTTTGGTTCTTTCTTCAAAAGCGGCAATATCTTCAGCGTCTTCCGCCAGAGATTCTTTGATGGCATCATTCACCAATTTGGATAAGGACTGTGATGTTTCGACTGCCTTGAGACGAAGGGCCTTATGCAGTTCCGGATCCAAGTATATCGTGGCACGCGTTGCCGCCGTTCCCATAACGTCCCCTCCTGTGTCGTCATGTAGCTATAGCACCATAACGTCATAACAGCAATGATTATTTTGGCGCGAACGCCGCAGAGTCCCAAACGCGATGTCCCTTACAGCGGGATGTTGTTGTGCTTCTTGGCCGGACGGGTCTGCGCCTTGTCCTTGAGCGCCTCCAGAAGCGAGACGACCCGCCGGCGCGTCTCCTGCGGCCGGATGATCTCCTCGATGATCCCCAGGTTGGCGGCAAAGTAGGGGTTGTTGAACTGGGCCTCGTAGGACCGGACCAGTTCCTCCCGTTTTACGGCCGGGTCCTGCGCCGACGAGATCTCCTTGCGGTAGGCGATGTTGCATGCTCCTTCAGCCCCCATCACGGCGATCATGGCCGACGGCCAGGCCATGACGTAATCCGCCCCAAGCTGTTTGCTGCACATGCCGATGTAGGCCCCGCCGTAATCCTTTCTTGTCACGACCGTGATCTTCGGAACCGTCGCCTCGGAATAGGCGTGCAGCAGTTTCGCCCCGTGGTTGATGATCCCCGCCCACTCCTGGTGCGTTCCCGGCATGTACCCCGGAACATCGGAAAAGGTGAGCAACGGGATGTTGAAGGCGTCGCAGAAACGGATGAACCGGGAGGCCTTGTCGGAGGCCTGAACGTCCAGCGCGCCTGCACTGAACCTGGGATTGTTGGCAATCACGCCGACCGGCCGGCCCATGATCCGGATGAAGGCAACGATCATGTTTTTGGCCCAGAGTTCATGGGGTTCGACAAATATGCCGTCATCCGCTACAGATGCAATCACCCTTTTCATGTCGTATCCACGGTTGGCCTTATCCGGGATGATCGCGTCGAGCTCCGGGCAAAGCCGATCGGGGCTGTCCGTGCAGATCGCCACGGGAAGCGGGCTGTGGCAACTGTCCGGCAGAAAGGCCAGGAGCGTCCGGATCCGGTCGAGACAGTCCTTATCGCTCTCCGTGGCGAAATGGCAGACGCCGCTCTTGGTCGCGTGGGCGACGGCGCCGCCCAGATCGTCGTGGCTGACCTCCTCGCCGACGACCGCTTTGATCACCTCGGGGCCCGTAATGTACATGTAGCTCGACTTCTTGACCATGAAGACCCAGTCCGTCAGGGCCGGGGAGTAGACCGCCCCGCCCGCCGTGGGCCCCATGATCGCCGTGATCTGGGGAATGAAGCCCGAGCCGATCGTGTTGCGGTAGAAGATGCCGCCGTACCCCTCCAGGGAGGGAACCCCCTCCTGGATCCGGGCGCCGCCCGAGTCGTTGAGCGCAACGAAAGGCTTCCGGGCGTCCAGCGCCATATCCATCACCTTCCAGATTTTCTTGGCGTGCATCTCCCCAAGGCTCCCGCCGGAGCTCGTGAAGTCCTGTGCGGCCGCGAAGACGGTCCGGCCGTTGATCCGGCCGAAGCCGGTGATCACACCGTCCGCCGGGATCTCTTTGCCCTCCAGGCCGAACAGGCTCGAACGGTGCTTCACGAAAAGCTGCACTTCCTGAAAGCTCTCCGGGTCGAAGAGGTGCTCGATTCGCTCGCGGGCGGTGAGCTTTCCGAGGTCATGCTGTTTTTGAACCAACTTCTGGCCGCCCATCTCCAGGAGGGCTGCCCTTTTTTCTTCAAAAATCCTGATGTTTTTTTCTGTTAACCCTTTCAGGCCGTCTTCCATCGTTGATCCTCCGTGCATTGATTCCCGCCCTTTCCCAAATTGCAAACGGGCTATTGATTCGATGTTCCGTCCCTCATTTCTGCGATAGAGAAACAAGCTATGAAGGGAACTCCCCCGATCCGCGCCGGTAGAGCCTGGCTGGACGATTGCACGCCGCTGGCCTGCTGATCATGACCATGAAAGGATTCAGGCGGGTGGGCTAGGTCCATGCCCGGCTTTTTAGGACGAAACCGGAAGGTCTCTTCCCGGGAAGAGACCTTCCGGGCAACCGCGGGCCGCTTGGCCGCGCGAGATCATGCCTTCACCTTGTTTCCCTTTTTGCACGGGCATCGGTTCCCGTTACGGTATCCCCAGGACGGTGAACAAAAACCAGCAGACGACGGCACCTATGGGGGTCATGACCAGGCCCCAGATGAGCAGCTGTTTGAACAGTCTTTTCTTGTCCTGGTCCTCCGCGGCGTTGGCGATGAAGATGGCCCCAAGAGTGGACAGGGGGCTCACGTCGGTCACATGTCCGGAGAGAATGATACTGGAAAGCAATGCCAAAAGATCACTGGCCGGGGCCCCGATTTTGACCAAGAGATCCGGAGCCATCGGCACAAATGCCGGCAAGATGACGCCGATCGTACTGGCGTATGCGGAGACCAGTCCGGACCAGAAACCGGCAACCAAGGTCACGGTGCCAGGCGTGGACTGCGCCGCCATAATGCTCGCAAACAGAGTCATACCGCCGATCTTGCTCATGAGGCTGATCAGGACCGTTACCCCGGTCACCATCATGATTGCAGCCCAGGGCATGGCCTTGAATACCTTTTCTTCATCATCCACCGCTTTAAACAGGATCAGGAGCGTCCCGACGAGGAATCCGAAAAAGCCGATGTCTACCTTGAAGAAAAGCACCCCGATGACCATAATGGCGATTCCCGCCAGGGTCAGGTATTGCTGGCGGTTAAAAGGCGCTGTATCGGATTTTTCCATAGCGAACCCATTTTCCAGCCCCCTTTTCTTCCACAACTTCAACCCGCCGAAGAGCACATAAGCGCAAATTCCGATAACGAAAAAGTAGACCAGGCTGTTCATCCAGAGGATGAAGGTCCAGTCAGGCAGATTCATTTTCTGCATCAACCCCTTCACGATGACCCCCGCGACGGCGATGGGCGACATGTTGCCGGCCTGCGTGCCGTTGGCCACCATGACCGCCATCAGGAAAGCCGGTATTTTCGCTCTTGAGGCCAACAGCATGCATGGCGCCGCCATCATGGCACAGATCACAATGGCCCCGGGTCCCAGAGAGGACAAGAAAAAGGCCACGAGGAACAAGACGATCGGGAGCAGCGCGACATTGCCCCCGACGCTTTTCACGGCGAAACTCGTCAGCTTCGCCAACGTGCCGTTGATGTTCGCAATGGCAAACAGATACGTGATGCCGGCCAGCATGAGAAAGACGTTGACAGGATATCCCGCAATTAACTCCTTGATTTTGACGCCGCCGATGTAGTAGCCGATCACCAGCGCAATGGCTATGCTCAGAGGCCCGACATTCACGTTTCGGACAATTCCGATGACCACCGCAACGGCCAAAGCGATGAGAGACAGTTCAGGTAAACCCATAGTTCCTCCTCCCTGTTGAAGCCAGAATCGTTGCCATCAAATACCCATTCCCAGCAGACCATCACACCAACCCCGCATACAGCGAATTCCACGCCTCCTTTCCTGAGATAGACTCTTGGGGTAAGCCAAGACCCACTGGCGAAGGACGATAGTCGACCCGTATCGATCCGACCATCAGGAATTCTTGATATTTTCTGGGATTATCCTTGAAAAAGCTGAACAGGCTATTCGATGGAGGTCAGTCCATGCTGGATGGCGAATTTGACCAGGCTGGGAAGGTCGTTGATGCAGAGCTTTTGCATCAGATGGCTGCGGTAGGTTTCGACGGTTTTTTGGGATAAGAACAGGGTCTCTGCAACCTTGGCATTCGACTTTCCCTCCACGAGGAGTTGCAGAACCTCCCGTTCCCGCGAACTCAATCGCCCCAAGGGGCTATCGGCTTCCATCATTTCGCGGGCTTTAACATAATCGGCCACGATCATTCCGGATACCGTGTCGCAGACATAGTATTTACCGGCATAAACCATCCGAATGGCTTTGATGATGTCGGCACCCGCCGATTCTTTCAAGATATAGCCGCGCGCGCCTCCCTTAAAAGCCCGGAAGATATGCTCTGTTGTAGAATACATGGATAAGATGATCACGTTTGTCGAGGGGCACTCGCAGCGGATCTGCTGGGTCGCTTCGATGCCGTTCAACCCATGCATGGCGATATCCATCAGCACCACATTCGGACATAGCTTGGCCACCTGACGAACCGTATCCCGTCCGTTTCCCGCTTCACCCACGACACTGATGTCGGGCTTTGTTTCCAGCAATAAACGGATCCCCTCACGAAACATGACATGATCGTCGGATAAAAAAACCGTAATGCTCATAGCGGCACCTCCACGGCGACACGGGTTCCCTCACCCGGGTTAGAGGTAATGCAGGCCATCCCCCCCACCAAAAGCGCCCGCTCCATCATCGTACTGAGACCCCATCCCCGATGTTCGTTTCTTCTGGCGATGTCCGTCTGATTGTAACCGATACCGTTATCCGTCACGGTGACGTACAAGTTTCCGTTTTCTATCTTGATATTGACGATCGCTTCCGTCGCCTGCGCGTGCTTGATCACATTGGTTAACGCCTCTTGGACAATCCGGAACATGGCATTTTCAATATGAGTGGGAAGGCGGAGGGTCTGTTCACTGCCCTGAACAATGACCCGGACCCCTGCCCTGTAATCGCACTGATCCCCATACAGTCTGATTGCGGCAACCAATCCGTAATCATCCAGAACCGGAGACCTCAGATCTGCCATCAGATTCCGGATGTCGGCCGTCGTCTGCTTGACGAGGGCCAGCGAGTCCTGGAGACGGGATTGGATTCGTTCCGTCGGTTTGTCCGGGAGCAATGTCCGCAGCATATTCAGGTTCAGACCAAGGGTGGCAAGATTCTGTCCGATCCGGTCATGAAGCTCACGGGAGATCTTCTTTCGTTCATTTTCCTCGAATTCCGATAATTTCCATCTCAGCTCCTGAAGCTGTTCGTTTTTTTGCCTGACCTCCTCCTCGACCCGCTTTCGTTCCGTGATGTTTTCTGCCATCCCTTCATAGTACAAGGTTTTCCCTTCCGAATTCTGAACGGCGCGCGCCTTTAGCGAAACCCAAATCATTCCGCCATCCTTCTTATACAGTTGGACATCAAAGGCTTCGATCACGCCTTTCTTTTCGAGAATGTCCATAAACCGGAGGCGATCATCCGAATGGACGTAGAGCTGATGTTTGATGTCATTAACGCTCGCGATCATCTCCCCGGGAGATTCGTAACCGTGCATGAGGGAAAAGGCGGGATTGACATTGATAAATCGTCCTTCGGGTGTGGTCTGGTAAATACCTTCCACGGCGCTCTCGAAAATATTGCGGTATTTTCCTTCGCTTTCCTCAATCGCCTTGGCGGCCCGTCTTCGTACGGTCACATCGTTTAGAACCGTGACCTCGCCATCCTTGATAACGGCCGTTCTGAATTCTATATCTTTTGTCTGTCCGTCTTTGCAGTGTATGGTGAATTCGACATCCCAGCGTCTCTCCTGTAAGCCCCTCCTGTCCTCCCAGAGGCTGATCACCTTCTGCCGGTATTCGGGATCCCGATAGGCCGCCTGGTACCACTCCTGTATCGTAGAGATGTCCCGGAGCGTGTAACCGGTGATGTTGGTAAATTCTGGGTTGACATACCTGAAGACGCCGTGATGATCGATCAAGACAACACCGCTGGGATCGTTTTGGAGAATCGTGGAAAGAACGCTCCTCTCTCTTTCCAATTCCGCATCGACCCGCTTATGTTCGGCCAATTCCTGTTGCAGGCTCGATAATGTCTCCTGCAACTGGATGGCCATCCGGTAAAAACTGTCCGCCAGCGTGCCGATCTCGTCGTTCCTGGAGCGGATTTTAAACAGGCGCAGATGCGTTGTTTCAAAATCGGATGGGCTGAATTTCCCGGAGGCAAGATTGGTGACCGCCTTGGTCAGGACATCAATCGGATGAAGGGACTGCCGTACGGCCCACCAGGAGGAGACGATCAGGATCATGACGGCGCCGACAATGATCATCAGCGCCAGCTGCTGAAAAAACCGTCCTGCGTTGAGCACCTCCGCTTCTTTTTGCTGCACGACGATTCCCCAGCCATTGGCGAGCGCATCGACGTGAGCCAGCCAGGTCTGCCCATCCCCCTCTTTGAACGTGATCGCCCCCCGTTTTCCCTGCCGCAGCGCCGCCACTGCGGGATCGGTGCTGAAATTGCGCAAGTTGCTGGAAAAAGTCGGGTCGGGGTGGGCGATCACCCTGTTCTGGTTATCCACCAGATAGGCAAAACCAGTCTTCCCCAGGCGGGTAACCCGCACCTGTTTGCTCAGATTGTCCAGATCCATGGCAAACATCCCTACGCCGACGATCCGGCCGGCATCATCTTTAATCGGCATGGAAACAACCAGGCCGGGCTTGTCGATGGTCTTGCTGATGACACTTTCAAACGTGACCGGGGTGCCGATCTTGGCCTGCTGGAACCAGAAGCGGTCGCTGTAATCGATCCGCTGCATCCCATCACTGCGGGCGACGTTCATCCCGTGCAGGTCCGTTGTGCTGATCAAGTACAGGTATGGGTAAGAAGCAGCCATCTTATTGAGCAGTGGCTTCTGGCGTCGGGCGATCATGCCGACGATGTCCGGCTGCGAGACAAAGTATTGGAAGGCTTTGCTGTGGGTATCCAACCACAGAGAAACAGACGTGGTGAGCAGTTGATGGGTATTCACCAGTTGTGCATAGGAATCCTGTTCCACAATGCACAAGGCGCGGTTGCTGATCGCAATGGCCGCCGTGACCAGCAGGGGGACCGCAATGGCCAATACCAAAACGATCAGGCGGGCTTTTAATCCCAACCGAGCATAAAGTCCATAGAGAAAATCATACCATGCTTTTGATTTCATGTATGGATTCTCTTAGCCTTTTGGAATGAACCCTGCCTGGTGTGCTGCGTGTGCCCTGCCTCACCGCGACGTTGCGTACCCGGCGATCATCAGTGGATAATGACCTACATTGTTTTGAACCTCCCATGCAACATATTTTTCATTTTCCCCAGAATCAGCCCTATACGTGAAAACAAATTAAAATCAACATCTTACTGAACATCAGGCGATACGGGAACCTTGCGCTCTCTCTTTTTCAAGGATAATCCGGGAAAACATCAAACATTCCTGATGGACGGATAAGCGCCGTTCAGATTACCTGCAGGGTCACGAACGATCATCCTAAATCCTACTGGGGAGGAAGACTATGGCACGAGCATTGGAAGGCATTCGCGTCGTTGACCTGAGTCATGTTCTGGCGGCGCCGACCACAACGATGTACCTGGCAGACCTCGGAGCGGAAGTGATGCATATCGAACCGCCCCGGGGAGATGATTCACGGGAATACGGTCCCTTTGCCGGGAAGTCGGACAAGAATCGAAGCGGCTACTTCATCAGCCTCAACCGCAACAAGAAGGGGATGGTGCTGGACCTGAGACAGGATAAGGGAAAGGAAATCCTGCGTCAATTGATCCAGGTTTCCGACATTCTCGTTGAAAATTACCGCCCCACGACCATGCGCAAAATGGGTTTTGGCTGGGCAGAACTCCAGAAGATCAACCCCCGGCTCATCTACTGCTCCATCAGCGGCTTCGGCCAGGACACGTTGCCTGAATACGCAAAGCGCCCTTCCTATGACATGGTGGCCCAGGCGTACAGCGGCATCATGAGCATCACGGGGCCGGAGGAAGGGCCTCCCTGCCGGATCGGCTCCTCCATGGGCGATATCGTTTCCGGAACCCAGGCTGCAATCGGCATTTTGGCGGCCCTGATCCACCGGGAAAAGACAGGCCGGGGGCAGCATCTGGACATGTCCATGATCGACGGCCTGTTTGCCACGCTCGAGAACGCCGTCGCCCGTTACACCCTCAACAAGGAGATTGCCAGGCCCCTGGGCGGCATTCACCCCTCCATCACCCCTTTTCAGGGGTATCGGACGGCGGATTCGTGGATTATCGCGGCCGCCGGAACGGACCAGCTCTTCGCAATATTCTGCAAAGTCATCGGCATGGAGACCCTCGGCGCCGATCCCCGGTTTGTCACCAACCCGCTAAGGACAAAAAACCGCAAAGAACTCAATATGATCCTTGATCCAGTGATGAAAACGAAGACAACGGCGGAATGGGAAAAGATATTGGAAGCGGCCAGTATCCCCTACTCGCCCATCAACAACCTCAAGCAGATCTGCGAGGATCCTCACATCCTTTACCGGGGGATGCTCGCAGAGATCGATCAGCCGGCCGTGGGCAAGATGCGGATCGCCAATTCCCCGCTCCGCCTTTCGGAAACCCCGGGGCAGGTTTATGCGCCGGCGCCACTCCTGGGGCAGCATTCCGAGGAAGTCTTGCGGGAGGTTCTGGGGTATTCCCAGGTGGAGATCGACAAGCTCAAAGAGACCGGAATCATCAACCCATCCGTGGAATAGGCTGTTCAAAAACGCTCGGATGCAAGACGCGCAGAAGCCGAAGAGCGATGCGGTTTGCAGCGCAACTGGGGAGGCGGGGACATGTTCCGGAAGCCCAACGGGACCGGAACGCGCCCCTCCCCGTAATACGGCAGTTGTGTTCCCGGGTCTTGCGGAATTCGATTTCCGCCCCATCCTCCATCACAAAGCCGAGGCGCCGCATCAAGGCCGCCAAAGTTATCACCGGCAACAGGCGCGATGGCTGTCTCTTCCTTGCTTTCAGGGTCGAAATCTGTATTTCATGCCCATCCTGTTGTGAGAGCACCAGAACCGGCTATTTTGCCGGCCCTCTAAAAATCACCCGGAAAGTCGATCCGCCTCCCCGGCGGAATGCCAGGCCCGCACTTCACCCGATAGCGGGTCGTGATGACCCTTCGCGGCAGTAATCGCGGAAATTGTTGACGGCCGTGAAGAACTCCCGCATGAGCAAGACCCAGATATAGCGGCCCCGGTCCGTCAGGACGAGATGGCCCCCCTTCCGGGTCACGGCCCCGATCAGCCGGAAGGCCCAAAGGTCCGGCCAGAGCCGCCAGAGCGCCGCTCCGTACTTTCTCTCCAGCGCCACCAGGTCCAGGCGGGTTCCGAAGAGC
>Ga0153915_10004726_pt1 | contig 12592 bp, 11 predicted proteins | sample Opewatmetagenome_2_FD_107003 | JGI IMG/M metagenome (GOLD analysis project Ga0153915, IMG submission 107003) | Freshwater wetland microbial communities from Ohio, USA - Open water 3 Core 3 Depth 3 metaG | ecosystem: Environmental > Aquatic > Freshwater > Wetlands | place: USA: Ohio, Lake Erie... | reverse complement strand
GTTTTGCAGACCTCTCCCTTACCTCTTGGGTACGGCGCCGATTTCTGCGCCCCACAGTAGCGGAAAAACGGGGTTGCTGTCCAGAGTCCCGGGCGTCCTGCCGGGGGGCCGTGCCTAGGCTTCGACCCGGACGGTCACGGCTCGCGGCCTCCGCCTGATCTGCAGCCGGGAGAAGAATGCGATAAGCTGCAGCACCCGGTAGATCAGCATGGAGATGAGCATCTGGCTGACGGCAAGGAGCAGCGGGATGGCGAGCGTCCCCCTTCGGACCGGCTCCTCGCGGCCGAGCGCGCCGTGGTACATCCGTTCGGTGAGGTCCATCGCGCGCGCCCAGTCGAACGGCTGCGCTCTTCGTCGCGCGGCGCTGCTCATCCGGCCGTAGGACGAAGCGTCCGTCTCGCAGATGGCCCGCACGGCCTCTGCGAACTGCCGCGGGGAGGCGGAGCGGTCCAGTCGCCCCCCAACTTCCGAGTCGATCAGCTCGTCAATGGTTTCGTTGGCCAGTCCCAGCACCGGGGTCCCAGACGCGAGCGCCTCCAGGACGGCAAGGCTCTGCACCTCCATCAGGGACGCCGACACCCAGAGGTGCGTACGCGCGAGCTCCGCCGGAATCTGGGAGTGATCCAGCCTTCCTGTGAAGGTCACCCGGCGGCGAAGCCGGGGCCCCATGGCCGCATCTATCTCCCGGCGGTAGCGGTGGTCCACGTCGTGCCCGACAAGGCGGAGACGGTACTCCTCCGGAAGGTACTGCATCATCGTCACGAGGTACTTCTGGTTCTTGCGCGGCCCGAAATCCCCCACGAACGTGAGCACCTTCTCACGGGCGGTGATGTCCGCCGGTCCCGTGCCGTCGTACATGGCGAGGGCGCGGCCGTTGGGGATCACGAATAGCCGCCCTCGGTAGCCGATGCCGCGGATGTCATCCGCGGCTGCCCGGTTGAGCGCGACGACGCCGGTGCAGTGCCGACAGAAGCTCACCAGGTACGTGCGGGCGAGGACGTGCAGGAGGGAGCTCTGCAGGAAGCCACGCAGGTACCTCACGAGGCCCCATTCCACGATGCGGGAGGGCAGCTCGTGCCCGGTGTAGAAAAAGGGCACGCCCCGGACGAATGCCCACGCCTGGACGATGGCGCCGAGGAACCACGGGGTGTGGGAGTGCACCACGTCGGGGCGGAACTCGTCCAGGAAACGGACGATGCCCGCCAGCTCCTGCCCGGTCAGGGCAGGCAGGGTGTAGTCCAGGCTGCGGATGCGGTAGACCCGCAGGCGTGCTCCCTCGGGAAGCACGCGCGGTCCCCGACCCGGGTACATCAGCGCGACGTCGTGACGCTTCGACAGCTCGACGGCGAACTCGAATGCCGCCCGACCTTCTCCTCCCCCGAACTCCTGCTCGTGGGAAGACACCACCAGGATCTTCATGATCTAGCAAATATCACGTCGTCGGTCGGCAGAGTCAACGCGCCGCCGAACGTCGACGAGCAAGCGCCGAGGCAGCCTTCTACCGTTTGACAATCCGGATTCGAAGGCTCATACTCGAGGCCACGACATCGGAGGGGGGCTGATGGAGAAGATCCAGAAGCGGGAGGGCCTCGTCTGCGTGTGCGCGGAGTGCAAGCAAGTCATCGGCACGGTGGGTCGCGTCTCGACCGGGGCTGTCCCCCGGATCAGCCACGGAATCTGCCCTGCCTGCGCGGACCGTCTCTACGGGGACATCTTCCGACGCAGGCCCGGCGGGAACCCGGCCGCGTACCGCGAGCCGGGCGGCCCGCTCAGACCACCTTCCTCGGCAGAAGCGGGCTGATCCTCGTCACCACTTCATAGTTGATCGTTCCCGACCATTCCGCGAGGGTCTCTGCGCTGATCCGTTCTTCTCCCGAGGTTCCCAGGAGCACTACTTCCTCTTCCAGTCTTGCCCCCGGCACGTCGGTGAGATCCACCATGCAAAGGTTCATGCAGATCCTGCCGAGGACCGGGGCCCGCCGCCCCCGCACGAGCACGTGCGCCCGGTTGCCAAGGGCCCGGTCATAGCCGTCCGCGTAGCCTACCGGCAGAACGCCCAGGACCGTCTTCCTCGTCGTGCGGTACGAGCACCCGTAGCCCACGTAGGTCCCTTCGGGGATCGTCTTGACCTGCACGACCCTGGTCTTCCACGCGAGAACGGGGTGGAAGTCCGCGACGGCCCCGCCCCTTTCCCGCGCAGCCAGGAACGTTTCCCGGGAGGGCCACAGCCCGTACAGGCCGATGCCGGACCGCAGCATGGTGAAATGGGTGGAGTTGAAGAGGAGGGCTGCGGCGGTGCACGCGGCGTGGACGAACGGGGGGCGGCCCACGGTCCGGTCCACCACCTCGAGGGCCGAAGAGAAACGGGAGATCTGCATCTCCGCGTACTCGTGGTTCAGTGTATCCTCGATGTTCGCAAAGTGCGTACTGATCCCCTGCAGGGAAACGTTGCGGCTTTTGCTCACCAGCCGCAGGAAGTCCTCCAGCTCGCCGGGTAGCACTCCCTGCCGCGAGGTGCCGGTGTCCACTTTCACGTGCACGCTCGCCGGTCGAGGAAGGGAGGAGGAGTGCAGCCGTTCGAGGGTCTCGCGGTTATAGACGGTGAGCTGCAGGTCCGCCTCCACCGCGGCCGGAAGCTCCTCCAGGCCGACATGGCCGAGCAGCAGGATTGGGCGGGTGATTCCCTTGCTCCGAAGCTCGAGGCCTTCCTGCAGCGAGTTGACCCCGAACCACTCCGCCGAGGGGAGCAGGGAGGCGATCTCCGCGGCGCCATGGCCGTACGCGTTGGACTTGATCACGGCGCAGGCGATGACCCCGGGTGCGGCTCCCGCGCGGAGCTGGCGCAGGTTGTGCTCGGGCGCAGCGCGGTCGAGCTCCACCCAGACGAGGCTGCTCATTGATCCCCCCTTTGCGCGCAGGATAGTATGGCCCGGCGGCGCGAGTCAAACGGAACGGGAGGCGATGCCCATGGACGCGCGGGGATTCTACGATGCGCTGGGAGGGGACTACGACCTCATGGTATCGTGGGAGCACAGGCTCGCCCGCGAGCAGGAGTTCTTCCGCCGCGTGTTCTCGGAGGCCGGAGTGAAGCGCGTGCTGGATGCGGCCTGCGGAACCGGGATGCACGCCATTTCCTTCGCCCGCGCCGGCTGGGAGTGCACCGCGGCGGACCTCAGCCCGGTGATGGTGGAAAAGGCTCGGGAAAATGCCCGCAAGGCCGGCGTGCGGGTGCGGTTCGAGGCAGCGGGATTCGGTGAGCTTTCCCGGCGGGTCGGAACCGGCTTCGATGCGGTGACCTGCATCGGCAACTCGCTTCCCCACCTCCTTGACGACAAGGCCCTGCACGCGTGCCTCAGCGACTTTGCCGACCTGCTCGTCCCCGGCGGCACCCTCGTGATCCAGAACCGCAACTACGACCGGGTCCTTCGAGAACGCCAGCGGTTCATGCCGCCGGTATCGCGCCCGGAAGAGGATGGGGAGACACTCTTTCTGAGGATCACGGAGTTTCCGGCGCCGGCCGCGCCAGGCGACGAGGCGGTCTCGTTCACGATCGTCACGCTGAGGAAGCGCGGCGGGGCGTGGGCCATGACCGAGCGGACCACCCCCCTGCGGGCTCTTCGGAGCGCCACGCTGGAGGCGGCCCTCGGCCGCGCGGGCTTCGCCTCCGTGCGCGTGTACGGGAGCTACGCCTTTGAGCCGTTCGACTCGCAGGGAACTGCCGACCTCGTCGCCATCGCCCGGCGCTAGACCGTCTGTTCCATGAGGATGCTGCCGTCATCGATCGCGACGATCATTGCCTTCAACGGGATCTTGCGGTGCGCCTGGTCGCGTGCTCTCTGCGCCAGTGCCAGGAGGCCGCGGCAGCAGGGAACCTGCATCATGACGACGGTGAGCGAGGCGATCTGCGAGTGGTCTATCAGCGCGGTGATCTTCTCCCGGTAGATGTCCGTCCCGTCGTCCAGCTTCGGGCAGGCGATGGCCAGTGCCTTGCCCGCGAGCATCGTCGAGTGGAAAGAGCCGACGGCGTGGGCCACACAGTCCGCGCTGAGCAGGACGTCGGCCCCCTGGAACCTCGGTGCCATGGGGGAAAGAAGGTGCAGCTGGATGGGCCAGTTGGAAAGCGCCGAGACCGGGACCGCGGCCGCCTCCGCCGAGCTTTCCGCCGGCCTCTTCATTGCCGCGGGGGTGACCGCTGTCTTCCCTCCGGCGGCACCGGTTCGTGAGGAACCTTCCGGCAGCGCGATGCCCGCATTCCTCATCCATTCCAGTGCCTGCGAGAGGTAGGCACTCTCCCCGTGCGCCGCAAGGTGCTCGAGGTGCGCCGCGATCGTGCCCGGGCCGTGCGGGGCGATGTTCTGCATCGCCCGGGCCTCGTCGTAGGGCTCGGCTTCGCGCTCCGTGAGCGTGATCGCCCCTTCCGGGCAGTAGCCCACGCAGGCGCCGAGGCCGTCGCAGAAGAGGTCGCTGATCAGCCGCGCCTTCCCGTCGATGACCTGCATGGCCCCCTCGGGGCAGTTGGGGATGCACAGGCCGCACCCGTTGCACTTCTCCTCGTCGATGGAAATGATCGTGCGCTTGCTCATGCGTCCAATATGGAGCGCGGGGGCTCCCGCGGTCCTTGACGTGGATCAAGCGGCGGACGAAATTCAGCGGGGAGCCCCATGGACATCCACGCACTGCTCGAACAGTCGGACTTCTTCCGCGCGTTGTCCTCCACGCAGCGCCGCGCCGTGGGGGCCATCTGCATCCCGAAGACCCTGCGCCGTCGCGAGATGCTGTTCCTGGAGGGGGACACCGGTCACTCGATGTTCCTCATGGCCCAGGGCGTGGTGCAGCTGTTCAAGACCTCTCCTGAGGGAAAGGAAGTGGTGATCAAGCTCGTTCGGCCCGGGGAGATCTTCGGGGAAGTCGTCCTGTTCCAGAAGGACCGCTACCCGGTCAGCGCCTGCGCCCTCACCGCGGTGCAGGTGTTCCTCCTGCCCAGGAGGCAGTTCGATCTGCTGCTGGACGAGGAGGAGTTCCGGCGCGAGTTCATCGGCATGCTGCTGGAAAAGCAGCGGTTCCTGGCGGAGCAGATCTTCCGACTGTCCGCGCTGGATGTCGAGCAGCGGTTCTTTCACTTCCTGCGCGAGCAGTACGGGGAGCGCGAGGAGTACGCCGTGGACGTGACCAAGCGCGAGGTGGCCGCCGCCATCGACGCGCTGCCTGAAACCCTCTCTCGCCTCCTGCTGAAACTGAAGGACGAGGGAGTCGTGCAGTGGGAAGGAGACAGCCTTCGGGTCAGGAAAGGGTTCTGGAGGGACCGCGGAGCCGCGGGCCCCTGACGGTGACCCGAGCGGGCCTCAGTTCTTCGACTTGTCCACCAGCCGGTTCTTCGCGATCCAGGGCATCATGGCGCGCAGCTTCTCCCCGACGCTTTCCAGCTGGTGCTTCGCGCCATCCTCGCGCATCTTGAGGAACGCCTTGCGGCCGCTCTTGTTCTCCGCCATCCACTTCTTGGCGAACTCGCCCTTCTGGATCTCGGAGAGGATGCGTTTCATCTCCTTCTTGGTCTCCGCCGTGATCACCCGCGGGCCCGAGACATAGTCGCCGTACTCGGCGGTGTCGGAGACGGAGTAGCGCATGAGGGAAAGCCCGCCCTCGTAGATGAGGTCCACGATGAGCTTCATCTCGTGGATGCACTCGAAGTACGCCATCTCGGGCGCGTAGCCCGCTTCCACCAGCGTCTCGAAGCCCGCCTGCATGAGGTGCGACACGCCGCCGCAGAGCACGGCTTGCTCGCCGAAGAGGTCGGTCTCGGTTTCCTCGCGGAACGACGTCTCGATCACCCCCGCCTTGGCCCCGCCGATGGACAGCGCGTACGCCAGCGCGGTCTCGCGCGCCTTTCCCGAGGGATCCTGGGCAATGGCGATGAGGCAGGGCACACCGAAGCCCAGCTCGAACTGCCGGCGCACCGTGTGGCCCGGTCCCTTGGGGGCAACCATGGCCACGTCCACGCCCTTCGGCGGGACGATCTGCCCGAAGTGGATGTTGAACCCGTGCGCGAAGAGCAGGGTCTTGCCCGGGGTGAGCCCCGGGGCGATGTCGGCCTTGTACACGTCGCCCTGCAGATGATCCGGGATCAGGATCATGACCACGTCGGCCCACTGGGCCGCTTTCGCCGTGTCCATGACCTTCAAGCCCGCCTCCTCGGCCTTCTTCACCGACGGGCTGCTGGTCCGCAGGCCTACGACTACCTCGACGCCGGAATCTCGCAGGTTGTTGGAATGCGCGAAGCCCTGGCTGCCGTACCCGATGACGGCCACCTTCTTCGTGCGGATCCACTCCGGCTTGATGTCCTTTTCATAGAAGATGTTCATTCCGGCGCCCCCTTTTATCCGTATGGTGCATAGGAGACCGAAAAAGTCAACAATGATGGGCGGGCGGGCTTCGCGCGATGCGGGCAGCGGCCGCCCGAAACCCACCCGCTGGGCGTCCGCAGCCGCCAAGGATGTTTCGTGGATATCGGCCTGCGGCCGATGCTGGAACGTTCGTATATCTACCGCATCGTGGTTGACTATCACTGGCCGCCACGGGACTACATATCGCGCTTCGCGCGATGCTGGTTTGACCTAGTTCTCGAGGATGGTGATCTCGACGCGGCGGTTTTTCTTGCGGCCTTCCTCGCTGGAATTGTCGCCGATGGGCGACTGTGCGCCCATGCCGCGCGTGGTGACCTGGTCGGCGCGCCGCGCGCCCTGGTTGACGAGGAACTGCGCCGCGGCCCGCGCGCGCTTCTCCGACAGCGCCTGGTAGTCCTCTTCGGTGTACCCCGGCGCCCGGGCCGTGAAGCCGGTGACGGCGATGTCGCGGTCGGGATACTTCTTCAATATCTCGGCGATGCGGCGCAGCTTGTCCTGCTCCCCGAGCAGCAGCTCGTCCGAGTTCGGTGGGAAGTTCACGTTCTCGAGGGTGATCGTCACCCCCTGTTCCGATGGGGCAACCGATACTCCCGGGAGCTTCTGCTGGTCCAGTTGTTTCTGGATGTCGCCGGCGACGCCCTGCTTGTCCATCGGCGCAGCCGCGATCAGCCTTCCCTCGGACGTCCCGATGAACTCCACCTCGTCGCCGGTATTCAGCGTGAAGACGAAGTCGAAGCTCTCCGAGTCGGCAAGGGGGCGCCGGCCCGCGATGTCCCACCAGAACTTCTGCTGGGAATGGGCGGCGACGCGCACCGGGTATCTTCGCCCGCCCCCGGGTGGCGTGGACGGCACCCGGTGGAAGACCTCGTAGTCGATGGTGAACACCGCGCACGCCGTCCCGTCCCGGTCCTCGTTCCCGGTGTACGCGTAGCGGACCGTGATGGGAAAGCTGAAGGGCTGGGGCATGCCGAAATTGGCCCGGAAGTCGTGCACTTCGCTCCCCGGCGCGGTCCAGGTGTCACCCGGCTTCAGGTCGCCCTCGGGGAACAGCGGAACGTCCCGCACGGTGGGCATGAAGTACGAAGGGTCGATGGCATAGGCTCCCCTCGCATCGCGCCAGAACTGGGACGTGTACTCCTCGCTCCATTCGTAGACGTCTCTCGACCCGTAGGCCCGTTCGGAGGTCTGGTAGGTCACGTCATGGCCGCCCCCCCCGTCGCGCGTGTCCGTGACGCTGACGGAGATCCGGTCGAGGATGTCCGAATCGTGGGAAAACCGCCCGTTCACGTAGACCGACTCGTGCACCTGGGACAGGATCCGGTATTTCTCTCCCTTGGTGTAGCCGAACCGAAACACGTCGGCCCATGCGCCGGAGCCTGCCGCGAGGCACAGGAGGCCGAGCGCCAGCGCGGTTGACGCGACCCGGCGGAGAGACGTTCCTTGACACCGGTCGGTCATTCAATTATCCTCGCAAAAAGCAGATGCACGCTGCAAGAATACCATCACAGGACGAGGTTCTCCAGTCGTTCCGGCGCGCGGGACTCTCGTCGCTTACACCCCTGCAGCAGAAACTGATTCCTCTCCTCGTGAACCGACGGGACGCGATCGCCGAGGTCCCGGGAGGCGGCGGGACGAGCTCGGCCATCGCCGCGACCCTGGCCCTCGGGCTGAGGGGAGCCGGACCCGCCCTGAGGGCCCTGGTCCTGCTGCCCACGGCGGAGGACGTGGGGAAGCTTGCCCGCGCCTTTGCCCGGTTCGTCCGTGCCGTGAGGGATGCGCCCGCCTTCGTCGCCCTCGGGGAAACGGCGGACGGCCGCCGGGAGCAGCGCCGCCTGGAGCGCGAGAGCACCGTGGTCGCGGGGACCACCGACCGGGTCATCGACCACATCCGCCGCGGGGGCCTTTCCTTCGGCGAGCTGGAACAGGTGATCATGCGGGAACCGCAAGCCGCGGCCCGTGCGGATTTCGTCAAGGACGTGCAGTTCATCTCCGCCAAGTGGGCCGAGCGTCCGCGCGTGGTCCTGATCAGCCGGGGCCCGCTCGCGGCGGATGACGAGCTGGTCCAACTCCTGCATCACCCGGTGACGATGGAAGCGCCGGAGAAGGACCAGCCGGCAGCCGCAGGTGTCCAGGCCGCTGCTCCGGCGAGCGTCGGTCGTGCCGGCACCGGCCGTGCGGCCGCAGGTCCCTCGGGCACCGGCGGCGCGGGCGTCGGTCTTTCGGGAGCTTCCCGCTCCGCGCTCGTGATCGACCGGGCGCCCAGGGCCGAGTCACTCGCCCGCGTCATTCTCGGGCTTCGCCTGCCGCCGCTTATCGCCCTGCATTCGCAGAAGACGGATGCCCGCGCGGTGGCGGGCAGCCTGAAGACCCGGGGCCTGCGCGCCCTGGTGCTGCCGCCGGGGGGCGGCCGGCAGCAGGCGGACCGGCGGGACGCTCTCATCGCGTTCTCCCGGCGCGCCGTGGACGTTCTTCTCGTGCCGTTCACCGGCACCATAGCCCCCGACCTGGAGGACCTCGGTCCCACCCAGGTCGTGCTCCTGGACCTCCCGACCGGCTCCATCCGTTCGCCCGGCGGGATGCTGAAACGCGCGAGCGTTCTCGCGCTGGTGGAACGGGAACGAGACCTGGGCAGGCTGCAGGAGGCGATCGGCGTGGCATTCCAAAGGAACAACGTCCCGGATGACGATGCGCTCGTGAGCGGAGCGATCGACCGCATCCTTCGTCGCGCAAAAGAAGATGACCCTGCGGAGCTCACCCGCCTCAGGGACCGGATCCGCCGGCAGGTGCCCTTCTTGACGCGGCCGTTCTTCATGGCCTCCCTGTTGAAGGCCCTCCTGCCCGCGGGGGCAACTGCCCTCCGGGAGAAGGCCGCGCCCGTGGCGGGTCGGTCAGGCTCCGCCGGGGAACGGGCTTCGGGGGGAGACCGCGCGGGCACCGCCGGGGAAAAGCCTGCGCCCGGCGGGCGCGGCCGCGCCGGCACGCTGGCTTCGGCTCCCGCTCCCCATATTCCGCCCAAGGGACAGCGGGGCAGGTTCGGCCGCGCCGTGGAAGGGGGCCCGGAACGCGCGCCTTCCGTCGGGGACTCGGCGCAGCTCTTCGTGAGCGTCGGCAGGAACCGCCGCGTGTTCGCGCGCGACCTGACGGATCTCTTCACCGAGAAGCTCCAGCTCTCCGCCGGCGACATCCGCGACGTGAGGGTGTTCGACAAGTACTCGTTCGTGGATATCGCCCCCGCGAAGGCGGAAGAAGCCATCCGCCGGCTCTCCGGCATCGAGGTGAAGGGACGCCCCATCACGGTCAACTACGCCAAGAAGAAGGAAGAGAAAGGAGCGAAGTGACCGGGGGATGTCACCTGCGGTGACCACGCTCCGGGATCTCCTGGCGGGCCGTACGGCCGCGGGAGCCTGCGAGGTGGAGATCGGCTGCGGGAACGGCCACTTCCTGGCGTCGTACGCGGCGAGCCGTCCCGCGACGCTGCTCATCGGCATTGACCTCAAGGCGCGCCGCTGCCGGCGGGCTCGGGAAAAGGCGGAGAAGCGCGGCCTCGCCAACGTGCACATCCTCCACGGCGCCGCGGAGGTGTTCATCCGCGACCTCCCCCCGAGCTCCGTCGACGCCTTCCATATCTACTTCCCGGACCCCTGGCCGAAAAGTCGTCACCGCAAGCGGCGCTTCTTCACGATGGAGACGCTGAACGAGATGACGCAGCGGCTGCGCCCGGGAGGCCGGCTGTATTTCGGCACGGACTTCTTCGACTACTACCTGCAGGCGAAGGTGCTCGTGGCGCTGCACCCCGAGCTGCGGCTCACTTCCGAGCCGGCTCCCGAGGCGGTGCTCTCCTCCATCTTCGGCCAGCGCTTCATGGAAGCGGAAAAGACGATCCGGATCTTCTCCGCTGCCCGGGTTTCCTCATCGGATGACGAGGGAAAGCAGGAGAAAGACCAGGGGAAGGTTGACCAGCACGTCCAGGCCGATGAACGCGGCTGAGACCAGGGCGCTCGCGCGCGCGGCCCGCTCGCATTCCCGTGCGAGGGATTCGGGATCTCCCGGCAGCAGGACGTGGTCCGCCATCGGGTCCTCGGGCCGACGGAGCTTCAATCCCTCGCCGTCCTCCGCATAGCCGCAGAACGCCACCAGCTCGTCCCCGGCGTTTCCCCCCGGCCCGCCTCCCGCACGCTCGTTCCCACGCCGCCCCGCGCGGGGCAGCTCCACCTGCACGCGCGTGATCCCCGGCGGAAGCTCCAGGCGCATCCCGTCGCTCACGATGCACTCGGGGCGCGAGGGGTCGGCAGTGCCGCGCACCATCAGGTACGGTTCCATGTCCGGCAGGAGCGTGGCACGCCGCTGCCGCGAGTCCGAGGGGGGAAACCACCGCAGGGGCAGCCGTACCACGTCGCGCTGCACGCGCAGGAGGCGCGCCCTCTTCCAGGCGTTTCGGTAGGCGAAGTACAGGGGAAAGCCCGGCGGAAGGAACGGCGCGAGGGGGGCAAGCCCGGCCGTCAGCGCGAACAGGGCGGCCAGACGCTCGGGGAGGCCAATCAGCGTGAACGCCAGCAGCACGAGGGCGAGCGATCCGACGGCCACGGACGGCAGGGTCACGGGGTTGATGTACTCGTTGCGCTGCCGGCCGCCGCTGATGGCGTGCAGGACGACGGTCTCCCGCGGGCAGTCGTGGATCACCACGAGGAGGCGCGTGCGGCCGCTGTCGCGGAACACCGCCCTGCCTTCCTCCGAGAACATCTCCCCGCCGACGAACACCGGCGTGCCCTCCGGCAGGGAGAAGATGCGGCTCCACGGGACGCTGCCGAGCGCGGCGGGCGCCGCGCCCGGGCCGGACAGGGAGAAGGACTCGCTGTGCTCCATCTCGGGAATGAGGTACACCCGGACATCGCGCAGATCCGCTGCCACCGAGAAACGCCCGTTGGTGAGCCAGATGCGGTCGTCTCCCTGGATGGCTTCCAGGGTGCCGAAGAATCGATAATGCCCGAGCGGCATGGAGCGCCCGGCCCCGACGGCGCCGGAGCCGGCCGTGGGGTAGTGGGAGACGCTGGTGACGGTGCGGCGAAACCGGCGCCAGCGGTCCCGGGCGAGGAACGCGCCGACGGCGGGGAGCGCGACGTAGAACAGGAAGGCGATGCCGAGGATCAGAAGGATGGTGCCGACCATGTCTCGTATTGATTAAGGACGCGCGATCCTTTACGCTGGACTATATCATGGTTGAAAGAGTTGTCGTAGGCCCGTGGAAGACAAACTGCTATATCTACTCCAGCACCAAGAAGGAATGCATCATCATTGACCCGGGAGGCAGCGACGAGGAAATCGCCAGCCGGGTCGACGTGCTGAACATGGTGCCCGTGGGCATCGCCCTGACCCATGGCCACGTGGATCACCTCGCGGCCCTGCGCGCCCTGCGCGACGGGTACGCCGCCCGCGGGTACAAGCTTCCCATCGCCATCAACACCGCAGACCGCAAGTTCCTCGGCAGCGGCGGAATCGAAACCCACCGCGAGAATCTCGAGTTCCTCGGCCTCGACGAGGCCACCTTCTTCGGCCTGGATGCCGAGGAGCTGCCGAAGGCCGACGTGCGCCTCCGTGAAGGCGACCGCGTTTTCGACATGGACCTCGTGGTCCTGGAAACCCCGGGCCACACCCCGGGCAGCGTCTGCTTCTACTCGGAACGGGAGGGTGTCCTCTTCTCCGGCGATACGCTTTTCTTCGACGGGGTGGGGCGCAGCGACATGGCCGGGGGAAGCGAGAAGAAGCTCCGCGAGAGCATCCAGAAGAAGATCGCCGTGCTGCCGCCCGAGACCCGCGTGTTTCCGGGGCACGGGCCGTTCACCACGGTAGAGCGGGAAAAACGCGGCAATCCCTACTTCCGAGGCATGATCCAGCCGGCTCCCGTCCCGGGCGCAACCCTTTTCCCTCAGAAGCAGGCTTCAGTCCCGAAAGCCGGAGCTCCGAAAGCCGGAGCTCCGAAAGCTGCACGGCAGAAGGCCGGTGCGCGGAAGGCCGCCCGCAGAACCTCCCCGGCCTCGCGCCGCGGTGCAGGGAAAGCGGTGAAGAAACCTGCAGCCGGACCCGCCAGGGGCGGCAAGCGCCGCCCTGCCCGAACCGGCGCGAAGCGTCCCCGTGCGGCCGCGAAGAAGTCCGCCCTGAAAGCCCGGCGCTCACTGCCGGTTTCGCGCAATCGC
>Ga0153915_10004725_pt1 | contig 12592 bp, 14 predicted proteins | sample Opewatmetagenome_2_FD_107003 | JGI IMG/M metagenome (GOLD analysis project Ga0153915, IMG submission 107003) | Freshwater wetland microbial communities from Ohio, USA - Open water 3 Core 3 Depth 3 metaG | ecosystem: Environmental > Aquatic > Freshwater > Wetlands | place: USA: Ohio, Lake Erie... | reverse complement strand
CGAGTTCCACCGCATTGACGGACTGTATCAGGCAATCATGTTCGGGCATGTATCCGATGCGGTCTCGGATCTGGAGGCTTTGAGTTTGGGAATCCAATCCTCCGACTGATATTGTCCCTTTATCGAGGCTGAGGAGCCCCAGCGAGGCCTTGATGAAAGTGCTCTTTCCGGCCCCGTTAGGCCCCAAAAGGCCAACGATGCCTCGGGGGATGTCCGCAGTGAATCCGTCAAGAGCCAACACCGGCCCGAAGGCGATGGATACATCTCTGGCAGAAACGTGGACCGGATGCACACTGGGAGTTGTCTCTTGACCGGCGGCTTTATCACCTGCCATCGGCCAAGCGAAGCTTTCAGAAGGCATTAGCGTCCGGAGCATCTCTGCCTATATAACATCGTTACTCCCTACGGTTCGAAAGGTCATCTTGAAGTCCGAGATCGAGTCTTTCGTCTTCCCATCATCCGACGAATCGTGCGCTAGCTCCGATTCAGCTCTGATGCAATATGTTAGGAGAGACGGCCGAGAAGAAGAGTATGAATGATTCCGGCTCTATACGTGAGTGTGGACCGGGCGAGATTTGAACTCGCGACCTCCCGCATGCCAAGCGGGCGATCTTCCGCTGATCTACCGGCCCATGTTGGGTTGCGATGAACAGGCTAGCCCTAGTTAAATCTTCCCGAGCGTCCTCAGGCGAACGAGTCGAGCTTCTTCTGATACCTGACCTTCTCGCCGGGGACCGGCAGTGGGTACTCCTCGGTGAGGCACCCAAGGCAGAGATCCGATGCGGAGTGGCCTATCGCATCGACGAGCCCTTCGACGGAGATGTATCCGAGGCTGTCGGCCGTGATCATCTTCCCGATCTCCTCGATGGTCCTTCCCGTGGCTGCGAACTGCTCCCGCGTCTTCATGTCGATTCCGAAGTAGCATGGCGACCTGATCGGAGGAGAGCCGATCCTGACGTGGACCTCCTTCGCCCCAGCGTTCCTCACGATCTGCACGATCTGTCTGATCGTGTTGCCCCTGACGATCGAGTCGTCCACGAGGACGACTTTCTTGTCCTTGATGACGCTCTTCAGGGGGTTCAGCTTCAGCATGACGCTCGTGACCCGCTCGGTCTGCTCTGGCATGATGAACGTCCGCTCGACGTACCTGTTCTTCATGAGTCCCTCGGAGTATCTGATTCCAGAGACCTCAGAGTATCCGATCGCATGTGACCTCCCGGAATCGGGTATCGGGACCACGACGTCCGCGTCAACCGGCTGCTCCTTAGCGAGGCGTTGTCCTATCCTGCGCCTCACCTCGTAAACCAGCTTCCCGTCCAAGCATGAGTCGGCTCTGGCGATATACACCCACTCGAACATGCAGTGCGCCTTGCCCTTCGCCAGACCCGTCTTGACCGACTTGATCTCCCCGGGCAGGAGCTCGACGATTTCCCCAGGGTCGACATCCCTGATGAACTCCCCGCCGAGCGTGTCGAAGACGACGCTCTCCGATGCGGCCGCGTAGCCCGTCTTCGTCCTGCCGACGCACAGCGGCCTGATGGCGAGCGGGTCCCTGATAGCGAAGACCCGATTGCCGATCATGATGGCCATCGAATAGGACCCCTGGAGCATCCCCATCAGGTTCTTGAGCGACTTGACCGGGTCTCCGGTATTCGCGATGTCGTTGGCGAGCAGCCTGACCGCGATCTCCGAATCCGAGGATGTGATGAACGCCCAGCCCTTCTTCTTCAGCTCGTCCATGATCTTGTCCGCGTTGACGATCTCGCCGTTGTGCGCGAGCGCGATATCCCCGAAGTTCGTCGAGACGACGATCGGCTGCGCGTTCTCCAGGCTGGAGGTGCCGAAGGTGGAGTACCTAACATGGCCGATCCCAAGCTCCCCCTTCAGGTTATGGACGTCCTCCATCTTGAGCGCCGTGTGCGCAAGCCCCATTCCCTTGACCGACTTGATGCCGCTGCTGTACACGGCTATGCCCGCGGACTCCTGACCCCTGTGCTGGAGAACACGAAGCGCGTAAAAGATGTCGGTGGAGACGTTGGAGACGGAAGCGATGGCGAAGACGCCGCACTCTTCCTGCGGGTGCTCAGAGTACACTGCCCATTACCCCCCATGCCCCGAAAAGTGGTTTCATCAGTGTAGTTTCGCCCAGTTGTACCGCCTGAGCTTCGCGGTCGCCCCGAAGCCGCAGGACGCGCAGACCTTGTGCCTGACGTGGTACGCCCTCTTGCCGCAGCGCCTGCACATGATGTGCGTCTTCTTGGAGCTGCGTTTGCCCATCGACGGAGTGCCCTTCGTCATCCGACCCTACCTCAAGGTGATATGTAAATGACATTGTCGCCGCGGACGATCGTCTGCTCGATCTTCCTAACCACCTGGTTGTCGTAGGTCTCCTCAGCATTCTTCAGTACCAGGTTCATGTGTGGGTCGTATCCGTCGAGAACTCCGCGGTACCCCCTCTTGCCCTTGAGCTCCACGATGACCTGTTGGTTGATAGACTTGTTCAGAACAGCCAGGGGTTTCATCAAATAAGTCACCTGATTGCTACATGACGGGTACCATATTTAAAACTTTACGGTTTCACCAATGGGCGATTTTGCCGATGCTGGCACGTGCCACAAGGCATGCTCAAAGTTGGACCGTCGTGTCTTCCTTGAGCCTCTCGAGGATGAGGTACGTGTTGCTCCTCTCGACCTCCTCGATCTTGATGAAGGCGTCGACGATGTCCTTGAGCTCCTCCCTTGAGGAGGCCCTTAGGAGCACTGCGAAGTCGATGTTGCCAAGGAGGAAATACACCGCCCACACGCCTGAGATCTTCGCTATCTTCTCCCCGATCTTCTTTGAGTAGTCCGGGCCGTACCTTCCGGTCACGAGGGAGATTGCGAGTATCTCCTTGCCGACCTTGAGCGGGTCCACCGTGGCCTTGAAGCCGGTTATCACGCCCTCCTCGATCAGGCGGTTGACCCTGTAGTGCACCGTGGAGGATGACAGTCCCGTCTTCTCTCCGATCTTCTTGAGGCTCACGTTGCAGTCCTCTTGAAGCATTTTCAGAATGATCTTGTCGTTCTTGTCTAGCGTCACAGCGACCTGTTTGTCCGGCAAGGCTCGTCCCCCGAAAATATTCGAAATCCCTACATTCTTTTCGTATTGATAACGCTTTCGATAGCCACGATTCGAACAGAACGAAAATCGGGAAATCCTGGTGGACAGAGCTGCGAGTATCGACCGATCCGCGCCGAGTGATCTAGATGAAGGCGCCTATCGTGGGAAGGTCCAGCAGGTCCATGTCGAAGAAGACGATCCCCTCTCTGACCTCGTCCGCTCCCAAGCTCTGCCTGCCCTGGAGGTGCGCGAGGAAGGAGCTTCGCCACCACAGGTCGATCGCGTTGTTCGCGAGCGCTCCGAGGTAGACTTGTGCGAAGTTGAACTCGTAGCCCTCCGTGTCGCAAAGGTATGCAGCATGACCCAAGAAGCAGTCTCTGTTGTTGATTAGCCCGATGTAGTCCCCGAACGCCTTCCTCGCCTCGGGGTCCATGGGCATCAGGCTGACGTCGGAAGGGTTTGTGCGGGAGAACTCTTCGGTTCCGCCGTCCTCTGAGAGGATGTGGCCCACGATTTCGCTCCCGACGAGTCTGAAGATCTTCCAGGTCAGGCCGTTGTCGATGTAGATTGGCAGAAGGCTCAGGTCCGGAAGGTCGAACAGCTCCGTGCCGTCTACGAGTGCCCTCTCGACGATGTCAGCGTCGGCATCGGATTTCCTTGCCAGCCGCGCGATGTCCATCGCCGAAGCGTTCTGCCTTGTCCTTCCGTGCTCCGCGTAGGTGAGTATCCTGCTCAAGCCGATCTCGTCGCCGAGCTCCTCGAGCAGCGCGTGCCCAGCAGTCCTGACGGAAGAGAAGGATTGCGCGACCCACGCGTCTCTCGTATTCCTGACGAAGTCCGTAAAGACGCGCTTGGCCTCTTGAAGCTCCGCGCCCAGGCGGTCGCTTCCGTATTTCGAGATCATGTCCGCCCCGATCTCCTCGAGGCCTTCCCCTGGCAACCCCACCCCCCTGCACGAGAGGTTCGCGTTCAGCTGTATCCTCCATCCGACGAACACGTTCACAGGGAACGAGCGGCAGAAGTGCGGTCGGTCCTGGTAGATCCTACATCTCCGGTCTTGAAGGAAGTAGCAGGACCCGTGCGCTCCCTTGAGCTTGATCGCCGCCCCCTTGACCTCGGGCGAAATGTGCTTCTTCGCGACCCCCTCCGCGAGCTTCGGATCCCCTGCGAACCTCGCTTCCTCGTCAGGGAGGAGCTCAGGCTGGCACAGGCAGCAGAGAGCGCAGGAGTCGATGCAGTGGTAGGTCCTGCCCTCCAGCTCCGAGAAGTCGATCTCCAGTGCGTGCTCAGTGCTGCGCGGCTTCTCTGTCAACGACGTCCCTCCCGGTCCGCTCTCCGACGAGGTCGTCCCCGTCCATCATCAATTGCCCGCGCAGGAAGACTGCCGAAGGGAACACCCCGTCCATCCCTTCGAATGCGGTCCATCCGCACCTCGAGTTGAGCATATCCGCCTTGATTGTCCTCGCGGCATCCATGTCGACCACCATGAGGTCGCCGTCTGCCCCGACCGCTATCCGGCCCTTGCGAATCCCGTAGATCTCAGCCGGTCTTTCGCAGACCCTTCTCACGACGTCGTGTATCGCGAGGTGCTTCTTGTGGACAAGGTCCAGCAGCAACGGAACGGTGGTCTCGACTCCTGGCATGCCACTCGGGGCATAGTCGAAATCCTCTTTCTTCTCATCGATCGTGTGAGGAGCGTGATCCGAGGCTATGATGTCGAAGGCCCCTTGCTTGAGCGCCACGAAGAGCGCCTGGCGGTCTTCCCTCCGACGCAACGGAGGGTTCACTTTTGCGAGCGTTCCGAGCTTGTTGTCCTTATCCAGCAGGAGGTGGTGCGGAGCGACCTCCGAGGTGACGCCGTGGCCGATGAGCGGCACCGACTCCTTCGCTGAGACGTGGCAGATGTGCACTCTGTTGCCCTTCGCAACATCCTTGATCCTCCTGATCGCGCTCGTCTCGCATTCGTTGCCTCTGTTCCGCAGATGGTCCTCGAGGTCCTGCTCGGGCTCCTTCTTCCTCAGCTTCTCGTCCTCGGCATGCACCGCGAGGACCTTTGCTGAGCCGGCAATCGCTGCCAGCTCGGGGCCCACGGCCTCTATGGAGGGTACCAGCATTTCCCCCGTCGTTCCGCCCATATAGAGCTTGAAGCCCACCGCCTCCTTGGCAAGCGCCGCCACATCCATGCCCTTCACGACGCCAGCGAACAGCCCGAAGTCCACGAGGCTCTTGGCCGATGCGAACTCCCTCTTCTCCCGGAGCGCCTCGACCGTCGTGGTCTGAGGCCTGGTGTTCGGCATGTCCAGGACGCATGTCACGCCCGCATGCACCGATGCCCGGGACCCCGAACCGAAATCCTCCTTATGGGTGAGACCTGGTTCCCTGAAGTGGACGTGGGCATCTATGGCGCCCGGGAGGACGACCTTGTTCTCGTACCTGAAGACCCTGTCCCCCTCGATGATCTTGGCGATCTTCGCTATCCTTCCGTCCGTGATTCCGACGCAGCAACGCTCGAACCTGCCGGAGAGGTAGCAGTTGCCCTCAATCACAACGTCCATGGTCCTCAAGCGTCCTGCGCTTCACATTGCCTCCGGGTTTGTCCTCGGAGAACACCTCGGCCTGGAACTTGAAACACCGTGTGCCTTCCTGAAGCCACGAGTCGGGCGTCATCCCCGCCTTCATGCAGGTCTGGCACAGAAACTCCTCCGCGTCCCAGCCCCACTCGACCGGCACCTGGGGTAGGAGCAGGCCCCGGGCCCAGCCGCGCTGCATTATGAGCCCGTCCTTCCCGACCTTCACGCACGCTATCAGCTCCTTCTGCTTCTTGACCTTGATCTCCTCGGGGGGCGTGAGCAGACTGACCTCGACTTTGATCCGCTTGAGCTCGCTCTCCTTCACGGGCGGGAACCTCGGGTCCTTTGAGGCCGCGCTCACCGCCGCGTCCTTCAGGGCGTCTATGAGCGGCGCGATCGGTTCTGGATACCCGATGCATCCCCTGAGGTCGTCCTCTGGAAAGGTCGTGAGCGTAACGAACACTCCTGACTTCTGCCTGAAGACCTCAGGGACCTCAAAATCCGGTGGCTTCGTCTTGGTCACGTGGGCCTCGACCACTGCACGCGCGACCCTCACCGCGAGCTCGCCGTCCGCGTCGGTGTACATCGTTGTCCTTCGCGGGATGGAGAAGCCATCATAAAATCCTTTCAGCCGTCTTTGAACTTACGCGTTGTCCGACACATCTGGCTTGACCACCATGCACCAAACCTTATATATGCTCAACACAAATTGCTAAGGCGACCCCCATGAAGTTCGTGAAGCTTTCTCAATCCGAGTTTGAGGAGATAAGAAAGCTCTACGAGGGCGTCATGTCTCAGGCGTGCTACGGGCTGTTCTTCAGGGAAGGCATGATCCTGGGCGACGAGATTTCAAAGATCGCCCTCCAGGAGCCCGAGAAGTACTTCGAGATATGCGGGAACCTGCTCAGGGCGAGGGGTTGGGTGGACAACGTGGTCTTCCAGGAGTCGACGGCCGTGGCCGAGGGGTCGATCGAGGCCTCCCAGACAACCGACGGGTCGGCGACATGCCACAGGCTGAGGGGTATCGTCAGGAAGATCTACGAGGCCCAGTCGCACCGGAAGATGCACTGCAACGAGATCGAGTGCGTCAGCAAGGGCGACAAGCACTGCGTGTTCAAGGTTGAACCGATTGGGGGCGAGTGAGGATGGAACTCAAACCGGCGCTCAGGGCGCTCAGGCAGAGCTGCGGCGCACTCGCGTCAGCAGTCGTCAGCAGGGACGGGCTAGTGATTTCTGCGGATGTCCCGGAGGGAGTATCGATGGAGACGCTCGCGATCATGTGCGCGACGCTGCTAGGAGCAGCGTCGACCGCGAACTCCGAACTGAGGGTCGGAACGCCGCTCCACGTCATCGTGGAGTCTGAGGACGCCAAGATGGTCGTCGTCGGAGCCGGCCGGAAGGCTCTGATCGTGAGCGTCATCGGGAAGAGGGCGGACCACGAGCTCGCGATAAAGAAGTTGAACGAGCTCGCGGAAACGATCAAGATGATCTGACCGCGGATTGCGAAGACAAAGGGTTTTCTCGGGTTTCCAGCATAGTCTAGGCTATCTCGAGTTCCTTGAGCTTCTCGGGGGTCGGCACGCCGTCATTGGTCCATCCGCGGGCCTTCATGTAGTCGTCGAGCATCATGTTCATCTCCTCGACGGAGATCTTCGAACCCTTCGACGGCCCATCCACGATCGGTTCCTCCAGTATCCTCGCGGGCAGAAGCCAGTCCTTCCTCGTCATCCCCTCTCGGGCGTTGAACGCGCCCTTCATGTTGTGGATGCGCTCGCCGATCTTCAGGAGCTCGTCCTCGGTGTACTTCATCCCGGTGATCGCCTCAATGACCTCCGGGAGCTTCGCGATCAGGAAGAACCCCCTCGAGAACTTGCACAGTCCGACCGAATCGTAGACCGACATGAAGTTCTCCGTCTGCGATACCATGAATCCCTTGTTCACCGGAGAGAACCTGTCGATCCCCTCCCACTTCCAGAACTTCCCGACCAGCTCCGGGGCGTAGAACCCGGCCCTGAGGTGGCACGCGCCCCTCGTCGAGGTCATGTACGCGAGCCCATGGCCTTTCATCCCCCTGACGTCGTAGGCTGGGGGCTCCATGCCCTTCGTGTGGATCGCGTATCTCTCCGACCCCTTTCCGATCTTCTTCGCCGCGACCTTCACGCCGTCGGCGAGGATGTCCCCGAAGCCCGTCCTGTTGCCCATCATCTCGATCATCCTCGGAACCGCATCCGAAGCGTTGTCGAAAGTGAGCCGGAATCCGACTTCCTTCTCGGTGATGATCCCGCGCTGCATGAGCTCCATCGCGAAGCCGACCGTGACCCCCGCGGAGATCGTGTCCATCCCCAGCAGGTCGCACAGCTCGTTGGCGCGCGCCACGGACTCGACGTCCGCGTTCCCGCACTGTCCGCCCAGCGAGTAGAGCGTCTCGTACTCTATACCGTCGATCGCCACGCCCGCGAACTTCCCGGACTTGACCTCGAAGAGCTTGCCGCACGGCTTCGTGCACGCGAAGCACGCCTTGTTCTTCGTCACGTATCTCGGCGCCCAGTAATATGGGTCGATCTTCTCGCGCTCCTTGAAGACGCTCTCCTGCCAGTTCCTAGTCGGGAAGACGCCCTTCTCCTTGTTCACCCAGCCCAGGAACTCGCCCGTGCCGTACTTCGTGTCCTCGATGAACGACGGCGCGGCCTCGTAGATCTTCTGGTATCTGAGCGCGATCTCGAGCAGCTTGTCCGGTTCCGCGGGGACGAGGTCGCTCGTTCCACGGACCACGATGGCCTTCAGGTTCTTTGAACCCATGACCGCTCCCAGGCCCGCCCTGCCCGCCTGGCGGTCGTCGCAGTCGATGCACGCGATCTTGGACAGCTTCTCGCCCGCAACGCCTATGCACGCGACCTTGACGTCCCATCCGTGGCGCTTCTTGAGCGTCTCGGGCGTGACCCTGGTGTCCTTTCCCCACAGGTCCGCAGCGTCGTTGATCTCGACCTTGTCGTCCTCGATGAATACATAGACGGGCGACACCGCCTTGCCCGTTATCTCGAGCGCGTCGTACCCGGCGTGCTTCAGCTCCGGGCCGATGGACCCGCCCATGATGCTCTCGGCAAGCGTGTTGGTCGCCGGCGACTTCGCGGCGAAGGCCACCTTCCCGCCTGTGGGAACCGGGAAACCGTCGAACAGGCCCCCGGCCATGGCGAGCACGTTGTCCGGCCCCAGCGGGTCCGCCCCCTCCGGGACTCCGTGGTAAACGATCTCGACGGCGAACCCCTGGCCGCCGAGGTACTTGCTGGCGTACTTCTCGTCGAACGTCCTCGCGTGCGACTTCTCGGCCGAGAGGTCGACCTTCAGGATCCTCCCGCAGTATCCCTTCATGGTCATTCCTCCACCTCCAGGAGCTTCTTGACCTTCTCGTACTGCTCCGGCTTCGGCTCTTCGTAGACGATGGCCTTGGTCGGGCAGAACTTCACGCAGGTCGGGTCGCCGTCACAGAGGTCGCAATTGAACGCCTTCTCCTCCATGCGCATCACCCCGAACGGACAGACCTCGACGCAGGCGCCGCACGCGGTGCACTCCTCCTCGTCCACGAACACCTTCCCGTCCTGCTTCTTGATCGCCTCGACTGGGCAGTGCAGCACGCAGCAGTCGTCTCCGCAGGAGACGCAGTGGGTGCACACGGACGGGAAGTCGATCTTCACGTTCCTCCGGTGCACCTGCAGTCTCGCATCCGCGTGGTTGACCTTCCCGTCATGCCAGATCGTGCAGGCCATCTCGCAGAACCTGCAACCCGTACAGTTCTCAGGGTATGGTACCAGCATCTTGACCATGGTATCTTCTTCCCCCAAACAGTGAATGGCTCTAGTTCTTCCAGTAACGGAATGCCGATAAAAAAGATGTGGTCTCACCTTGGAACGGCCGATTTGCGCGCTACTTGGACTTCCTCTTGACCTCTATCTTTCTGAGCTCCGCCTTCGGGCGCGTCTCGAGCTCCTTGTCGATCTCCTTGAGGACGACATCGATTGAGCTCCTGACCGCCAGGAGGACCTCCCTTTGGGCCTTGTGGATACGCTTCATCGACTCGTCCGGGACCTGCATCTGCTTCAGCATCTCGTTCGCCGCCTGGACCATCTCCGTCCCGGCGGTCACGAAGTGCGACATCGTCTCCTTCGTGCCGATGTTGGTCGCGATCTCCTCCATGTGCCTCTCAAGCCTTCTTGCGGCCTCGAACCCTCTTTCCAACCTTTCCCTTTCGCGCATGTATCTCACCCTCGAACCTGATCTTTAGCCACCCGTCCTCGAGGTCCGCTCCCAGGACCTTCCTGCTCGCGAGGGCGTATGGAAGGCTTATGGACTTCTTGAAAGCTCCTAACTGCAGCGTCAGATTGTCTCCACGCGTATAAAGCTCTACTTTCTGGTTCATCGGGAACGGCATCCTGATGGCCAGGACGGCCTTGTCATCCTCATCGTAGATGTGCATCGGGGACTCAGTCGAGTAGATCTCGGTCGGGTCGCCTTTGCCGAACATCTGGTCGGCGAGCTTCTCGAGCGCGACCCTCCCGACGACCTCCCGCGGCATCAGCTCCGCCTTGAGCATCTTCAGTGGGGAGAAGATCTCCTCGATGGTCTGCATGTGCTTCTCCTGTTCCTTGCACTTCTCGTCGAAGAACTCGAGTCCGCAGGCCTCCTTCGGGATGATCCGGTTGATGACGATGCTCTCCACCGTGTACCCGTACAAGCACAGGTACGTGTACGCTCGCTGGGTCTCGGTGATGACCATCTTCTCCGGGTTCACCACGAGCCTTACGGAGGTCTTGTTGGAGGCGATCAGGAGCTCCCTGACCCGTATCAGGCGCTCCTTCAGTTCCTCGAGGTCGTCAAGGAATCGTTCCGAGGGCAGGGGCGTCGAGACGATCCTGCCCACGGTGGCCCTCGCGATCTTGAGGATGTTCCTCACGATGCCGAACAGCCGGTCGAAGTACCAGTTGGCGATCTCGGGGAACGAGAGCAGCCTCAGGGTGTCTGCGGTCGGGGCCGTGTCCATGACGACGACATCGTACTTCCCCTTCTGCGCGAACTCATCCACGTAGAAGAGGGCGGACATGAGCTCCATGCCTGGGAACACCGCCATCTCTTGGGCGGTGACGCTCTCCATGCCCTGCGAGGCCAGGAAGTCGGAGAAGTACTTCTGGATCTCGACCCATCTGGTCTCCAGCTCGTACTGGATGTCCACTTCGATACCGTCCAGGTTCTTCGCGATTGGGATGATCTTGCCGGACAGCTGAACCTCGAGCGAATCGGACAGGCTGTGCGCGGCGTCGGTCGAGATCAGGACCGTGCGGTGCCCCAGGGCCGCCGATCTCAGGGCCGTCGCGGCGGCGACGGAAGTCTTGCCCACGCCGCCCTTGCCCGTGTAGATGATGATCCTCATGCAGGAGTCCTCGCCGGAAAATCAAGTCCCTGGCAATAATGCTGTCGCAGTAATGGTGTCGGGGACGGGGTTCGAACCCGTGACCTCCGGATTTCCGAGGAGCATCTGGTCAAGAACTCTCCCTATGAGTCCGACGCTCCACCAGGCTGAGCCACCCCGACTTTGCGGAACGCGCTGCTTGCGCCCTCATTCCTTGTTCTCTTCCGCAGGAGCGGCCTGCTCGATGACCTCGGGTGCTGGGGGCGTCTCCGTCGGCGGTGCCTCGGGAGCCGGTTCGGGGGCCGCCTCTGGCTCCTCTGGCGCAGCCGGCGCCATTATGGGCGCCTCCCCCGGCTCGGGCATCCTGCCGGCCTTCCTGACCTCGCTCCTGCGAATCTCGATCCTCTTGATCGGCACAATGATCTTCGATGCGTCCGAGACCCTCTTCGAGAGCTCGCCCATGATGAGCATCCGGACGAACTCGCCGATGGTCGCTTCCGATGCGGCGGCCCTGCACTCGTCCTGCATGATGGTCCTTATGGCCGTCTCCTGGGACGCCTGGATGCGCTGCTCGGAAACCGCCATTGGCTTCACGCGGATCTCCCACGCGTCCTTCGTTGTGACGTCGACGACGGCGTCGGTCTTCGTCCTCTTCCTCCGCGTCAGCCGCCTCACATAGTCGCTCGTGAGGTCGTGGCCCGCGAAAATCGTGTGCGCGTCCAGGCCCGCGACTTTGGTGACCTTGAACTTGAGCTTGATGTGCATCTTCGAGAAGTCGCCCGTGAGGTCCTGGACGGTAGCCTCGGTGATCCTGCCCATGACCCCCTCAGAGGAGTCCGCGGGTGTCTCTCCGAGCTGCATCTTGCTGAACATATCCGGGGCGAACACCTTGTACCATTCCTTCGCCCTCCACTTGTCCTTGACCTTCTTGGCCGCTGCTCTCTGCTTGGGTGGCAATCGACTACCTCTCGTAGACCTAGGGATGCTCGATAACCGATTTCTCTATTAAAAGGTTGCCCAGGCTCTGAGGATCGCTCTACAGCGCCATCCAGACATAACCCTGAACAGCACTAGTTCATGGCCATTATGAGCATGATGGTGATGAACGTCGATGACCCGCTTGGCGAGGACGCGCCGGCTTCTTCGGTCACTGCTAGGGCGGCGGAGGCGTCTCGACAGGTGGGGTCACGCCTTCCGCACCGCCCGTCTCGGGCTTCTTCTTGCGCCTCATCAACAGGGGAGCGACGAAGGCGACCACGATGATGACTATCGCGATGATGGCCAGGATCGCCGCGGTGCTGAGGCCGCCCTTCCTCGGCGCTTCCTCGACGATGACGATTGCGGTGTTCGACGCCCAGGTCATGTTGGAGTGGTCCTCCCAGTCCCTGACAGCCACCTTCACCGTGTACCCGGACGCGTCAGCGATGGTGAATTCATGCGTGAACGTCTGGACGCTCGAGTTGGTGTCTGGCTGCAGCGCAACCTGCTTCGCATCGACGGGCGAGCCGTCGTCGAAGTCGAT
>Ga0153915_10004724_pt1 | contig 12593 bp, 13 predicted proteins | sample Opewatmetagenome_2_FD_107003 | JGI IMG/M metagenome (GOLD analysis project Ga0153915, IMG submission 107003) | Freshwater wetland microbial communities from Ohio, USA - Open water 3 Core 3 Depth 3 metaG | ecosystem: Environmental > Aquatic > Freshwater > Wetlands | place: USA: Ohio, Lake Erie... | reverse complement strand
TTCCGCGTGTCGCGACCGTCCTGGGGCTCTTGTGGCACCGCCTCGCCGGCGGCAGGCAGATCGCCCTGGCGAACCTCCGCGATCGCCCGGAGGACTACGCGGAGCTCTCCCGGCTGCTCGCGAGCGGTGCCGTGCGACCGGTGGTGGGACGGGTGTTCCCGCTGGAGCAGGCCGCCGAGGCGTTCGCCGCGCTCGAGGCGGGGGGAATCGTCGGGAAGGTGGTCATCCGCGTGGGTTGAGCCGGCGGCCGCGAGCTACAATCGGCCCCCATGGCCGACGCGCCCACCCGCTATCCCGTCTCCGTCACGATCCCCGTCGCCTGGGGGGAGATGGACGCCTTCCAGCACGTCAACAACGCCGTGTACGCGCGGTGGCTCGAGACCGCGCGGATGGTCTACTTCGAGCGCGTCGGGCTCATCGAGCGCGTGCGCGAGGAGGGCGTGGGCCCGATCCTGGCGCGCACGGTCATCGACTACCGGAAGCAGGTCTCGTACCCGGACACCGTCCGCGTGGAAGCGACCACGAGCCGGATCGGGAGCAGCTCCTTCACGATGTCGTTCCGGGTCTGGAGCGAGGCGCAGAAGGCCGAGGTCGCCACCGGCGAGCAGGTGATCGTCAACTACGACTACCGCGCCGGGCGCACCGCGCCCATCGACGAGGCCCTGCGCCAGGCGATCGCCAGGGTCGAGGCAGCGGGCGGCTGAGGGGTTGGCACGTGCGCCGGCTTCGACATGCCGGGCCGGGGAATGGGGAAGCCGCGTCGCGCCGGGGTGGGCGCGCCGGCGTCCTGCGGGGCATCTCGAAGCCCCCGGTAGGGGCGCAACCATCGGGGGAGGAGGCGCTCCCGCGCTCGCCTGGCCGCGAGACGACGAGCCGGGCGACCTGCGGCCCGCGAACTCGGATGACCGCCGCCGGCGACGGTCTGGCAGAATGTGGGCTGCCGTTGCGGCTCGGGCCGAAGGAGGGGTGGGATGAAGGCTCTCCAGAGTTGCTTCGACGAGAACCGCACCTGGTCCGCTCGCATGCGCGAGAAGGACCCCGAGTTCTTCCAGCGGCTGGCGCGCGCCCAGAGCCCGGAGCTGCTCTGGATCGGCTGCTCGGACAGCCGCCTCCCGCCCGATCAGGTCGTCGGTCGGCTCCCGGGCGAGATCTTCGTGCACCGCAACGTCGGGAACGTGGTGGTGCACACCGACCTGAACTGCATGTCGGTCCTCCAGTACGGGATCGAGGTGTTGCGGGTGAAGCACGTCATCGTGTGCGGCCACTACGGCTGCGGTGGCGTGCACGCGGCGATGCGCTCGGAGCCGCTCGGGCTCATCGACAACTGGCTCCGCCACATCCGCGACGTCTACATGGCGCACCACGGGGAGCTCGAGCCCATCGGAGACTCCGCGGAGCGCCGGGACCGCTTCTGCGAGCTGAACGTGGCGGCGCAGGTCGCGAACGTCTGTCACACGACCATCGTCCAGGACGCCTGGCGCCGCGGACAGCCGCTCGCCGTCCACGGATGGATCTACGATCTCGCCGACGGTCTCCTGCGGGATCTCGACCTGGTCGTGCAGTCCGCGGACCGGATCCCGCAGGCGTACCGGATGCGCTGAATCGACGGGGGGAGAACGTCGCGTACCGCGCGTCCGTGGCCATCGGCACGGAGGTGGGTCACCCAATTCGCCGCGAGGAGGTGGACGCATGACGAGCGGACGGAACGCAGTGCTCGCCGGATGGAATCGATGCTCGAGATGGCCTGCGGGCGGCTGGCTCTTCGGCAGGCTCCTCGGGGTGGCCGTGCCCTACGCGCGAACGATCTCGCCGGAGTTCCTCGAGATCGCGCCCGGGGTCGCGCGGATCCGCATGAGGGATCGCCGCCGGGTGCGCAATCACCTGGGCTCTGTCCACGCGGCCGCGCTCTTCAACCTGGGCGAGCTCGTGGCGAACACCGCCCTGTCCGCCGCGCAACCGCCGGGCGCTCGCTGGATCGTGACCTCGACGAGCATCGTCTACGAGAAGAAGGCCAGGGGCACGCTCGAGGGGATCGCGCGGCTGGAGCCGGTGGACTGGGCGACGAGCCACGAGGTGGTCGGGGACTCGCGAATCGTGGATTCGGGCGGCGCGGTCGTGGCCCGTGTCCAGGTGAGGTGGCAGGTCGGGCCGCAGCCGAGCGCCGGCCGCTCCGCGGCGTGAGGCTGGTCACCATGTCCGCGGCACCGTCGGGCCCGCCCTCCGGCCGTGGTCGCGAAGTCCAGGACCGGATGGCATGGCCACACCCGGCACGCACGCCGACCCCGGGCTACCGTGCCCCCGCCTCCGCCATCCGCGCCGCGATGCGCCCGACCGTCTCGACGCCCTGGCTGAAACGTTCGTCCCAGGGGTGTCCGTAGGACAGGCGGATGAAGTGCCCGTATCCCCCGTGCGGGCCGAACAGCTCTCCGGGGGCCACGCTCACCCCGGCGTCGAGGGCGCGCTGGTAGAGCGCGAGCGAGTCGACGGTGCGCGGCAGCTCCACCCAGAGCGCGAGCCCCCCCGAGGGACGCGACACGCGGGTGCCCCCGGGGAACGACGCCGTGACCGCCGCTCTCATCCGCTCCGCCGACATCTGCACGGCAGAGCGGAGCCGCCGGAGGTGGCGGTCGTACGCGCCCGTCTCGAGGAACCGCGCCACCGCGCGCTGCGGGGCCGAGGAGGTCGCGACGTTGAGCGCGAACTTGAGGAGGAGCACGCTCTCGCGGTAGCGACCGGGCAGGACGTACCCGACGCGCCAGCCCGGCGCCAGCGTCTTCGAGAAGGAGCCGCAGGTGAGGACCAGGCCCTCGCGGTCGAAGGCCTTCGCGCTCGGAGGCCGGCCCTCGCCGAAGGAGAGATCGCCGTAGATGTCGTCCTCGACGAGCGGGATCTCCCGCTCGGCCAGCATGCGGACCAGGCGCCGCTTCGCCGTTTCGGGCATGAGGCTTCCCGACGGGTTGGAGAAGTTCGGCACCGCCAGCACGGCGGCCACGCGCTGCTCCCCGAGGATGCGCTCGAGCGCCTCGAGATCGAGGCCGGTCTCCGGGTGGCAGGCGACCTCCACGGCGCGCAGGCCGAGCGCCTCGAGCGCCTGCAGCGTGCCGTAGAAGGCGGGCGATTCGATGGCGACGATCTCGCCCGGTCTGGCGACCGCGCGAAGGGCGAGATGGACGGCTTCGGACGCGCCCGCCGTGACGACGACGTCGTCGGGGTCCGCCGCGAAGCCCCACGCGAGCGCGCGCCTGGCGATGTCGCGGCGCAGGCCCTCGAAGCCGGCGGTCGCCTCGTAGGTGACGGCGCCGCCGAGTCCGGGCCGGCTCACGGCCGCGAGAGCTCGAGCGAGCGCCCCGACGGGGAGGAGCGAGGACGAGGGGGTGCTGACTCCCAAGGGAACGAGCCGATCGTCACGGTTGGCCGCGATGACCCGGGTGACGAGCGGCGCCACCGTCACCGCACGTGGAGTCGGTGCGGGGCGCGTCGGCCCCGGCGCAGGGAGCAGCCGGCGCTGGCGGACGAAGTAGCCGGAGCGCGGCCGGGACTCGGTGAGGCCCGCGAACTCGAGCCGGGCCAGCGCCTGCATCACGGTGCTCGTGGACACCCGCTCCTGCGCACGGAGGGAACGAACGGACGGCAGCCGGTCGCCCGCCCGGAGTGCGCCCGACTCGATGGCGCGGGCAAACCGGCGGGCCAGGTCCTCGTAGAGCGGGACGTCGCGCTCGCGGCGGCGATTGCGCGGTGACAGGGAAGGGCCTCGCGCACCGGCTCGGGTCATGGCGTCCTGGAGGATGTATCCGGCGTCGGTCGTTGGGGCCACCCCCGTCGCGTGGGCTCGCATGGATGGGAGTGTGGGCCGAGGCGGCCCGGCCGAACAGGCACAGACCATCCGTCCGGACACCGGTACAGACGAGGGGCGGCCCCCAAGGGGAGCAGGCCGGCCCCTGCGGGGCCTGCCACGTGCGAGCGCCAGTGCCGGATCCATCTGTTCTGGTCGCGCCCTGCCGGTCCTGCATCTGTTACCCGTTCGCCGCGCGGCGCATCCTCTCCGCCATGAAGATCCCATGCTCGACGGCGGAGATCGTGCTCGCGGACTGGACGGCGAGGAGCGTCGACGTACGCGGACGGCAGGTGGAGGTGTCCTGCGTGAACGGGGAGGTCCTGGTGACGTTCGAGGGGGACCCCCAGGACCACGTCGTCTCGGCGGGCGACGCCTTTCGCGTGCGGTGTCGGGGTCGGCTCGTGGTGGCGGCACTCCGCCCGAGCCGCGTGCTTCTGGCCGTGCTCTAGAGTCGAAGGAGGTCGTCATGCCGCTCGAAAGCTCCACTTTCCACGTCCGCAATCGGAGTGCTCTTCCTGCCCTGGGCCTGCTCGCGCTCTACGCGGCGATTGCCGCCGGGTTCCTCGGCGCGACATGGCGGGGTGATCCCGGACCTCGCGCGCTCGAGAAGGCTCTCGCCGTCCCGGCCGCGCAGCTGGCGACCTGCATCTGCCCCGATCCAGCTCGGCAGCCGGAGGGGCGCCCGTGATCGCGCGATGGGGCCGGAGACCCGGCCCGGCGCCTCACTCCCCCTGCGGAAGGGGCCCCGGGACCGGGCGCGCCCAGCTCCGCCCCGGCGCTCACTTCGCGGAGTGGACCCGCTTGGTGTAGGCCATCTCCTCGATCTTGTCTGTCGACCCGTGGAGCCCGCTGTCGCGGATCCCACCGATGGGCAGGGAGGTGTCGCTGTAGAGCGGCCCCTCGTTGATCATCACCCGTCCGGCCGCGAGGCGCTGCGCCATGGACGCCGCCAGGTCTGGATCCCCGAAGAGGCTGGCCCCCAGCCCGTAGGGGCCGTCGTTGGCCAGGGCCACCGCCTCCTCGATGGTGTCGAAGACCACCAGGGAACGGACCGGTGCGAAGGACTCCTCGGTCCAGAGGAAGGGCTTCTCCTCCTCGCGGGCCGCGAGGATCTGCGCCTTCTCGAACTCGACGAGCGTGGGGTAGAAGAAGGCGCCGTCGGCCCGGCCTCCGACGAGAAGGCGCCCGCCTCGCTCCAACGCCTCCTGGACCTGGTACCTGGCGATGTCCATGCTCTCGTGCTTCCCGATGGGACCGATGTCCGTCTCCTCCAGGCCGGGGTCCCCGACCTTGAGCCCGCCGATCCCCGCGACCAGGCGCTCGCGGAACTCGGGGGCGACGGAGCGCTGCACCAGGAACCTCTTCGCGGCGATGCAGAGCTGCCCGCCGTGCGCGAACCCTCCCAGGAGGCCGGCGGCGGCGGCCTGCGCCAGGTCGGCGCTCTCGAGCACGATGAACGGGTCGTTGCCCGCCAGCTCGGGCACGTACTTCTTCATCCGGCCCCCCACGTGGAGCATGCACTCGCCCAGCGTCTTCTTGGTCCGTTCCAGGTAGGAGCCCATCTTGATCAGGTTGTCCTTCCCGACGGGGCTGGACGCGTAGTGCACCAGGACGTCGACCTCCGGGTTCTCGATGAACTCCCAGGCGGCGTCCTCCCCGGGGCAGGTGGAGAACTGGGCGGCGTCGGCCGGGCAGCCGGCCTCGATGGCGATCTGGACGACGCGCTGGCAGATGAGGGGAACCGTGGAGGACGGCCGCTCGATCACGGCGTTTCCGGCCCCGAGGGCGGCCAGCATGGTGTAGACGGGCACGACCAGCGGCGTGTTGCGCGGGGGGAGGACGCCCACGACGCCGTACGGCTCGCGGTAGAGGACGTTCCTCCCCGACGCGGCGGGGAGCTCCCGCGGCTTCAGCAGCTCCAGCCTGCGCTCGAGGGTCCTGGCGTTGGCGATGGATCGCTCGAGCTCCCAGCGCGCGAACTTGCGGGGCTGGCCCCCTTCCCGGACCATCAGGTCCTCGAACTCGGCGCGGCGCTCCTCGAGGCGCCGGGCCACGCGCCGTCGAGCTCGGCGCGCTCCTCGAAGCTGGTGCTGCGCACGGCTCCCTTGGCGAGGAACGCCCTGTGGATCTTGGCGCGCAGGTCCCGGCGGGTGTCCTGCGTGATCTCGCCGATCACCTCGCCCGAGTACTTGTCGCGGACCTGGGCCTTTCTGAGCGTCAGCATCGTCGTTCCCGTGCCCCCGGGAGTCCTCTCCTCGGCCACAAGCTGACAGAGGTCGGGCGGCACGGCAAGATGCCACTCGAAGCTCTGGCGAACCACGGCCCGGTTGTGGTCTCCTCCGGAACGGAGCTCGTGACCCGCCGGGAGCACATTGCCGCGCAGCGCGAGGCGCACGGCCGCCTCGCCGTCGCGGTGCTCCCCATCCACTACCCTAAGGAGATCCTGACCGCGCTCGACCTCCTGGCGGTCGAGCTTTGGGGCCCGCCGGGGGCACCCCGCGGCGAGGCCGCCGGGCGGCTGCAGAGCTACGTCTGCGCGCTGGCGCGGAATGCGCTCGCGTTCCTCGCCTCGGGCGGGGCGGACGCCGTGGACGGGGTCCTGTTCCCGCACACCTGCGACTCGATCCAGGGGCTGGCGACTCTCGCCAAGGACTTCGGCGGCTGGGGGAAGACCTCGTTCACCTTCCTGCACCCGAAGGGCCCCGACCGTTCCAGCGCGCGCTCGTTCGTCGAGGCGGAGATGCGGTCGCTGGCGCGGGAACTCGAGGCGTTCTCGGGACACGTGCTCGAGCCGGCGCGTCTCGACCGGGCCATCCGGTTGCACCGGGAGATCGACGCGCACCGGGCCGCGCTGCTCGACGGTCGCGCTCGCCTTCCGCAGGGTGACCCGGAGCTCTACGCGCTCCTGCGGCGTGGCGAATGGCTGTGGCCCGAGGACCACCTCGACGAGATCCGCGCCGCGCGGGCGTCCCTCCGGGACCGGCCCGTGCAACGGGGCGTGCCGGTCCTCGTCTCGGGCTACGTGCCGGAGCCGGCGGCCATGCTCGAGGTCCTGGACCGCGCCGGCGCGTACGTGGCGGCGGATGACTACGCGGCCGTGGGGCGGCGCGTCGTCCGGCGAGCGGATGCCGACGGGCCGGCGCCCGGCGCCAGCGACGACCCGTGGGCGCGGCTGGTGGACCTGTACTTCGCGGCGCCGCCGTGCTCGACGCGCTCCGCCGACCCCGCGGCCCGCGTGCGGCACCTCGAGGCGCTCCTCGACCGGAGCGGGGCGCGGGGGGTCGTGCTCCACGTCCTCAAGTTCTGCGAGCCGGAGCTCTTCGACGTGCCCATCCTGCGCCGCGCCCTGGCCGCCTGGAACGTGCCGGTGCTGGTCCTCGAGGGCGAGCTGGAGGCGGAGCTCTCCGGCCAGGCCGTGACGCGGATCGAGGCGTTCGTGGAGATGCTCTCATGAGCCCGAGCCTGGCGCGGCGTGCGCGGTACGAGCTCGCCGGACGCGTCGCGGGCCCGCTCCTGGTGTCGCTCGAGGCCTGGCAGCGAAGGCTGCGGCGCCGCGGGCGGCCGCGGGAAGGCCCGTTCGGCCCGCCGCTCGAGTCGGTGCGGAAGCTGAAGGAGCTCATGACGCTCCACTACTTCCAGGGGCGCTACGCGGACGGGGCGGTGCCGGTGGCGTGGGTGACGAGCGGGTTTCCCGTGGAGATCCTCCGGCCGCTCGGCTTCCATGCCGTCTACCCCGAGAACCACGCGGCGATGTGCGGCGTGCAGCGGATCGTGCCGGGGCTCTCGGACGCGGTGGAGGCGCAGGGCTACTCGCGCGACCTGTGCAGCTACGCGCGCACCGATCTCGGGAGCGTCGCCACCGGTCGGACGCCGGCGGGGCGCCTCCCCAGGCCCGACCTCCTCGCATGCTGCACCAACATCTGCCAGACGGTCCTCTACTGGTACCGGGCCCTCGCCGACCACTTCCGCGTGCCGCTCGTGCTCGTGGACACGCCGTACGTCTACGGCGAGGCCAAGCCCCACCACCTGGCGTACGTGCGCGATCAGCTCGAGGAGCTGGTGTGCGTCGCCGAGCGCGTTTCCGGGCGCAGGGTCGAGCCGCAGGCGCTCGTCGAGGCGACGCGCAAGGCGAAGGAGGGGACCGACCTCTGGGCCGAGTGCCTCGCCACCGCCAAGCAGCGGCCCGCGCCGTGGACCGGCATCGACGGGTTCTTCCACATGGCGCCGATCGTCGCGCTGCGCGGGACCGAGGCGTGCAACGCCTACTACCGGCTCCTGCGCGACGAGCTCCGGGACCGGGTGCGCCGCGGCATCGGGGGGGTGCGCGAGGAGAAGCACCGGTTGCTCTGGGACAATCTGCCGATCTGGTTCGCGGTGCGCGAGGTCTCGACCCTGCTCGCCGAACGCGGGTTCAACTTCGTCTGCACGAGCTACACCAACGCCTGGGCGGAGGCCGGGAGCCGCATCGACCCGGCCAACCCGATCGGCTCGGCCGCCCGCGCGTACACCCACATCATCCTCAACCAGGATCTTCCCAACCGGCTCGGCATCCTGCGCCGCCTCGCTCGCGAGTACGCGGTGGAGGGCGCGGTCCTGCACAGCGACCGCTCCTGCAAGCCGTACTCGATCGGCCAGGTGGACCTGAAGGAGCGGCTCGCCGCCGAGCTCGGCATCCGAGTGCTGCTCCTCGAGGCCGACCACGGCGACCCGCGCGCCTGGGCGCCAGAGCAGGGGGAGAACCGGCTCACGGCGTTCATGGAGAGCTTCGGGTGAGCGGTGCCGTCGCCATCGGCGTGGACGTGGGCTCGACCACCTGCAAGGTCGTCGCGGTGGACGCCGCCGGGCGGATCGTGGCGCACCGCGTGGAGCCGACGGATCCCCGCATCGAGCCGCAGGTGGACCGGCTCCTCGAGGCGGTCCGGGCCGAGGCCGGCCCCGACGCGCCCGTCGGCGCGACCGGCTACGGTCGAAAGCGAGTCCGGGCCGGCCGAGCGCTCACCGAGATCACCTGCCACGCGCGCGGCGCGTTCGCGCGGGTCGGGTGCCCCGGCGTTCTCGTGGACATGGGCGGGCAGGACACCAAGGTGATCCGCATCGGTGCCGCCGGCGAGGTGCTCGACTTCGCCATGAACGACAAGTGCGCCGCGGGGACCGGGCGGTTCCTGGAGGTGATCCTCGGGCGGCTCCGCGTGCCGCTCGCCGAGGTGGCGGAGCAGGTGGCGCGGGCGGCGCGCGCCGTGCCGGTGTCCTCCACCTGCACCGTCTTCGCGGAGAGCGAGGTGATCTCCCTCGTCGCGTCCGGCGAGCCGCTCGAGGGGATCGCGAAGGGGCTGCATCAGGCGCTGGCGTCGCGCGTGGCCGCGCTGGTCCGCAGTGCCGCGGGGGGCGGCGAGGTGTTCATGAGCGGCGGCGTGGCGCTCAACACCGCCATGGTGGCGGCGCTCGGGGAGGCGCTCCGGCGGCCGGTGCGGGTCCTGCCGGAGCCGCAGCTCGTGGGCGCCCTGGGGGCGGCGCTGTCGTGCGCCGCGGTGCACCTGGCCTGAGGTCGCGAACCCCCGTTCTCCACGGGCGGGCGTGCCGGCGTCCGGGTGCCGCATCGCGCGCCCGGTTCAGCGGCGGAACCGCGGGGGGAGTGACGGCACACGCTGGGCCCCGGGCGAGGCGACAGGTTGCCTCGGGGCGCCGGGATGCGGTCTGCTACGGGACGCCCGGTGAGGACCGATGCCTACGAACGCGCTCTGACGGAGCTGCCGCTCCTCGCCCACCTGAGGCCGGACGAGGTGGCGCGGGCGGCGCCATCGTTCCGGCGGCAGCCGATGGCGGCCGGGGAGGCCGCGGTGGCGGGCCAGTCGGGGCCGGAGCTGATCTTGATCCTCTCGGGAGAGGTCGAGGCGGAGGTGGCGCCGCTTTCCGGGCAGCCGGCCCGGCGGATCCGCCTGCGGCCCGGCGATCACCTGGGCGAGGTGGCCCTGGCCGCGGGAATCGCCCAGCCCGCGGCCCTCCGAGCCGCGGGGCCGTCGGAGATCGCGCGGCTCGACGCCGCCGGCCTCTCCCGGATCCTGGAGGCCTTTCCGGCGGCGACCCTTCCGCTCCTGGCCGCCGTGGCGGACGAGCTCCGGTTCAAGGACGGGCTGGTGCGCGAGCTGGGAGAGGTGGAGGCGCTGGGGCTCTCCGGCCGGGAGCTGGAGGCGTCGCTCGCGGCGCGGCGCCGCCGGCTCGGGCGGCGCGGCGCCCGGGTGGTGCGCCGGGCGGCGTCAGCCGCCTACCGGGAGATCGCGCTGCGCGGGCGGGAACCGGCCTTCTGGGCGCTGCTCGGCTTCCTGGGCGCGCTGGCCGGGGCCCGCATGGTGGTCGGGTTCATCTTCCGGTATCGGCTTCAGGATCGGCTCTTTGCCCTGGTCAAGCGGGCCGAGGACGCGAACCCCATGCACGTGCACCACTTCAATTATGGGCTCGCCCTCGTGGCCGTGGCGGGGATCGCCGCCTTCCTGCCGCGGACCCGCAAGTGGCTGCGCGCCATCGGGGCCCTCTTCGGCGTCGGGGCTGGCCTGGTCTTCGACGAGTGGGCGCTCATCTGGAACCTGGACCCGGACTACTACCAGCGCCTCTCCTACCTGGCAGCGGCCACCTTCGGGGCGCTCCTCTTGCAGCTCGCGCTCTTCCGCCGCTTCTGGGCGGCGGCGCTGCGGCGGATCGCGGGGAGGCTCGGCGGATGAGCGACCTCGACATCCCGTTCCTGGCCGCACTGCCGCCCGACGCGGCCGAGGCGGTGCGCGCCCAGGCCGAGCGGCGGTGCTACGCGGCCGGCCGGCGGCTCGTCACCGAGCTCGAGGCGGGGGACGAGGTCTTCATCCTCCTCTCGGGCCGCGCCGGGGTGACGGTGGGGGCGGGGGAGGCGGGCGAGGAGCGGCTCGGCGAGCTCGGGCCCGGCGCGGTCGTGGGGGAGGTGGCACTCGTGACCGGGTCGCTCCGCAGCGCCAGCGTGACGGCCCTCGAGCCGGTGGAGACCCTGGTGCTGGCTCGGGCCCGGGTGGAGGAGCTCCTGGCGCGGTTCCCATCCCTTGCTCGCTACCTGCTCCAGGTGCTGGCGGCGCGTCTCTCCTCCGCGGATGCGGTGCTGGCGAGGGCGCTCCACCCGGAGCAAGGCGGCGGGCCGCCCCTCGAGGCGCTGGCGGCCCCGGAGCGGCGCATCGCGGCGCACCGGCGCTCGCTCGCGAGCCTCCTGCGGCGGGCCTTCGCCGAGCTGGTGGTGGAGCACCGGCACGAGATCCCGTTCGCGCTCCTGGCGACCTTCGTGGGCGCCGTGGCCGCCGCGCGCCTCGGGATCCGGGCGCTGCACGAGCTCGGCCTCCCCATCCTCCCGCTGCTCCGGACCTTCTACGTGGCGGGCCTCCTCGGGGTGATCGTCTCGGCCGGGGCAGCCCTGATGGTCTTCGGGCGGAGGGCGCGGCTCTGGCTCGCCATCCTCTTCGGCGCCTGCGCCGGGCTGGTGGCGAACGAGCTGTCGGTGCTCCTCGCCTTCGACGTCTTCTACCAGGACGTGTTCACCCGGGACCCGCGCCTCCACTTCGACGCGGCGCTGCTCTACCGCCGTTCCGAGAGCGTCTGGGTCGTCGTCATGGTCGGCGCGGCGCTCCTGCAGGCCACCTACTTCAGGAAGTTCTACCGCCGGGCGGTCTGGCTGCTCCTCGAGAGCTGGCGGGGCGGACGGCGAGGGGGGCCTGAAGGCGGGGCCAGGCGTCAGTAGGTGAGCCCCAGGGCGCCGAAGCCGATCAGGTCGAGCGCCAGGGCGATGCCGCAAGGAACGGCAGGGACCATGAACCTGGCCTCACTTCGAGATCCAGATCTCCACGCGCCGGTTCCGCTCGCGCCCGTCCTCGGTCGAGTTGCTCGTCACCGGCAGCGCCGCCCCGAATCCCGCCATGGCCACGCCGCTGATGCCCCGCTGCGCCAGGGCCACGGCGACACGGCGGGCGCGCACCCGCGACAGGGCCAGGTTCACGCCCGGCCCGCCGCTGTTGTCGGCGAACCCGAGCAGCTTGACGCTCGCGCCGTTGAGGTCGTTGTCCCGCAGGAACCCGGTGACCCGCTCCAGGTCGTCCATGGCCCGGTTGTCGAGCTCCGATGAGCCCACCACGAAGCGGAAGCTGGTGGAGAGCCTCCTCGCCCCGGCGGTGAGGCGGACGTAGTCGGAGGGAGCGCCCTCCGGCGCGCTCCTCGGCTCCGCCTTGACGGTCAGCTCCACGAACCCCGACTTCTTGACGATGGCCTGGCCCTGGGGGCCGAGGGCGAAGTCCAGGAACAGCGGCACGTGCGGGTTCGAGCTCGCCTGGCCGGTGTACAGGTAGAGCCGGCGCGCCAGGAGGTAGTCCTCCGTGGCCAGGGTGAATGCAGTGGGGATCATGGGCATGGCGTCGGCCTCGGCCACCGCCAGGACCTTGGCCCCGCGGGTGTAGGGCAGGGGGGCGAAGCCGATGGCGTCGGGATCGGCGACCACCGCGTTCAGCACCGCCTGGTGATCCTCCAGCCGCTTGACCGCGGGCGAGAACGGCGTGGTGCCCAGCACCACCGTCTGGAACACGCTCGAGGTCCCCGAGGTCTCGCCCGGCGCGAAGAGGTGGATGGCGGCGGCGCGCCCCTTGACGCCGGACCAGTCGGTGACGCGCCCCGAGAACACCGCCGCCAGCTGCTGCCGGCTCAGCTCGGCCACCGGATTGGCCCGGCTCACGATCACCGCGACCCCGTCGAGCGCCAGGAC
>Ga0153915_10004723_pt1 | contig 12595 bp, 9 predicted proteins | sample Opewatmetagenome_2_FD_107003 | JGI IMG/M metagenome (GOLD analysis project Ga0153915, IMG submission 107003) | Freshwater wetland microbial communities from Ohio, USA - Open water 3 Core 3 Depth 3 metaG | ecosystem: Environmental > Aquatic > Freshwater > Wetlands | place: USA: Ohio, Lake Erie... | reverse complement strand
TTCAGGCGGTTGAGATGCGCGAAATCCGATTGCCTCTCATACACCGGTTCGAGACGAGTTTCGGGGCGACCTTGACACGCAGGATCATCCTGCTTACGGTCCGCTCGGGTGAAGACATAGCGTACGGCGAATGCACCGCGGGCGAAGAACCTCTCTACAACAGCGAAACCACCGAGACCGCCTGGCATATTCTGTCCGACTACGCAATTCCCTGGCTGCTCGGAAAGGAACTGGATCATGCGTCCGATGCCTCACGCATCCTGAGCCCGATCCGCGGAAACCGGATGGCCACAGCCGCCATAGAGACCGCCCTCTGGGACCTGGAGGCGAGGCAGAGAGTGCTGCCCCTCTCCCGCCTCATCGGCGGCGAACGACATGAGATCCCGTGCGGCGTTTCGATCGGCATCCAGGGCTCGATCGCCGATCTTCTGGCAAGAGTCCGCCACGAAGTTTCAGAGGGGTATCGACGCTTGAAGATAAAATTCAAGCCCGGGTGGGAAGCCGAGCCTCTCCGGGCAATTCGCAGCGAGTTCCCGGACCTTCCGTTGATGGTGGATGCCAACTCCGCCTTTCAGTTGAGCGACCTCCCTTTGCTCCGGCGGCTGGATGAGTTCGGACTCATGATGATCGAACAGCCGCTTGCCCACGACGATATCGTGGACCATGCAGTCCTTCAGAAACAGCTCCACACGCCCATCTGCCTTGACGAGTCGATCTGCAGCGCAGCGGATGCGCGCAAGGCCGTGGAGCTGGGGAGCTGCCGGATCATCAACGTCAAACTCGGGCGCGTCGGCGGTTATGGGGAGGCGCTCCTGATAAATGACTACTGCACGCGGCACGGGATTCCGCTCTGGTGCGGCGGCATGCTGGAAAGCGGCATCGGCCGCGCGCACAACATTGCGATGTCGACCCTCTCGGGGTTCACGCTGCCGGGGGATGTCTCGGCCAGCAAGAGGTACTACGAGGAGGACACAATCAAGCCGCCCGTCACGGTGACGCCTTCGGGGACAATCCTGGTGCCGGAGTTGCCCGGCATCGGCTTCATCCCCGATTCGGACCGTATCGAGCGTGCGACAGTCCGCCACCGCCAGTTCAGTCTCGAATGAGAAACCAGGATGCCTGAACGAATCATAGGAATACTCGGGGGTATGGGGCCTGAGGCCACTGTTGATTTCTTCCGCGAAATCGTCAACCTCACACCTGCCCACATAGACCAGGATCATGTCCCGGTCCTGATATACTCAAATCCCAGGATGCCCGACAGGGCTTCGGCCATCCTTTACGGCGCTGAAGACCCGCTACCCTACCTGAGGGAAGCCGCCCGTGTCCTCGAACGCGGCGGCGCCGGCCTCATAACCATCCCGTGCAACACAGCCCACTACTACCTGGACGAACTCCGCGCGGCCGTGCGCATTCCCGTCCTGAACATGATCGAGGAGGCTTGCGGGGCCCTGAGGTCGGAGTACCCCGCGGCCCGAACAGCCGGCCTGCTGGCAACGACGGGCACCGTAAGGATGCGCCTTTATGAGGATTTGCTCGAGAAGGCGGGCGTGAGCGTGATCACGCCGCCCGACGAGGAACAGGATCAGGTCCAGCTGGCAATCGATCGTATCAAGGCCGGGGCGCCCCGTGACGAAGTGCACCCGATTCTCAAAGCCGCCTGCTGCAATTTCATGTCGAGAGGCGCGGACCTGGTGATACTGGGCTGCACCGAAATCCCGCTTGTGCTGGACAGCACAGACCCTGCCTGCCCCATCCTGAATCCCACCAGGATTCTTGCCCAAGCTGCCATCGACTGGGCGCTGGGCAAGCGGCTGTGAGTACTGCGGCGGATCCTACCCGGAATCTGAGGTGAGCCTCTGGGCAGAAACGGGGCGGCCCGCACCTCCGCCCATAGGAAACCACATCAAGGTGGTCTTCCTAACATCCTCAGTTGACAAGACTGTATATCAAATAGACAATAGGGCCGTGAGATGTGTCAACGATTCATTCAACTACGATATTCTGCTGTCAGAATCGAGATCTAAAAGGCCGGCGCGAAGCCGAGCGGCGCTGTAGCGGGATTTGCTGATGGCGAACGGAACGAACGGCGACAGAACCGGATCGCATTTCAGGGCATTCAGGAGCCTGAAAAACAAGCTTCTGGTGCTGATGATATCGCTGTCGCTGCTGCCGCTTATGGGCGTTTCGGCGTTCTCCTACTTCATCTGGAGTAGGCAGATAGCCCGGGATCGAGTCCAGTTATCCCTCGAGACGATGGCGCAGGATACGGCGGACAAGATCGACCTGATGCTTGGGGAGACCAAGGAACAATCCAATTCGATGGCAAGCACATTGCCGCTCATCTTCCCTAAGCTGGATCAGAGCCGAAGCAGGGCTATTTCCCAGATACTGAACAATTACTGCTTCAACCACGAAGTCTACGATCTGCTGGTCATCGTCGATGCGAGCGGACGCATAATCAGCACTAATACGCTGGACCGAAACACACTCCCACTTCCCGCTGGTGAGCTGAACCGCATCCTGGGTACCAGCATCCGCGACTACCCCCAGGAATACAATATCTTTCACGATTCGATGCGCGGGTACTCGTCGCGGTGCGACTGGTACCAATCCAAGCTGGTCCACCGGCTTTATGACTACCGCGATGAGGACAGCAGCCATCTTTACAATCTGGCGCTTTCCGAGCCGCTCCGCGATCCTCGCACGAGCGAGATCCTGGGTGTCTGGATAAGCATCATCAACTGGTTCTATTTCCAGAACATACTCGACAATGTTGAGAGCGACCTGGCGAACTCTGACCTCAAGAGCGGGTACGCCTTCATGCTTGCCCATGATGCGGACACCACGATCGGTCACAAATATCGGAAGAATCGGGCGAACGAATACGGTCTGCCTCCGCACGCCAAGCGCGATCTCGATCTGTACGGCAGCCGGATCGTGAAGGATCACGGCCTGAGGACTCTGCGCGACGCGATCGAGCAGCACGAGCGAAGTGTTGCTTATGACTTCCCCAAGGGAACGGCCAAGATCACCGGAATAGCTCCGATCGGAGACACCTCTTTCGGCTGGATTGTCGGCGTCGGCGTGGACAGCAGTGACATCTTCCGCCCGATTTATGCCGTGGGCTGGTGGCTCGCGGCAGTCACGCTCACCCTGTCTGCGCTTGTCGTCGCTTTCACCTACATCATAGCCCGCGGAATCACTGTCCCGCTGAATAACCTCATCGGGACGGCGCAGACAATTGCCAAGGGCAACTTCAACGAGCGAGTTCGTGTCCGTTCGGCGGACGAAGTGGGGATTCTGGGCTCGACCTTCAATGACATGGCGCGCGCACTTGCGGCCCGCGAGGAACAACTCCAGGAGCTGAACAAGAATCTCGAAAACATGGTGCGCGATCGTACGCTCGAACTGGAGAAATCGAACGAGGCACTCAAGAAGGCCTATCTCGATCTGCAGAACGCGCAGGAGCAGCTGATTCAGACTGAGAAGATGGCGTCGCTCGGGCAGCTTGTGGCCGGCATCGCCCACGAGATCAAGAACCCGTTGAACTTCATATACGGGAACACGGGGTTCCTCGCCGACTATGCCAACAAGCTTCAGGCGCTGCTGGCGGCTTTTGAATCCCTGCCGAGCCTTTCAGCCGGGGACCGGGAGAAGATCTCCAGGCTCAAGGAGGAGATGCGCTACTCGTTCATCAAGGATGACCTCCGGACTCTCATCGACAATTTCACCGAGGGCGCCCGCCGCATCAATAACATCGTGTCGGACCTGCGCTCTTTCTCTCGCATGGACAGCGACACGCTTTCTGAGATCGACCTCCACAGCGCGCTCGAGATATCCCTGAACCTCCTGACGAACCAGTACAAGAACCGTGTTGAGATCCATCGGGAGTACGGCGACATCCCCAAGATTCAGGGCTACTCAGGCAAGTTGAATCAGGTTCTGATGAACCTGCTCCTCAATGCATTCCAGGCGATTCACGACCGGGGCGAAGTCTGGATACGGACCCGGTCGCTCAACGGAGCCGTGGAAATCGAGATCAAGGACAGCGGCGTAGGCATTCCCAAAGAGCATCTCAAGCGCGTCTTCGAACCCTTCTTTACGACCAAACCGGTGGGGCAAGGGACGGGCCTTGGCCTGAGCATCAGCTACGGGATCATCGAACAGCACGGCGGCAGGATACATGTCGTGAGCGCGCCGAAGAAGGGAAGTACCTTCACTATCCGGCTGCCCGTGTTCCAGGAAGGGGCCCCCAGATGAAGCAGAAGTACTCGCTGCTTCTCATCGATGATGAAGCGGCCAACCTCCAGAAGCTGCGGCGGACATTCACGGACAGTTACGCCGTTTATCCCGCCCAGTCCGGCGATGAGGCCCTGCAAATCCTCCGATCGACTCCGATCGATGCCATTATTACCGACCAGAAGATGCCTAACATGACGGGGATCGAGTTCCTCGAGGCTTCGCAGAAGGATTACCCGAACCTCGTCCGGATTGTGCTGACCGGATACACGGAGGTCGACGACCTGATTGCAGCCATCAACACAGGCAAGGTCCACAAATACATCACGAAACCCTGGGAGCCGGAAACTCTCAAGATGGTTGTGCGGGAAGCCCTCGAAAGAATGGAGCTGGTGCGCGAAAACGAACGACTCGCGCGCGAACTCAAGATTGCCAATGAGAAGCTCCAGGCCGAGAACGCCGTTCTGAAGCAGGAGGTCGAGAAGGGCGGGGTTCGCCGGGAAATCATCTACGGCAGCCCCGAGATGGAAAGCATCCTCCAACTGCTGCGCCGGGTTACGGGGACGGAGACCACAGTCTTGATTCAGGGCGAGACCGGCACCGGAAAGGAACTTGTCGCCCGCTTCATCCATGCCGAAAGTACCCGGCGCGACCAGATATTCATCCCGGTGAATTGTGCCGCGATTCCCCGGGATCTTGTGGAGAGTGAGTTCTTCGGGCACGCCAAGGGAGCCTTCACGGGCGCCGTCCAGGAGAAGAAGGGCTTCTTCGAGATGGCTGACGGAGGGACCATCTTCCTCGATGAAATAGGGGAGGCTCCGCCGGAACTTCAGGTGAAGCTTCTGCGCGTGATCCAGGAGAGTGAGATCATGCCGCTGGGGTATCACCAGCCGAGAAAGGTCGACGTGCGCATCATTGCCTCCACCAACCGGGATCTCCGGGCCGAGGTTGCAGCCGGCCGGTTCAGGCAAGACCTCTACTTCAGGATCAACGTCTTCTCTGTGACGATACCACCGCTCCGTGAGAGAGTCAGAGACATCGTGCCCCTGGCCGACTATTTCCTGAAATATTACAGCTCGCGACTGAACCGGCGCGTCCCGGGCATTCACAAGGACGCCGCCAGGCTCCTTGAGTCTTACCTATGGCCGGGAAACGTCAGGGAACTCCAGAACGAGATGGAGCGCCTGGTTCTCGTTTCAGACCCGGATAAGGAGATCGGACCGGATCTCCTGTCGGACTACATCCGTCAAGGCCCGCGCCCCGCGCTCCGGACGGATGGAAGACTCAAGGCGGCGATCCAGATCCTCGAAGACGAGATGATCATCGATACTATGCGACGATTCCACAAAAACAAATCCCGCACTGCGCGTGCCCTCGGCATCAGCCGCCAGTCCCTCATAACCAAATTGCGACGCATCGAAGTGTCCGAATAATCCTCATCTGCCCACTAATCTTTAGACAGATTATCCTGTTGAAAACAAAGGTACAAAGGGAAATCTTCATCAAACTGTCCACGTATTGGACGCTTCTGGAGTTTTGTCCGTCTGCAGGTGGTTTCCCATATCGCGTTTATTATCATGGTGTTGCCAGATCTCTGATATGTCCATTCCTTTGGCATTGAAAATGCATCCTTACTGTGCGAGAGCAAGAGACAGCTGAGGAGCGAATCATGGTGGAGAGAGTCACGCAGATGGGAAAATCCCAATGGGATGGGGCAGAGGAGGCGGGTCTGGCGCTGCTTGATCGATGCCGGATGAACGATCCTGAGGCCTATGACGAGTTCTTTTCACGATATACGCGCCGGATTCTCAATACCGCCTACAGGATCCTCGGGGAGGAGAGCTCAGCCGAAGACGCTCTGCAGGAGACGCTCATAAATGTCTATCGCGGGCTCTCGAGCTTTCGAGGTGATTCCAAGGTGTCTACCTGGGTTAGCCGGATCACCGTGAATGTTTGCCTGGGCATCCTTCGCAGGGCGAGGTATCGGCACTTTGTCGACTTGGAGGACGAAGCGGCACGCGAGTTGCCGGCGTTGCCCACTCCCCGGACAGACCCGCTGGAATATGCCGCCTCGGAAGAACTGCGGGACCTGGTCGCGGCTACCTTTGACAGGATGTCCCAGAAGCAGGGAGAAGTTGTCCGACTGCACGATCTGCAGGGTCACACGATTCAGGAAATTGCCAAACTCATCCGTTGCCCGGCAGGCACGGTCAAATCCCGACTTTTTTACGGAAGGCAGGAGTTCAAGAGCATCTTCAACCGGTTGAGAAGCAAAGGGTTTGCGACCGCAACCGTCCAGTAGCCGCTTTGCCGGATTCACCCTGCACGGATTGCCGGCTGAGATTGCGAGTCTCAGCCGGCAGTTGTGCGATGGAGATCAGCGCTACCAGATCCTGTCCCGCTGCAAGCAAACGGATCAAGCCTCCCGCATCCTTCTGCGCAAGCATGGTTTTTCTCGATTCCGTCATGCTAGAATTCGCCTCTGTAACTGTACCGACAGGTCATGTCCTTGAGTCAAAGCACACCTGCGCCAAAACGGGTACCCGACAGCCCTATCCGGCACTTCCATCTGAAGGCTGGATCGGACGCCGCGGTGAGGGGATTCGTCCCTTTCTACTATCTCGAGGCAAAGATCGATCTTGCGGATGTCCGGTCCGGTTTGCGCGAGAGTCTGAGCGTGACTCGGGCCCTGGAGATCATCCAGTTCGAGGGGGATGCCCTGTGGACAGAAGATATGGTGCGGACGATCGATCCCGCATCCGTTGAAAGCGGTCTCCCTGCCTCAGCGGGGCTGCGGCCTTTGCCTTCATACGTGGACGCCACCCGCCTGCAATGGATTGAAACCCAGTGCCTGCGCTACCTCCTCCGGCACTTCGAAGTGCGCATTTACCGCAATCCCTACCTGCGGCTCTACTCACTGCCAGGCGAGTCGAAGGATGATTTTACGCTTCGCTGCCTCGAGATGCTCGCCCGGCCCTTCCGATCTGAGCTCGATCGTATCCGGGAGCTGTGCGATCGCAAGCTCGAACGAGTGAAGCTGAAGTACCTGAAGACGGAGAGCGCCGGGGGATTTAGCGAAGAGAGAGTTTCTGCCGAGGCCAGGAACCGGATTCACGAGATGGCCGAGCGCTTCGAGGAGTTGTTTGTCACGGCGGAGCTGACGGCCGAACCTGCGGGTGGCGCTCCGATGTTTTCGGGGACAGTCGACGGCACGCTCGAGCAGCGCCTGGCATCAATAGAAGGCGAGGCGCGTGAGGCGATACGCCGGCTCGCGGGCGAATACACGGAGATGGCGGGAAACCTGGACGAGTATCTCGTCCGACCGAGCCTGAAGGACATACGACTGGGCCGCGCGTCAATTCTCTGGATGCCGCTTTGAGTGAGAGCATGATGGCAGGAGAGCGGATTGCGGTTGCGATGAGCGGGGGAGTGGACAGCTCCACTGCGGCTGTCATTCTGAAGGAACGCAACTATGATGTTGTTGGCTTCTCGATGCAACTCTGGGACATGCGACGCGGCCGGCCCATGGCGGAGGCTGCGGGTGGGAGCCGCTGCTGTTCGATTGATGACATCCATGACGCGCGCGCCGTCGCTGCCCGGGCCGGCATACCCTTCTACGTCGTCAATTTCCAGGAACAGTTTGAGCGCACCGTCGTGAAGCCGTTCATCGAGGATTACCTCAGCGGCCTCACGCCGTCCCCGTGCGTGCTGTGCAATTCGCACATGAAGTTCGGCCATCTCCTCGGGCTGGCCGGGAATGTCCATGCGACCGCGGTCGCGACCGGACACTATGCTCGTGTGGCCCGGGATGAGCAGACCGGCCGGTACAGGCTGCTGCGCGCACGCAACCCGGACAAGGACCAGTCCTATTTCCTGTTCGAGTTGACGCAGGACCAGCTTTCGCGCGCCATGTTTCCTCTGGGCGAACTGAGCAAAGCGGAGGTCCGTGAGATCGCCCGGCGATACGGGGTCAAGGTTGCGGACAAGCCGGAAAGCCAGGAAATCTGCTTCGTTCCGGACGGAGACTATGCCGGCTTTATCGAATGGTTCAGCGGCGAGATCAGCGGCAACAGGGGCAGCGGCATAAGATTCCGAGGCGGGGAGATTGTGGATTCATCAGGGAATGTTTTGGGTGCTCACGGAGGCGTGCATCGTTTCACTATAGGCCAGCGCAGGGGGCTCGGGATTGCGCATAGCAGACCCCTGTACGTGATCGATCTCCACCCTGAGACTGCCAGAGTGGTTGTAGGGAGTCGCGAGGAGCTTGCCCGCTCTGAGTGCCGCGTGGTCCGGCCGAACTGGGTGTCGATCGATGCCCTAGAGAAGCCACTACGCGTCGGTGCCAAGATTCGCTCGCGGCACCCGGAAGCGTCGGCCCTGATTTCGCCACTCGAGGACGGATCCGTCAGAGTCAGCTTCGATGAGGCCCAGTTTGCCGTGACTCCGGGCCAGGCGTGTGTGTTCTATCGGGACGACTGCGTTCTGGGCGGAGGTTGGATAGCCCGTGATTGACACTAGCACCCGACCCTTTGCGGACTCTGCATTCCAGGGAAGGACACCGTCCGCTGTCACGACGAACCGGGGGGGCAGGTGCCTGCTGTAGTTGCCAAATGTGCGAGCGTTCTCCTCGTTGCCGGTGAGGCGTCGGCAGATCGCTACGCCGCGCGGGTTGTCGAGAGACTGGAGGAGACTGCCGGGCCCCGTCCGCTCCGTTTTGTAGGCACCGGCGGCGACAGGATGCGAGCTGCTGGAGTAGAACTGGTGTCCGACATTCGCGACCTCGCAAGCATCGGTCCCCGCGAAGCGATCGCGCACCTGCGGAACTACGTCGGTACATATCGCGCATTGGTGCGGGAAATAGAGGAGCGCCGGCCGGCAGTCGCCCTCCTGTTGGACTTCCCGGAGTTCAACCTCAGGCTGGCCAGGCGACTGAAGCGTGCGGGAGTGCCTGTGGTTTACTATATCAGCCCCCAGCTCTGGGCCTGGCGGCGATATCGGGTGCGCAGGGTTCGAGCCTGCGTCGACAGAATGCTCGTGATACTCCCTTTCGAGGTAGATTTCTACAGTCGGCACGGAGTGGTGGCAGAGTTCGTTGGTCATCCGCTTCTGGAGGATTTTCGGCCAACCTACAACCGGCGGCAGTTCCTGAGCGCGCTCGGCCTGGATCCGGACCGAACCACCGTTGCGCTGCTGCCGGGAAGCCGTCGCAGGGAAGTGGATTACATTCTGCCGGCCCTCCTGGGCGCGTCGGTCGAGATGCTGACAAAGCGGCCGATGCAGTTCCTGATCTCCGTGGCTCCCACGATCGATCCCGAGCATGTGCAGCGAATCGTGGCGCGGGTTTCCGGATCCGCCCGGCATCACCTGCATGTGCTGACCGCAGATTCCCGCGACATACTTGCGAATTCTGATTTTGCCATGGTGAAGAGCGGGACGAGTACCCTCGAGGCCGCGCTGGTCGGGACTCCGTTCCTGATGACCTACAGGATTTCCCCCGTGAGCTGGTATATCGGAAGAATTCTGATTCGAAGTCGGTTCAAGGGCTTGGTAAACTTGATCGCCGATGAGGGGGTCGTGCCTGAGCTGTTGCAGGATGAGGCCACACCTGTGAGACTTGCTCGAACTGCCCTCGAGCTGCTCGAGAGCCCTGAAAAGCTGGCGCGGATGAAGGAACAGTTGGGACAGATCAAGCAGAAGCTCAGCCGTCGCTGTGCCTCTGGAACCGTGGCTGCGGTGATTGGCGGCTATATATGCGGGTGAGGAAGCGATGAGGAGAGTGTACGCCGGCTGGTTCATCAGATGCCTGATCCTGTTATCGACCGCAACAGTCGCCTCACCCCAGGCTAGGAGACCTCCCTCCTCCGTTCCGAAGATCGACGTCGAGAAATACGTCACCCAGGTGACCCTCAATCCTGAAGCACATGAGCTAGCTGCGACGGTTGCGATTAGTTTCAAACCCCTCGAGGAGACCTCGGTCGTGGTCTTCGAGGTGACGGAGAACATTTCGGTCCAGAAGGTGCTCGATGCGGGCGGGGTGGAGTTGGAATTCGGCCAGGACGAGGCGGGTCCCGGCCTGCTTGCCGTGCGTTTTTCCAGACCGCTTCCCGCGGACAAGAGCCTGACCGTCAAGGTGGAATGCTCGGGAGGTTTCGACCGCGATCGCTACAGCCGCTTTTACACGCGCGACGAAACCAGTGCATACATCGGTCCCGAAGGCAGCTATCTGCTTTACTCGTCCAAGTGGTTTCCCGTGGGCAGGTTCCTCTCCTCCCGTGCGCCGGCCACCATCGAGGCTACGGTACCTCTGGGGACAACGGTCATCGGCGCCGGGAGGCAGCTGCCCGTGATCACCAAGGGCATCACTGAAACCTTCACCTGGACCACTGACCACCCGATTCTGCCCAATTCGATTGTCGCAGGGGAATATTTCGAGAAACAGGTGAAGGTCGGCGCAGTCTCGATCGATTGTTTCGCATCCGAAAAGTCACTCGGTTCGATCCAGCGGAGCGCCGAGGCTCTCGGGCGAATGCTCGAGTACTTCCAGAAGTCCTTTGGTCCCTCGGCTTCCGGAGATGTATACAGGCTTGTGGAGGTGGATGACCGCCTGTCGGTGCATCCCGGCACCCTGGGGACCATTTTCATCACGCGCAGCGAGGTGGCCATGGAACGCCCGGCCGTCAGGGCGCTCGCGCGCCGTGCTGCAAACCAGTGGTGGGGTGAAACGGTCGGAGTGCAAAACGCCGAGGATATGTGGCTGGTGGGGGGCCTGGACTACTTTTCCGCCGCCCTGTATGCGGGAGAGATTGGAGGAGCCGAAGGATTCCGCAGCGAGTTAGAGGATCTGGCAGTCCTCGCCCTTCGGTTCGAGAGCCGGAGCCCGGTTCGTGGCGGATACTCCCTGGGCTATCAGACGGAGCCCTACGAGTCCGTCGTTGCGGGAAAAGGAGCCTGGGTGCTCAACATGTTGCGCAGCATGTTGGGTGAGCCCAAATTCGGCGAGCTGCTGCGGCGCTACGCGCACGAGTTCGGCGGGAAGGCGGCAACGACCGCTGGATTCCAGAAGATCGCAGAGGATATCTACGGCAGGGAACTCGGGTGGTTCTTCGGTGAGTGGCTCGACAACATCGGAGTCCCGAATCTCCAGACAGACTACGTTGTCTTCAAGAGCGCGAGCGGGTTCAGAGTCACCGGCACGGTCAAGCAGGACCGCGACTTATTTCGTATGCCGCTGGATATCGAAGTGCAGACGGTAGACAAGCCTGTTACATCGACCATCGAGTTGAGCGGAAAGTCCACATCCTTTGACATTGCTACCTTCAGCATTCCTAAGAAGGTGATCACCGATCCGGGCTACAAGATACTTCGCGACTCCAAAGAGCTGCAGCTTGCCGTCCAGTTGTCCCTGGGTAATGACCTCAAGGCCAAGGGCCAGTTCGTCGAGGCGATCCGGGCTTATGAAAACGCCCTGAAAATCAACCCGAGGAAGTCGCTGGCCCACTTCCGGATAGCCGAGGTCTTTTACGAACAGGCAAACCTGCAGTCAGCCGCAAATTCCTTCCGCGACACGCTCAATGGCGACAAGGACCCGAAATGGGTGGAAGTGTGGGCCTACATTTACCTCGGGAAAATCTACGACATCCTGGGTCAGAGACAGCGGGCCATGGCTGAGTATAACAAAGCCCTTAATACCAAAGACGACACGTTTGGCGCACAGGAAGAAGCCAAGAAGTACCTGTCGGCTCCGTATGTCCAGCAGCGGAGCGTCAAGGATGAGGAATCGAAGCAACCGGACTGAGCCTATGGATTCCTGGGGAAAGATAGCTCAGCGACTCCGCGTTCCCGTAGGAACTCTGCTCGGGATCGTCTTCCTCATATTGATGCACCCCTCGATGCGCTCCCTCTGGATCGGAGGAATGGTCACCCTGGCAGGTGCCTCGATCCGCCTCTGGGCCGCGGGCCACATCGACAAAGGCAGGACGCTCGCCCGATGCGGGCCATATGCCCTGACGAGGAACCCTCTGTACCTGGGGTCATTTCTCATGGCTCTCGGTATCTTATTAGCAGGTCAGGGTTACTGGTTGCTCATTCCCTTCGGACTCTTCTTCGTCGCCTTCTACTATCCGGTAATGAAAGCGGAGGAGCAGGAACTGCTTCAGGGCCACGGGGAGGCCTTCCTTGCCTACTCACGCACTGTGCCTCTGTTCTTTCCGACCTACCAGCACCCTGCCGGCAATCCGACCAGCTTTCTCTGGTCCCGAGTGTTTAGGAACCGGGAACACCGAACGCTGATGGGCCTGATGCTTGCCGAGGCCATCCTTGTTCTCAAAATATTCGGATGAAGCATCTGTACTGA
>Ga0153915_10004722_pt1 | contig 12596 bp, 11 predicted proteins | sample Opewatmetagenome_2_FD_107003 | JGI IMG/M metagenome (GOLD analysis project Ga0153915, IMG submission 107003) | Freshwater wetland microbial communities from Ohio, USA - Open water 3 Core 3 Depth 3 metaG | ecosystem: Environmental > Aquatic > Freshwater > Wetlands | place: USA: Ohio, Lake Erie... | reverse complement strand
GGGGCCGGGTGCCAGGAGGCATGCAGCCGTGGCACGGGTGCTACGGCCAACATCGGGCTCGTTCCTGGCCGTTACAGCCGCCGCGAGGCATATTCGGCCACCGAGAGGGCGTCGCGGCGCCCATCTTGGCTGTTAGACCCGCCCGGCGATCACCTGCACCTGGTCACCGGGCCGGACCGGTCCCTCAGTAATCACCCGCGCGTACCAGCGAGCGTCCTCGGGGTGGACCTTGTGGCTGATGCGCGTGAATCGACCGTGGGTGAACCACTGTGCCTGCTTCTTGCACGGGGCGGCATTCCAGGTCATCTCGATCACCAGCCCGCCGTCGCCGATCGCCAGGCGATCACCGGCGGAGAGCGACCCCATCTCGACGCCCTCCAGGCTCAGGTTCTCGCCGAAGGCACCCGGGAAGACGTTGTGGCCCTCTTCGACGAGTCGCGCAATGGACTCCATCGAGTACAGGCAGACGGCCTGATCGGGCCCGCCATGCATCGGCTCCGGTTCGTGGTGGCCGTCATCGGCAAGGCCCATCCGTCCGACCCATTGCTCGGCGACGGGCAGCTTGGGGACGCCGCCTGGCGAGACATTGACGCTGACGACGCGGCCGGCGCGATCAGCCGGGCGAGTAGCGCGGGTCGTTGGATCAGGCGACACGGTCACGCTCCAACGGTGCCTCTAGCTTTCGGCCGGAGCCTCGTCCTCGGCGCTCTTGGCTCGCTTGCGCGCGGCCGCAGACTCGCGGGACGCGCGCACCACGGCCACCTTTGCCTTGCCGGCGGCGGTGCGCGGCCGATCCGGAGCCTTGGCGGCGGCGGCCTTGGAGGCCTTGGAGACCGCCACCCTCTTGCGCTGGGCGGTCTTGGTTGCGGTCGACTTGCGCTTGGGACCGGCGGCCTCGGCCTGCGCGCCGTCGAGCAGGTGCGCGGCGTTGGCCTTGGCCATCAGCCGGCTCTTGCGGCGAGCGGCGTTGTTGGGGTGGATGATCCCCTTCTCAGCGGCCTTGTCGAGCGCGCTGATGGCGGCCACCACGGCGGCCGGTCCATCCCCCTCGGCGCGGCCGAGCGCGATGCTGCTGGCCTGCTGCACGAGCGTCTTGGCCTCGCTCCGCGTTCGGCGATTGACTGCGCGACGGCGGAGCGACTGGCGGACGCGCTTCAACGCCTGGGGCGTGCGCGCGCCCTTCCAGGTTCGAGCCTTTCGAGCCACAGATATTCCTCAGCGATGGCGGTTTGAGCATGAAAACGAGCGCCGGCGGGGCCTGGCGCCTCGGTCGCGGAGTATAGCACCGAGCGGCCCGCTACCCTTACCGGCGTGTTCGAGGGACTGTCCCTGGCCGGGGCGCTGGCGATCTTCATCGGCTCGGCGGCCGCGGTCTGGCTGGCCGGCCTCTGGCTCTCCGATACGACCGATGCCCTGGAGCGGCGCTTCGGCTTCGGCGAGGCGCTGGGCGGGCTGGTGATCCTGGCCGTCACCACCAACCTGCCGGAGATCGCGATCACCATCGGCGCGGCGGTGTCGGGCAACCTGGGGATCGCCATCGGCAACATCCTCGGCGGCATCGCCATCCAGACCCTGGTGCTGGTCGCGCTGGACGGCTTCGGGATTCGCGGCGGCGCGCCGCTCACCTACCGCGCCGCCTCCCTGATCCTGGTGCTGGAGGCAGCGCTGGTGATCGGGGTGCTCACCGTGTCGGTGATGGGTCACTTTCTGCCGGCCTCGCTGGTGCTGTGGCGGATCGGCCCCGCTGAGCTGCTGATCGTGGTCCTGTGGGTTGTCGGGCTCCTGCTGATCAGCCGATCGCGCGGCAAGCTCCCGTGGCACGAGGCGGGCAACCCGCCGGACGGACAGGAGCTGCCCCGCGGGCATGCCACCGAGAAGCGCGCAGCGGCGGCGATGGCTGGTGGGACGCGCCGCGTCATGGCACGCTTTGCCATCGCGTCGGTGGTGACCCTGCTGGCGGGGCTGGTGCTCGAACAGAGTGGCGAACGGATCGCCGCCGGGATCGGCCTCTCCGGCGTCGTCTTCGGCGCGACCGTCCTGGCGGCCAGCACCGCGCTGCCGGAGATCTCGACCGGGATCGCCTCGGTCCGGATGGGCGACTACCAGCTGGCCGTCAGCGACATCTTTGGTGGCAACGCCTTCCTGATGACCCTCTTCCTGCTGGCCGGGCTGATCGCCGGCCGAGCGGTCCTGCCCGAGACGACGGCGGTCGACCTGTACCTGACCGGCCTGGGGATCCTGCTGACCGTCGTCTACGCCTGGGGGCTGGTGGTCAGGCCGACCCGTCGCATCGGTCCGCTTGGGCTCGATTCGGCGATCGCCCTGCTCCTGTACGTGATCGGGATGATCGGCTTCGCGACCTTCGCCGGCGCCATCTGATGATCCCCCCGGAGCGCACTCGCAACTTCAGCATCGTGGCGCACATCGACCACGGCAAGAGCACCCTGGCCGATCGGCTGCTGGAGGCGACCCACACCATCGACCCGCGCCAGATGACCAGCCAGGTGCTCGACTCCATGGACCTGGAGCGCGAGAAGGGGATCACCATCAAGGCCCGGGCGGTGCGTCTCCAGTACGACGCCAAGGACGGGCAGACCTACGCCCTCAACCTGATCGACACCCCCGGCCACGTCGACTTCACCTACGAGGTGAGCCGATCCCTGCAGGCCTGCGAGGGGGCGATCCTGGTGGTCGATGCCAGCCAGGGGATCGAGGCGCAGACGCTGGCCAACGTCCACCTCGCGCTGGAGCACAATCTGACCATCATCCCGGTGATCAACAAGATCGACCTGCCCTCGGCCGATCCCGAGATGGTGCTTGGCGAGCTGGAGGAGACGCTCGCCATCCCGCGGGAGGAGGTGATCCTGGCCTCCGCCAAGGAGGGGATCGGGATCGGCGAGATCCTGGAGGCGATCGTGCAGCGCATCCCCCCGCCCAAGGGCGCCCCCGGTGCTCCCCTCCAGGCGCTCGTCTTCGACAGCCACTACGACCCATACAAGGGGGTGGTCGCCTACGTGCGGGTGGCCAACGGCACGCTCCACGACCACGAGCGGATCAAGTTCATGGCCACCGGCGTCGTGAGCGAGATCCTGGAGCTCGGCTACTTCCGGCCGCAGCCGGTCCCCACCCGTCGCCTGACGGTGGGCGAGGTCGGCTACGTGGCGTCAGGCCTGAAGAGCATCGCCGATGCCCGCGTGGGCGACACCCTGACCGCAGCCGACCGCCCGGCTGACGTGCCGCTGCCCGGCTACAAGAAGGCGCTGCCGCTGGTCTTCGCCGGCATCTACCCGATGCGCGGCGACGAGTACCCGCTCCTGCGCGACGCGCTCGACAAGCTGCACCTCAACGACGCGAGCTTCATCTACGAGCCCGAGTCGAGCGTGGCGCTGGGCTTCGGCTACCGCTGCGGGTTCCTGGGGCTGCTGCACATGGAGATCGTGCAGGAGCGCCTGGAGCGCGAGTTCGGGCTGGAGCTGATTGCGTCGGCGCCGTCGGTCGAATACCGGGTCAAGCGCTGGAACAAGACCGATGAGCTGGTCGTCGACAACCCCGCCCAGATGCCGGGTCCTGGCGAGATCGAGTCGATCAGCGAGCCGTGGGTGGCGGCCACGGTGATCACGCCGACGGAGTACATCGGTCCATTGATGGAGCTGGCGACTGCCCGGCGGGGCAGCTTCATCAACATGGAGTACCTCGACCCGACGCGCGTCAACCTGCACTTCGAGATGCCGCTGGCCGAGCTGATCATCGACTTCTTCGACCTGCTCAAGAGCCGATCGAGCGGCTACGCCAGCCTCGACTACAGCTACCTGGGCTATCGGCCCGGCGACCTGGTCAAGCTCGACATCATGGTGAGCGGCGAGCCGGTCGATGCCCTCTCGCTGATCGTCCACAGGACGAACGCCTATCGGGCCGGCAAGGCGCTGGTCGAAAAGCTCAAGGAGCTGATTCCGCGCCAGATGTTCGAAGTGCCGGTCCAGGCGGCGATCGGTTCCCATATCATCAGCCGCGAAACGATCCGGGCCATGCGCAAGAACGTGCTGGCCAAGTGCTACGGCGGCGACATCACCCGCAAGCGCAAGCTCCTCGAGAAGCAGAAGGAAGGGAAGCAGCGGATGAAGCGGATCGGCTCCGTGGAGATCCCGCAGGAGGCCTTCCTCGCCGTCCTTCGCATGAACGAGGACGGATAGTGGGCTTCCAGGAATCCCTCCGTCTCTCCATAGCGCTGGGGCTGACCATCTTCCTGGTCCTGCTGCGCTTTGACTCGGAGCGGATCATGCGCTCCGACTACTTCCGGGCCCGAGCCCCATGGCTCGGGCCGCTTTCCTACTACGGGCTGGTGGTCCTCTTCGCCATCGGGATCGCGGTGATCCTGCCGCGGGGCCGGGCGCAGCTCTTCCTGGGCCCCGGTGAGCCCGGCACCCTGCTGCCGGTCATGCTCGCCTTCGCCGCAGTGTCGCTGGTCAACGGCGCCGCGCTGGCCTACCTGCGCTACGGCGGTGTCAGCCCGCTGCCGACTCAGCTGCTCAGCTCGCGCCTGGTGGCGGCGGCGGCCAACGCCTTCGCCGAGGAGCTCCAGTTCCGCTCGATCGTGCTGGGCATGCTGCTGTTCGCCTTCCCCGACACCCCGGAGTGGGTGGGCCCCGCCCTGGTCATCCAGGCGCTGCTCTACGGGCTTGTCCATCGGCGCCTGTGGAAGGAGCGGGACTGGTACTTCCTCTGTGGCTCGGTGATCCTCGGCTACGCCGCCGGCCTGGCCACGGTCAGCACCGGCTCCGTGATCCCGGCCATGGTCGGCCACTTTGCGGTCACTGCCTCGCTTTACGCCTTCGCCGGCGGAAAACTGCGCCAGGCGCCGGTCTAGGCAGAGCCGCCCAGCAGGGCGAGCACGTCGTCAAGCGTCATCGCTCGCCCGGCCTGGTAGGCGCGCTCGAACGCCTCGTCGCCAAGGCCCGCACGGGTCGCGATCGCGGGGTCCTCCAGGCCCAGGGTCTGAATCGGCGTGGCCATGGCGCCGAGCGGCTCGCGCATCGCGTCGGCTGCTCCGGACAACTGCGCCGCGGTTTGCAGCTCGCCGGCGATGACCGCCGACGCCGCCGCCATCATCAGGATCCGAACGATGCTGTGAACGTCGCCCAACGCCCTGAACGTGCGCATGGCCTCGTGCTGCATGGCGCGTGCGACGTCAACGCGGCCCTCCCTGGCTTCGAGATACGACAGGAACCCGCTTCCCACCGCGACCCGGAACGCCTCGCCGGTTTCCCGGAAGGCCTGGACATTCGCTTCCTGCAGCACGCGAGCCGAGGCGTAATCGCCCATGTGGAACATGAGGAAGGCGAGGGCCTCGCGCAGGCGCAGCATCCAGGTCCGATCGCCGATCCGCGTCGCTATCTCGAGGCTCTCCTGGTACATCACATGAGCACTCGCATGGTCCCCGGCCACAGCCGCGACAAATCCGGCGTTGTAGAGCGCCTCGACGAGGCCGGCAGGGTCGTCGAGCGAGCGCTGGATGGCAAGGCCTTCGGCGTACGCGCGCCCTGCCGCCTCCATGTCGGACTGCCAGTACTGGAGGCCGCCAAGGGCCGATAGCGCTCGCGAGCGCGCAACCGTTGGCGGCGCTGCGTCCGGGCGTGTCAGGAGATCCTCCAGTGTCGCGCGACCCTCAGCCAGGTTGCCGTGGATCTGCCAGAAGCGCCAGAGCGCGGCGGCCATCTCCAGGGCCGCTTCAATTCGGCCATCGTCGGCCAGCCGCTGAAGCGCCGCGCGCAGGTTGTCGCGATCCGCCTCGAGCCGGTCAACCCATTCCTGCTGGCGCGCTCCCATGATCTCGCCGGACGCCTGTCGGGCCAGCGCCGCGAACAGGTCTTCGTGCCCGCGCCGGACGTCCTCCCATTCGGGGCTCTCGGCGAGGCGCTCGAGGGCATATTCGCGAATCGTCTCCAGCATGCCAAAGCGAGGCTCGTCATCGGCTGCAGGGACCTGTCGCAGGAGGCTCTTGTCCACGAGGGCGCTGAGCGCGTCCAGCATGTCGATGCCGAGCGCGCCGTCGGGGTCGCAGATCGCCTCGGCGTGCGCAATGCTGCAGCCGCCAACGAAGACGCCCACGCGCCGGAACAGGGTCCGTTCACCGGGGTCCAGCAGCTCATGGCTCCAGTCAACGGCACCGCGCAGCGTCCGTTGCCGCTCGGTCAGGTCGCGCGAGGTGCTGGTCAACAGTGAGAGGCTCTTCTCGAGTCGGGCGAGGATGGCCTCGGGCGACAGGACCTTCACCCGCGCCGCGGCAAGCTCGATGGCCAGCGGCAGGCCATCCAGCCGTGCGCAGATAGCAGCCACGGCCGGGGCGTTGTGGTTGTCCACGGCGAAGTCGCGACGCACGGCCTGCGCCCGCTGTATGAAGAGTGCAACCGCGTCGTACTGGGACAGGGTGTCGAACGGGGGGAGTGCCGCGAGGTTGGGGAGGCCGAGCGGCGGGACTGCGTACTCTTGCTCCCCGCGAAGATGGAGCACCTCGCGGCTGGTAACGATCACGGTCAGCTGCGCTGCAGCCTCCAACAGTCGACCTACGAGCGGGCCCGCCGACTGCACCTGCTCGAAATTGTCCAGCACCAGGAGGAGCTCCAGGTCGCGCAGGTGCGCCTGGAGCGATTCGAGTATGGGCTGGCCAGGCTGCTCACGGACCCCCAGGGCCGCGGCGATGGTGGAGGGAACGAGCGTCGGGTCGGTGAGCAGGGAAAGGTCCACGAAGTAGGCGCCGCCGCTGAACTCAGGTCGCAGCTGCGTCGCGACCTGCAGCGAGAGGCGCGTCTTGCCAGTGCCACCTGGCCCAATCAAGGTCACCAGCCGGCCTCGCCGGGCGAGCTCGGCCACCTCTTCGGCTTCTCGCCTGCGCCCGATGAAGGTGGTCATCTGCGGTGGCAGGTTGGACGGCGTCTCCAGGGTACGCGGTGGCGGGAATTCCCCCCGCAGGCCGTTGACCACCAGCTGCACCAGGCGTTCCGGCTGGTCGAGGTCCTTGAGCCGGTGCTCCCCCAGGTCTCTCAGGCTGAAGTCATCCGGCAGCGACGCGGACACCAGCGCGCGCGTCGTATCGGACAGGAGCACCTGCCCGCCGTGAGCCGCGGCACCGATCCGCGCGGCGCGATGCACGTCCAGGCCCACGTAGTTGTCGCCGCCCAGCGTCCCTTCTCCGGTGTGAAGCCCAATCCGCACGCGGACCTCCCCCACGCTTGGCGGCCACGTCTCCGCGGCAAGGGCTCGCTGGGCAGCGGCCGCGGCCCTGACCGCCGAGCCGGCGCTGGCGAAGACGACGAAGAAGGAATCGCCCTCCGTCGCCACTTCCACGCCGCCGGCCGCCCCGAATGCGGCGCGCAGCAACGCCTGGTGGCGTTCGAGGAGCTGGGTGTACGCAGCGCCCGCGGACTGCAGCAGCCGGGTCGAGCCTTCGATGTCGGAGAAGAGGAAGGTCAGGGTGCCCGTCGGCAGGGGTGGTCTCTCCACGGGCGGAGGATACCGCCCATCTGTCGATTTTCTGCGGCCCCGTTCGTCGCAGGGGCAATGACGGGCGCTGATGGCGGCGCCCAATCCGCAGCGAGGAGATCCCCATGGGCGCAAAGGTCATCCACGTCGAAGTCACGGGCAAGGACGGCCCGGCGCTCCAGCGCTTCTACTCCGACGTCTTCGGGTGGACGCTGGATACCAACAACCCAGGCGGCTACGGCATGCTGCGCCAGGAGGACGGGTTCACCGGGGGCATCGGGGCCACCCAGGACGGATCGGCCGGGCTGGTGACCTTCTACGTCCACACCGACGACGCGGCCGGCACCCTGCGCCGCGCCGAGGAGCTCGGCGGGCGGGTGATCATGCCGCTCACCGAGGTCGCCAAGGACACCACCATCGCGCTGTTTGCCGATCCGGAAGGGCACATCGTCGGCCTGATGTAGCCATCACCGGCCCTCCACCAGGGAATCGCCCCGGGCCCGCAGGATGTAGGCTCGGGGCGATGGCTTTCCTCTCGCACCACCTCTATGTCCACGTCCCGTTCTGCCGCCTGGTGTGCGCCTACTGCGACTTCGTCACGGTGGGCGGGCGCGGAGCGGAGATCCCCCGCTACGTGGCTGCGCTTCGAGCTGAGCTGGCGCTGCGTCCCGCGTACGGAGAGCTGGCGACCATCTACTTCGGTGGCGGCACGCCCTCCCTGCTTGAGCCCGATGCCGTGGTCGCCCTGATCGACGCGGCGCGGTCCCGATGGGGGAGCCAGCCAACCGAGGTCACGCTCGAGGCAAACCCCAGCGCTCGCGAGGCGCCCGATTGGGCCGGTCTCCTTGCCGCGGGCGTCACCCGCATCTCGCTGGGCATCCAGTCGCTCCGCGATCCCGAGCTGGTGGCCCTGGCCCGCGGCCACTCCGCCGCCGAGGCGGGCGCCGCATACACCGCCGTGCGGGCCGCCGGTTTCGCCAACGTATCGGTCGACCTGATCTATGGCATCCCCGGCCAGTCGCTGGATGACTGGCGCCTCGGTTTGACCGATGCGCTGGCTCTCGAGCCCGATCACCTCTCCCTCTATGCGCTTCAGCTGGCCCTGGCGCCGGATGAATGGGCCGCCCCGCCGCGACCCGGGGCGCTCCGCTGGCGGCAGCGCATGGTCGAGCTCCAGGACGACGGCCTGGCCGCCGCCCAGTACGAGCTTGCCGAGGAGCTGCTCGATGCCGCCGGCTACCTCCACTACGAGCTCTCCTCGTGGGCGCGCCCCGGTTTCGAGTCGCGACACAACTCTGCCTACTGGGAGCGCCGCCCATATACCGGCATCGGGGCGGGCGCGCATTCGTTCGATGGGGAGACCCGGTCATGGAACGAGCGCGACCTGGACCGCTACCTGGCCCTCGCGGAGGCCGGCACGCGGCCCGTCTCCGGGAGCGAGCAGCTCGACGAACCGACCCGCGCGTTCGAGGCCGTGGCGCTCGGCCTCCGCCGCGTGGCCGGGTTCTCGCGCGCGGCCTTTGCGGCAGAGTTCGGCCAGGACGTCGTGGAGAGGTACCCGGCGGCCGTCGAGGAGGCGACGACAGCCGGCCTGCTCGAAGTGGTGGCCGACACGGTCCGGCTCACCACCCGCGGTCGGCTCCTTGCCAACGAGGCGCTGGTTCCATTTGCTCCATAGGAGGTCCCCATGAGCGGCTCCATCCTCGACACCTACCTGGCGGACAGGGACCCCCGTGCCGCGCCGATCGTGCGCGCTCTGGATCGGGCCATCCTCGACGCCCACCCGGATTTCGATGTCGCCATCAAGTACAGGATCCTGATCTACGCGCTGCACGGCGATTTTCGAACCTGGGTCTGCGCCATCAACGCGGGCCGCAGGACGGTGGCCCTGCACTTCCTGTACGGCGTCATGCTCAGCGACCCGCGGAAGGTCCTGCGCGCCGGCAGCTCCGTCCTCATGACCTGGGATTTCGCCTTCGGTGACGCGGTCGATCCGGCGGCGGTCGGCGCCTACGTCGCGGAGGCGGTCGCGCGTAACGGCGAGTACAAGGCGAACCGCCCGGCCGTGCAGCAAGCGGCCCTTGCCGCTGCACAGAAGGCGGGCCGGCGGCCAAAGGCTCGCGGCTGAGCGGCGGTCCCGTCCTTCGCGACGCAGCCTGACGCCGAACCACGGCTCCGCAATCACGCCATGGCTACAACGGCCAAGAAGAGACCGATGCCTGGCCCGTACAGCCACCTGATGACCATTCAGCCAAGCACAGGCGGTGAACAGGGCCTGCTTGGCCGATGTAGCCACCCAGTGACTTCGGACGACCTGGGCTGGGAGATGGGGTCGCGTTGACACTGGTCCGGCACGGTTGGTACGATGCCGTTCACGCACGATTGGCACTCTCACCCTTCGAGTGCTAACGCGACTCCACAGGGGACCAGGTTGGCCGGCGAGCAGACATCCCAAAGTGATCGCGGCTTCCCGCGCTCCGGCCTCGAGCTGACCGAGCGACAGCGGACCGTGCTGCGCGCCGTGGTCGAGGACTACGTCATGAGCGCGGTGCCCGTGGGATCGCGCGCGCTGGTGGATCGCTATCGGCTGCTGGTCAGCTCCGCGACGGTGCGCAGCGCGATGGCAGAGCTCGAGGCGCTTGGCCTGCTGAGCCACCCGCACACCAGCGCCGGCCGCATGCCGTCCGACCTCGGCTACCGCGTCTATGTCGAGTCGCTGATGCGCGAGTCATCGCTCGACCGCGCCGACCAGCTGATGATTCGCCACCAGTTCTCCCAGGTGCAGCTGACCAGCAACGAGTGGCTCCGCCTGGCGGCCTCCATCCTCGCCGGGAGCACCCGTTCCGCCGCCGTCGTCACACCGGCCAAGGCCAGGCGCGCTCGCTTCGGGCACCTCCAGCTCGTCGAGCTGGGCGACCTGTCGCGGCTGGCGGTCCTGGTGCTCGCCGACGGCAATGTCGTCCAGCGCCGCCTGGACCACGCCGCCCTTGAGCGCGTGATGGCTGGAACGCACCTTGGCCAAGCGCAGCTCGACGAGGCGGCAGCTGCCATCAACGCTGACGCTGCCGGCATGACCGCGCCGCAGCTCCGTCGCCGCGCCTCGAAGCTGACGGGGCTGACCGCCCACGCCGCCGAGGTCGTGGCCGGACTTCTCGAGGACGCGGATACCGCGATTGTCGAAGAGGTCTTCACCGATGGGATCGGCAACGTCCTCGAGCAGCCGGAGTTCGCCGAGGGCGCCAAGCTCCGCGGCGTCCTCGAGGTGCTCCAGCGCTCCGACTTCCTGGAGCAGCTGGTGCCGGTCCTGGCGCGACGGGGAGGGGTGACCGTGATCATCGGCCACGAGAACGCCAACGACGCCATGCACGAGGTGAGCCTGGTCTTCGCCCCGTACGGGGAGCCGGACCGGGCGCTCGGGTTGCTTGGCGTGCTGGGCCCGACCCGCATGCCTTATCCGCGGGCGATCCCCACCGTCCGATATCTCTCGACCCTGATGAACGAGCTGATGGCCAGCCACTCCGGAGAGACCCATGACTGAGCACCGCGGCAACGGCAACCCGGAACAGCAGCACACGCGTGGGCCGTCGCGCGGGGAGCTGATTGCCAAGCTGGAGGAGCTGGCCGCTGAGCTGGACGCCGCCAAGGCCGCGGCAGACGAGCAGCTGCGCACCGCGCAGCGCGCCACCGCTGACCTGGCCAACTACCGCCGCCGGGTCGAGGACGAGCGCGAGGCGGTGGCTGGCTTCGCCAACGCCATGCTCATCAGCAAGCTGCTGGGCGTGCTCGACGACTTCGACCGCGCCCTTGCCCAGGTCCCGGCCGGCACCGACGCCAGCTGGCTGGACGGCATTCGGCTCGTGGAGCGCAAGCTGCGCGGCGTCCTCGAGGGCGAGGGGGTCACCCAGATCGAGGCGCTCGGACAGCCATTCGACCCGAACCTGCACGAAGCTGTCGTGCACGAAGACACCACGGACCATCCCGACAACCAGGTGATCGGCGAGCTGCAGCGGGGCTATCGGCTCCGTGATCGGGTCCTGCGCCCGGCCCTCGTCCGCGTCGCGAACAACCCGAAGGAGCACTAGCAGATGGGAAAGATCATCGGCATCGACCTCGGCACCACCAACTCGGTGGTCGCCGTCATGGAGGGCGGCGAGCCCCAGGTCATCACCAACGCTGAGGGCGGCCGCATCACGCCATCGGTCGTCGCCTTCGCCAAGAGCGGGGAGCGCCTGGTCGGCCAGGTCGCCAAGCGCCAGGCGATCACCAACCCGGAGAACACCATCTTCTCCATCAAGCGCTTCATGGGGCGACGCTTCGAGGACCCCGAGGTGCAGCGCAGCAAGGGCCTGGTGCCCTACACCGTCAGCAAGGACCCCAAGTCCGATGGCGTGGTGGTGACGCTGGCCAACGGCAAGACGTTCAGCCCGCCCGAGATCAGCGCCATGATCCTGCAGAAGCTCAAGGCCGATGCCGAGGCCTACCTGGGCGAGAAGGTGACCGAGGCGGTGATCACGGTGCCGGCCTACTTCGACGACACGCAGCGCCAGGCGACCAAGGACGCCGGGCGGATCGCCGGGCTCGACGTCAAGCGCATCGTCAATGAGCCCACCGCATCGGCCCTGGCCTACGGCCTCGACAAGACAAAGGACGAGAAGATCGCCGTCTACGACCTGGGCGGTGGCACCTTCGACATCTCGATCCTCGAGCTGTCCGAGGGCGTCTTCGAGGTGCGCAGCACCAACGGCGACACCCACCTGGGCGGCGACGACTTCGACCAGCGGGTGATCGACTGGCTCTCTGCCGAGTTCAAGAAGGACCAGGGGGTCGACCTCTCCAAGGACCGGATCGCGCTCCAGCGGCTCAAGGAAGCGGCCGAGAAGGCGAAGATCGAGCTGTCGACCACGACCCAGACGGAGATCAACCTGCCCTTCGTCAGCGCCGACGCCTCCGGGCCCAAGCACCTGGTCATCACCCTCTCCCGCGCCAAGCTGGAGGACCTGGTGGCCGACCTGGTCAAGCAGACGGAGGGCCCGGTCAAGCAGGCCCTGGCCGATGCGGGCCTCAAGCCGACCGAGATCGACGAGGTGATCCTGGTCGGTGGCATGACCCGCATGCCGGCC
>Ga0153915_10004721_pt1 | contig 12596 bp, 9 predicted proteins | sample Opewatmetagenome_2_FD_107003 | JGI IMG/M metagenome (GOLD analysis project Ga0153915, IMG submission 107003) | Freshwater wetland microbial communities from Ohio, USA - Open water 3 Core 3 Depth 3 metaG | ecosystem: Environmental > Aquatic > Freshwater > Wetlands | place: USA: Ohio, Lake Erie... | reverse complement strand
CGAGGGGCTGTACCGCCAGCTGCTCCAGGAGGGCATCCTGGTTGTCCATGGAGACGCGAAGCGCCATGACACATTGGATACGGCGGGAATTGCAAGGGCGCGGGGCATCTGCGTCCTGATCGACAACGACGCAGACAATCTCTACGTCACGGTGACCGCCAAGGCGATGAATCCGAAACTGAGAATCATCACCCGGGCCGGCCAGCAGCGTTACGCCCAGGCCATGCGGAATTCCGGCGCGGACGAGGTGATCATCCCCGAGCACGAGGGGGGCTTGATGGTGGGAAGGATGATCGAGAAATACTCGATCATGTAGGGATGGAGAAGGGGACATCGCGGAGATCCGGGAACTCGCGAAAGAGGCCTGAATTTCACCTTTTCTTTCCCTTTTTGAATTGTGTGCAAACCTCTTCAAGCAATGCATCATCCGATGTTTCTGGTTCAATATTCTCCCATTTCGTAGGAGATATGTATCTATTATACTCTCCCTTAATCGAGAAGAAATACCATTCGATTGATCTGATTAATCGAATATTACAATCTATTTCTTTTAGTGCTGTTGCTTCCTTATAAAAATGGGTGGCATTTTCGTCATTAATCGGTTCTCCGAATTTTATCCATACTTTTACATTATTGTTTTGCTTTACTACACTCTTACTGTCATAGAAATAGATTGTATTATCTACATCAGTGGCGTAATCCTTCCATCTGGTCCGATCAGGGGCAAAGCCGTATATCGGGGCTCTTTCTGTCGCGTTATCAGTACTTTCTGACATTGCCATGGCGTGTAAACAGATGAAGAAAACGAAGAATAATAAAAATCCCTTATGTCTCACCCGTGTCTCCCGGTACCTGGCTCATTTTCCGCAAGGGAAAGAAGATCGAAGGACCTCAATTCGTACTTTTCCGGTCAGCCTCCACTGCCGCCTTTGCCGCGTCCTCCGCCTCCCACCTCTCGAGGAGCTCTTGCGGATCCGACGGCTGTTCGAGTGCCCAGCCGTGAAATTGGGCGCTCCACCGTGTCAGGTGCGCGAATACCCGCTGGTAGAACTTGTCCTCGGCACGAGGGGATTGCCGGGAGAACCGATAGCCTTGGGCCAAGGCCCATCCGAGATCGGCGCAGGACCCCCAACCGAACAGGTAAAACGAGCCTTCCTCGAACCCGCCCCCCGTCACAAGAATGCTTTTCAGGTGTTGGGTGTTTCCGTCATCGTCCCGCAGAATGATTTCCTCGCGGCTGCTATCCACCTCGACCGTGATGGTCAGTTTTTTTTCCATGGCTTATCCTTCGTCCGCCGATCTCCCTCCGGTTTATCGGCAATAAGCTCAAAGAACTTTAATTGGCGAGGGCATCTCGTTGGCACCGGGAGCCGGAAGGGAACGGCGACTGCGGTTTACCTCCCCAGCAACACCACCGTGCTCCTCGGGGTTGTAGGGTAGGAGTTCGCCGGGTCGATCGGGACCTCGGACCCCTCCTCGAGGAAATCCTTATCGCTCTCCAGGCTCGTGTCGATCACGCGGTACCAGATCTTCCCGCCCGGCGCCTGCGGGATCTCGACGCTCTGCTTCCGATAGTCGGCGTTGAGGATGAAGAAGAGCTGGTAGTCGCCGCGATCCGATGCTTCCTCGCTCCCGTCGAGCTGGTAACAGAGGGTGCGCAATTCCGGGTCGTCCCAGTCCGGCCTCCTGTTGTTCGTCCCGAACCAGGTGATGTCGTTGATGCCGTTTGCGTCCAGGTCCACGCCGCGGAAGAACTTCCGGCGCTGAAGGATCGGGAAGCGACGGGTGAAGGCAATCGCCTTCCGGAAGAATGCAAGGATGTCCCCGTTTTTCTCCGCCAGCGTCCAGTCGAACCAGCTGATCTCGTTATCCTGGCAATAGGCGTTGTTGTTCCCCTTCTGCGTACGCCGGAACTCGTCCCCGCCGAGGATCATCGGGGTGCCCGAAGAGAAGACCAGGGTGCAGAGGTGGTTCTTGATGAGCTGCGTGCGAAGCTGCCGGATGGCGGGGTCGTCCGTTTCTCCCTCGGCGCCGCAGTTCCACGATAGGTTGTCGTTTGTCCCGTCCCGGTTCTCCTCGGCGTTCCCTTCGTTGTGCTTTTCGTTGTAGGAGACGAGGTCGTTCAGGGTGAAGCCATCGTGGCAGGTGATGAAGTTGACGCTGTTGTAGGGGCTGCGACCGTCTTCGCCGTATAAGTCGGCCGAGCCGGTCAGCCGCCACCCCAGGTCGCGGATCTGCCCGGAATCTCCCTTGCCGAACCGGCGCACCGTGTCCCGGAATTTCCCGTTCCACTCCGACCAGTCGATGGGGAAGTTGCCCACCTGGTACGTCCCCAGGTCCCACGGTTCCGCGATGATCTTGATGTGGTTCAGCACCGGATCCTGGGTGATAGCGTCGAAGAACGACGCCGAATTCCGGAACATCCCTTCCTCGCGCCCCAGCACGGAGGCGAGGTCGAACCGGAACCCGTCCACGTGCATCGACTCGACCCAGTACCGGAGGGAGTCCATGACGAAACGGATGACGTGGGGATGGGCGAGGTTCACGGTGTTTCCGGTTCCCGTGTAATTCTGGTAGTACCGGTACGGCTCCGAGGAGGTCCCCGTGAGAACGTAGTACGTCGGGTTGTCGATCCCCTTGAAGCAGAGCGTAGGGCCCCGCTCGTTTCCTTCCCCGGTGTGGTTGTAGACGACGTCGAGGATCACTTCGATCCCCGCCTTGTGGAGCTCCCTGACGAGGGTCTTGAACTCGTTCACCTGGCAACCCGGGGACCTGGCCGTGCCATACGACGACTCCGGCGCGAAGAACCCGATCGAGTTGTACCCCCAGTAGTTCGTCAATCCCTTGTTACGCAGGAAATCCTCGAGGTAGGACTCGTGGACCGGCAGGAGCTCCACGGCATTGATCCCCAGCGATTTCAGGTAGGGTATCTTCTCGATGAACCCCAGGTACGTCCCCGGGTGCTCCACCCTGGAGGAGGGATGCGCCGTGAATCCCTTGAGATGGACCTCGTAGATGTAGAGCTTTTCGAGGTCGTAGTCCAGGGGGAGATCGCCCTGCCAGTCGAACGCTTCGTCCACGACGATCGACTTGGGGACGATCCGCGTGTTGTCCCGTTCGTCCCGGGAGAGATCGGCCGCCGGTCCGTCCGGGTTATAGGCGAGAAGAAGGTTGTCCGGATTGACGAACTTCCCGGTGAGCGCCTTCGCATAGGGGTCGACCAGGAGTTTGTTCTCGTTGAATCGCAGCCCGTACGCCGGATTATATTCTCCCCGGATCTTGTACCCGTAAAGCTGGCCGGCTTTCAGCCCATGGATGTGGGTATACCAGATGAACTTCGCCTGGTTCTCCAGTCGGATGAGGTCCGTGATTTCGCCGTCGGGACCGTCGAACAACAGGAGATAGACCTCGCGGGCATTCTGCGAGTAGATGGCGAAGTTGACGCCGTCCGATGTCAGCGTCGCACCGAGGGGATAATATTTCCCCTCCGAAACCTTCCGCTTCGTGCGGGTCTGCAGCACGGTTCCCATCGCGGCCTCCCGTTCCGGGATTTCTGCACAAGGATCATCTTTAGCATGCACTTATCTCAATGGGAAATCCAAGGGACCCCCATCGCAGGCAACCGGCCGAGCGGGGGGGCGCGGGAGAGATAAATGCCTGAAACCGATGGGCGCTTCCGGGGTCGATGGGGATGTTATAATCCGTACATCGGTTTCCGGCGCCCGTCAACCCGCCTGCCCGCTTGTCCCGAAGGAAAGGAGAAGAGATGGCCCTCTACATCCTGCTGAGCACGCTCACCGACGAAGGGAGGAAGACCGTCAAGTCGAAACCGGAACGGATCAAGGAGGTGAACAAGGAGATCGAGGGGATGGGCGCGAAGGTTCTGGGGCAGTACGCGGTTCTCGGGATGTACGATTTCGTCAACGTGGTGGAAGCCCCCAACAACGAAACGATGGCCAGGATCTCGGTGGGACTCGGCGCGCGGGGGACGATTCAGATCATGACTCTCCCCGCCATGCCGATCGATCAGTTCATTAAGACGCTCAAGTAGAGGCGTTTTTCAAGGATCCGGCCGGCGGTGCCGTGACCGCCGGCCCTTTCCCATCGGAGACGACGCCATCCCGGCAAAACGATGAAAGCCCTTCCGTCCAAGGAGGACAGGAATCCCGGCAGGCAGAAACGCCCGGGATCGCGGCTGCTCCTGTCCGCTGCCCTCCTCGGGGGGATCGCCGCCGCGCTGTTCATCGGGGCATCGGTCCCGGAGATCGTCGCCGGCCTCGCCGGCGTCGCGTCCCGCACGCTGCGTCTCGTCCTGAAGGTCGTCGGCGTGATCGTCGCCCTGCCGGTCGCGTTTTACCTCGTGGAGCGGTTTTTTCTCAAGCGATCTTCCCGCAATTAGGGAGCTTTCGGGGTGAGCTTCAGGCGCGCTTCAATGTTCGCTTCGACATCCCCCCCGTCCGTCCATGCCGGGTGGGTCTTCCCCGAAAGCCAGAGAGCGCTCTGATCCCGGTAGTGTCCCTCGAAGAAGTGGCCCGACGCACCCGTCGTGATCACGGAGCGCGCCTTCGGCCGGGACCCGAGCGGTACCACCTGGCGCATCGACGGGCCGACCAGGACCTGGAAATCCGTCCCGTGCCGGAACTCCTCCTTGAAGACCGTCCTTCCGTCCCCGCCCACTGCGGCGGGCCCGATGTTGAACCATCGCTGGAGGTACCTCTTCTTCCCGAAGGGGTGCTCGAAGGTCACCTGGTGAAGCCTTCCCCACGCCCAGGTCGAAGAGACCCCGCCCAGCCGGTCCTTGAGAAACGACATCGCCGAGAAGAGGGAGCGGGCCACCAGGTCCTCTAGAGAATCCTTCCTCCCGGTCGCCGCATTCACGAAAAAGAGCGAGTCGCCCCTCTCGATCACCCGGTCCATGGCGTTCCACGCCAGGCGGGAGGAGCGGGTGAACTCCTCGTAGAGGTCGTCTCCCAGGTCGCGCCGGAACACGTTTTCGATCAGCTTCTCGTAGAAAACCTCGTACAGGAGCGCTCCCCGGCTGTCCAACCCCGCGGCCAGATCCCATCCCGAGAGGAGGTTCGCCGCTTCCCGGAACACGGGCGACTCCGCCTCCCGCTTCCTCGCCACCTGGATCGCAAGGGATACCGTCTTCCCCGCGTCCGCCAGGAGGACGTCGGTCTGCATCCGTTCGAACGCCTCCACCGAGAACTTCTCCTTCGCGCGAAGCATGTGGTGGATCCTCCTCCCCCGGTCGGGAGGCTCGTAGAGCAGGGAGAGATAGTGCCGGAACGCCTTCCCCGCGGGAGGGAAGTTGGCGGCGGCGACGAATTGCTCCTGCGGATTCCACACGCGGGGATTCTCGGAGAACGGGACGAACCCCTTCCAGTCCCACTCCCCGGTGTCGCCGGGCACGGGGAGCAGGGCGGCGCCCCCCTTGCGCACCGGGATCCTCCCCGCCATCACCACCCCGATGTTGCCCGCCGCGTCCGCGTACACGACGTTTTGCGCGGGATGTGCGAAGCCGGAGACCGCCGCGAGGAACTCCTCGGGGTTCCTCGCGCGGTTCAGCGCGTACAGGGCGCCCACCGGATCTCCGCCGTCGTATCCCACCCAGTGAAAAGAGAGGGCGGAGGAGATCCCGAACAGCACCGGAGAAAGGATCGGCCCGTGCGGCGTTTCCCGGATCGCGATCCTCTCGTCTTCCCTCCCCTTGACCCGGATCGTCTCCACCCGTCGCGTGACGGGAACCCACTTCTTCCGGGACATCACCCTTTCCCCGTCGATCTTTTCCACGAAGAAATCCGCGTCATCCAGCATCGCGTTGGTGAACCCCCAGGCGACCGTCGGGGTGTGCCCGATCACCACGCCGGGGGCCCCGGGGAACGATACGCCGTACGCGTCCACGCCCGGGGCGGTCAGGTGGATCTCGTACCAGAGCGACGGACAGGAGAGCGCCAGGTGGGGATCGTTCGCGAGGATCGGACGCCCGGTGTCGCTCTTCTTCCCCGAGACCGCCCAGGCATTCGACCCGCCGGAACGGGGAAACTCTCCCAGGGTCCGCCGAAGGGAGGCCAATCCCTCCCCCACCACGGACACCGACAACGGAAGACTCGCCGCCGCAGGGCCGGAGCCGGGCAGGATCACCGGCGATTCGGCGGGGATCCGGGGGAGCAGTTCCGCGAATTTCTGCGGGGGCAGGCGAAGGGCGATTTTCTGAAGCGTGGCCTCCTCGGCCCACTGGGCCAGCCCGAACGACTTGAGGAGAGAGCCTGCCGCGACATCCTCCGGGTTCCACCGGCGGGGAACGGCATCCAGGATCCGGAACTCCACGGGCCAGGCGCGCAGCGAGGCCATGCCGGCGTTCACTCCGTCGCAGTACGCACGAACGATCTCTTTCGTCTTCTCCGGCCAGGAAGCGAAGAGGCCAGGGGCGCGCGCGGCAAACCCCAGGTGCCGGAAGAGGCGGTCTGCGGGGAGGGCCTTTTCGCCGAAGAGCTCGGCGAGCTCGCCCCGGGAGAGTCGCCGCTCCAGGTCCATCTGGAACAGCCGGTCCTGCGCGTGCGCGAATCCCTGGGCGAAGTAAAGATCGTGGTCGTTCCTCGCGGAGATGTGGGGGATTCCGTAGCGGTCACGGTCGATTTCCACGGGGGCGGAGAGGCCGGGCACGGCGAGGACGCCGTCCCGCTGCGGGACGCTTCCCTGGAAGAGCGTGGAGCAGGAGCAGAGAACGACCGCCGCCGAAAGGAGGATCGGGACGAATGTCCTGAAAGCCCGCGGGGCGGCTCCCCCCCGCCTCATTGCTGCGCGAACACCCGGGCCTTGATCTTGGCCAGGACGGTCTCGAAAACCTCCCCCGAGTACGCCCGGACGTGACGCCGCATCTCGATGAGGTACCGCTCGATCTCTCCCCACTCCCCGGCGATGATGCGCTGCTGGTCCTTGTAGGCCTGGTCGTACGCCTTCTGCATCCGGTTCTGGAGAGCGGTCCGCTTCGCGCCATCGTCGGGGAAGGCCCTCTTCGGGAGGAACTCGCTGATCGGCTCGAAGATGCGGACGTCGCTGTCATCGAGGTGAAACAACTCGATGTTGTCGATCATCACGATCTCCTTTGCGGGGGTCGCCACATAGTGGCCGTACCGCAGCGCCGTCCCGATGCAGTCTCCCAGGGCGTCCTGCCGCGCAGCCCCCTCCACCCACCAGTCGCTTTCCTTGAGGATCCGCGAGACCGGGACATCCTCGTCCAGGAAGATATTGATCCCCTCTTCCATCGGCTTGAGCAGCACTTCCTCGCCCTGCGGGCTCAAGTGGTACACGACGGGAAGGGCGGGCAGGCCGACCAGGCCGGGCAGGCCTGCGTAGACGTACTCACCGAGGCAGCCGAACCGGGAGAGGTAGATGGAGAACTTCCTTCCCCCGCCGTCCTTCACGGTGAAGAGCGTATCCTTGTGCACCTTCTCGACGAGCTCCACGTTCACGACTTCGAAATCGCGCGGGGTGTTCTTGGTGATCCGGGCCAGGAGAGTAAGAATGGCCTTCCTCAGGCCCGTCACCTTGAGCTTCGAGGTGAAAACCTTCACGCGGGCCGATTCCGGCATCAGGCGGATCGCCCCCCGGACCCAGTTCACGTAGGAATGGGAGATGCTGATCGGGAGCATGTCCGTGCTCGTCGGGTCGAGCAGCTCGTCGACCTTGGCTTCCCACAGGGGGATGTGCATCCCCAGGAACTCCTGGGGATTTTCCAGGCCCAGGATCTTGAGGATCTTCTCCCGGTCCTTCGTCTTCCGCGCGGCGGCGGGAATCTGGTAATACCGGCGAAGCGCCCGTTCGTACTTCGCAAAGTCGGTCTGGACAGGGCTCATCGGAAGAATCCCCCCGGGAAAACGCCTTTTAAAATTGATATTATCATCGATCAATACAGGCGAAAACTCATAAACCGCCCGCGGTCCGAATCGGGCCCCGGCAGGTCGGCGTCCTAGGGACGTCCAGGAGGGATGCGATGCCCGGGTTCCCCCGCGACTTCGACCGGATCGTCGAACAGTGCCTGCTGATGGAAATCCAGGCGATGAACCTGTACACGATCCTCGCCAACCGCGCGGAGGACGACGAGGCGAAGCGGATGCTGCGGTACCTCGCCGAGATGGAGGAATCCCACATCGGCCGCCTCGTGGGGATCTTTTCCGAGGTGCGCACGGATGCGGAGGCGGCGCTCGCCCGGGTGGACATCGTGAAAGCGTTCCAGGAGGAGGCCTGGAGGATGTTCAAGGCGCGGCTGGCCGGGGCGGGCATGAACGAGAACTCGCCTGCGGACGATTACCTCACTTTTTCGATCGTCGCGGAAGCGCATGCGGAGGCCCACTACGACCGGCTCTCGCAAGAAGACATGGACCCGCAGATGAAGGATGTTTTCCGGAAGCTCGCCCGGGAAGAGGCCGAGCACGGCGAGCACCTGAAGCGGATCCAGCGGATGCTGCGGGGTTAACGGGGCGGGCGGGAAAGCGCCGCAAGCGCCGACGCCAGGGGCGCGTGCCCGCCGAAGAGGACGAGTTTATCCCCCGCCACCAGCCGTTCGGAGGGCGCCGGCTGGACGATCGCACGGTCCCCCCGGAGAATCGACAGCAGGACGATCCCCGCGCCGTTTTCCAACGGCAGGGTTCCCACCGTTTTCCCCTCCCAACCGGACGCCTGCGAGACGTAGAAGATCTCGATCACCTTCCGGCGGAGGAATTCCTCGAATTCGGCGAGCGTCGCGCTGCTGCTGGGCGCCGCCCGCTCGCGGAGGATCCGGTACGTGCCGCTGCGGATCACCGCTTCCTGCTGGCGGATCACGTGGTCGGGCACATGGTACTCGGAGAGGACCCTCGCGAAGATTTCCACCGAGGTCTCGAACTCCTCGGGGATCACGGCGTTGGCCCCGATGGCGATCAGGTCGTCCACGTCCGCCACCAGCCTCGTGCGCACGAGGATGAAAAGCTCGGGATTGCTCCTTCGCGCGATCGCCACAGCGCGCCTCGTGGCCATCGGGTCGGAAATCGCCAGCACGAGGATCCGGGCCCGCGCCACCCCCAACCGGTCCAGGATTTCCGGGCGGTGGACGTCGCCGTAAAACATCGGCTCCCCGGCGGCCCTCCCCTCGCGAACCTGGAAGTCGTTCAGGTCCACGACCACATACTGCAGGCGCGTCGACTTGAGCACCCGTGCGAGGTTCTTCCCGTTCATCCCGTAGCCGGCGATGATGACGTGGTTTTCCATGCCGGTCTTCCGGATGGCGGCCTCCTCCCCCGTCTCCGGAAAGGCGGGACCCCGAAGCACCCACCGCTCCCACCTCCGCGCGATCCAGGGAGCCGCGTCTATGAGAAACGGCGTGGCCGTCATCGTCAGAACGGTGACCGCCAGCAGGAACTGGTACTGGCTCGGGCCCACGAGGCTCTCACGGTAGCCCTGGGAAAGGAGAAGGAAGGAAAATTCGCCGATCTGCAATAACCCGATCCCCGTGACCGCTGCAACCCGCCACGGGTACCCCAGGGCACGGACCGTCCCCCCTGCGGTGATCGCCTTGATCACCGCCACCGCGGCAACGATGGCCAGCACCAGGGGAAGATTCCCGAACAGGAACGGAAGGTTGAGGAGCATGCCCACGGAAATGAAGAATATCCCGTTGAACACGTCTCGGAACGGGAGGATCTGGGCGGCGATTTCGTGGACGTAATGCGACTCGGAAATCACCATCCCCGCCAAAAACGCCCCCATCCCCAGCGAGAGTCCGAACCGTTGGGCGAGCCAGGCGGTTCCCAGGCACACGAGCAGGACGCTCATGGCGAGGATCTCCCGGCTGTTCAGTCGGATGATCTCCTTGAGGAGCCGGGGAATGAGAAACCGCGCCATCAGGAGGAGCGCCCCGACGCCTGCGCCCGCCTTCGCCAGGGTCAGGAGGACGACGGAGAACCGGGCCGTCTCCCACTGCCGAAGGGAGGGGATGAGGAGCATCATCGGGATCACCGCCATGTCCTGGAACAGCAGGATCCCGAACGACAGGCGGCCGTGCAGGCTTTCGATTTCCAGCTTGTCGGCATATACCTTCAGGACGATCGCCGTGCTGGAGAGGGAAACGACGAAACCCACGAAGATCGCCTCGGGGGCGGGCGACCCGAAAAGCATCATGATCGCGAGGGAAAGAAGGATCGTGGCGAAGACCTGCCCCCCACCCGCCCACAGCACCTGCCGCCGCATCTTCCCGAAGCCGGAAAGCGAGACCTCCAGCCCTATGGTGAACAGGAGGAGGACGACGCCGATCTCCGCCAGCGCATCGACCATTCCCGTCTCGGAAACGAGCCCGGCGCCGGTCGGCCCCAGGATCGCCCCGGCCACGAGGAACGCCGCCACCACCGAGAGGCGGAGTTTGCCGAAGAGGAACGCAACCGCGGTGGCGATCGCAAGAACCACGGCCAGGTCCCGCAAAACGGCGGAAAGTTCCAACTGTCCCCCCGCACTTCCCGATGGGCTACGCCGAAAAGTCTACCAGCGGCGGGGAAAATTCTCCAATCGTCCGCCGTTTCGGGGTCCATTTTGTCATAAAGTTCGCCGGCGAATCTGCCGATAGATAAAACAGGACGTAATCTCGCAACGTGGAATCGCCTTCCCTCCCGGGAAGGCGAAACCGCCCGCAACCCCGCGATTTCGCGGGCGGTCGAAGATCCCCTGGGGCTCCCACCTCCACCCCGGGGGATCTTCTTTTTAGAGAATCCCGCGGGCGGTCAGGGAGTCGAACTCGGCGGGAGACAGCCCCAGGAGGCCGCAATAGACTTCCCGGTTGTCGGCGCCGGGAGGGCGGCAGAAGGACTTGATGCGGGCGGGAGTGCCGCTCATCTTCCACGGCGGCGCGGCCAGGAGCAGGTTTCCATAGACGGGATCGGATACCCGGGTGAAGCAGCCGCGCTCCCTCCAATTCGCCTCGGCGAGAGTCTCCAACGGGCGGTTGACTCGCCCGGTGACCACCGCGGCACCCGGCCCGCTCTTCTTCGAGGTGTAATCTTCGACCGCTCGGAGGATCTCGTCGGCGGTAAGGTTTTCCGACCACTCCTCGAGGAGGGAGAGCAGCGCCTTCTCGTTCTCCATCTGTACGCGCGCGGTCGGGGTGGAAAATCGCGGGTCCCGCGTGAGCTCCGGCCGTCCGATGATGGCCATGAGCGACTCGAACGCCTCATCGTTGTAGGCTGCCATGAAGGTGTGCCCGTCCTTGCATCGGATGTAGGTGTAAGGGAAGACCGCGGGGTCGAAGTTGCCGGTCCGTTGCCTTTCCTTGCCCCCGGTGTGCATCCAGGTGATGTTGTAGTCGATGAACTTCATCAATCCTTCCGCGCCGGAGACGTCCACGAATTGCCCCTTCCCGGTCTCCGCCCGGAAGTTGAGCGCTGCCAGCACCCCGAAGGCGCCCCACAGCCCTTGGACGAATCCTGCGTGCCAGTTCCCGAGCCTCGTGGGCGCCTGGTGCGGCCCGGGAGGGCCGCTCCCCTCCCCTTCCGGCTCGCCGACGATGTACGGGGCTCCGGAGAGCGCCTGGCAGAGGATGTCGGCGTCCTTGACGCGCCTCCGGGCGTCCGGGCCGAACGTACCGTAGGTCGACAGGGCGAGAAAGACCAGGCCCGGGTTCTCTTCGGACAACGACTGGTAGCCGAGCCCCGTCTCCTCCAACCGGGCGGGGTCTTCCGAGGTCACGACCACGTCCGCCCCTTGCGCCAGCCTTCGGAAGAGGCCTCGCCCCTCCTCCCCGGCGACGGAGAGGGTCGCGAACCGGCGGTTGCGCGCCTCCGCCAGGAAAGGCATCCCCGTCCCGCCGACCGCAATCCCTTCGGGGGCATACCCCCTCGACGGATCTCCGCCCGGGGACTCGATCTTGATGACGTCGGCGCCGAACTCGGAAAGGATCGACGCCGCCACCATCCCCCCGAAGTGGCCCGGACAGATCTCCAGCACCCGCAGCCCCGGGAGGGCCTCCGGCATCGAGGCCGCCCGCCCCGGGTCCGTTGCGCTTCTCGCCCAGTCGGCGAAATCGCTCATCGCGGGCCGGTGCCCCCGCCCGTTTTCGCGGGCGGGCTCTCCGGTTCCCTCTTGGGAGGCCTTGCGCCGGGGACGTCGGCCCACTTCCCGATGACCGACCGAAGCGCAAGGCGTTCCATCTCCCCGGGGGAGAGGCCAAGCAGCCCGCCGAACACCTGCTCGTTGTGATACCCCACCGGCTTCGCCGTCCACTTGATCCTGCCGGGGCTCTCCGAGAGTTTGGGCACGGGTCCATACTCGTCGATCCGCCCGTACAGCGGGTCGTCGAGCTCCCACACCGTCCCGCGGGTCCGCAAATGGGGATTGTGGTACTGCTCCCGTCCCCCGACGACCGGCGCGGCCGAAAAGCCCGCCTCCTCCGAAACGCGGAGAATCTCCTCCCGGGTCCGCGCGGCCGCGAAACCGGCGATCCGGTCCGGAGACAACGCGTCGCCCGCGGCCTTTCGAAGCCCTGCCCGCTCCTCGTCATCGCGCGCCGAGATGGCAACGAAGCCATCGGCGCACTGGTAGATGCCCGAAGGGGGAAGCGCGGCGTCCAGGTT
>Ga0153915_10004719_pt1 | contig 12597 bp, 10 predicted proteins | sample Opewatmetagenome_2_FD_107003 | JGI IMG/M metagenome (GOLD analysis project Ga0153915, IMG submission 107003) | Freshwater wetland microbial communities from Ohio, USA - Open water 3 Core 3 Depth 3 metaG | ecosystem: Environmental > Aquatic > Freshwater > Wetlands | place: USA: Ohio, Lake Erie... | reverse complement strand
TGGCGCCGGTCGCGGTAGAGCCCGATGCCTGCGGCTTCCTCGAACAGCGAACGGCGCTCCTCCGCGCGATCGGAGAGCAGCAGGTCGATCATCCTGGCTTCGATCACGACCCCCGCATCGCTGCCGAGGCCGGTGCCGCGGAGCAGGTCCTGGATGTCGCGGAGCCGGACGGGGGCGCCGTTGAGGAGGTAGTCGCTCTGCCCCGAGCGGGAAAGCCGGCGGGTGATCTGTATCTCGTGGTAGGCGATCGGCAGGGTCCCGTCGCTGTTGTCCAGGAAGAGTGAGACTTCCGTGACGTTCACTGGGCGACGGGCAGCGGAGCCCTGGAAGATCACGTCCTCCATCTTGCCGCCCCTCAGCAGCCGGGCGGACTGTTCGCCGAGCACCCAGCGGACGGCGTCGGAGACATTCGACTTGCCGCATCCGTTGGGTCCGACGATGGCCGTCACGCCGTCGCCGAAATTGAGATCGACGGTGTCCGCGAAGGACTTGAAGCCGGACAGCTCGAGCCGGGAAAGCTTCATGCCGTGCGTCCTGTCAGAAAACGAATCGGGGAGCCCGGGCCGTCATCGCGGCGCTCAGCGCGAAGGCGACTGGTCGGGCTGGTAGATGAAGAACGGGCGGCCGAGCTTCTTGCCGGTGGCCTCGGCCTCCTCACGCGAGGCATAGGGGCCGAGCACGACGCGGTAGCCGTCGTCGGGTGACTTGGGTCTGAGGACCGACGCGGGGAGTCCCGCGTCCTTGAGCTGGCGGGCGAGTTCCCCGGCCCACTCTGGATTCTGCGAGCTGCTCACCTGCAGGTACACCCCTTCCGGGGCGGCCTTGGCCGCCCCGGCGGTGTCGCCGGGGGCGACGGCCGTCGTCTCCGCGACCTCGGGGTTCGCCGTTCCGGTCTCGGGGGTCCACGCCAGCGGCAGCCAGAGATCCTTCGCGCCGCCCGGGACGGTGCCGACCGCGGGCCAGCCGGCGCGGGTCAGGTCGAGCGCCAGGACGTTGGTGCCGCGCTTGATGAGCAGGATCTGGAGATTGGTGATCGTCGGCAGGTCTTCACGCCATTCGGCCTGGATCGCGCCGACGTACTTGTCGTTCGCGAGATCGACGACCCAGATCGAATCGGCCGCCGGATCGCGCACCAGCAGCCAGCGCCCGAAGGGGTCGGGACGCAGATCGCCCGCCCGTCCGGGCAGCCTGATGCGGTCGACGACCTCTTCCGTGTACCGGTTGATCACCTGGAGGCGGCCCTCGTCGTCGGCCACGTAGATGCGGTGCCCCGAGGGAGAGAAGACCACCGAGCGGGCGTGGCCGGAGATGCGCAGCGAGCGGACCGTGCCGGCTCCCCGCGGATCGTAGAGCACCACGGCGCTGTCGGCGGCGACGGCAAGCAGGTCTCCCCAGTATGTGGCGGCGGTCAGTCCGGCCGGCAGTGTCCGGGGCGGTTCGGGCCGGTCGGTGCCGAGCAGCGTCACCGAGGTCCTGGCCGTGCTGGTGACGGCCATGAGTTCCTGGTCGCGCATCCCGTAGAGTCCCCGTGGCCGTCCGCTCAGCCTGGTGCGGAACGGGGTAGGAGTACGGCGCACCGTCTGGGTCACGAGGTTGCTGTCATCGACCGAGAAGAGCGTCCCGTCGGGACCCATCGCGGCATCACGAACCCGGGCCAGGTACGGCCGGACCCCGCCCCTCTGCAGATCGAGCACGACGATGTCGCCCTTCTGGCTGAGGGCGTACACCAGGCGTTGATCGAGGTCGGCCCCGATCGAGCGGGCCACGGGAGGGAACTTGACGTCCGATCGCCAGCTCGCGGCGGCGAGCGTGGGCAGCCGATAGACCTGCGCGAGCCCGCCCTGACCGGGCAGCCGGAGCACGCTGGACGGCGGCGCCGGGGTGGCGACGCTCAGTCCGGCAGGACGGCTGTCGGGGGCCTTCCGGCACCCCAGGGTGGCGATGAGTAGTCCGGCGCAGGCGAGGAATGGACCGCTTTGCACGCCGGGAAGATAGTTGGTCGAGTGGGAGGCGGGGAAGCCCGGAACGAGCCGTGCCGCCCTGCCGCCGGCCCGTGCCCCCGCCTAGAAGGTGGGTCCGATGCTGAGGGTCCAGTACCCGCCGACTCCGCGGCGGCTCTGCGGGAACGAGTAATCCGCCCGGAGGATGATGAAGCCGAGCACATTGGTGCGTAAGGACAGCCCGAAGGTCTGCAGCGGGGTCCTGATCGCGAGCGGGTCGTCGGTGGGTCGGCGCTGCCGGAATTCCAGCGAGCTGAACTCGTCCCAGGCGGCCCCGATGTCGTAGAACAGCGCCCCTTCGATCGGGGGGAAGCCCCGGGGCACGAAGTGGAACTGCGGCGTCAGGATCGGGAAGCGGAGCTCGGCCGAACCGAGCAGAAGCTGGGTACCTACCAGTCGGTCCAGGTCCGCGCATCCGGTCAGGGTATTCACGTTGTTCTGATTGGCGCATTCGTTCCGGAAGTACGATCCCGACGTGTTGCCCCGCAGGAGGTCGGTGCTGCCGAGAAAGACCTTGAACCGCTCAGCATCGCGGCCCAGCCGCCCGAAGTACAATGCGCGGAAGGCCAGCGTGATGGGACCGACGATCGGCTGGTAGCGGCGATAATCGCCACTGAGCTCCGTAAAGGTCCAGCCGCCCAGCGCTTGGGAGACGCTGAAGCGGGAGCGCCGGCCCAGGAACGGTCCGGTATACCCCATCAGCGAGTTATCGAAGGTGGTGCCGATGGAGGGCTCCACGAAGTTGAACGTGCCGAGCGAGGTCTGCTGGAACACCGGATTGTCCGTCAGGAAGCCGGTGTTCGGATCGTAGGGTTCGAGGGTAGACTGAATCGCGTCGTTCACGCTGGCGAGACGCAGGCCTGCGTCGAGCCGCCGGTAGCGGGTGAACGGATACTGGACCTGAACGAAGGCCGACCGCATGACCAGCCGGCGGACATTCGAGATGAACACGTTGGTGCCGACGGTCGGCGTGTCGACCACGACCCGGCTCGGCTCGAGGAAGTAGGTGGGTTCCTGACTGGCGCCCACCGCCCAGTTCAGTCGCCCGGTCCGGTTGATGTACGTGGCCAGCACCAGCGCTTCGCTGATCCGGCCGTTGACGTAACCGGCGAAGAAGAGCTCGTGGTTCCCGAGGATGTCGCTCAGCGAGATCGCACTCCCGCCATAGAACCCCCGGCCGAAGGTGTCGCGGGTGTAGCCGATCGTGGGCTGCGCGACGAAGTCCGGCGAGAAGTGCACCCGGTACTTCCGGACCGTGAACTCGGCGCTGTCAGGCAGATTCAGCGTCGCGGAATCGAGCAGGGCGGTGATCGAGACCGGTGCGGCGTGCGCCGAATCGCCGGCGGCGAGCGGGCGATCGGCCGCCCGGAATCCCCTCGGCGTCCGGTAGAGCGACACCGCCGTGGTGTCCGCCGCCGCGCTGTCGGCGCGGGGACGGGCGAGAGTCGTGTCCGGAACCGTCCTGGCCACGACCGCGGCGGGAGCGCCCGTGAAGGGCTGGCGCCGGAGACTCCTGGGGTTGTCGACCACGAAGACGTCGTAGTTCTCATTCTGGTAGTAGACGAACGCGAGCTTGTCCGCCCGCGGGGCCCAGGACAGCACGGGGGAAAGCGGTGTGATCCCCTGGACACCCGTGTAGAGGTCGGTCAGCTGATAGATCTGGCCTTCGGCGAGGTCCGCCAGGAAGATGTCGCTGACTCCGGTCCGGTCGGAGACGAAGGCGATCTCCTTGCCGTCCGGCGACCACTGGGGGCTCGAATTGCGCCCGGCATCCATGTTCGGGAGGAGCTCGATCCTGCCGGTGTCGAGGTGGTAGAGCGCGATCCGCATGTTTCCGATGCGGAGAGTCCGGAAATCGGTGTCGGGGCCTCGGTCCGTGGCGAACGCGATGGTCCGCCCGTCGGGAGACCAGACCGGGTGAAGGTCGGCATACTTGTCGTCCGTCAGTCTGCGAAACCCGGTCCCATCGGTGTTGATGATGAAGAGGTCGGAGAGGCCCCCGGAGTAGCCGGTGAAGACGATCTGGCTCCCGTCGGCGCTGAACGACGGAGTGCTCACGCCGTCCAGCGGGATCCGTATCTGGTGAAGCAACCGGTTGTGCTCGAGATCGCCGACCAGAATGACGTCGCGGGGTCCCCGCTTCGCGGATATGGTCAGCAGTTTCCCGTCCGGTGAGTAGGCCGCCGCGGAATTGATGAACCGGAAGGTTTCGTAGTTGCTGCTGTACGAGGACTTCAGCAGCCGGCGTCTGACCTCGCCGGTAGTCGCGTCGGCGAGCCAGAGGTCGACGAAGTAGAAATCGCGTTCGCTGAAGTACGCGATGTTCTTCCCATCCGGCGAGAGCGCGGGGGCAAGGTGAAGGGTACCCTTCGAGTTCTTCTTGTTCAGGACCTCGTGCGCGAAGGCCCGGGCCCGCTGCCGGTCCGCGACCTCGGGGAGATAGCGCTTCACGACGGCGTCGCGCCACTGGTCGGAGAGCTGGCGGAGGCTGATGCCGATGGTGCGCCGGAAGGCTCCGTCGAGCCCGCCGCCGCCCCCCATCGTGCTCTGCAGGATCGCGCCGAGGGCCTCGTCCCCCCAGCGTTCTCCGATGAACGCCAGGATCGCGTGGCCGTAGCGGTAGGGAAAGACCCGGGGGTCGCGCTCGAGCTGTTCGATGGTCGGGAGATGCCCTTCGAGCGCCGCGTCCCTGAGCCACATCGCCGTGTTCGCATCGACCGGGCCCAGCGAGAGGTATTCCGCCATCCCCTCGACGAACCAGAGCGGCGGGTTGACGTTCATGATGGTCTGCAGGCCGGCCCCGGCGATGCCCCGGCTCCAGATATCGTACTGGAACTGGTGGGTCATTTCGTGCTGCAGGACGTGCTCGAGCTCCTCGTAGGAGCCGGTGAAGGGCAGCACCATCCGCTGGCGGGCGAAATCGGTGACGCCCCCGGTGCCTTCGCTCGGCTCCTCGCCTCCCAGGGCGTTGGTCTGCTGGAAGTCGGAGTGGGAGGCGTAGAGGATGATCGGCTTGCGCTCGCGGTACTGATGGTTCAGGACCCGCGACAGCCGGGCATAGGAGCGCTCCGCCATCCGTGCGGCATCCATCGCGGCGGGGCGTTCGGCATCGTAGAAATAGACGTCGAAGTGCTCGGTCTGGATGATCTTGAAGTCGAACGCCTGGTACTGGACCTTGTTCTGGCCGAAGTACTGGGCCGGCAGCAAGGCGGGGAGGCCGGCCACGAGCAGCGCGACCAGTCCCGGTATGCGCTTCATGAGAGATCCTGCGTCTTAGGCGCCGACGGAAAGAGCCGGCGCGTCGCTCCAGAGCCGCTCGAGCTGGTAGAACGAGCGCATCTCCGGGTGGAACAGGTGGACGACGAAGTCCACGAAATCAAGCAGCACCCACCGGCCGCCGGCGAGGCCTTCGATGTGGTGGGCCCGCAGCCCGCGACGATGCAGCTTCTCGAGCACGGAGTCGGCGATGCCGCGCACATGGGTATCGGAAGTGCCCGAGGCGATGACGAAATAGTCGGTGGCATCGCACAGGCCCCGCAGGTCGAGCACGAGCACCCGGCTGCCCTTCAGGTCTTCGATTGCCTCGACGGCGACCCTCACCTGCTCCGGCAACGCGATGCTCACCGGGGGCCGGCCTCCGGCAGGTGCGTCGGCGACCCGTCCTCGACTTGATAGAACAGCGCCCAGGCGCCGACGCCCACATGCGTCCCCAGCACGCCCGTCGCCAGCGAAACGAAGCAATCGCGCGGGCGATAGGCCGCGACCAGCGCGGTGTGGATGCGTTCGGCGATCTCGGGGGCCTCCGCGTGGACCACCCCGAAGCGCAGCGCCTTCGGCCGGGGCGTCAACCGCTTGTCCAGCAGCGCGAGGACGCGCGGAATGAGGTTGTCCCTGCCGCGGACACGATCGATCGGGATGATGGCTCCGGAATCGTCGACCGATAGAATCGGCTTCAGGTCCAGCATGCCTGCCAGCCACGCCTTCCCCCGCGTCACCCGCCCTGACCGCAGCAGGTTCTCGAACCTGTCCACCGTGATGAACACCCCGGACTGCCGACGGATCCTCCGCAGCTCGTTCGCGATGTCCGCCGCGTTCCAACCCGATTCGGCGAGTTCCGCCCCCCGCAGCGCCAGCAGACCGACCCCGAGCGAGGCGGAGCAGCTGTCGACCAGCTGCACCCGGTCGATGCCCGCCGCCTTGATCGCGGCCTGCGCCGACTGGAAGGTGCCCGAAAGCTTCGCGGCCAGGAGCACCGCGACGACCTCTTCCGCTTCGGCCCGGGCATCGCGCAGGCTGCGGACGAACTCGGCCGGGGTGGGCTGCGAGGTCGTGGGCAGCACCTTGGCCGCGCGCATCTTGCGGTAGAACTCTTCCGGCTTGAGCTCGACCCGGTCCTGAAACACCTGATCGCCGAACATCACCTGGAGCGGTACCAGCGCGATATGATGGCGGTCGAGGATCGAGTCGGAAAGGTCCGCCGAGCTGTCGGTGACGATGGCTACCGGCCGTCGGCCGCCGTGGGCGAGACTGCGGTGCTGCGCCCGCATGTCTTCCGCCTTGGTCGTCTCCACCGCTCCCCAGCGAGCCGCATGGGTAAAGACGGCTTCGGGCGTGTCGGTGTGCACATGGATCTTCAGCAGGTCGTCGGCCAGGAGGACCTGGATGCTGCCGCCGAACGGGCGGATCGCCGCGCGCACCTCGTTGGCTGGAGGGAGCTGCTCGCCCCGGACCATCACCTCGGTACAGAACTGGAAATCGCGCTCCGCCGCCACCTCGATGTGGGCCGCCGGTGCCGCCGCCTCGAACTCCGAGGGCCGCTCGGCGGGCAGAATGGGGTCGCCCTCGATGAGCCGGACCACCCCTTCGATCATCCGGACGAAACCCTTGCCGCCCGCGTCGACGACTCCGGCCTCCTTGAGCACCGCCAGCAGTTCGGGGGTCCTGGCGAGGGCGAGCTCGCCTTCCCGGAGCAGGCGGCTCATGAACACCGCAACATCGGGGGAGTCCGCCGCCGCGCGCTCCGCCGCGGCTCCCGCCTCGCGGGCCACCGTCAGAATCGTACCCTCGCGAGGATCGTCGAGGGAGGAGTGCAGCCGCTCGGCCCCGATGCGGATGGCGGCAGCGACGTCGGACGTGGTGGCCTGCTGCCTCTCGCCGATTCCGTCGGCGAAGCCGAGGAGGAAATGGGCCAGCATCATGCCGGAATTGCCGCGGGCGCCGAGGACGGCGCCCCGGGCGGCGGTATGGGCCGTTTCCGGAAGCGGCGCGTCGCCGAGCGCCCGGAGGGCGTCGGCGACGGCGCGGAGCGTCAGGCTGAAATTGGTGCCGGTGTCCCCGTCAGGAACCGGGAAGACGTTGATGCGGTTGATCTCCTCGCGACCGGCGGCAACCCAGTCCGAGGCGGCAAACAGCGAGCGGGCGAGCCGCGGCCCGTCGACGTACGTGATGCCCGCTGTCATCCGGGTGACCTACTCGGCGACCACCGTGAGCCGCACCTCGGCGTGGACGTCCTGGAGGATCCGGACCGGAACGCGATGAAAGCCGAGCGTCTTGATGGGATGCTCGAGTTCGATCTTTCGCTTGTCGACCTGGTGCCCGGCGGCGGCAAGAGCGTCCGCTATGTCCTGGGCGGTGATCGATCCGAAGAGGCGGCTCTCCTCGCCGGCCTTGCGGGCGAGCGTGATTGACACGTCGTTGAGCTTCGCGGCGACGGCCTGTGCGGCCGTCCGCTCTTCGGCCATCCTGGCCTCGCGGGCCTTCGCCTCCGCGGCGATGCGCTTCCTGTTGCCCTCGGTGGCCTCGTAGGCCAGACCCTTGGGAAGCAGGTAATTCCGGGCATAGCCGGGCTTCACCTTGACCAGCTCGCCGGCTTTTCCGAGCGTGCGAATGTCCTCACGCAAGATCACTTCCATGGTTCACACCTCCAGAGGGGGCGGCAGACGCCGCCGCCGGAAATTCACCCAGGTATCGGCCAGGCCGAGGATCACGAGTGCGCCCAGGGCAACCGGCAACACGAAGACCAGACCGAGCGCCAGCATCAGCAGGAGTCCGCTGGGGACCTCCCGCGCCGCGGCGCGCACGATGCCGGCCCCGCGCACCGCGTACAGCCCTCCCAGCGCCACCAGCAGGTTTGCGGCGACGTTCTGCACCTGGTCCGGAGCCGGGAGGACCACGACAAGCAGACCGGCCACGACCAGCCAGACGAGCTGATCGTTGAACCGGAAGTCCGCCAGCGGCGCGGGTGGCGTACCAACCGGCTGGACCGCAATGCGATGGTACCAGTTCCACGCGACGGCCAGACCGCCCAGCGCCATCAGGGTCATCATGCCCGGGAACAGGCGCGCCATCGGGCCGATTCCGGCGGCCAGGGCATCAACGAAGGTCGCATAGCCCGGCAGTTGACCGGCCGTGCTCCCGTTGGAGGCGGCGGCATGGAGCAGGGAGCGGCAGAGCTCCCAGCCCTGGTGGGCCACTGCCAGTTCCACCTCCGTCCACCCTATGCCGAGCGACCATCCCCAGAAGACCATGCCGGCGGCCGCGAGCGCCAGGGCCGGAAGCGCCGACTGGAGGAAGCTGCTCCGCCTCAGGAACATGACGCCCAGGAAACTGCCGGACACCAGCATCCCCCAGCCGAGCACCATCTGGTCCGCGATGCCACCGGCCGGCAGGACCGTCAGGCCGACCCAGAGGCCGGTGGCCACCAGCCACCATACCTCGCGGGCGGTGGACGGCCTCGAGCACAGCAGGAGGCCGGCCAACGGGCCAAGAGCGAAGATCGGCGGCGCGAGGAACAGGAAAACCAGGAACCCCGCCACGGCGCCCGCCGACACCCGCCGTCGGTTCAGCGCCGCCGCCATGCTCGACTCCGTCAGCTTGCGAAACCCTTGATGTAGGGCAGCAGAGCCAGCTGGCGGGCCCGCTTGATGGCCGTGCTGAGCTGGCGCTGGTGCCGGGCGCAGGTCCCGGACAGCCGGCTCGGCAGGATCTTCCCGCGCTCGGTCAGGAAGCGGGAAAGGGTCCGCTCATCCTTGTAGTCGACCACCCGGACGCCGGATTCGCAAATCGCGCAGGTCTTCTGGGGCCGCCTCATTCGTCGTCCTCCTCGCCCGGCTTGCCAGCGGTAACAGGCACCGGCTGTTCACCCTCGCTCACGACCACGAGGAAGCGCAGTACACCCTCGTCGAGCTTGACTGCCCGCTCGAACTCCGGCAGCGCCTCGGGCGTGGTCTCGAACTTGGCCACGGCGTAGTACCCGGTCTGGTGCTTCCGGATCGGATACGCAAGCGACCGCTTGCCCCAGTGATTGACCTGGGGTGGCTCGGCGCCTGGCTGGGTGATGAGGGCATGGAAGCGCGCGAGGCGTTCCGTGATTGCGGCCTCTTCGAGGGCACTATCGAAGATATAGACCGCTTCATACTGACGGGTCATGACACCTTCCTTTGGACTGTACGCCCCGGCCCTGGTGCGGGGCCTGGGGAGGAGGATTGTGGACGCGGAATTCTAAACGGGGCAAGGGGTTGAGGGAAGGGAGGGGAGCGCCGTAAACCGGAGGGCGCCGGCCGCCGGGACCGGCGCCCCCCACGGTGGATGGCTGCCTGGTTCAGTCGCGACCGCGCCCCATGAACCGGAGCAGCATCAGGAACAGGTTCACGAAGTCGAGGTAGAGCGCCAGGGCCCCGCAGACCGCGTAGGAGGCGGCCTGGTTGCCTTCGACCTGGAGCGCCATGCCCTTGAGCCGCTGGGCATCCCACATGGTCAGGCCGGTGAAGACGATCACGCCTACGACCGAAATCACGAATTGCAGCGCGTTGTTGTGCCAGAACAGGCCGACGAGGGACGCCACGATGAGACCGATCAGGCCCATCATGACGAATTGCCCGACGCCGGCGAGGCTGCGCTTGGTCACCGTCCCATACACCGCCAGCGCGCCGAACATGGCCGAGGTCGTGATGAACGCCGAGGCCACCGAGGCACCGGTGTAGGCGAGCAGAATGATCGAGAGCGTGACGCCGTTCAGTCCGGAGTAGAGGGCGAACAGGCTCGCGGCCGTTCGCGGCGCCAGGGTATCCACCTTTGCCGACAGGCCCCAGACCAGCCCCAGTTGACCGAACAGCAGGGCGAAAAAGATGATCCGGTTGGTGACCAGCGTCCTCACCAGCAGCGGCGAGGCCGCCACCAGCAGGGCGACGACCGCGGTGACCGCGAGTCCGACGAACATCCAGCCGTACACGCGGGCGAGGAACGCGCTGATCCGCTCCTGCTGCGCCACGGCTCCGGCGAAGGTTGGGGCGGGGGCGCTCGAAGACGGGAAGCCGTAGTTATCGGCCATCGATCAGACTCCTCCGAGAGGGAATTCGTTCATCCCGTATAATAACCGGATGCCTGCCGCGGGGGGGCTACCAGTCACGTCCCCCCTTGTCGCCGCTCATGGCCGGGCGGCCCTCGTGACTGGAGAGCTGCTGCCGCTGCAGGGTCTCGAGCAGTTGCCGCGCCTGGGTTTCGCTGAGTTGCTCGGCGGACTCGCCCTGCGCGTCCCCCATGCCACCGCCAGCCATGGCGCCGACCGCCTGGTCGGGTTCACTCTCGTAGCCCTCGTTGCGCATGTTGCCGCGCCCGTACTGGGCCCGGCCCCGCATGCCTCCCGAGCCTCCGGATTCGACCTCGCCCTGCCGGCGGAGGGCGAGCTCGAGATTCCACTTGGCGTCGCGATCGGCAGGGTCCAGGTTCAGGACCTCCTCATAGGCCGCGATCGCACGGCGGAGAAAGTCCCCGCTCCCGCCCGCATCCTCGGCGGCGCGGACGTAGGCGTTCCCGAGGTTGAACAGGGCGCGGCGCCTGGTCTCCGGGTCACCTTCGGTCGCCGTGCGGTAACTCCGGACGGCGTCCTCGTAGCGGCGCATCCGGTACTGCGCATTGCCGGCGTCGTAGCCTGCGGCGGGATCGCCGGAGCGCTGGAACGCGCCGTGAAAGACGTCGTATGCCTGCGGGTAGCTGCCTGCGTCGTAAAGCCTTCTGCCGCGCCGGAGGTCGCCGCCCTCGCTGGTGCAGCCGGGGGCCACCACCCAGATCACGCCGAGGAGGGGGACCGCGAATGGGATCAGGACGCGGCGGCGGAGGGGTGGAAGCAGGCCGAGCAGGAGGTCGGTGGCGAGGGCCAGCACCGCGAGGAGCAGGGGCCACTGAAACAGTTCCGCGCGCTCCAGGGCGGGGTGATCCGCCAGCGGCCGCGCGGCCACGGCCGCGAGTCGAGTGCGGAGCCGTCCCAGTGCGGCCGGGTCGTCGGCCCGGGCGTAGGCCCCACCCGTCGCCTCGGTGATCCGGCGGAGGTCGTCCTCCACGAGGTGCGAGATTACCGGCCGCCCGATGTCGTCGAGGTGCCAGGGCCCCTCGGCGGCACCCGAGTCGTTCGGCACGCGTCCGCCGCCGAGGGTGCCCACGCCCACGGCGAAGACGGGGATGTGCGCTTTCCGGAGTCGCTGGATCGCCGGCTCGAGCTGCCCCTCGGTCCGCTCGCCGTCCGAGACGAGCAGCACGGCTCGGTGGCCTTCGTTTCCCTCATGCTCGAACGCGGTCGCGGCCGCGCGGAGCGCCGATCCCGGATCGGTGGCGGGATCGCCGATCTCGGAAGGCGATGCCGCGTCCAGAAAGAGCTGGAAGGTGGCGAGGTCGGTGGTGAGCGGGAGCTGAAGGAACGCCCCGCCGCCGAAGACGATCAGCCCGAGCCGGTCGCCGGACGTCGCGCGGGCGAGGGACCAGGCCGCGCGCTTCGCCTGCCGCAGCCGGGTATCGCCGGCGTCCGTGACTCCCATCGAACGCGACAGGTCCAGGGCCACCAGGATGTCGCGCCCGGTTCGGGTGAGGGTCGCGGGGCGCGGTTCGGACTGGGGTCGGGCCAACGCCAGCTGCGCCGCCAGCACGACCCCGGCCCGGAGCAGGGCCAAGAGCCGGTTGCGTGCCGGCGTGGGGAGGGAAGAGGTTGCGGCAAGAACACGCGGATCGCCAAAGGCCTCGAGCTCTTCGCGACTCAGCGCCGCCCCCCGCCGGGCGAGGCCGGCCGCTGCAAGCAGCAGGATGCCCGCGGGGAGCAGGATCGGTGCGCCGGCAAACGCGATCACCAGGGCACCGGGCGCAGCCAGGTCGCACGCAGCAGCCGCTCCAGCAGGAGCAGCGCGAGTCCCGCCCCCACCACCCAGGGGAAGAGCTCGCGGTAGCGGCGCGTCTCATGCACCGGAACCTCGATCCGCTCCATGGGATCGATCTCGGCCATGATGCGCCTGAGCGCGGCCGGATCGTCGGCCCGGTAGTACTGGCCTCCGGTGCGCGCCGCGATCCGCTTGAGTCCCTCCTCGTCGCGGCCGCTCAGGCGGGCGGCCAGCCTCCGCACGGTCCAGACGCCATTGAGCGCGATCTGGCTGGTATCGGGTGAGCTGAGGCCGATCACATGGACCCGGATGCCGAGCGCGCGGGCCACCTCGGCCGCCTCGGCGGGCGACGGCGTCCCGGTGTTGTTGGCCCCGTCGGTGATCAGTACAATGGCGCTGGCCTTGTGTGGCAGATCGCGTAACTGCGTGACGGCGAGCGTGAGCGCGGTGCCGAT
>Ga0153915_10004718_pt1 | contig 12597 bp, 10 predicted proteins | sample Opewatmetagenome_2_FD_107003 | JGI IMG/M metagenome (GOLD analysis project Ga0153915, IMG submission 107003) | Freshwater wetland microbial communities from Ohio, USA - Open water 3 Core 3 Depth 3 metaG | ecosystem: Environmental > Aquatic > Freshwater > Wetlands | place: USA: Ohio, Lake Erie... | reverse complement strand
AGGTGCTGCCCGTTTTTCGTTTCATCGAACGGGATATATACATGTGCGCCATCCATTAGGGTCAGGTTGATGCCCCGCTTCCCATAGCTGGCTTTTAGGCGCTCAGGGGTATCCAGTGCGATGATGCGACCATGATTGAAAAAGGCGACATGCCGGCAGAGATGTTCTGCCTCTTCCATGTAGTGCGTGGTCAAAAAGACCGTCATGCCCTGGTCGACCAGACTGGTGATCATCAGGCGAATTTCCCGGGCAACGATCGGATCCAGACCTCGGGTTGGCTCATCCAGGAACAGGACGCGTGGTTTATGGAGCAGCGCTCGGGCGATCACCAGGCGTTGGCGCATACCATTGGAATACTTTTGCACCCGGTCATTGGCCCGCTCGCGCAGGCTAACCTGTTCTAGCACCTCTTCGACTCGTTTCGAATCTACACCGTACAAGCTGGCCGAAAAAGCCAGGTTCTCCCGCCCGCTGAAGCGCTCATACAAGTTCTGCTCTTCGAAGACCACTCCGATACAGCGTTTCAGTTGCTGCCGCTGATGGACAATATCGAAACCGGATACGCTCGCCCGACCGCTGGTAGGATGGATTTGCCCGGTCAGCAACCGTATGGTGGTGGTTTTCCCGGCTCCATTTGGACCCAAAAATCCAAAGATTTCACCCTCTTGAACGGTAAAGGTCAGCTCATCGACCACTAGCCTCCCGTTAAACGTCCTTGATAATCCGTCTACTTCAATTGTGTTCATATTTTTCTCCTCATTGGTTATAGTTTCTTCGTATTCATTACATTCACCATCTTTCCAGGATATATATTGCCTTATCCAGAATAACAATTGAGTGCCGTCTGCTTGTTACGTTTGTTGTCTGATCATGATCTAGTCCTCAAATACGCGGCGATCAACGAACGAATGTCGCCATGATGCCGTACCACCATAGCATGTAGCTGAACAATGAGATTAAGGCCGCACTCCACCAGGGAATTATCTGGATGCGGCGAATGGCGATGGTCCCCAGGACAATAATCCACAAGTCGCAGGCGATAGAGTAGAAGCCGATGACATAGAAATTCCATATAGCTGCCACGGCTGGTCCGAACTCACCGTTCATCGCCGCCGCCCACCAGTAAGGGTGTCCGCTGATCAGATTGGCGGGAACGGTGAATAGCAGCTCAGTCATCGAATGGATCACAATAGCTGGCACACCGAGGGCGAATCCCAGCGCGTTGACGCTCCCCTCAAAAGTACCCCGACCATGCCACAGTTTGCTCAGCACATGCACCATCCCCGGTACGACCACCAGCCCTAAAAGGCTGAGGATGGGGACGAGTGCGATGAAGAAGATCGGCACCCAATTCTCCAGCCTCACTGGCAGACGCCCGTAGAAACCCACATAGGTCGGGTCGAGCAATTCGCGGCGCGTGCCCAACCAATCGCTGCCGAGGAGGATGGTCAGTAGGAAATTCAGGTAACCGAGCAGCAGGCCAAAGACCATAAGAATTACCGCCGGGCGGATGGAGGATTGCCGAGCCAGTCGGTCGAATGTCGCACGCGGGTGGATGATTACGCCCCAGAAATATCCAAAGAACTGTTTCATCAGGAACTCCTTTCGCTCATTAGATCTTCTTCGACTGACGGTCATATCGCACATTGACTAGGTTGCAGCCGCGATATCCAGCTGCATTACTAACGCACATCTTGGTCAGATCACCTTTGCTGACTCCGGTACAGCCCATACATTGCATCCCTGCCAAGGTCCACCATTTGCCATGATATTGCTGTCGGATTTCTGTGCAGAGTTCAAAAGCCACATCTTTTGGAATGTCAGTTTTCGTTTTATCCATTCCATCCTTCCTTTCATAAATCGTTGGGATCAATTTGATTCACGGATAACAATGTCAGGTTTAAATCCCGGATGCGAGCGATTAGGCCATGCAGAGCAGCCTGATCCACAATCGGACCGGAGATCAGGGTTTCACCCGGGTTAATGTGAGTCACGGTCAAGCCCTCGAACCAATCCCAGTGCGGGTCAAGGAGACCTTTTACACGAATTGCATAGTGGCTTGGTTGGGACGAAGTTATTTCTTTGTTTACATTGGATTCAAGCGTGAAGTTTTTTTCATTCATGCTTACAGTCTAACAATAAACCAGGGCGGCTGTCATTCAACCAAAGATGTATCCTGTGGTTGATTTAATGCGAAAAAAGCCAGCCTACAGATCGTTTCTGCTGGCTGACTTTTAATAACGAAGCGTTCTTGTTACAACAAGTTCAACTCGCGCGCTCGGGCCACACATTGTGTGCGGCTTTGAACATTTAGTTTACCGAATATGTTGTTGAGATGTTTTTTGACAGTTCCGCTAGTTATGAAAAGTGTGTCTGCAATATTCTGGTTGGATTTCCCCACCGCCACCAACCGTAAGACTTCCAGTTCACGCTCGCTGAGGCGCTCTATGAGCTCGGATTGTAGATCGTAAACTTTGGATTTATATTCAGAAACATCGGGGGTAGGAAATGCCATCAGAAGTTTGGTAGTGTAATATTTTAAGCTCTCCAAAATTTCGCTCTGGGAGGAACGCAGTCGTTTTTCAATGCTTAATCTATAATCGCCAAGCAGCGTACACATCGGATCCCCCTCATCCAGGAATACTTGTATGTACCCCTGAGGTATGGCCAGGTGTAGTGCTTTTTCTAATCGCTCCATCGCCTGATCAGTATGAGACTTCGCCTGCCATACGATCGACTGGAGAACGAGGGCCTCAATTTGCCAACTTGTGTTACACCCCGCTTCAGCATATTTTTCGATCTCATCGAGCAGTTCTAACGCCTTGTCCAAGTTCCCCATAGATCTATAAACCCTGGCAAGTTGGATAGCTTGAATTCCCTTTCGGTATCCAAGGGGTTTATCTACCACAATTTCTATAGTTTTCGCCCACTCAATTGCTTCAGTGAAATAGCCTAATGCAGCCTGTAACCCTACCCGGTTGGCTTCAACTTCATCAAGCAATGTTGTCAACCCTTTCTTCTGAGCCTCGACCTCGATTTCCTGGAGTATTATTAATGCTCCCTGAATATCTCCTCTTGCACGCTTCAATTGGGCTAAGATAATGTAACCCTGCCGAGAAATCAACAAGTCATCATTTTGTTCAAGTAATCTAAATCCAAGACTAAGCTGATGCTCTGTCTCATCCAGGTTATTCCATTGGTAGAAAATATCTGCCAGGCCAAAGTGAATGAGGCTATATGCCGGAAGTTGTACCTGTCCTTGGTTTTCCGCAACTCTTAAACCATCATGATAAACTTGCGCTGCTCGGTGGAGATGACCCTGGATTTTTAACAGCCGGCCTAGGTTAAAAATCGCATCCACCGTTGATACCAGGCTTTCCCCCAAGCGTGCGGCTTTGATTGCAAGCGTGCAGGCTCCAATTGCATCATCCCAACGACCCAACTCGCGATACGCGTTGTATAAGCTCACATAAGCTATTCCCTGCGTATAATATTCGTCTGGAGGAGCGGTTTTAACAGCCTGTTTGGCATATTTGATTGCTGGTACCATTTCGTCATGGCGGATCGCAATGAGTGAGCGAAAAGCGGTTGTCTCGGCGATCAATGCTCGAAATGCGGGATCGCTATTCATCTCTTTGGCTTCTTTGGCTAATCTCGAACGATTCGATATAACTTGATAGGCATTCAACACATAAGGCTCTGCCTCATTTCTCATTCCTAATAACCACAAATTCCAGGCATAGATCAGGCTCATCCTTGGGCTTTCTTGTATTAAAGTATCAGGAAAGTTCCTCAATAGGGTTAAAAATGATGACATCGTACACTGTTTGAGTATTTGCATCCATTGATCACTAACCAGCCGTGCAGCTGGTTGGAAATCATTGATTAGCAAGTAATAGTTAAGTGACTCCTGAAAGAAATTGCTCTTTTCAAACCACTCAGCTGCTTGGTGGTACAACTCCGGAATCTCACTTGGATATGCCTGTCGCATGCGATTGCGCAATACTTCCGTGAAGAGGTGGTGGTACCTATACCAGTACCGTTCGTTATCGAGTGGAATGAGAAACAGATTGGCATGTTCCAGATTTTCTAATATCGCCTGACTGTCAGTGCGGCCTGTAAGAACATTGCAGAGCGAGGCAGTCAGTCGATCTAGGATGGATGTCCGTAACAAAAAATCTCTCACCATTTCAGGCTGACTGTTGAGCACTTCATCAGCGAGGTAATCTACAATGTAATGGTGGCTGCCGGTAAACGCTGAGAGAAAGTTTTGAATGTTATCGCAACATCGCATCGAAAGCGCGGCTAGTTGGAGACCTGCAACCCAGCCTTCAGTACGTTGTTCGAGTTCTTCCACTTGCTTTCCCGACATCTCCAACCCCATCACCTGATTCAAAAATGATATTGCCTCTTCATCGGTGAAGCGTAAATCAGCCGCGCGTATTTCTGTCAACTGACTACGGGCACGCAACCGGGAAAGCGGTAATGGAGGATCTGCGCGGGTGAGAATGACCAGATGCATTTGTGATGGCATATGTTCGAGCAAATAAGTGACTGCCTCATGTATGGGTTGAGTAGTGATCACATGATAATCATCAAGAATGAGGAAGAAGGTTTTATCGACATCCCCAAGTTCATTAATCAGGCTAGTCAAAATTACCCGGGTAGATATAGGGGGTAAAGATTGCAGCAAGCCCAATGTGGGTTCGCCGAAACCGGGTTTGAGAGTTGCTAATACGGCGATAATATATGTGAGAAAACGCGTGAAATCGTTGTCATCTTCATCAAGGGAAAGCCAGGCGGTAAAAAAGTCACGTCCCACACCAGTCCGCCATTCACTCATCAGCGTGGTTTTTCCGTATCCAGCAGGTGCTGAAACTAACATTAATCGGCTTGTAAGTCCATTCTGAAGGCGTTCCACCAGACGAGGGCGCGATACCATGCTGGACCTGGCAGGCGGAAAATACAGCTTAGTGGTAAGTAGTGTTTGGTGCATCAATCATTGCCCAATAGATTAACAGGAAACCACTATGTTTAATCATAGCATGATATTGGCAAGCCATTTTGGAATTACTTGCCAGACAGACTGAGATTCTCGCAAGGCGACTTGCTGAATATATGCGAGTTTAGAATCAAAATCTCTCAGCATAACAATTTACTTGTTCGTAACTACAGCAATTGTTCCCAGTATTACTTGGCCCAGCGCTTTTAATGAGTTCGGCAAATAAGAGATAGGCTGATGATCCTTTGTATATTTGCTAGGATACCTTCAATTGCGGAGATTATCTTAATTCAAGCAGGTGGGAGGTTAAAAACAAAAACCTGCCTTCCAGCAGGTTTATATGGGAGTTATACCGTGTGAGCGTGGAGCGGCTCGAACGCTCAACCAATGGCTTAAAAGGACGATACCAAAAATTAGCTTCTCCCAACCAATGTCTTGCCCTTTTTGGCATAGTCCATTGATCACGGACTATGCAAGTACATTGGTTGTGTTATTAAAGTCCAGTCAACACTAACGGATTAATGGGCATCCAATAGATTTTCTCAGGATCGACCAATTGCCAAATCTCTATTATTTCCTCAGAATTATTTCACTACACAACCATCTTGATATTATTTCCTCTTCTGGTGCTATTCCGCCCTTCATAATAATGCAGAGGGGCATCATAGTTTTTACTTGTTTGTAGGGATTCTATTACGCTCACTTCCTCATCCCCGAAGTTATTGATCCTCGCCGATCGATATAATATCTCTCATACCCAGCGAATCGAACTATGCGTAGTAAATATTTTTCTTACTTCTCAAAATTGACCAAAAAGAGTCTCAACCTCAGTTTGCGCAGTTAGGCGATCAGATCATTCAACACGGTCTAGTCTAGGACCATGGTAGTCAGGATATCAACACCATCTGCCTGGTGGGTGATGGTAAAGTTATCCAACCACTCAGCCCAGTCTTTGTCGATATGCTATTTAACCCTGATTTCTACATTACACATCCAATGCCCCCATCATGGTCTTGCTTTGCCATGGGCAGGTGATTATCCAGATGCCTGCCCATGAGAAACCTGTTCAATTTATACCTCCTCGGCCTTGCCAAAGAGTCCATGCTTCTCGAACCACGGCTTTAGGATCAGGTACGCGCCGAGGATGAGCAGCAGGAGCGCACCATTCAGGTCAGCCAAGCCGGCTATTTCAATGATGCCACCGAGCAGGGAGAGGATGCCCAGGAAGGTGGTAAAGCCACTCATCTTTATCTTGCTATAATAACGTACTGCATTCAGACCGAGCAGGAGCAAGCCGACGGCGATGGACCACAAGCCCTTGGGTGCAGTCTCGTCAGGGATGAGCCACCAGCCGGCGAGCATGATGAGGAACAGGCCCCAGAAGACGGTTTCGAGGCGCTTGTTCAACGCGGTTTTTTCGGGATCCAGGATCACCTCTGGCTTCGGCTGCGAGGCGCTGTTTGTTTCACTTTGACTGCCAATGCCGGCTGTGGCCAGCAGTACAATGCCGATGATGCCAAACACAATCGGCGGAACCCAGGGCATGTTTCCATATCCAATATCGAACCATATCCTGTCGGGAGACAGGGTCAGGTTCAGGACAGCCAGTGCTGTTGAGATGACCAGCGCAACAATCCCCAGGATGAGTTTTAACTTGTTCATTTTTATTCTCCTTTTTTTGATCGAACAATCTCGATTTACTTTCTGTGTGACTACTCACGCTTGCGAAGGTTTCTCCATGCCACCCACGTGAAGATGCCTGGGCAGCAACCATTCTGCATAATTTCATTCTTCAAAATTATTTCCTGGCGGCTTTCCAGGTACGCAATCTGACCACAAACATGAAGGTTGTGAAGAAAGCCAGCCCGACCAGTGCAAACCAGCCCAGCACATCACCAGTGGCTGAATAGATTGTATGCCCGGAGCCCATGACCACATCCCCAACCATTACCAACGGGCTGGGTTCGCGACGTGTATCCAATGCAATCTGATGGCCTTTCTGGTCAATGATGGCAGAGAAGTAGGTTGTGCCGGTTACAACGATTGCGGTGTTGCTCTGGACCGCGTTGAATGTAGCATTGGTCCACTGTTGCTCGGCAGCACCTCGGTACTCCCAGAGGCCCAAGGCGATCAGTTGTGCGCCATTTGCCGCCAGTTTACGCGACACATCCATGAAGTCTACATCGTGGCAAATCATTGCCGCCATTTTTCCGAACGGCGTATCGAAAACCGGGTATCTCCCCGCGCCCGGCGAGAGCGGCTCACCTGGCATGGAATGGTTCTTGGCATAAGCCTCCGAGAATTCACCCGAAGGCGAAAGCAGTACCATCTCGTTGCGGAAAGGTAGCTGGTCAACAACCGCATAGGCGATAAAGATATAGGTATTGGTTTCGCGGGCAATCGCTTTGAATTCTTCCGTGTACTGCTGGCGTGGATCGAAGTCGAACATCATCTCGGGCGTGACCAGTACCTGGGCGCCTTGTGTGGCGGCCTGGCGCGCCTGGCTGGTGAACGCTGCCAGACGGACCTGGCGGGTGTTCACTTCATCATTGAATGCCGGCAGAATATATCCCGGCCGTAACGCTGCCACGCGGACAGTTGGAGAATCCTTAGGAGTGCTATTCAAAATGACCAGGCTCAGTCCGATCCACACAACCAGGATTGAGCCTGTGACAGCCAGCCAGCGTTTCGACAGGCGTCCATCCACGCGCACAGTTGCGAATGGATATTTACGGTCGTAACATGCCAGCACACCCAGCGCCAGCGCGTAGTTGACCAGCAGGATCACAAAGTTAAGCCCGTAAATACTAAAAACCGAAACAGGCTGGAACAGCCAGGCCTGGGTGGCCTGGGTAAGCCCGATGAAGGCGCCGATCCCTATGTGGGGGATGAACGTGGCACGGATCATCTCGATCCCCACCCAGTTAAACATTCCGTAGATCACAAACCAGCGGAAGCCCGTCAATTCGTGGAATTTACGCTCGATACAAAGAAATAGACCGAGGACCGCAATCAGCACGCCGAGATAGGTGAAGAAGGGTCCAAACATGTTTTCGAAGTATCTGGCAAAAAAAGGACCCAGCCAGAACAGCAGATACAACGAACCGGCCAGCGAGGATAATCGTTGGGGCAGGAGACGGTATTGGGCGAACAGGGCGGGAATCAATGCCACCCAGGCTAGCGGCCATATTCCAGAAGGCTGGAAGGCCAACAAGAGCATTACACCGCTTAGCGCGGACATGGCAACACCCATTGCAAAGCGTAATACCGTCTGACTTGCGGTCTTTACCTGAGGATGAACAGTGGAAATTGTGGTCATTCGAACTCCTGCCTAATAAAATTTCAGCCAGCTGCCCAACGGGATATGGATAATCGTATTCAAGAGGATTTTTACTTTTTGCCAATCTGGGAAAGCTTGGCGATGCCCATAAACAACACACCCAGGCCGATGAAGAACATACCGAGACCAATCGGGCCACCCCAGTAGAGAACAAGCCAAAGGTCCATTTTTTTTCTCCTTTCTTAGAAAATAATCCGTTGGGCGCTGACACCCCTACTTTACCTTTTATTACAAGGCGGGTCATCTACCGAAAGGTATAGGCGGGGGTTTAAAAAGGGTAGATCGAGGGTATAAAAAGGCGATGGTCATTTCATCTGACCATCGCCTTTTCGGTATAGAAATATGAAAGGAGTACGCCCCTTACATCAGCCCCAGCTCCCTGGCTCGCATCGCCGCCTCGGTACGGTTGTGGGCGCCCAGCTTGCTACACAGGTTATGGATGTGACTCTTCGCTGTGCCAGGGCTGATGAACAGCCGCATGGCTATCTCACGGTTGGAAAGTCCCGCGGTGACCAGCCGAAGCACCTCAACCTCGCGCTCGGATAGCGGCTCAGCCAGGACTTCGGGCTGTGTTGCGGTTACAAGGCTGGATACTCGGCTGAACTCGGCCACTACCTTTGCTGTCACTGAGGGATCAAGGATCGACTCGCCGCGCGCCGTCCTGCGGATCGAGTCAGCCAATTGCACCGAGCCGACATCCTTGAGCAGGTAACCCACCGCACCCGCCCGCAAGGCATTGAAGACGATCTCCTTATCGTCGAAGGTGGTCAGCGCGATGACGCGGCATTCGGGCAGGGATTGTTTCACCCGTCGCGTCGCGCCGATTCCATCCAGCACGGGCATTTGTATGTCCATCAGGATAACATCCGGGTGGAGTTCCAGCGCCAGATCAACGGCTTCCTGCCCATCCGCTGCCTGACCGACAACCTGGATATCCTTTTGGCTGGAGAGTAGCGTTTCCAGCCCTTCGAGAAAGAGTGCCTGGTCGTCAGCAAGAAGAACGCGGATGCTCATATCCCGCCTTTTTCCGGATCAGGCACGGTAACTTCGAGCAGGAATCCCTGCCCCGGTTGAGTTTCGATCCTGAAATCGCCCCCCAGCAAAAGGATTCGTTCGCGCATTCCGATCAAACCAAACCCGCCGCTGGTGTCAGCCGCACCTACCCCGTCGTCGCACACTGCTAGGCGGATCCTGCCGGCGCGGGAAAAATCAAGCTCCACCTTCACTTGCGAGGCGCGGGCATGTTTGCGGATGTTGGTCAATCCCTCCTGCGCGGCGCGATATAACGCCAGTGACACTTTTTCATCCACCGGGCGCGGTGTCCCTAGAACTTTGTTCTGCGCGGCAAGGCCGGTAACTTTTGTCTCCTCCACCAACCCGGCAATGGCTGCCTCAAGTGACCGGTTCCCTACCGGTGAGACGCGCAGCGCGGCCACTGACATGCGCACGCTGGACAATCCCTTCTTGGCAATCTCTTGTGCCTTATCAAGCGCGTCCAGGGCGCGCGGGGGGTCGGAACCGAGTGATACCCTGGCAGCCTCGATCTGCACGTTGACGATGGTCAGATAGTGACCAATGTTATCGTGGATCTCGCGGGCGAGACGGTTGCGTTCCTGCACGGCAGCCAGCTCCTCGGCCTGCGCAGCATATTCGACCAGTCGGCGGTTGGCAGTTTCCAATTGTTTTGAAAGATGCTCGGCTTTTTCACGGGCGTGTTGCTCGTTCAACCTTATTTGCGAAGTTAACACCACGAAAAAGATACCTGTGGATATGATAATGGTATTCATCCACGCCGTCTCTAATGTAGAGTAACGCAGGATCGGCAGGACAATGGCCGCCAGCAGACCGGCGTAAACCGGCCAGCGCCAGAACGAGGTCAACCGCTCCACGGCTACGCTTGCCAGCGGGACGCCGATCAGCCAGGTACCGCCGGGACCCAGCATCCAGCCGATGCCGAATACCAGGGCAATTGCGACGTAAAAATAGATGGTATTGCGCGCATTCGCGGGGAAACGCCGAAGGATTTCAATGTCGAACATCCCCAGGATAATATAGACCACCCCAAAGAGAACACCAATCACGATCTGGAGGGCAGAAAAATGTGCCGTTCCACTCGCCGCGGTGAAGAAAGTGAGAATATAACCCGCTACCACCAGGAAGATCACCAGGGTTCTCGCTTGCTTTGTCGCAGAGGCAGAAATGGAATCCCGTTCCATTGCAGAATTCACTTTTTTATTCTTCATGCTTGCTCTGAATACGATTTTACCTCTCGATATTAAAGCAGTACAGAGTGTCAGGTAAGAAATCGCGTCATCTGCAGGAAACCTTTCAATTACAAGAATAGCCCGAAATATTAATCTTCAATATCCTAAATTTTTCATGCCCTTCTCAACTTTGGATTATACGTATATACAACACCCCCTTGGGGGAACTGCTTAGTCTTGACTCCTGTAAATTAGCTTTGACAAGCACGTCAATAATCCTGTCGATTATATTAGAATGCAATATATCAAGCATAGTCAAACTGAGGTTTCGGATGTGAGATCGAGAATTCCCAGAGAGCGGTTTCCATATATGGGAAGATTTAATAATAAACCTCCAGCTATGGGGGCTAGTGAGCGTAGAGCGGCTCGAAGGCGAGAACTTTGGGCTTAAAAGGCCTTTAGATAGGATCCATTATTCTCATTGCTTAACAAAAACCCTAACCAATAAAAAAAACTGGTTTTCAGAAGTGATACAACTACTTCTCAAGTAGCTGTCAGCTTGAATCATGGTTGCCTCCTGACCCCGAACGACGCTACTGTATCGGGGAACAAGGAGCAGACAGAGACATTATCGATGACGGGGAAGAGTTCGTCCAGACAGTGACAGAAGTCATTAGTTCTCTCTTGATGCCTCACAATACCTAGTATAGGGAAATAAGTGAGGTACCCTCTGTGTACATGAACCAAATCTGGATCAAACCGTACTTAGGAGGATACCTCATGGACCAATCTAACATAGACAGACAATTAGTGCAAGACCTAGCAGGAACCCTGCATGCAGGGGTTGACCTTGCTTTGGAGAAGAATGTGGTCGTTGTGATCAATGAAAAGGCGGAACGACTAGACCATTTCAGTTTTCCGCAAGACCGGGGAGGGTATGACTACTTCCTGCGGCGATTGGAAGGGCTGCGCCAGAAGAATCAAACTGCGAAAGTGGTGGTGGCCATGGAGCCAACTAACTATTTCTGGAAGCTGTTGGCCAGGGAGTTGGAAGAGAAGCAGCAAACCTATCGCTTGGTGAACGCCTACACGGTCAAGAAGCATCGTGAAGGGGATCAACTCGACCGGTCCAAGGACGATCGGCGGGATGCCGGTCAGATCGCAGAACTGTCTCGCAACGGCAAAACCACCCAAACCCAGCTCCAAAAGGGAGCGTATGAGGAGTTGCGTCAGTACGCCACGCTGTACCACCAGTTGATGCAATCCATCCGGCGGGAGAAGACCATCCTTTGGGGGCTGATCGGGCAAGTCTTCCCGGAATTGGTTCGGGCATTCAAGGATTTGGAAGGAGAGACCTACCGAGCCTTATTGATGACCTGCGCCGCTGCAGCCGCCATCCGCCAGTTGTCCCCGGATGTGTTCCTGACGCAGGTTCGGGCAACATACTCGGGAAAGAGGCTGTGTGTCTCGAAATTGAAACGCGTCTACCAACTTGCATTCAGGTCAATTGGCGTCACCGAAGGCCTCCAGGCCATTCAACTGGCCATCCAGGTGCATTTGACCCAACTGCAGGTCTTTGAAACCCAGTTAGAGCAGGCGAACGGCGCCATGACGGCGCGATTGTTCTCTCTCCCAGAAGCCCTTTACCTGCTCTCGTGTCCCTGCCTGAAGCCGACTTCTGCAGCCCTGTTTCTGGCGGAGGTGGGTGATCCACAGCGCTACCAAAAGGCCGCTCAATGGGTCAAATTAGCCGGGATCCAACCTGTCCCCAATACATCCGGTAGAAAGCAGCGCAGCCGAACCCCTATGTCCCATCAGGGTCGCTCCCGTGTGCGCACGCTGCTCTACTTCTCCTGCTTGCGCATGATCCAGTACGATACCCGCTTTGCACAGCTTTATTCCTATCTGCAAAGGAGGAAAGACAATCCGCTCACCAAAATGCAAGCCTTGGGTGTGCTGATGAACAAACTGCTGCATATCTGGTGGGCGCTCATCCAAAACCAGACCTTTTACAACCCATCCTTCGGCCTGTCTGTCTGAAGCTGACCTGT
>Ga0153915_10004717_pt1 | contig 12598 bp, 12 predicted proteins | sample Opewatmetagenome_2_FD_107003 | JGI IMG/M metagenome (GOLD analysis project Ga0153915, IMG submission 107003) | Freshwater wetland microbial communities from Ohio, USA - Open water 3 Core 3 Depth 3 metaG | ecosystem: Environmental > Aquatic > Freshwater > Wetlands | place: USA: Ohio, Lake Erie... | reverse complement strand
CTGCAGCTCAGGGACGCCGACGGGTCCGTCAATTCGACCAGCCGGGTGGTAGTGGTCAATCGTTCCGCGCCCACCCTGAGCATATCATCGCCTGCTTCTGCGTCCGAGGGAACGCCTGTGACCTTCTATGCCGTCGTTGATGCGTGGCACACAACGGTTGACGTGATCAAGAGCTATGAGTGGAATTTCGAGTATGTCTCGGGACCCTTCGAATCTCAGAAGAACACCACGACGAACTACACGTCAAATGTGTTCGAGTCGTCCGCAGCTCATGCCAACTATACGGTCGCGCTGAGGGTCACGGATGAGGACGGAGATTTCGCAATCGCATTCACGAACATAACGGTGTACGATATCGCCATGGTATCGGTGTCATGTTCGACTGAGGAACCCTTGTTCGAGTTCGAACAGGTGAACTTCACGGTGACGGTGAATTCCGCCTATTCGGTGAATTCATTCGATTGGGACTTCGATTCTAACCCAGTTGGGTTCAACGTCGACATGACGACTCAGATCGGCCAAGCAACCCACACGTTTGCCGATGCCCGACCATACATGGTGAAGGTGAGAGCATCGATGTCGAATGGTTCGTACGCATACGGGTTCATGTGGATCTATCCGCTTGATCTCGGGCTTTCGGGTTCAGCGGAAGATATGCTGGTAACAAGGAACCCAGGTCAGACGAACAATATAACCTTCGACGCTAGAATCCTCGCGGCGCGATACCCGGACGTGAACCGGACGGTGTGGGATTTCGGGGACGGCACCACGAAGGAGACCTTCTTTGGTCCCTCTGCCGTGGTCTATCACTCCTACGTCCCGGACAGGAACTACCAGATGTCCCTTACATTAACCGACGACGACAATAACACTCTAGTCCTCCAAAAGACCCTGAGACTGAACGCGCCGGTCATCGAGCTCCGGTCGCCCGACTACGATTCCGTCGTACGCAGCGGGACGGTGCTCAGCTATCGGATATCTGACGACTCATCCCCGATGGTATCCGTGATGTACTACGTGGATGGGGGATCGCCCCAGAGCTTCTCGACCCAGTGGGACATTGCCACCGCTTTCTGGTCATACGGCGCGCACGCGGTGATGGTCAGGGCGGAGGACCCAGACGGGAATATCGCCCTCAGCCAGGTTTCGATATTCATCGACGATGTTCCGCCCGTCCTAGAGCTGAAGACAAACGAGACCGTAGTGTACGGCGGGTCAAAGATGACCATCTCCGTCTCGGTCGACGAGCCGAATGTCGCCGCCGGGGGCGTCCTTCTGTTCGTGAAGTTCCCCGGGGACGACAACTATTCCTGGTTCCCCATGATGCCCTCGCAAGAGGGCACGTACTACAGAACCATCGAGATACCGTCCCGGAGTGGGCACATGGAGTACTATGTTGAGGCCATCGATCGTGCCTCCAACACGGTCAATTCGTCCATCATGACGGTGACGATCAAGTTGCATCTGGTTGATGTGATCCTTCCGTACCTGCTAGTTGCGACCTTGATGGCCGTCCTGGGCACGGCGGGATACTTCATGCGCGAGGCGAGGATCGCGGTCGACGAGACCTTCGTCATATACAACGACGGGAGGCTGATCTCGCACAGCACCCGGAGGCTGAAGCCGGGGATGGACGACCAGGTATTGAGCGGGATGCTCGTGGCCATCCAGGATTTCGTGCGCGATTCGTTCAAGGACGTCACCCAGTTCGACATCCGGAGGCTGGAGTTCGGTGAGAAGAGCGTCCTGATCGAGAAGGGGGACAACCTGTTCCTCGCAGTAATCCTGCACGGCAAGGCCTCGAAGAAGGTGGCGTCGCGGATGCAGCGCGTGGTCGCGGAGATCGAGGAGACCTTCGAGGAGCACCTGACTGATTGGGACGGGGACCTGGACAAGGTCCGCGGGGTCACGGACATAGTGAAGAAGCTTTATAGCAAGGCGCCACTGCTGGCTGCGTCTTTCATGCGACGGGACACCTAGGTGAGCGCATGGCCCTTCCTCTTCCGGACCTGCCGACGTTTGCGGGCGTGACCGTCTTCTGCGTAGCGATGGCTGTGGCCTGTTACAAGCGCAGGGTGTTCGACCTCTCGGGCTCCTTGTCCGCCTTCCTGGTGGGCATGGTGATCGGGATCTGCGGGAACGTCCTGTGGCTGATACTCCTTCTCATCTTTCTCGCAACGAGCTTCGGCGCGACGAAGTACAGGTTCGAGTGGAAGAGGTCCGAGGGATTCCAGGAAGGGAAGGGGGGCGAGAGGACCTGGAAGAACGTGGCCGCGAACGGGGCCGTTCCCACGATCATCGCGTTCCTCAGCTTCGTCGCAGAATCGGCAACCCCGTCGGGCACGGCGTCCGCGCTCTTCCCGAAGGATATCGCGAGCTTCATGTTCGTCTCGGCGATCGCGGTGGCGGCCTCCGATACAGCCGCAAGCGAGATTGGCATAGTCGACCCGAGAGTGTATATGATCACCACGGGCAAGCGGGTCAAGCGCGGGACCGATGGCGGCGTGTCGCTGACGGGGCAGTTCGCGGCGTTCGTCGCGGCGGCTTACACGTCCGCGGTGGCATACGTCATCTTCGCGTTCCTCAACCAGGACCTTCTCGCCGGGCCGTCGACGCTCTTCGTGCCCATGCTCTGCGGGTTCCTCGGCTGCCAGGTGGACAGCGTGATCGGGGCGACGATTGAGCGCCGCGGGCTGATCGGCAAGCTCGGGAACAACCTGTCCTCGATCGCTGCAGGGACCGCTTTGGCGTTCGTCATCTCCCTCTGAGGCTATCTCAGCCTCTCGATGCAGTCCGCCACAGAAGACAATGACCTGATATGCGCGTCCGCGAGCCCGGAGGCCTTCGCGTCGCCGGACACGATCTGGATCGTATGCATCCCGACCCTCTTTGCCCCCGCGATGTCGCTCTCCTCGTCGTCCCCGACATGCACTGCGGCCCTAGGGGGCGTCCTGAGCCTCTCGAGGGTGATCCTGAAGGCGCTCTCGGCGGGCTTGCGGACCATGGTCTCGTTGGAGAAGGTCGTGGTGTCGAAATAGCCGAGCAACCCCATCTCACCCATCATCGTCCTGAGAACGGAACCTGGGGTCCGGCCAGTATTGGAGACGAGCCCGAGCTTGTACCCCTTGGCCTTGACCGCCCTGAGGACCTCCTTCGCGCCCGGCAGGAGCCGCGGCGGGTGCTCGAGGAGTCCGCTGCAGTAGATCTTCTCGATCTCCGCGAGATCTCCCTTCGCGAGCCTCGCGGCGAGCTTGTCGTCGACGCAGTTCAGCATGAACAGCACCTGGTCCCTCGTCGCGACATCGCGTCGCTTGCTCCAAGTGAGCGCCAGGAACTCGCCCGTGGCAGCGTAGGCCGATTCGATCTCCTGATTGGAATGGACGATGCCCTTGCCTTCGAGCATGCTCCTGATGCTCTCCGTCCGGATCGCCGCGACCTTGGCCGGGCCCCCTGGGTGCTCCTGGATGAGCGTGTCCCAGAGGTCGAAGGTGACAGCAGAAATCTTCCTCATCGTCCTCTGGCGCTTCTAATGAGGGATTGGTATTCAAATCCTTTGATTTGACTGGAGCCCCAGGTGGGTTTTGTCCGCCGGGCGGGGCCCCCCGGGAACCATTATATATTCCTTCGATATTAGACGCCTCAGAGAGCGGTTTGACGGCCAAAGTGGCGGGGCCACACCTGGTCTCTTTCCGAACCCAGAAGTTAAGCCCGCCTACGTTCTCCGTGGTACTGAGGTGCGCGAGCCCTCGGGAAGCCTAAGGCCCTTCGGGGCCTCCTGGCTATAGCGGCTAGATGCACTAGCCATGTACCTTCGGGTACAGGGTGAACTGCATTGCTTGAAACCGTTATGGCCTTGGTAAGCTGTCAGCCACTCTCTACTTCGTCCCATTCATTCTGCGTCTCAGCGCGTTCTCAGTCTGCTGGGACGCGGTACCCACCGCGAAGACTTTATATTGCCTCACTGAGCTTTTCCAGAACGAACTGGAATGACCGACCAGGAGAAGCTGATTCTCGTCGCTGTTCTCGCGGCGCTCATGCTCTTCATCGTTTTCTTCGAACTCAAGGTCATGAGGGGGAAGAGCAAGGAGATCCGGAAGGCGTCGCAGAAGAAGGACGAGGCGTTCAACGCCATACTGACGACCCGCCATGTGATCAACGTCGTCCAGCGCCAGGGAGGCAACACCGGATCCGCGCAGAGGATCCTCGACCAGGCAAAGCTTGCGATGCAGAAGGGCGAGTACGACAGGTCGATGGACCTGGCGGAGAAGGCGAGGGGCGAGCTCACGAACCCCGGGAGGTCCGAATCCGAGGCCGCTGCGGCGAGTGGCGGCACTGGCAAGGATCTAGAGGAGGTCGCTGAGAAGGTTCTGTCGAGTCCGAAGAAGGACATCACCTACACGGGGTCCAAGCTACCTGTGGATCAGTCGAGCAACTACATGAGCGCGAGGTTCGAGCTGAGCGCTGCCAGGGCAGATCTCGGGAAGGCCTCCGCGACGGGCAAGGACATTTCCTCCGCAGAGCTGCTGATGACGGACGCCGACACGGCGTTCGCGACCGGGAACTACACGAAGGCCCTCTCGCTGGCGGTGAAGGCAAGAAAGTCCGTGGGTGTGGGCGGGACCGTGGAGACGATCCCGCTGAGGTCCAAGGAAGAGGCCGAAGCAGAGGAGGCCGAACCCGTGGAGGACGCGCCCGCCGCTCTCGGGGAGGGATGCGGCAGCTGTGGCGAACCACTCGAGAAGGGGGATGCGTTCTGCGGGAAGTGCGGTGCGAAGGTCCTGAGGGAAAGGAGCTGCGATTCCTGCGGGGCCAAGGCCAAGGCCGACGACAGGTTCTGCCGGAAATGCGGCGGAAAGGTCGCCTAGTCCGGCGAGTGTTTGTTCTTCACGATTATCGCCGCCAGTGCGCCCGCCCCGAAGCCGTTGTCGATGTTCACAACTCCAATGCCGCTCGAGCAGCTGGACAGCATTCCAAGCAGGGCGGCGATGCCCCCGAAGCTCGCGCCGTAGCCCACGCTCGTCGGCACGGCGATGACGGGTCTCCTGGTCAGTCCCGCAACGACGCTCGGGAGCGCACCGTCCATCCCCGCCAACACGATGACCGCATCGGCCGAGTTCAGCTGTTTCAAGTTCGATGTCAGTCTGTGGACCCCCGCGACGCCGACGTCGTACAGGCGCTCGACCCTGCATCCCAGAAGGTTGGCGGTGACCGCGGCCTCCTCGGCGACTGGTATGTCGGACGTGCCGGCGGTCACGACGAGCACCTTGCCCATTGTCGGCCGCTTCTCCACACCTACCGTGGCGATCCTGGCCTCGGGATACCACTTGACGGCGGGCCCGAACCGCTCCTTGAGACTCTCCGATATCTCCCTGCTCATCCTCGTGAAAACAGCTTCACCCCTCCGCTTCAGCACCTTCGAGACGATTCCAACGAGCTGTTTCTGGGTCTTGCCGGGCGTGTAGATGGCCTCTGGAATCCCCTTCCTGAGCTCCCTGTGATGGTCAAGCTTGGCGAAGCGTAGGTCCTCGTACGGCAGGGTCTTGAGCTGCTCGAGCGCTTCCGCGACGGTGCAATCTCCCCTGCTGAGGTCGGCGAGGACCTTCTCGATCCGCTTAGGGTTCATCTTCTCAGCACCTCGTTCAAGCTGCCCATGCGATATCCTTCGAGGTCGAGCGTGACGTACGCGAAGCCGAGCGCTCGGAGCCTTCGCGAGACGGAAATCCTCGTCCCGGGGGCTGCCAGCCGCGGGATGTCCTTTGCGGCGATCTCGATCCTGGCGATATCGTTGTGCAGTCTCACTCTGACATCCTCGAACCCCTTGGCGGACAAGAACTCCTCCGCTTCTTCTATCATTTTCAGCTTCTCTCGGGTGATCTTCTCCCCGTAGGGGATTCTTGACGCCAGGCAGGGGCTCGCCTTCTTGTCCGCGGTCGGCAAACGAAGGGACCTCGATATCGCCCTGACCTCCTCCTTGGTCAGCTTTGCCTCCGCCAGAGGGCTCCTGACGCCGAGTTGCCGCTTGGCCTTGAGTCCTGGCCTGTAGTCCTTTGAGTCGTCCGCGTTCGAGCCATCCGCGACCACCTTCAGGCTCATCCTGTTCGCGACCTTCTTTATCGTCCCGAGGTCCTCGAGCTTGCACAGATAGCATCTGTCCGGCGGGTTTGCGACGAACGCGTCGTCGCACATCGGGTCCGTCCTGAGGACGACGTGCTCGATGCCGATTTTCTTGGAGGCCGCCTCGGCCTTGTGCAGCTCCGAGCCGGGATAGAGGGGCGAGTCTATGGTGAACGCCACTGCCTTGGGCCCGAGCTCGTCATGCGCTACCTTCGCAACGAGCGTCGAGTCGGTCCCGCCAGAGAAGGCCACTGCTGCTGAACCGAACGACCTGACGATCTTCCTGAGCCTCTCGGTCTTCTTCTCGAGCTTGGCCATGGCATCCATCGCAACGACTGGCCTTTATATCAACATTGGCGGCTCGTATGTGGGGTCGACTGCGCAGAGGACTGCCCTCTCCCTTTTGACATCGTATTTCCAGCCCATTCTGTCGAAACTCACAATAATAATAAATAGAGCGAAGTCGCCTTGGTTGTCGCTCTCGAGATTCTGGAGGAGGAGCATGGCTGAGGAGAACACAGTCTACATCGGGAAGAAGCCCACAATGAACTACGTCCTCGCCGTGGTGTCCCAAATCAACGCCGGCTGCAGCGAGATATGCATCAAGGCGCGGGGGCGCGCAATAAGCAGAGCAGTGGATGTAGCGGAGATCGTTAGGAACAGGTTCGTCCAGAACTTGGCGTACAAGGAAGTGAGGATCGCCACAGAGCAGATGTCGAGCGAGAACGGCTCGACCGCGAACGTGTCGTCGATCGAGATCTACATGCAGAAGTAGATTCACATCGAGTCGTCCCACAGGCCTCCGAGGGGGACCGGCCTGCATGCCTTGTTCGGTGTCCAGTCTGGCTGAGCGGATGCAAGAGCTTTATCACCACCCACTGCAATCGGCCAACGGCAAGGCCAGAGGTGTCCTGATAGGATGAAGCTAGTGAAGCTCGGCGGCAGTGTGATCACCGATAAGTCGAAGCTGCGGAGGTTCAGGAATGCCTCCTGTGCCCGGCTCGCCAAGGAACTGCGAGTTGTCGACGACGGCCTCGGCATCGTGCACGGCGCCGGATCGTTCGGCCACATAGAGGCGAAACGACACTCGCTCCACCAGGGTCTCAAGGACGACTCTCAGCTGAGATACGTCGCGAAGGTGCAGCGCGACGTTCGAGAGCTGAACCTTAAGGTGCTGGAGTGCCTGATCGACAAGGGCATTCGTGCGGTCTCGGTCCCGCCTGCAGCCGCTGCGGTGTTCACGGACGGGCAGGTCCATTCCTTCGACCCCGAGCCCTTCAAGAGTGTCCTCAAGCTCGGGCTGACCCCTGTGACCTTTGGCGATGTTGTGCCGGACGAGTCGATGGGCTTCTCGATATGTTCCGGCGATCTGATGATGGAGGCCCTTGCGCGCGCGTTCAAGCCGAGCTTGGTCGTGTTCTGCGCGGACGTGGACGGCGTCTTCGAGGCGGACCCGAAGCGAAACAAGCGGGCGCGGCTCATGCCTGTGATCGATGCAAATTCGCTCCGTTCTCTCCGGAGAACGCAATCGAAGAGCGTGGATGTGACGGGGAGCATCTACTCGAAGCTCGAGAGGATGCTGGCCATCGCGAAGGACTGCGAAAAGTGTATGATAGTGAACGGTAATGTGCCGGGGAGGCTGGAGAAGGCGCTCCTTGGCAAGGATGTCATGTCCACGGTCGTGGTTCCCGGATAGGTGTTCTGATGGCTGACGAGGTCCCTGGAAAGGTCACTGAGCGGAGGAAGAACCAGCACGTCGAGATATGCGCGAGCGAGGACCTGACGCAGCACTATGTGTACTGGGACGACGTGAAGCTGGTGCACAACCCACTGCCAGAGATCGACCTCGAGGAGATCGACACGACAACGAAGATGTTCGGCCAGACGCTGAAGGCCCCTATCGTGATCTCCGCTATGACCGGAGGCTACGGGAAGGCTGAGGAGATCAACCGCAACCTCGCATCGGTCGCCGAGGAGTTCGGCATCGGCATGGGCGTGGGGAGCCAGAGGGCGGCCCTGGAGAACCCTGAACTCGCGCGGACCTACTCCGTGATCAAGGGATTCGAGATACCCCTGCGCATTGCAAACCTAGGTGTCCCGCAGCTCGTCAAGCAAGGCGACAGAGACCCGCTCGACGTCGGCGACGGGAAAGCGGCGATGCAGATGGTCGACGCCCACGTGCTCGCGATTCACATGAACTACCTTCAGGAGGTCGTCCAGCCGGAAGGGGACACCAAGAGCCGCGGAGGATTTCGGGCGCTTGAGAGGTTTGCGTCCGCACTCCCAGTGATTGCCAAGGAGACCGGTGCGGGCATCCCGAGGGAGGTCGCACTCAGGCTCAAGAGAGCAAAGGTCAAGGGTCTGGACGTCGGCGGGCTGGGTGGGACCAGCTTCTCCGCGGTCGAGTACTACAGAGCCAAGGCCGCAGGGGACAAGACCAGGGCGAACATCGGCCAGACCTTCTGGGACTGGGGCATTCCCACCCCTGTTGCGGTCGTCGTTGCGAACGTCGGCCTTCCAATCATTGCGACTGGCGGTCTGAGGAGCGGGCTCGATGTCGCGCGTGCGATATGCATAGGTGCCGGATGCGCCGGGATGGCGGGGCGGCTCCTGCCGGCCGCGCTCGAGGGCAAGGAGACGCTCAGCGTGGAGCTCAGGACGATCATCGACGAGCTCAAAGCAGCGATGTTCCTCGTCGGCGCTAAGGACATGAAGGAGTTGGCTGGGGCGAAGGCCCTCATCGTCGGCCGCTCGAAGGAGTGGCTCGACCAGCTCGCGGAGTGATATGTGATGTCGTTCCCAGAACAGTACAAGCAGCGCGTCAAGAGCATCAACGCGTATCTCATGAATTCCATCGAGATCATCGAGAACAAGAAGCTGAAGGCAGCGATGGCGCACTATCCGGGCGCCGGCGGGAAGAGATTGAGGCCCCTCCTCGCTACGATCGCGTGTGAGTCCGTCGGTGGGAGTTCAAGGGACGCTCTCCCCTACGGAGTCGCCCTCGAGATGATCCACAACTTCACGCTAGTCCACGACGATGTGATGGACGAGGATCTGACCAGGCGGGGCATCAAGACCGTTCACGCGACGTTCGGGATCCCGGAGGCGATCCTCGCGGGTGATGCGCTCTTCGCCAGGGCGTTCGAGCTCGTGCCAGAGTCCGGAGCGCACGCGGCGGACGTTGGCAGGCTCTCTGCGGTACTTGCGAAGGCCGTGCGGCTGCTCGCCGAAGGCCAGCAGATGGACATGGACTTCGAGGACCTGAGGCGCGTCCGACCCGCCGACTACATGAAGATGATCGACCTGAAGACTGCCGTTCTGTTCGCTGCCGCTGCCCAGGGTGGATGCATCATCGGCGAGGGGATCAAGAAGCAGGAGGAGGCGCTCACTGAGTACGGCCGCCTGATCGGCCTAGGGTTCCAGATCTGGGACGACGTCCTGGACCTGGTCTCCGACGAGAAGACATTTGGCAAGCCGGTCCTGAACGATATCAGGAATGGCAAGAAGACCCTCATGGTGATAGAGGCGATGGAGGACCTGCGGGGGAGGGAGCGGGAGGAGCTTCTGTCCACACTGGGGAACGAGCATGCCACCCAGTCCCAACTGGAGAGGGCGAGGGATATTCTGGACGAGTCGGGGATGATAGACCACGCCATCAATGTCGCCAACGGGCTCATAAAGGACGCCAAGAGGAAACTCGTCGTCCTTCCCGATTCGAAGCACAGGAAGTGCCTCGAGGAATTCGCGGACTACATGGTAACGAGGAAGACCTAGACCACGCCCGTGTTCGTCAGCTTGAAGTCCGCGCGCCTGCCCTCCTCGAGATGCCGGTGCTTGATTATCACTGCCCGCCTCACGCCCGTGCTGACCTTGTCCACGCGGATGATGGCCTTCGCGTTGTGCAACAAGACATGTCCGCCCAATGGCTCGAATGTGCCCTTCTCGATGTCCGTGTAGACCTGCGATGTGAGCAGCACGGGGATGTCCTTGCCCCTAGCGACCGCCAGCAGCTTGGCGAGTTGCGGGCTGAGTGACTTGCGGACGCCCCTCTCCTCATCGTTCCTCGTGAGCCTGTAGTGGATCGTTGCAGAATCGAGGATGATCACCCCCACCTCCAAGGAGCTCTCTGCGAGCTTCACTGCTTTGTCCACGAACTTCTCCTGCTCGTCGAACGAGTGGGGCTCGAAGAACAGCACGTTCTTCATGACCTCTTCGTAGACATCTCCCGAGATCTGCTTGAGCCTCTCGAGTGAGACCCCTTCGGTGTCGATGAAGACTACCTTCTTCCCGGACATCGCGACGTTCCTCGCGACCTGGAGGCAGATGTTCGTCTTTCCGGTCCCCGCCTCCCCGAAGATGAGGGTTATCGCTCCGCCCTCGAGCCCTCCTTCGAGGAGGTCGTCCAACGGCTTCGAACCAATAGGCAGATGTGCCACGGGCCAGCGATTGGGGTGGGTGGTGATAAGCATTGCTAGTACGTTCGGGCTAACAACTCTTGGGCAGTTCCGTGCTCTCATTCCGGCGCGGGACCGACGACCCTGGGCAACATTAATAGGATGCAAGGCTCTGCCTGCGTCCGTGGCCGTCCACCGAGTAGGAGCCGAGGCGAAGCTCGACTCCGGGGATTGGATGAACCGAAAGGTCGTCGTGAAGCAGAGATTGGTCAAGGGCTACAGGAACCCGAAGCTGGACAAGTCACTCAAGTCGTTCCGGATAAAGAACGAGGTCCGTCTCATGTTCGAGGCTCGTCGCGCGGGCATCTCGGTGCCTATCATCTACTCGGTCGACCTCGTGGACAACAGGATCGTTATGCAGGAGATCGAGGGCATGCGGGTCAAGGACGCCCTCGAGCAGCTCCCGGAAGCTCAGGCGAAGTCTGTGTGCGAGAGAATCGGGGAGATCGCTGCGCAACTCCACGCGAACGACATCGTACACGGTGACCTCACGACGAGCAATATGCTGCTCGACGGCAACCAGATAGTCATCATAGATTTCTCGTTGGGTTCGAAGTCGTCCGAGCTGGAGGACAAGGGTGTGGACATGCATCTCCTGGAGGAGGCCTTTCACTCGGCCCATTACCGCAGGAGCGGGCTGTACGACACGGTCACCGAGGCGTACGCGAAGGCCTATCCAGGTGGCAAGACGGTCCTGCAGAAGGTGAAGGAGATCGAGAAGAGGGGGCGGTACACACGCAAAGAATAGCCTTCATCACGAGCAACGCCGGGAAGTTCAGGGAGATCTCGCAGCAGATGGCCCAGCACGGGTACGAGCTGGAGCACATCAAGACCGCCTACCCGGAGATCCAGGCGGAATCGCTCGAGATCACAATAATACCCGGCCTCCTGTGGGTGATGTCGAAGTACAACCGGCCCATCATGATTGATGACTCTGGGCTGTTCATCGACGCGCTCAAGGGGTTCCCAGGAGTGTACTCATCGTACGTGTTCAAGACCGTGGGATGTGACGGAATACTGAGCCTCATGAAGGGAGTCGTTGACCGAAGGGCGAGGTTCGAATGCTGCGTCGGGTTCATGCGGCCCGGTGGGGAGCCGTTCATCGCGAAGGGCGTCGCCCCGGGCGCGATATCGACGGAGAAGATCGGGACGGGCGGGTTCGGGTACGATCCAATCTTCATCCCGGAAGGGAATGAAAGGACCTACGCTCAATTCGAGACAGATGAGAAGAACAGGATATCGCATCGCGGGAGGGCGATCGCCCTGCTCATGAAGGAACTCCCGATGCTCCTGGCCTGAACCGACGGAATCCTTTTAATGGGCTCTGCGATAATCAGGTCAGGCGGCCATGGGGTAGTGGTCTAGCTTGGTATGATACGTGCTTTGGGAGCATGAGGTCATCGGTTCAAATCCGATCTACCCCACCTTCCCGCATTCCTTCTTGCCCTGTGGGAGCTCGTGGTCGCTTCCTTGTGACGTGGACGACCAAGACCACGATTGCGATCGTGGCCACCGCCAGTGCCGCCCCCATCGCGACCCACGAGAGCGACGCATCCTCGGCGCCATTCCTACCGATGTCGTACCAGAGTAGCGTTGTCGTGACCTGGTGTCCCGCTGCCACGAAGACCTCCGTCCTGACGTCCGCGCCGACCTTGGATGAGATCCATGTGGTCGCGCTATAGTCTGGGTATTGGTACCGGACCTTGAAACAGTCGTAGCTGCCCGCGGCGACGTCGACAGACTCCTTCCCGACATAGGTGCAGTTCTCTGTCTCGTTGAGGACGTATGTGTGCTCGAAGGGCCTTTGACCGTCGACTCCGGAGGAGTTGGAGATGCCGTGATACTCGACCGTCCACCTTGAGCCGGGGCTCAGGAGGCCGAGGTACATCTTGGCTGCGTAATCTTCCGGACTGGCGACCACGCTCGTGAAGTCGGTCACGTTGCGCTCTTGGTAATACATGACGGTCAGGCGCACGTCGATGGCGTTCTTCAAGCTCAACGACTGGTCAACATCCGATCTCAGGGCCTCT
>Ga0153915_10004716_pt1 | contig 12598 bp, 7 predicted proteins | sample Opewatmetagenome_2_FD_107003 | JGI IMG/M metagenome (GOLD analysis project Ga0153915, IMG submission 107003) | Freshwater wetland microbial communities from Ohio, USA - Open water 3 Core 3 Depth 3 metaG | ecosystem: Environmental > Aquatic > Freshwater > Wetlands | place: USA: Ohio, Lake Erie... | reverse complement strand
TGGCGACTTCCTCCCCCTTGTATTCCAGAGGCAGGGTCAGCTCACTCGCGTACCCAATACCCCGAAGCTCAAGCTCCCGCCTCAGGCAGGCATGGTAGCTCGACTCGAGAAGGCCCGGGCCCAAGCAGCGGTGCACCTCGATTGCCGCCCCGATGACCTTTTCGCTGATAGCATTGGCTGGGTGCTCGACCAGGGCCACGCGCCCTCCTCGCCTGTGTCAACATGCAAGGTCGGCGTCGAGGTCCCCAGTCATTCTTTTGCGGCACAGGGAGAGAAAAACGCACGAACCTGGCTGAGCCTCCCTTTTCTCCGTGTCTCCGTGTCTCCGTGTTCTCCGTGTCCCCGTGTTCTCCGTGTCCCCGTGTTCTCCGTGTTCTCCGTGTCTCCGCGTTCTCCGTGTCCCCGTGTTCTCCGTGTTCTCCGTGTTCAGGTGGTTCCCGCCCCCACGGCCTCGCTGCTTCCCGAGCCCGCCCGTCGCAGGATTGCGGCGATCGCCGCCCCGCCCACAAGGCAGCCCGCGAGAAACAGCAGCCCAGGCGTGAAGCTGCCGGTCTGTTCCTTCACCTTTCCGATCAGGTACGGGCCCACGAACCCACCCACCGCCCCCATCGAGTTGATCAGGGCAATCCCTCCGGCAGCCCCCTCCTCCTTGAGAAACGCCGTCGGCAGCGCCCAGAACGGTCCGAGCCACCCCAGCACTCCGAACGCCGACACCGAGAGTGCGGCAACGAGCGGAATGGTGGACCCCATGGGCGTGACCAGGACGAGACCGATGGCGCCCGCAATGGCAGGCACCGCGAGATGAAGATGGCGCTCGCCGGTTCGGTCGGACCGTCTGCCGACGAGGATCATGCCCACGGCTGCCACGGCGTACGGAATCGCGGTGATGACCCCGACCTCGAAGTTGGTGAACCGGCCGGTGGCCTTGAGCAGCTGCGGCAGCCAGAGCGCGAACCCGTACAGCGCGACCACGAGGAAGAAGTAGCAGGAGCCAAGCTGCCAGACGACCGGGCTGCCGAGCGCCTTGCGCAGACTCGCCCCATGCGACGTCACCCGGTGGGCCCGCTCCGTCTCGAGCATGTCTTCCAGCCAGCTTCGCTCCGCCGGCGAAAGCCACCGGGCATCACGCGGACGGTCGGGCAGGAGCCAGAGCACGAGCAGCCCCACCACCACCGACGGAATGCCCTCCAGCAGGAAGAGCCACTGCCACCCCTGCAGACCAAACCATCCGTCGAGTCCGAGCAGCGCCCCCGAGACCGGGCCGCCAATCACCCCGCAGATGGGGATCGCCGCAAGAAACCAGGCATACGCCCGGGCCCGCGCTCGCGCGGGGTACCAGTAGGTCAGGTAGAAGATGATCCCGGGGAAGAACCCGGCCTCGGCCACCCCGAGCAGAAACCTGAGCCCGTAGAAGCCCGCCGACGTTCGCACCAGCATCATCGCCGACGCGACGAGCCCCCAGGTGATCATGATCCGCGCGATCCAGAGGCGGGCCCCGGTGCGAAACAGCACCAGGTTGCTGGGCACCTCGAACAGGCAGTAGCCCAGGAAGAACACCCCCGCGCCGAAGCCGTAGACCGCCGGACCGAAGCCGAGGTCACGGTTCATGCTGAGCGCGGCGAACCCGACGTTGACCCGGTCGAGGAAATTGAGGATGTACAGGAGGAAGAGAAACGGGATCAGGCGGCGCGAGACCCTGGCCACCGCCGTGGTGGAAGGGTCCTGCGCTGGACCGCCCCTCTGAATGGGCTCGCTCACGCGCTCAGCGCCGCCTGCCGAGGAGCACCAGGCCGAAGTTGGTCGTGAGCGCCAGCTTCCCGTCCTTCACCTTGCCCCACGTCCCCGAATAGGCGTCGGCCAGCTCGGTGCCATCGGGGAACACTCCGAAGACAGGGATCGTCTTCGCCCCGGAGCCCTGGTCCATCGCGACGAGCACGCGGTCGGAGACCCCGCCCGTCTCGAGGGTGCGGCTGAAGATGTACGGCTTTGCCTGAAGCGTGCGATGCATGCCCGCGCCCACGGCCGGGTGGGCCCGGCGGAAACGGCCGAGCTTCCGCCAGTGTTCCAGCACCTCCGCCGTGGCACCGCCCCGATCTAGATCTTCCCAGTTCATGAACGAGCGGAGGTTGGCATCGCCCTCGGCGCCTGCGACCCGGAGCGGCCGCGCCAACTCATCGCCGTAGTAGATCTGTGCGCCACCGGGCGCGAGCAGCAGGCGGGTGCCGGCACCGAGGGGATCCTTCCGGTCCCGGTCGTACGGCGATCCATCGTCGTGAGAATCGAGGTAGTTGAGGATCGCCTCCCCGCGCAACGGCCCTTCCTGGAGCGTGGCGGAGTAGCGGGTGTAGAGGCTGTCCAGGGACCCTGCCGCTTCGCTCTTGAAGGCGAAGTTGATGAGGGCGTCATAGCCGTTGGCGAAGAAATCCACGGTCCGGTCCCCGAAGTCGAACGCCCTCCCCTGGTTCGGCGCCCAGCCATACACCTCGCCCACCATGTAGAAGGGGAGGCTGTCCAGAGCCTGGGCCCTATGGGCCTGTTTCCACTCCGCCAGAGCCAGCTCGGCTTCCCGCTTCAGTTCGGCGCTGACTCCAGGGCCGAAGTGCTTCGCGGTATCCACCCGGTAGCCATCGAACCCGAACTCGCGCACCCAGTCGGTGAGCCACTTGATCAGGTAGTACCGCGGGGCCCTCGGATAACCGGTACGCCGGAAGAAGGCGTCGAGCCCTGCCAGCTCCTGGTCCCGGCGGCCCTCGGCTGCCCACTTCTCCAGCAGCGCCGGAGGAAGGTCGACTGGGTCGTCCGCTTCGGTTCGTATATCCGGGAGGGTGGCCACCAGGTTGCAGTCCACGGTGGTGGCATAGCCCCGATAGGAGCAGTTGGGGCTCGAGCGGACCCAGTCGTCCGGCCACGGGGGGTCCTGTGGAGTCGCCGGGCCCGTGTGGTTGATGACGGCGTCCATGAGGACCCGGATGCCGTGCCGGTGGGCGGCGTCCACCAGCGCGCGGAGGTCGTCCCTGGTTCCCAGCGAGGGGTCCACCGCCGTCCAGTCGCGCGTCCAGTAGCCGTGGTATCCGTAGGTCTTCCCCGTTCCCTCGTCCACGCTCCCGTGGATCTGCTCCACGAACGGGGTGAGCCAGATGGCGTCCACGCCCAGGCTGTCGAAGTACCCCTCGTCGATCCTCCGGCGCACTCCGGAGAGGTCCCCGCCCTGGAAGCTCCGCAGCACGGCGCCGTCCCGCGCGCGGCCGAGCGCGTGGTCGTTGGTAGTATCGCCGTCCAGGAAGCGGTCGGTGAGCAGGAAGTAGACCGTCGCGCTGTTCCAGAACGTGGCCAGGCCGGGGGAGGTGACCGTCGCCCGCGCGGGGTGCTCCGTCGCGGTCGAGGGAACCCGGTGACACCCCCCGGCCAGGACGGCGCCGAGGGCGATCAATCCACGGAGGGGAACCCCGGGTGCCATGTGCCCGCCTCCTTGTCGTCCTTGTCCTCCACCCGGAGCGTGAGTGCCGCGGCGAGGAGGAGGGATGCGCCGCCGATGGCGAGGGCGTAGATGGCCTGCCCGCCGAAGAAGTGACCGACGAAGAAGCCCAGCAGGGCCGCCGCGACGATCTGGGGAATCACGATGAAGAAGTTGAAGACGCCCATGTAGTAGCCCATCTTCGACGGCGGCAGCGACCCCGTCAGGATCGCGTAGGGCATGGCGAGAATACTCGCCCAGGCGATTCCGACCCCCACCATCGAGCCCAGCAGGAGCCGGGGATCCCTGATGACCAGGATGGAGAGGAGCCCGAGGGCGCCGCAGGCCAGGCAGACGGCATGGGCGACCTTGCGGTTGGTCCGTCTGGCCAGGACCGGGATGGCGAAGGCCACCACGGCGGCGACACCGTTATAGGTGCCGAAGCCGACCCCCACCCAGTTGGCCCCCTCGTTGTAGAGGCTCGAGGTCGTGTCGGTGGTGCCGTAGAGATGGCTGGTGACCGCCGGGGTCGTGTAGATCCACATGGCGAAGAGCGCGAACCACGAGAAGAACTGGACCCACGCCAGCTGCTTCATGGTGTGGGGCATATCCTGGAAGTCGTTCAGGACGGTGACGAAGCCGTTGTCATAGCGGCCGCCCTTCTGCAGGAGTCCGCCCACAATGAGCAGCAGGCCGACCACGCCCACCCCCGCCGACAGGATCATCACCTGATAGATGGCGGCGCGGGCCAGCCAGGCACTGAGGAGCACCCCGATGGCGAGGAGGATCCACCCCACGCGGACCTGGCGGCCGCCGTTGAGGGCGAACTCCTCTCTGCTCCGCCGTGCGTGCACGGCCCGCTCCCGCGCCTGATTCTCCGCGAAGGCGGCCATCTCCCCGGGGGAGTACTCCTTCGAGCGGAGGACCGTCCACAGCACCGCCAGGAGGAAGACCGCGGCGCCGAGATAGAACGAGAGCCGCACCGAATCCGGGATCATGTGCTCGGGCGCTTCGTTGCTCACGCCGAACTGCCGGGTCAGGAGCCAGGGGAGGATGGAGGCGGAAACTGCCCCGGTGCCGATGAGAAAGCTCTGCATCGCGAAGCCGGTGGTCCGCTGCTCCGACGGCAGGTTGTCGCCCACGAAAGCGCGGAACGGCTCCATCGAGATGTTGATGGAGGCGTCCATGATCCACAGCATCCCCGCCGCGACCCACAGCGACGGGGAGTTCGGCATCACGAGCAGGGCCGCCGACGCGAGGATGGCCCCGGTCAGGAAGTAGGGACGCCGCCGGCCCAGCCGGTTCCAGGTGCGGTCGCTGAGGTAGCCGATGATGGGCTGGACGAGGAGCCCGGTCACCGGAGCGGCGATCCACAGGATGGGGATGTCTTCGACCTTGGCGCCCAGGGTCTCGAAGATCCGGCTCACGTTCGCGTTCTGCAGCGCGAAGCCGATCTGGATGCCCAGGAAGCCGAAGCTCATGTTCCAGATCTGCCAGAACGAGAGCCGCGGCTTGGTCCGGCCGGCGGGGGCTGCGGTGACGGCAGCGGCGTGTGATCCCATGGGGTACGAGGACCTCAGGGTTGGAGTCGCGGCGCGGCGAACATCGACAGCGCACCGTAAAGGCCCGAAGAGTGCCGAGGGTACAGCATACCACTTCGCTCCCCTGGCGTCTTCGCGGCGAAATTCCTAGTGCCTCCGGGCCTCATGGAGGCGGCGGAGGAGCCCGTCCACCTCGGAGTCGGTGAAGATCTCGTCGAGCAGCCGCCGCATCGGGCGCTGCCAGTTGGGACGCACCGACGAGGGTGTCCCCGGCAGGTTCACCGCCACCTCCTCGAGCCAGAGATCCTCGAGCCACGGGACGACCAGCGGGCTGTCGGACCGGCCGAGCCACTCCAGCAGCGCGACCAGGAAGGCGCCGGGGTTCTCCACACTGTTCCCGAGGCATTCCGCGAGCCACTGCGTGGCCCGTGCCCGCTCTTCCCTCACGCCCGGGACGGCCTGCTCCGCCAGGAGGCCGTAACGCACCCGCTCGGCGATGTCGTTGCCCTTGAGCCACCCTGCGAAGGTCGGCGTGTCGTGGCTGCCCACGAGCGCCATGTCCGCCGCGGTCGGGGGAGCGACGTCCGGGCCCGCCGAGGCCTGGAACATCGCCAGGTACATCCCCCAGATCCGGTGGCGCGGGAGCGCCTCGTCGATCTCCTTCGGCACGGTGCCCAGGTTCTCGCCCACCACCTCGCACCGGTGGCGGGTGGACTCCAGGGTCAGGACCGCGAAGAGCTCCTCGGCGGGATAGGAAACGTAGGTTCCATCGTGCAGGCCGAACCCGTGCGGAATCCAGTAGAGCCGGGTCAGGGCCATAATGTGATCTACTCGAAGCACGCCGGCGAGGCCCGCCTGGTGGGCGATGGACGCGGCGAGGTACCGGTGCCCCTCTTCGCGCGAGGCCCCCGGGAGCACCGGGCTGAATCCCCAGTCCTGCCCGCTCGGAAAGCCGTAATCGGGAGGGGCGCCCACCGACATGCCGTCCCCGAACAGAGTCTGGCGAGACCATGGATCGTAGCCATCGGGGTGGCCTCCCACTGCCAGGTCGAGCCCCAGGCGGAACCCGGCGTGATCGAGACGCTGCCTCAGGTCGTGGAGCTGGCGGCGTGCCAGCACCTGGGCGGTGAGGTGGAAGCGCTCCTCCTCGGGATCCACCTGATCGGGCGTCAGCGTGCCGGCCAGGGCGGCGGGGGGCCAGTCGCGCCAGTTCCGGCCGAGCCGGACCTGTGCGCCGCGGAATCGCGCGTAGTGGATCAGCTCCTCATCCAGCTCCGACGGGGGCGGAACCTGGTATCCCGCGAGGGCGGCACGCACCTCCGCGTCGCCCCGGGATACGTCCAACGTGGCCGGAGCGATCGTCGGGCGATGAGCATCACCGAGGTCGAGGATCAGTTCGGACCAGAAGAGCCGGCTTACCGCGGAATAGGGGCTGGGCTCGGGCCACTGGGTGTTGAAGGTCGGCAGGAGGGGAAGCACGGTGACGAGATCACCGCCGCGGTCACCTACCCAGCGGCACAGCGATTCGAGATCGTGGACGTCACCGAGGGAGCGGCTCCGCGCCGAACGCAGGGCTGCAAGATGGGTCCCTACTCCCCAGCTCCGTGGCGCGCCCGGCCGGCGCCATGCGTGTATGGGGGCGGAGATGACGGTGGACGACTCGACCCTGCCTGGAGCTTCGACGGTCAGGCGATGGTATCCCAGGGGAAGTGGCTGCGTCGCCCGAAACTCCGGACTGGATGGCTCGACCGGAACGAGGCCGCCGTCCTCGAGGCGGATCTCCGCGTGCACGTGACGTCCGGGAATCGTGATCGGAGCCAGGTGGCCGTCCCAGGCGACCAGCACCGGCTGCAGCACCCGAGTGTGCCGCCTGGCGCGCACCGCCCGCAGGGCTTCGGCGGCGTCGGCGGGTCGCTCCACCGGGGCGCCAACGGCGGCACACACGCGCACGAGCGTCTCGGGGGCGACGATGACCCGTCGGCCGAGGCCATCTCTGTAGCGGGTCTGAACACCCATGGCCCGGGCGAGGTTCCGGAGGGCCTTCAGCTCTTCCGCGTGGGGCTTCATCTGGCCGGCCGGATCCGGATCGCCTGGCCACCTCCGGGCGCCAGGACCACGCGGAGCCGCGTGGCGGCGGTCACCGTGCGGCGGGTGATGGTGACCGGCAGGGGATTGTCCAGCCAGTTCGCCTTCGGGCCGTCGGCATAGATCTCGGCGACATACAGCTTGCCCGGTGGCAGGAAGGAGAGCGGGACGTCGAAGGTTCGGCCTTCCTCGTCTGTGATGGCGCCGAGGAACCAGGTCTTGCTGGCGCGTGCGCGGCGCGCGACCACCACGTAGTCGCCGATCCTGCCATCGATCACTCGGGTGGTGTCCCAGTCGACCGCGACGTCACGAATGAACTGGAAGGCGGGCTGATGCTCGTAGTTCTCCGGAAGGTCCGCTGCCATCTGCAGGGGGGAGTACAGCACGACGTACAGCGCGAGTTGTTTGGCGAGGGTAGTTCGTACCCGTGGCTCATCCGGCCGCTGCGCCCGCCCCGTGCTGCGGTCCCGCAGAATGTCGAAGATCCCGGGCGTGTAGTCCATCGGCCCCGCCAGCAGACGGGTGAAGAAGAGGATGGTCTCGTGCTCCGGCGGGTTGCCGCCGTCCCCGCTCCAGGCGTTGTACTCCTGGCCCCGCGCGCCCTCCCGGCTCATCATGTTCGGGTAAGTGCGGCGCTCGCCCGTGTCATGCAGCGGTTCGTGCACATCCAGCATGATCCCGTTGCGGGCGGCGGCCTCGATCACCCGGCGGTAGTGCCTGACCATGAACTGGGACCAGTGCGAGTGCCCCTCGGCGGTGGTATCGGTCACGTAGCCGGTCTTCACCGCATCGAGGCCCAGCGAGTGGTACAGGGAGAAGGCGCTGTCCAGCTGCCGCTCATAGTTCTGGATCCCGCCGGAAGTCTCGTTGTGGACGATGAGCCGGACACCGTGCGCCCTGGCGTAGGTGGCGACCGCCGGAAGGTCATAGTCGGGGTAGGCCCGGGTAAACGAGAAGGCGTTCCGGTTGGCGATCCAGTCGCCGTCCCACCCGGTGTTCCAGCCTTCCACCAGCACGCCGCCGAAGCCGTTCTTCGCCGCGAAATCGATGTATCGCTTCGCGTTCGCGGTGGTGGCGCCGTGTTTCGGCCCCGAGCTCCAGGTCATCGCGCCGATGTGCATTCCCCACCAGATGCCGACGTACTTCATCGGATGGATCCAGTCGGTGCTGGCCAGCGCGTTCGGCGGGTTCAGGTTGAGACCGAGGAGCGAAGGGGCCAGGTCGGTAACCCGGTCGGCCAGCTGGATCGTTCGCCACGGAGTCACGAACGGGGTCTGGCCGCGCACCTTGAGGCCGTCCCCCATCGGCGCGAGGTCCGCCCGCAGGACCCGACACTCGATACACGACCCCCGCAGGTTCATGCGGGCATAGTCCGCCAGATCGGCTTCGTGGATGACCATGAAGGTCCGGCGGTCCCGCGATTCCAGTGTCAGCGGGGTCTGCACCCGCTGCAGCAGGCTGAGCGGACTCTCCGAGTAGAGCATCTCGGAGCGATCCATGCGCGGCCGGTCGGAAGGGATCCACCAGGCGCGGGGATTGTCGGCGAAGGAGAACTCGGTCAGCTCATCGCTGATCTCGAACTGGCCGAGTCCGGGCTGTTGGGGGAATTCGTAGCGGAATCCAATGCCATCATCAAAGGCCCGCACCCGGAAAACGAAACGCCGGCGGACCGGCGGACCGGCGGACCGGCGGTCGATCGAGTCCGCCTGCCGGGCCTCCTGTCGCGTCTCCTCCACCGTCACCGCCAGCTCGTTGTAATGGTCGCGGACCCTTGCCACCTCGCCCCAGGGCTGGGTCCACCATTCGTCATGCGACTGCCGGGTCGTGTCGGTGATACGCAGGCTGTCCCGGAGCGGGGGCGCGCCCCGGAATTCGAAGCCGAGCAGCGAGGGGAGGATCAGGGCGCGGCCGTCCCGCGTCAGGCTGTAATTGAGTCGGCCCTCCCGGATCTCCACCGTGACCTGATTTCGGCCGTTGGGCGAGACCACTCGGGCCTGGCCCAGCAGAGGCGCGGCGGGCGTCGCGATCGTGAACGCGGCGGCGAGGCAGCCCACGAGGTAGCCGGAATGCCGGTGCATGGAGATTCCCGGGGGTCTGGAGTCGGGTCTGGCGAGCATGGCGACTGCCGGGCGCCGATTGCCGGCGGCCCGCGCGAAAAGGTACGGTGGCCGGGGCGCTTCGGCCAGCCGACCTTGCGTCCCGGGACGGGGACGCCGAACATATGCAGGGCGCCGCGAGCTTCCAGCGCCGCCTGAACGGGGCCCAACGGCCCGTGGCGTCTCCCTCCTCCAGCCCGATTCCCAGGGACACCGACCGTGCATCAGATCCAGCTCGGCGCGATCGACTACGCGATCCTGATCGTCTACTTCGGCTTCGTGCTCGGCATCGGCTGGATCCTGCGCCGATACGTCCGGACCAGCGAGGACTTCTTCCTCTCGGGCCGGTCCATCCCGGCGTGGATCGCGGGACTCGCGTTCCTCTCGGCCAACCTGGGCGCCCAGGAAGTGATCGGCATGGCGGCCTCGGGCGCGAAGTACGGGATGATGACGAGCCACTTCTACTGGGTCGGCGCCATCCCCGCCATGGTGTTCGTCGGCATTTTCATGATGCCGTTCTACTACGGCTCACGCGCGCGCTCCGTGCCGGAATATCTGCGACTCCGGTTCGACGAGAAGACCCGGGGCTTCAACGCGATCACCTTCGCCGTGATGACGGTGTTCTCCTCGGGCATCTCCATGTACGCCCTGGCCAAGCTGCTCGAGCTGGTGCTCGGCTGGAGTTTCCACACGAGCGTTGTGCTGTCCGCCGTGATCGTGCTGGTCTACATCTTCCTCGGCGGACTCACCTCGGCCATCTACAACGAGGTGCTGCAGTTCTTCCTCATCGTCCTGGGCTTTCTCCCGCTGGTGCTCCTCGGGCTCAAGGACGTGGGGGGATGGGCCGGCCTGACCGCCAAGCTCGCGCCGGTCGCGACCCAGGCCGGATACGCCCCGGGGGCCTGGTCCGACTCGTGGCGTCACCTCGGCTCGGCGAGCGCCAACCCGATGGGCGTCGAGTGGTTCGGCATGGTGATGGGCCTGGGCTTCGTGCTGTCCTTCGGCTACTGGTGTACCGACTTCCTGGTCATCCAGCGGGCCATGGCCGCCGAGTCCATGACCGCCGCGCGCCGCACGCCTCTCATGGCCGCAATCCCGAAGATGCTCTTCCCTGCCCTGGTGATCCTGCCCGGGATGATCGCCATCGCGCTGCACACCGACCGCGGGGGACTGCTGCCGGTCGGCAGCGATGGGACACCGAACTACAACCTCGCCGTGCCCGTGCTGCTCGCGCACTACCTGCCGTCCGGACTGCTCGGTCTCGGGCTCACGGCGCTCATGGCTTCGTTCATGTCCGGCATGGCCGGGAACGTCACGGCATTCAACACGGTATGGACCTATGATATCTACCAGTCCTACATCCGGCCGGGGCGGACGGATCGGCACTATCTGCGAATGGGGCACGCGGCGACCGTGTTCGGAATCGTGTTCAGCGTCGCGGCAGCGTACGCGACGACCCGGTTCAACAACATCATGGACATGCTCCAGCTGGTCTTCGCGTTCGTCAACGCCCCGCTGTTCGCGACCTTCCTGCTGGGGATGTTCTGGCGCCGGGCCACCGGACACGGGGCCTTCTTCGGCCTTCTGATCGGGACCGTCGCCGCCGCCACCCATCACGGGCTCACCCTGCCCCATGGCGCCATGCCCGGCCTGAAGGGTGCGTTCCTCGGGACCGCGGTGCACACCTATCCCAGCGAGATGGCGCAGAACTTCTGGACCGCGATCGTAGCCTGGACCTCCTGTTTCATCGCGACGATCGTGATCTCGCTCCTTACCGGCCGCAACAAGTCGGATGACGAGCTCAGAGGGCTGGTATATTCCCTGACGCCCCGCCTGACGGACCGCGACCTGCCGTGGTACAAGCGCCCCGCCACACTGGGGGTGGTCGTGCTGGGCCTCACCGCCCTGCTCAACATCATCTTCTGGTAATCGCGCGATGAACCTCGACCTGCGGCTTCCGATCGGACTCATGTTCACGGTGTTTGGCGCCCTGCTCACCGTGTTCGGTCTCGCCTCGGACAAGGCGATCTATGCTCGATCGCTGGGCATCAACGTGAACCTGTGGTGGGGACTGGTCCTGCTCGCATTCGGGGCAGTGATGCTCGGCCTGGCCCTTCCGGGCGCCCGGGCCCGGCCCGGCGGCGGGAGATCATGAGCGAGCGCACCAAGGTCGCGATCGTCGTCGGCGGCGGGCCGGCGCCCGGCATCAATGCGGTGATCGGCGCGGCCACGATCCGCTCCGTCCTGGACGGAGTCGACGTACTGGGAATCCAGGATGGGTTCGAGTGGATCATGCACGGCAACATCGACCACGTCGTCCCCCTCACGATCGAAAGGGTAAGCCGGATCCACTCCCGCGGCGGGTCGATCATCGGTATCGCCCGCGCCAATCCCACGACGGATCCCCAGCTGCTCGAGAACACCATCGTCTCCCTGTTGCGCCTGGACGTGTCGAAGCTGATCACCATCGGCGGTGACGATACCGCCTATACGGCGATGCGCCTCGAGGAACAGTCGGCGGGGCGGGTCCACGTGGTGCACGTGCCCAAGACCATCGATAACGACATCGCATTGCCCCCGGAGGTGGACACCTTCGGATTCCAGACCGCCCGCCATCATGGCGCCGAGATCGTAAAGAACCTGATGGTCGACGCCCATACGACGTCGCGCTGGTACTTCGTCATCGCCATGGGCCGGAAGGCGGGCCACCTGGCACTGGGTATCGGGAAAGCCGCCGGCGCCACGCTGACCCTCATCCCGGAGGAGTTCGGCCTCCACGGGATTCCGTTCAAGACGATCACCGACACCCTGGTCGGGGCCATCATCAAACGGCTGGCGTCCGGAAAACGCCACGGCACCGCGGTCATCGCGGAGGGAGTGGTTGAAGGGATCGATCCCTCCGAACTGGCGGGGATCGAGGGAGTCGAACGCGATGCCCACGGCAACCTCCGGATCGCCGAAGTGGCCATCGGGGGGATCCTGAAGCAGGCGGTACAAGAGCGGCTGCGGCAGTTCGGACTCAAGGCGACCATCGTGGCGAAGGACATCGGCTACGAGCTCCGCTGTGCCGACCCGATCCCGTACGACATGGAGTATGCCCGGGACCTTGGCTACTGTGCCGCGAAGTACCTGCTGTCAGGGGGACGGGCGGTCATGGTCTCCATGCAGGGCGGCGAGTTCAGGCCGGTGCCGTTCCGGGACCTGCTCGACGCGGAGACCGGCCGCACCCGGGTCCGTTACGTGAACATCCATTCGACGCGTTATGCCATCGCGCGGAGGTTCATGATCCGGCTCAGGCGCGACGACTTCGAAAACCCGCATGAGATCGCGCGCTTTGCGTCCGTGGCGCACCTCTCTCTAGAGGAGTTCCAGAGGCAGTTCGAATTCCTGGTGGAGCATGAACCGCCTCCGCTGGAGCTTCT
>Ga0153915_10004715_pt1 | contig 12598 bp, 9 predicted proteins | sample Opewatmetagenome_2_FD_107003 | JGI IMG/M metagenome (GOLD analysis project Ga0153915, IMG submission 107003) | Freshwater wetland microbial communities from Ohio, USA - Open water 3 Core 3 Depth 3 metaG | ecosystem: Environmental > Aquatic > Freshwater > Wetlands | place: USA: Ohio, Lake Erie... | reverse complement strand
CTGGCGTCGTGATAAACCGTCTGATCAGCGGGGACCATTTCGGCATCTTGGCCGAAGGCATGGCCTGTGTTCGGGTTCCGGTCGACATGGGGAAAGAAGCTCGAGGTGATCCAGGCGCGGATCCTGTGTCCCTTCTTGAAGACGTGGCTGGTCGACATGGAGTCGATCGCAAACCGGTAAACCCTGCCGGGGTCGAGGAGAGCCGGGTTCGACTCGGAGTCTCGATAGCGCGCCCGGATGACTCCCGAGAGGGGCGGGGTGATGTTCCGGGATTCCCCCGAAGGATGGACATCGGTCACTTTGACGATGAAGTCCGTATCCCTGGCGGAGGAGGAAGCCCAGATCTCGGCTTGGATATCTCCCGTAACCTCCATGTGCTGCGGCAGCGGCTCCGAGGTGTAAACCAGGACATCGTTCCGCGCTTCGAAAGGACGGTTGTCCCGGGGCCCCGGCGTTTCGAAAAAAAAATCGGTTACAGGATTGGCCGGGTCGTAAGTGAAGCGGTCCGCTTTTTGTCTGCCGGGTTTAGCTTGGTCTAAGGTCCCGTCTCCGTAGAGTGAATTGGCGGCTCCCCGGCTGGAAAGATAGAAAAAGGCCGGCCTGGCCCCGGGCGGCGGCCAGTCTGATGCAGAGCGCCAGATATTATCGCCCATGACAAAATAGCGGACTGGGGGCTCCCGCATGATCCCATTGTCGATCCCCTTGAGCCAATGGTCGAACCAGCGGATGACGAGACCCGGGACATCCACGGCGGCTTCAGCTCCGAAGTCCATCGTGCCCGCCCGGGAGGTTGGGTTACTATGGGTCCAGGGGCCGATGATGAGCTTCTGCCCCCTCCGGGCCTGGGGGGTGCGGCCGTTCCGGCGCATACCCAAAAAGTTGCGGATGGCTCCGGGCTGGCCGTATCCGTCGTCGAACCAGCCGGTGAGGTTGTAGGCGGGGACAGCGACTTCAGTGTGCTTTTTCTCGACATTGGCAAAATCCCAGAAGGGGCCGTCGTCGGCATGGTTGAGCCATTCATAATAATATGGACACAGGCCTTTGAGGAGCGGGAAATCCTTGAGCGGCAGGAAGTTGAGCCACTCCCATTTGTGAGCCGACCACTGCCGCTCGGCCTCTTCCTCGGAGGCTTCAGCACCGCTCATACCCTGGCGCCGCTTGATATCGGGGAGACGGCCGTTGAGCCAGGAGATCCAGCTCAGGTCGAAGGCCCCAAAGAAAAAAAAGAAATGACGGCCGTTGGCGAAGGTGCACTTGGGAAAAATGGCCACGAGGTGGGGCGGATTCATGACCGCCGCCTGCCACTGGACGGCTCCCCGGTAGGAGAATCCCTGCATGCCCACCTTGCCGTTAGAGAAGGGGAGGGCAGCCGCCCACTCGACGGAGTCATAGCCATCGTTGAGCTCCTGGAGGTACGGTGCAAAAACGCCCTCCGAGGAAAAGCAACCTCTGACGTCCTGGACGATGGCCGCGTAACCGTTCTCCGCTGCCAAGCGAGCAAACGGGCTGTGTTCATACGACTGGTCTTTGTTATAAGGCGTCCGGACGAGGATGACGGGGACTTTTTCCCTCGTCGCCGGACGATAGATATCGGCAAAAAGCCTGACGCCGTCGCGCATGAGCGCCACCACGTTTTTCTCGACTTGGATGGCCGGGTTCTTCTGCCCGGCCGACAGCCCCGATAAGGGGTTCCCGAAAAGGACGGCTAGGATCAAAGTCCCGGCTCTTGCGCATCTTCGATGGAGAATTTTCATCGGCTCTCCTGGTTGCGAACTCGTTGCGGAGCCTCTAAAATCCGGCTGGACCGCCCCAGCTTATAACAACCTGAAAACCTGTGTCAAAACCCCAGCGTCGGGATTGGATTGACTGTTTGGGCGGCGTTTGATATAAGCCGGAAAAGAAAAATGCCGAACCCAACCAGCCCTCCCGAATCCATCACAAACCAGGACAGACCGCAGCTCCTGCGGCGTCTCAACCTTCTCGACACCACCTTCCTCGTCATCGGCGCAGTTGTCGGCTCGGGGATCTTCATGACCTCGGGCTTCATCCTCGAATACCTGCCCTCGCCGGGGTGGCTGCTGCTGGTCTGGCTTGTCGGCGGACTGTTCACCCTCGGCGGAGCCCTGTCCTGCGCCGAGCTGGGGGCGATGTACCCCCGCGCCGGCGGCCAGTACGTTTATATCCGCGAGGCCTACGGGTCATTCGCGGGGTATCTGTATGGCTGGGGTTTTTTCTGGTTCATCATGGGCGGAGGCATAGCCGCCCTGGCCGTCGGTTTCGCCGAGTTTTTCGGCTATTTCTTTCCGGCTCTCTCCACGCAGAGCGTTCTCCTAAAGACGGTCCTCTTCGGGCATCCCTACTCTCTCTCGGCCGGGCAGCTCGTGGCCGCCGCCACGATCGTCTTCCTGACCGGAGTGAACTATTTCGGTGTCAAGAGCGGGGCCATCGTGCAGGACGTTTTCACCTTTCTCCGGATCGGATCGGTCCTGGCCCTGGTCGTTTTCGGTCTGACCATAGGAAACCGGGCGGGAGTCAGCCGTGTCCAGGACCTCTTCCAGGGCGGCCCCGATTCCATCCCCAGCGCGGTCACTCTTTTCGGACTCGCTCTGATCGCGGTCCTCTGGACCTATGACGGCTGGTACGCCATCAACTGCACGGCGGAGGAGATCAAGAAGCCGGAACGGAACATCCCCCTCGGGCTGCTCCTGGGGACTTTGAGCATCACCCTCATCTACCTTCTGGTCAACGTCGTCTATGTCCTGGCCCTTCCGGTGGACAAAATGCGCGGTGTCGCCCGGGTCGGCGAACTGGCTTCGAGCCAGCTCTTTGGACCGATGGCCACTTCGATCTTTTCCGCCGCTATCACCGTATCCATATTCGGCTGCCTGAGCGCGAACATCCTGTTCGGCCCGCGGGTATATCTCGCCATGGCCGAGGACAAGCTCTTCTTCCGCAGCATGAGCACTATCCATCCCCGCTACCATGTTCCGTCCAAAGCCCTCATCGGGCAGGCCATCTGGTCCTGCCTTCTTTGTCTCTCCGGGACGTACCAGGACCTCTATGAATTCGTCGTCTTTGCCCTGGTCATCTTTTTCGGCGCCACCGGCCTGGCTGTCATCGTCCTGCGCCGTAAGCGGCCTCATCTGACTCGTCCCTACCGGACCTGGGGCTATCCTGTCGTCCCCATCCTCTTTGCCCTGGTCAACCTCCTCATCTTCATCAATACCGTCGTATCGCAGCCCCAGAAATCCCTGTTCGGCCTGTTGATGCTGGGGCTGGGAATTCCTGCTTATCTCTATTGGCGAAGGAAGTCGAGAGCCGAAGCCGCCCTCGAGAAAGGAGCTCCCAAGTGAGTGAAAAGATCAAATCCGTTTCCAACCCCCGGCTGAGCCTGAATATTCTCAGCCCTGAAGAGGTGCAGAAAATCCACGAGGCCAGCCTGAGGGTAATTGAAGAAGTGGGCATCAAATTCCCATCGACAAGGGCTTTGGATATCTGGAGAGCTCACGGCGCCCGGGTGGACTCCGGGACGATGGTCGTCAGGGCCCCCGGCCGGCTGATCGAGGAGGCACTCCAGAAGGCTCCCCCGGTTTACACCTTGGCAGCTCGCAACCCAGCCTTGGACCTCCCGCTCGATGGAAACCACGTCTATGTCGGAACCGACGGCTGCGGAGTGGAAGTCATCGACATCCGGACCGGCGAACGACGGCGGTCGGTGCTCCAGGATGTAGCGGACATCGCTCGGGTCGCGGACTCCCTTGAGGAAGTGGCCTTTCACTGGGTCCCTGTCTCCGCCCAGGACTGTCCGCCCGAAACGCGCGGCCTGCACGAGCTCCTGGCCATCTGGAGGAACTCGAATAAGCATGTCCAGACGGAAAGCATCTACTCGGGGAGGGAAGCCCGCGGCGCTGTCGAAATGGCCGCCCTGCTCGCCGGAGGGAAGGACGTCCTGCGGAAGAGGCCGTTGCTTTCGATCATGGAATGCACGGTCTCTCCCTTGGCTCATGACGGCGGAAGCCTCGAAGCCGCCCTGGTCGGAGCTGAATTCGGCCTTCCCGTGGGCTTTATGAGCATGGCCTCAAGCGTTTCTTCCGCGCCGGCGACTCCGGCAGGCAACCTTGTCGTGGCCAACGCGGAGGTGTTGAGCGGCCTGGCTCTCGTCGAGCTCGCCTATCCGGGGGCACCCGTTTTCTATGCGGCGGCGCAGACGGTGATGGACCCCAGGACCGGCGCCTACACCGGGGGAGGACCCGAGGATTTCCTCTTCGGCGCGGCCAGTAACCGGCTGGCCGATTTTTACCACGTCCCGCTTTCGATGGGGTCCTTCGCCACCGGCGCCAAGGAGCCGAACTGGCAGGCCGGTCTGGAAAATTCGCTGTCCACTTTTATGGCCTCATTGTCCATGTCGGACATGCTTCTGGGCGTCGGCCTGCTCGCCGGGAGCACGGTCTGGTCGTTCGCCCAGATGATCATGGACTGCGAGATCTTCGGGATCGTCGTCAAGATGATGGAGGGGATCGCTGTGAATGAGGAGACTCTGGCCTTCGAAGCGATCCAGGAGGTCGGTCCGGGAGGGACATTCCTGACTCACGGGCACACCAAGCGGCATCTGCGGGAGCTCTGGATGAATTCCTTCCTGGATCGCCGACCCATTTCCTTGTGGGAACAAAAAAAGGACGGCGCGCCTGACTGGGCGCTAGAAAAGGCCATAAAAATCCTGGAGACTCATCAACCGGAAGTGCTCAGCCCCGAGCTCGAACGGGATCTCAGCGGGGTCATCACCTCGATCAAAGCCTAAAAGCGAGGCGATAGTTTCGCAGGGTGAGGGAGGCGATCTCTTCTAAGGGAATATTCTTGAGTCCGGCCAGTACCTTGGCCGTTTCGATGACGAAGAGAGGTTCATTCCTCTTCCTGGCTCCGCGCAGCGACTGGGGGACAAGATAGGGGGAGTCGGTTTCAATGAGGATTTTTTCGAGCGGCAGTCCGGCGGCGATTTCCCTAAGGCTTTGCGCGCTGGGGTAAGTGAGGATTCCCGAAAAGGAGACCAGGAACCCGAGCCCGATCATCCGCTCGGCGGTTTCCCTATCCTCAGTGAAACAATGGAGCACGCCGCCGCAGGTGAATCCTTCTTCCTCAACTGCGGCCAGGATTTCTTTTCCCGCTGCTCGGCTATGGACGATGACAGGAAGCTCCATCTCTTTGGCCAGCCGGAGCTGGGACCGGAAGGCCTCGGCTTGGGCCTGGGCCGGGGAATAGTCGTAGTGGTGATCGAGGCCGATCTCGCCGACCGCATCGATCTGCCGCGTCCTCGCCAATCGGCGGAGCGTCTGGAGATGGGACGGGGCGAGATCTTTGGCCTGATGGGGATGGATACCGGCCGCGGCAGCGATCCAGGGGAATTCCTTCCTGAGCTGGAATATCCGGGGCAAGCTCTCCGGCGTTGTCGGGTCGATGGGGCAAAGGAGACCCCTGACTCCTCCGTCCCAGGCCCTTTGGACGACTTCCCGACGGTCGGGGTCGAACTCGGCCATGTCCAGGTGAGCATGGGAATCGGCAATTTCCATGAGAAAACGGTCTTGCTCTCCGGAAGCCAAGGCCGGCTTCTGAAGAGCCGGAGCTGTCCTGTTATTGGGCGAGCTTGGTCTTCAGATGGCGGATGGGAAGCGCCCCATAGCCCAGCAGCCGCTGCAAGAACTCCTTCTGGCTGAAGGCCGCGCCCTTGGCTTTTTTATAATCCTTCTCCATGTCCCAGATCTCTTGGATGCCGATGTAGGCATAGGCCGCCTCGCAAGGGTTGAGCAGGATGCGATTCCACTTCGATTCGGCCTCGGCAGGCGTCTGGAACCCGCGTTTGGTCATGTAGGAGATGGCCTGTTCCTTGGTCATCCCCGCCTGTTGGATGTTGAGCTCCAGCTGGAAGTCAATGACGATCTTGAGCTGGCTCTTGATCTGGTTCAGCCGCTGGCGGAGGTCGTAGTTGCCGAATCCCCCGTAAATCAGCATCTGCTCGACATAGGCGGGCCAGCCCCTGAGCAGGGGCCCGCTGGGATACAGCTTCCTCATCATCGTTCCCGATTTGTTGGTGAAGAAGGCCGGTACGAACGAGCCTGGGTAGATCTGCCGCGCTGTATAGAAAGGCATAAAGAAGTCGTTGTACTCCTCCAATAATCCCTTGGCCTGATCATCCGTCAGGCCGGCGGGGATGGGGCTGAGCTCTATAGTATATGTCCCGCCTGTCTCATAGGCCCCAGGACCCAGAAGCCTCGCCTGCATGAGACCCCGGCTGGCCAGTGGCATTGTTTCAATCATCAGAGCCGAGTCGGGGAGGTCAATGAGCTTCGTCTGTTCGAAGAAGCTCTTGAGCGCTTCCACGGTCGCCTTCTCTTGATCGAGGAAGTTTTCCCGCGTCGGATGCTCGACCTTGATCTTGTCGAACACTCCCTGGATGACGATGTCGCGGACTTCCTCCTCACCGCGCTGGGTTGTCAGCTGCTCGAGGTTGATTTCGGGGTACATGACTCGGTAAAACGGGATGCAGACGAGGAACATCTCCCGCCGCAGATTCTTGTAATCGGCATTCGTCCGGGCCACGAGTTCCTGGGCCGGAATGCTGAATTCGCTCGTCAGGGTCATGAGCCGGGAATGGGCCTGTTCGCCGAGCCGGAAATTGCCCGTGGATTTGGGCAGGAGTTGAGTCTGAAGGAAGGCTTGATAGTCTTCCAGGGCTGCGACTGCCTTGGACCATTCAGCCTGGAACCGGGATTTCATCTCGGCCGGGGCCGCTTCGATGAGCTTGGGCAGGTCCACCTTGTAGAATTCCAGGATACCGGGGATCTGCGTGATGGCCGTTTCCGTATAGACCTGGGGCGGGGTCTGGAGGTTTTCTTTGGCCTGCTTGACCAATCCGGGGATGGCTTTCGCCCTTTCGGTGGCGGCCTTCATCCGGGCGTCAAGCGGAGCGAACTCCTTGGTCAAAAGGCCCTTCAGACTATTCAAAAAGATCTCGTTATAGAAGATGGGATTGTATTGCCAGGGGAGCAGGTTTTCATGGCGCATCAGCTCCAGGTCCAGGGCGTTTCTCAGGATGTCGTAGTCGATCTGGGCCTCGGCGCCAAGCCGGGTCTTGTCCGCCTTCGTCACCATGTCCTGGCTGAAGACATCCAGCTCTTCGTGGTGTTTTTCGATATTCTTCTCGCCCAGGTCCTCGAGCTTGTCATCATATTTGTGATAACCCGCCATGGTGGCCGCAGTCGGGTAGAATTTCCAGTAAGCATCGAGGTAGGCGTCCATGACTTTTTGAAACTTGGCTTCTTCCTGGCCCTGCTGAGAGAGGAGAAAGCCCAGGCCCAGGAAGACAAAGACAAAGACGAAGAGGACGATCGGGACGCACTTTTTTCGCATAGAAGACTCCTTATTTATAGGTACAATCCATGTCCCTAAAAATTCCTACTGGGGCATCCTATCACAAAAAGACAGGCGATTCCAGGACCCTTTTGCCTCACCATTTGAGGACTGCGGAGGCCCAGGTGTAGCCGGAGCCGAAGGCCGTCAGCACGATGATGTCCCCGGGCTTGACCCGGCCGTCCTGGATCGACTCATTGAGAGCGATCGGGATAGACGCCGCCGTCGTGTTGCCGTACTTGTGGATGTTGCGGACGACCTTTTCCAGGGGGATCTTGAGGTTATGAGCGACCATCTGGCTGATCCGGTCATTGGCCTGGTGAGGGATGAGAAGGGAGACATCCTCCACCTTGAGACCATTGTGCTCGAGGGCGATCCGCACCGCCTGGGGCATCTTCTCGGATGCGTTCTTAAAAACGTTCTTGCCGTCCATATAGGGAAAGAACTTCTTGGCCCGGGCCATCTCCTCGGTGACACATGGCTTGTCCAGGCAACTCGGCTTTTCGAGCCAAAGGTCGGCGGCGTGGCGGCCGTCGGCGAAAAGATGCGTGGACAGGATGCCCCGGCCGTCGTTCTCGGTGTTCGGCTCGAGGATGAGAGCCGCTGCCCCGTCTCCGAAAAGCACGGCCATGTCCCGACCGCTGTCCGAATAATCCAGGTTGGTCGACTGGACCTCAGCGGCCACCAACAGCACTCTTTTATAATCGCCCGTCCGGACGTACTGGTCGGCTACGGAAAGGGCGTAGATGAAACCGGAGCATTGATTCCGGACATCGATGGCGCCGATCGGGAAGAGCCCCAGCTTGGCTTGGATCTGAACGCCGACGCCGGGAAAGTAGTGATCGGGGGAGAGCGTAGCGGCGATGATGAGGTCGATATCGGTTTTCTCGATGCCGGCATTTTGGATGGCCCGCAGCGAGGCCTCATATCCGAGGTCCGACGTCCCTACTCCCGGCTCGACGTGGTGCCGCTCGACGATGCCCGACCTTTGGCGGATCCATTCATCCGAGGTTTCCATCAGCTTTTCCAGGTCGAAGTTGGTGACCACGCGGGGCGGAACATAGTGGCCGATTCCGGTGATGATCGTCCGTTGGCTCATGATGTGGCCCCCATTATAGCGGACTGGTTTCTAAAAATAAAGGCGAAATTTGGGCCCGGGTTGACGGACCCGGCTCTTGAGAGTACCATGGCTCCCTGATTGAAAGCGGATTTTGGATCCGGATGAAAAGCCCGATTTTTCTGCTGCCCGCGCTCCTCTATGTAACCCTAGCCGTTCCTCTTTCCGCCCAGGAGGACTTCCTCAAGATCGAAGCTTCGATCACCCCCCGCAACCTCTCCAGGGGGGAGGAGGGAGCGGTCATCCTGAAGCTCAGCCTCCGGGAAGGGATCGCCGTCAGCCCGAGGCCTGATTTCATCATCGAATTCAAACCCCGTGCCGAGATCGTCTTCCCCAAGAATTTCTATACCGCCACCGACCTGGAGATCGAAACCGTCGTTCGGGAAGAGGAGGAGTCGCTCGACCTCGGCAAGGCTATCCGGATCCCCTTCACCGTGAGCCTGGAGGCCAAGAAGGGGAGCCACATCCTCGAAGGTCGGGTCAAGTATTTTGCCCGGTCGCGTACAGAGGGCTGGTGCGTCAGGAATACGGCCAAGTTTTTTGTCCCTTTTTCCACCCGGACCTCGGCCGTCCGGAAGAGTCCTTGAACCCCTTCACAGCCAGTGCTCGGCGAGATACCAGGAAATCGTCTCTCGGACCGCCTCTTCCAATGAATAGCGGGCGCGGAAAGAGAGCAGCTCAGCGGCCTTCCTGACGTCCAGCAGCCACGCCGATTGCGTCAATATGCGGTACTTGTCGCGTGTTATGAGGCCGGGTTTGCGGAGGAGACGGTTCCCCGTCTCGCAAAGCAGCGAAATGAGATAGAGGAGACTCCTGGGGATTTCCAGCTTCCGGCATTTTCTTCCCAGCGCTGCGGCGGCCGCCTCTCCGAGGTCATCCCAATTGTGGTCCCTGGCGTTGGCGATATTGAAGATCTCTCCGCTCGGCAAGGCTGTCCGGGCGCAGAGCAAGAGGGCTCCGGCCAGGTCCTTGACATAGACCAGACTGGTTTTTTTCCCCCCTTTGACCGTGGGTATGATCCCCTTGACCACGAGCTTGAAATAGGGAAGGAAGTCCCTGTCCTGGGGTCCGAATACTGAACAGGACCTCAGGATCGCGACCGGGAACTCACCCCTGAACTTGAGGGCCTCCTGTTCGCCGAACAGCTTGCTCGATCCGTAGGACGTGACCGGGCGAGGAGGGTCGCTCTCCTTGACGGGCAGACCCGTCGATGACGGGCCGGTTGCGGCCTGGCTGCTGAGGACGATCACCTTGGGGCGCTCTTTGAGCCCTGACAGGGAGCGGAAAAGACTTGCCGTTCCTTCCTGGTTTACAGTATAATAACCCGCCGCAGACAAAGATCGTGTTTTGCCGGCAAGATGGAAGACAGTGTCGAGGCCGGCCGGAAGCGTCGGGATAGAGAAGAGATCCCCCCTCAGCAACCGGACATTCTTCTTCAGGAGGGCCGGTTCTTTATCCGGGTTCCGGACCAGGGCATAGACTTCCATACCCTCGGCCAGCAGGAGGTCGACCAGGTGAGACCCGACGAAACCGGTTCCGCCAGTGAGGAGAGCTTTCATCGGAAGGATTGTATGAAAGTTGTCCCTCGGGGTCAACCTCGGCCGGCCCGGAGAAGGAGAAGGCAAGAATGGACGTTTCTGGGGAGAAGGACCGTTAAGCACATCGCGGTGCTGGCTGTCGTCTTGGGCACATGCCTCGGGCTGGTCCTAGCATCCACGCCGACGATGCCCCTAGACCAGGTGAAGCCCGGCATGAAGGGCAAGGGCAGGACCGTTTTCCTGGCCGGGAATATCGAGGAATTCGACGCCGAGATCCTGGGCATAATCCCCAACAACCAGCCCAAGCGAAATATCATCCTCGCCCGGCTTTCCGGCAAAGGTCTCGAGACGACCGGCATCATCCAAGGAATGAGCGGAAGCCCCGTCTACATCGACGGCAAGCTCATCGGCGCCATCGCCTATTCTTTTCCCTTTTCCAAGGAGCCGATCGCCGGGATAACGCCGATCGGAGAGATGCTGGCCGTCGCTGAGCAATCCGGGACGGCCAAACCCACCTCCGGCCCTTCCATCCCCTTCAAAGCCAGCCTCTCGCTGGCCGACCTCATGGCCGTGGCCAAAGACTTCGTTGCGGCCCAGCCCCCCGTTTTTTCCCGGGGGCAGGCGTTGTCGACGATCGGCGTCCCACTGGTCTTCGGCGGGTTCTCTCGGGCGGTCGTTGAGGAGGCCCGGCCCTACTTCAAACAATGGGGGCTTAACCCCGTGGACTGGGGCAGTGCGGGTCAGACCGGAGCGGTCGTGCCGGAGGTAGGGCAGACCCTGCGCGAAGGGGACCCCGTCGCCGTCGAGCTGGTAGGTGGAGACCTCAACTCGGCTGCGGTGGGGACCGTAACCTATGTTGACGGAGAGAAGGTCCTGGCCTTCGGACATCCTCTATACAACCTGGGCAAGGTCGATTATGCCATGGCCGGGGCCAACGTCGTCGTCGTTGTCCCGAGCCTCGAGAGCTCGTTCAAGGTGGCGACGGCGGGCAAACGGCTGGGACGGTTTACCCAGGACCGGACGGCCGGCATGCTGGGCGAGCTGGGAAAGATGCCGCAGCCGGTCCCGATAGAGATCCGGCTCAACGAGACCGGGGGAAGGACCAGGGAATTCAAGATCGAGCTGGCCAACGACAAGATCCTGACCCCCTTGCTGGTGAACATGACGCTCGCTTCTCTCTTGGCGAGCGAGGATCGCTCCATCGGCGACCTGTCCTATGGGCTCGACGGCGACGTCTACCTGGATAATGGGACCAGCGTCCATCTTGAGGACCTCTTCTCCGGTAACCTCGATGCCGCCGGGACCAGCCTCAGCGGCCTGCTGACGGCTGTTGTCTATTTTCTCAATAACAACGAGTTCCAGTCCGTCGGCATCCACCGCATCAGCCTGAACATCAGCTCCATCGAGGAGGCCCGGTTCTCCTCCCTGGAGAGGGTTTGGCTGGACAAGTACGAGGTCGCGCCCGGTGAGCGGATCCAGGTGAAGCTCTACTGCCGGGCCTTCGGCGGCCAGAGTTTCAACGAAGAAGTCTTCATCGAGGCGCCTCCGCTTCCGGCCGGCTCCGAGTTCAACCTGATCATCGCCGACGCCGCGTCCATCCACCAGATCGAGACTCTCCAATATCGCAGCCAGGATTTCGTCCCGCGAAGCCTGGGGCAGCTGATCCGCCTCCTCAACAACCTGCGCAAGAACAACCGCATCTACTTCAAGATGATGGCCTCCAAACCAGGGCTCTTCGTCAAAGGGGAGGAGATGCCGAACCTCCCTCCGTCGATGAAGTCCCTGTTCGCCTCTCCCCGGGCTGCGGCCTCGGCGCCGACGGAACTGACCCGGTCCACCCTCGGGGAATATCAGCTCCCCATCCCCTATGTTTTCCGGGGGATGGCCTCGATCCCCGTCAAAATCAAGGATTAGGAGACTCGGGATGAGCATGAACGGAGTCCGAAAGGCTATATTTATTATCGGAATAGTAGGGTTAATCTCCTCGCTCGAGGCTGTGGTGCCCCGCAAGTGGGAGCTCCGGACCAAGGACGAGTTCCTCAAGGGCAAGCTGGATGGGGTCTCCGTCTCCTACGAGGGAGTGCTGTCTCTCGCCCCCAGGGAAGACAAGCTGGAGGGTCCGGCCGAGGACTTCTTTCTTTCTTTCCTCCTCGGACAGGACGGGACCGGCTATCTGGGCACCGGACATGGGGGAAAGATCTACCGGATCGGCAAGGACGGCAAGAGCGAGCTCTTCTATCAGGTCCAGGAGATGGATGTCACCTGCCTGGCGATGGACCCCAAGGGCGGGCTGTTCGCCGGAACCTCTCCCAATGGCAAGGTTTATAAGATCACCGGAAAGGACCAGGGAGAGGCCTTCTTTAACCCGGAGGAGAAGTACATCTGGGACCTGGCTTTTTCCGATGACGGCTATTTGATGGCCGCGGTCGGCGAAGCGGGGGGCATCTATAAGATCAACCAGCAGGGAGAGGGACAGCGGGTGCTCAAAGCCGAATAGAACCACGTTCTCTGCTTGCAGGCATCAAGAGACGGGGGTTTCCTT
>Ga0153915_10004714_pt1 | contig 12599 bp, 12 predicted proteins | sample Opewatmetagenome_2_FD_107003 | JGI IMG/M metagenome (GOLD analysis project Ga0153915, IMG submission 107003) | Freshwater wetland microbial communities from Ohio, USA - Open water 3 Core 3 Depth 3 metaG | ecosystem: Environmental > Aquatic > Freshwater > Wetlands | place: USA: Ohio, Lake Erie... | reverse complement strand
CCGCCCATGAAGGAAAAGGGCAGTCCCATGGTGACAACTGTCAGAACTTTTTTACCCTGAAGGTTGTGCTTACGTTTGAGGTATGCAGGAACAACCGGGGCCGCGGTAAATGCCCAGACTGGCGTAATGAAAATAACCGCATCAAAGTTGTCAATTGATGGAGGGGTGACAATTGCTATATTGGATGAACGTGGCCTGAGATCACCCTCAACTTTTAAACGAAGTATATCGGAATCAATGCTTTCAGATGTTAACTGAGAGGCAATTTTTCGTGCGACATTAAATGAGTTTCCTGTTTTTGAAAAAACGACTATTCCGACTTTCATACCGGTCCCTCCATTGTTAAGTCTTTGTTACGTTAATGATTTACATTACTGCAGTTCTGGCAGCGCCGCAGTTTCAATTGCTTTAAGTGGTATCCTTTTTGTAATATCAAAAAGAGTATCTCCTGCTTTAAGCAGTGCTGAGGTGTCACCGACAACAGTAACTGTAAAGTTATCTTTCTGCAGGTATTTCTTTGCAACGTTGTCAAGATCTGTTTTTGTCATTTTACCGATTGCATCTGTATACTTTTTATAATGATCCGGTGCTCTGCCATAGTATTCATTCTGTGCATAGGTTGAAACAATGTCGAACGGCGAACGGAACATGGATGGCAGTTCTGATAACAGTACTGATTTGATATCACGAAGCTCTTCATCTGAGATGCCATTTTTAACAAGTGTGTCAATTTCATTAAAAATCAGCTTTGTGGCCTTTGAAAATGATTCTGTTTTTGTAAAAAATGTGATATTCCATGTACCGGGAAAGGTATAGTTTGATTCTGCTGAACTGTAAATTGAATAGGTCAATCCTTCATCGGAACGGATTTTTGAACTGAGTCGTGATGTAAAGCTGCCGCCTCCAAAAATCTCATTGAGAACCATGACCGGATAATAATCATCATGAGGGCGTTTGAAAAGCGGCATTCCTATACGCACATATGCCTGAGAAATTGCTTTGTTGACAACAAGTGATTTCAGTACTGGTTTGCATACAATTGAAGGGAACGTCGTATCGCTGACCGTTCCGCTTTTCGGAAAAAGTTTTTCGAGACGGCTGACCATGTTTTTGCGGTCAAAGGAACCGGCAACCGCAATGATCATATTACCTGTCTGGAAATACTTCCTGTGCATCTGCAACAGATCATTTCTGGTAATAGCACCAATTGATTTCTCGGTCGAATTGCGGCTGTTTATGGCATTCGGATACATTGCTTTCTCATACGCAAATGAGAGTGTCGGCCCGGGATTGTCAAAACGGTGACGAATCGCTTCGATATAAATAGCTTTCTGCTGATCAATCTTTTTCTGTTCATACGCTGGTGCAAAAAGCATCTGCTGAAGCAGGCTGAAAGCAGTATCGGTATATTCAGAGAGGAACGATGCTCTGAAACTGCACATGTCATCACCAATGGAAAAACTGAATTGCATTGCTTTCTGTGCTATTATTTTATCAAGTGTATCCGCAGGTATTTTTTCTACACCGCCCGAACGGATAAGCGTACTGCTTAATCCGCTGAGTCCTTCTTTACCCCGGGGATCAAAGAGCGAGCCGTATCGTACACAGCCGCTGATCTCAACTAACGGAAGTGTTGAATCTGTTGCAATATAGGCTCTGAGACCATTTGACAAAACAGTACGATATGGTTCTCCTGATGGAATTGACCAGCGAAGAGAATCGTATTTTAGTTGTGACGGGTGTGCCGGAATTATGCTGCTTTGAGCTCCTGCACATACTGAAAAAAGAAACAGCTGGCTGATAATACGATATACTTTTTTAAAATTCATTTTTATATTCCTGAATATCTGTTTGTTATTTTACCGGTGACTGTGCCGGTGCTTTGTATAAAAGTTTACCAATGGTCATTTTTGACGGATCGAGATATTTTTTTGCAATCGCAGGGATCTCCTCTGCTTTAATTGACGCAATGATATCAGGATATGCAAGCATGTCTTTCCAGCTCCCCATTCGTTCAAATGCGGCAAGACGGTCCGAGAGACCTTCCAGACTGTTAAGCCCCGAAATAAACGACATCTTGATTTCATTGGTTACCCGTTCCATTTCAAATGTGCTTGGAGGGTTTGATGAAATTCTGGCAATTTCATCGAGAATAATTTTCTGAACACTGTCAGGATTTGTTTCGTTTTTCATTACCGCATAGACACTGAAATCTCCATTGTGTAAACGAGAATCGTTTCCTGCACCGGCATCTATGCAAAGCCCTGTTTCGTTGACAAGTTTGTTATAGAGTCTGCCTGTTTTTCCTGAAAGAATTTTATCAATAACATCCAGGCGGTACAGATCCGGATCAGGATGTCCGGGTGTATGAAACAGCATATCAATCCGTGGATTTGAATTGTCATACATTGTAAAGGTGGTGACACCAATTGGGGATGGTTCCCGTGTGACAACTTCTGTCTTTGACGGTTTTGCGGGGGGGATTGCCCCGAAATACTGGTTGATTTTACGCAATGACTGCTTCGGATCGATATTTCCGACAAGAATAAGCACTGCATTGTCAGGGGTATAAAATTTATTGACATGCTGCTCAAGCTTTTCCCGTGTATAGGAACGCAGATCCGACATCCAGCCGATTGTCGGTTGACGATACGGGTGCGCGACATAGAATATGGCGTTCAAACGTTCCCAGTAATTATTGATAGGCTTGTTGTCGGTGCGCATTTTACGTTCTTCTGTTACAACATTCCGTTCGCTGTAGAATTCACGAAGTACCGGATTTTTCATTCTGTCAGATTCAATCCAGTAAAAGAGATCAATTTTGTTTTTTGGAAGCGTGACAATATACGCAGTCATGTCATCACCGGTCCACGCATTAAGCTCCGTACCACCGTTGTTCTGATACAGTTCCCAGATCTCATCTTTTTTAATAAAAGATCTCTGTTTCTCAAGTTTAGATGCAATCTGTGCGTCTAATACTTTTATACTGCTGTCAGTTTCCGGTTTTCCCTGGGCAATCAGATCAATAATACGCTTTTCCAGCGTGTCAATTGATTTGATAATAGGTATTTCTTTCTGATAATTCTTTGTGCCGAGAGTCTTTGTCCCTTTGAACATCATGTGCTCATACAAATGAGACAGGCCGGTTGTTCCCGGACCCTCGTACATTGAGCCGACAAAGTAATACAGCCTGCACGATACAACGGCCACATTGGTATCTGGAACGATAAGTACACGAAGACCGTTTTTAAGTGTACTGCTGGTTACGGGTAATTGAATGTCAAGAGCACCTGCGGTACCGGCAAGCAGGCCTATGACAAGCGGTAGTAATCTTTTTATCATGCGTTTATCCTGTAAAAATAAGGTTGTTATTGATCCGTTAAACAGTACGATATGTCAAAAATTCCATTATTTCATTTTGTGTCAACTGTACCGGGTTATTTTTATTGCAATTGTTATCGTTGAGAAGAAAGTAAAAATGTTCATTCTTTATGCCATAATCAGAGAGCATTTTAATTTCGAGAACCTGTGTAAGGTTCTCAAGGTAATCAATCAGTGCCCGGCATGCTTCGGCTGTATCCGGAAGCGCCTTGCCGGTCAGGAGGCGTGCTGCAGATGCGTATTTGGTCAATCCGGCTGAACCGGAGGCGCTCTGTTGCAATTTGTTAATTGAACATTTTGTCGCTGCGGCAAGCAGTGTTCCGCATGCAACACCGTGAGGAATCGGATATGCAGCACCGAGTATTGATGCAAGTCCGTGAACAACGCCAAGACCGGCATTCGCAAGGGTTATCCCTGAAATAAGTGACGCATACGCCATACCGGTCCGTGCATTAATGTCGGTCGCGCCGTTTTTAAATGCATTGACAAGATGTGCACCGGCAAGTGGAAGTGCCTTTTCAACAAGAGAATCCGTAACAGGGCTTGCCTTTGTTGAAACATACGATTCGATAAGCTGTGTCAGTGCATCCATTCCGCAGGCTGCGGTAATGTCCGGCGGGCATTGCAGCGAAAGTCTCGGATCGACAAGCGCAATGTCGGGAATGTAATTTGTGTGACGTAATGAACATTTGAACCCGTTGATCCCGATTCTGCTGATTACCGCATTGGCGGTTGCTTCACTGCCTGTTCCCGATGTTGTGGGGACTGCGATAAACGGGATTTTTTTACCATTTGGCGTCGTGTTACCAATAATCTCAAGATAATCAATTACCTGACCATGTTCTGGCAACATCGCAGAAATTGCTTTCCCACTGTCAAGGACACTTCCTCCGCCAATTGCAATGACACTGTGTATCGGAGTGTTGCCGAATTGTTGCACCGCGCTGTCAATTAGTGACGGCGTTGGTTCACCGGAAACTTCAAATTCAAAACAGGATACTCCGGCATCAGCAAGTGATTTGAAAACTGCATCCCCGAAGGGACCTGATTTAAACGAATGCTTTCCGTGTATCAGAAGTGTTTTGCTGCCATATTGACAAGCGATCTTGCCGATCCGCGCGATTTCACCATCACCAAATATGATCTTTGGAGTTTTTAAAAACTCAAAATGTTTCATACGCTGCGATTCCTTATGGACAGATAGAGGTGTAGGGCGTTCCTGTCCGTGGTTCAGCCATCCAGGGTGCCACAGTCTCGCGCCATGTATTGTAATGCGTTGTTGTTTTATGTGCTGCTGCGTCTTCGGCCGTTTCGTATGCTTCATACAGCAGAAATACTGATTTGTCAGTCGTACTTTGCAGAATGTCAAATCTGCAGTTATGCGGTTCCTTAATTGAATTCAAATGGTTCATTCTGGATATCTCAATAAAATCGTTGATATCTTCAGGTTTTACATGAACCTGTACTGTTGTTACAACCATTGCGGATCTCCTGTATTAATCCAGTTCTGCGTATGTTTATTTATTGATAGCACACATAAAATACTAAAAGGACGACTGTTTTAACAGGGTGATAAAAAGATTGTTCATATTTTGATTCAGAGAAATAGTACGGATGATTATGCTGATCTGCCGCTCGGTAATTATATTTTATCACCAGTGAAACAGAATGTGGTTACCGGTGTTGCATGATGTTTGTCACCGGGCTTGTGCCATTCAGATATGGTATCGTCTCTTTGCTGATAAGACAGGAATTGTACTATGGGATCATGTAAGGCAGCTCTCTGCCAGATAGAGCCGGCTTTTGATGTGGACGCGACAGTAAAGCATGCTCTCGGTATGATACGTGAAGCGGCCGGGAACGGTGCTGAGATTGTTGCGTTGCCGGAGATGTTTTACTATCCGTATAGTCTCGACAAAATAAGAAGTATTGTTGGTAAAGAAGACGAATTTCTTGGAAAACTTGCAGAAATAGCTAAAGAATTCAAGCTGTATCTCAGTACCGGATCTATGGCATTCATGCGCGATAATCGTCTTTATAACATGTCGCATCTGATCGGTCCGGATGGCGTGGTGCTTGGCGAGTATACAAAATGTCATTTATATGATGCTCATCTCAATGGAACTGATATCTGCGAATCATCACTGTTTACACCGGGAAATATGCTTACCGTAATTGATACGCCTCTTTGCACAATTGGAATTATGATTTGTTACGATATCCGTTTTCCTGAATTTTCGCGTTTGTATGCGCTGGAGAATGTGGATCTGCTGCTTGTTCCGTCAGTATTTAATACTATCACCGGTTCTGCACACTGGCATACCGTTATGTGCGGCAGGGCCATTGAGAACCAGTTTTTTATTGCTGCAACTTCACAGGCAAGAAAATTGACATCATCCTACAAAGCGTATGGGCATTCGATGGTGGTCGGGCCATGGGGAGAAATATGTGGTGAGGCGGGGGAGGCCGAACAGATCGTTTATGCTGATATTGATCTGTCGCTTATCGAAAATGCGAAAAAAAAACTGCCGCTCTTGTCGCATCGCCGTGAAGATATATATAATCTAAGGCGTGTTTAAGGCATGCACATCTATGCCGGCATGCTGTAACAAAATTCAGAATGTCGCATTACAAACATAAAAAGGATGTTTTATGAAAAAGCTTTACCGTCTTGAAAGAAACAAACTGATTGCAGGTGTCTGCGCAGGGATCGCTGATGTGTTCAAGATCGATCCGACGATCGTACGTCTTGCGGTGATTTTTCTGACTGTGTTGACAGTGTGGGCTCCGGGAATTGTTACCTATCTTGCCGCGTGGCTTCTACTTCATGATAAAAGTGAAATGATGAGAAGAGAGGCAAACAGTTCCGAGTAAATAGCGGTATATAGATGTATTGTAACAAAAAGGCTGACCTATGTTACGGTCAGCCTTTTTGTTAATTTTAGTTTGTCAATAAACCGTACTGCCTGTATTCGAATATCCGGCTGTGTTCATGAAATCAGGCTGGTTTTACAGTCAGTTGATCAGAGATTTTTTCTCTGAGTTTTCTTTCTACAACAGAATAGAGCGTGTTGTTTGAAAATGCGCACCCTTTACAGTGACCGATAAATGAAATATATACATCATTCCCGTCAACATCGACAAGCTCACAGTCCCCGCCATCCTGTGCAAGAATCGGACGCACTTCTGATGCGAGCACTTCTCTGATTTTATCAATTTTCTGAAGCGTAGTCATACGTCCGGTTGATTGTGTCTCTGTGGTTTGAGCAACACCGGTCAATTTATCAATGATTGTCTGGATCTCTTTGTGACAATTACCGCATGCACCGCCTGCTTTGGTAATATTGGTGACATCTTCAAGTGTTTTCGCACCATTTTCACGAATCGCTTTTTCGATTTCAATTTCCGTAACATTAAAACAGTGACAAACGACGCGTCCTTCTTTTTCCGGAGGAGTCGAGACCTTCCCGTCGGTCTCGTAATACTTGATTGCCGCTTCAAGTGCTTCTTCACCCATTACGCTGCAATGAAGTTTTTCTTTTGGTAAACCACCAAGCGCATCGGCGATGTCTTTGTTTTTTATCTTTTTGACTTCGTCAATCGTTTTACCTTTACACATTTCGGTAAGTACCGATGCCGAAGCAATTGCGCTTCCGCAACCGAATGTTTTAAATTTGATATCGACTATTTTTTTATTCTCGTCAAGTTTAAACGTCAACCGCAACGCATCACCGCAGGATATATTTCCCACTTCGCCAAGACCATCCGGATCGGTAATCTCGCCGACATTGCGCGGGTTCAAATAATGATCTCTGACCTCATCTGTGTATTCCCACATGTTTTACTCCTTTATATTACAAGCCTTTTTTCCGGTACGTTGATAATATTAAAAACATCTTTTAATGTATATTCGAATTTCTCCAGCACTTTATTGGCATCATTTGCAGCAAATGGAACTCTTCCTGCTGCGACTCGTGAATGTCCGCCGCCGCTTCCGCCGAAAATCATGGCGATCTTTTCAGCAAACAATCCTGCGGTGTCAGCGTTTTTGGATCTGAGCGAAAAGAAAATCTGATTTTTGAATATCCCTGAACAGATCATCCATTCAAGTTTCTCAAGACTGTGAAACAAATCGGCAATTTCAGCGATATAGTCCGGAGTGGTTACATTACCAAGATGCGTATATCCGATTCCATCAAAACTGACCGCCGAAAGCATCGCAGAATGTAAAATTTTAAAATATTCAATATCACGATCCGGGTTTTCAATACAGGAAAGCTGTTTGTGATCCATTATGTCAAACAGGTATTTGTAGCACTCAAGATCGTCAGGTACTCCTGCACGGCGCATATCACCGGTATCGGTTTTTATTCCGTAAAATAGAGCAGTTGCAAGTTTTGGTGATATAGGGCAGTGTGCTGCAAGAAGGTATTTGGTGATAATGGTTGATGTCGCACCGAACTCTTTTCTGATATCAAAAAAGAAGGGGCAGGCACTTGATGGGTCATTGGGGTGATGATCAATGACTGCGTGAACCGGCGCGTTTGCGGGAAGTGAAACATTTCCTCTGCACGGAAAACAGTCAACAAGTACAATTCTGTCAAAATCGCTGATTTCAGTTAACACATAGGGAACTGTCTGGATATTGAGAAACCGTATCATTGCACGGTTTTCTGCCCGTCCTACAAATCCGCCAAAAGAGATCACCGATGTTTTTATTCCCCAGAATGAAAGCAGGTGCGAGATACCAAACGCAGATGCCAGGCAGTCGGGATCTGGAAAATCATGGGTCAGAATCAGTACCGATGATGCTGGTATGATATGCGATTTGAATTCCTCAAGCTTTTCGGAGAAATCGTTTGTACTGTATTTTTTTACTGCTTCGCCGACGTCTGTCATTTTATTTTGCCAACTTACTTCATTACAAGCACTTAATGAAGTGAAATCATGCTTGCTAATATTATATTTGAACATGAATAACGTTAATAATATAATATATGAGCCTGGTTCTGACTGGAAATTAAACTTCGTTAGCCGGCAGCACTGCTGTGTTGACGGATAGAGGAATACGTGAAATAATGCGATATGCGATACTATCTGATATTCATGGGAATGTTGAGGCACTTCAGGCGGTTCTAAATGACATTAATAGTCGTGCTGTTGATTCAATTGTTTGTCTCGGCGATGTTGTCGGGTATTATCCAGATCCGGAAGCTTGTATTGAACTGGTGAAAGAAAAGGCGAGTCTGTGTGTTGCTGGAAATCACGACTATGCGGCAATTGGGCGCATTGATACACAAAACTTTACCTATTACGCCTATGCTGCCATGGAGTGGACAAAACAGAATATTTCTGAAAACGCGAAGGAATTTTTACGGTCGCTTCCTTTGACAATTGAAAAAGACAACATGTTCTTTACCCATTCCTCTCCGTCAAATCCGCAGGATTGGGCGTATGTATTCCCAGATAGTGAAGAAGCGGTGTTTGAAGCGTTCAACAGCCTGGTTTTTCAATTGAATTTTATCGGACATACCCACTGGCCATCAATAATGATCCAGGAGAATGAACGTATTATTCTTCATGCCGATCATACAATAAAAACTAATAAACAGAACTTTTATCTTATCAATGTCGGCAGTATCGGACAACCGCGCGATTTTGACTCCCGGTCAAGTTACGCTCTTTACGATTCGGAAACTGGCGATGTGACAATCTACCGTATTCCCTACGATTACTCTGTAACACAGCGGAAAATCAAAGAAAACCATCTGCCGCTTTTTCTCTCCGAACGCCTCGAAAAGGGAAGATGAGGAAGAAGAGCGAGGTTGAGGTTAAGGTTGAGGTAAGAACCAGAGCAGCGATTTTTTTGTTCTGCCCTCGCCACCATTCTGCAAGCAACCTGCATGATCATCTCTGCCAGTCACTCGTTACTAATCACTATTTGCCCCCGTTGCAGTTTAAAAACTCGCCATTGATTCAGCGGAATATTTAATTACTATTTCGTATCAAATCGTAACTTGTACTGCGGCCACTGCCTGGCAATTTGTAAAGAATATGTTTGTCAATCAATTCCTGAATGTCCCGCAATGCTGTATCCTGGGAGCACTTGCACAATTTTGCCCATTTTGATGTGTTTAATTTTCCATCAAAACCATCTATCAGCATGTTCACCATTTTACGTTGTCTGTCATTTTCTATTTTTGTACAATTGTTGTTCCAGAAGTTGTATTTAAAGCAAACACTGCTCAATTGTGCCTCTGATGCCTGTAGTGCATTGAGTAAACAATTCAGAAACCATTCCAGCCAATGTGTTATGTCAAGACTGCCTTTCTGCGTTTTTTCAAGTATCTCATAGTATTCGTTTCTTTCTTTCCGCAGTTGTGTTGACATACTGTAAAAACGGCGCGATTGTTCATCAGATTGTGCTAAAATCATATCAGTTATTGCTCGTGCTATCCGCCCATTACCATCTTCAAACGGATGAATTGTTACAAACCATAAATGGGCAATTCCTGCTTTCAACACCAGATCAACAGCTTGTTTATTGTTTATCCATTCAAGGAAAATGATCATCTCTTTTTCAATGTCACTGGCTTTGGGTGCCTGATAATGAACAAGTTCTTTTCCGATTGGACCTGAAACAACTTGCATCGGCCCCTTTGCATCATCTCTCCATTTACCAGTGCTTACTTTATACATTCCGCTGAATCCAGCAGGGAATAGTGCATTATGCCAGGAAAAAAGACGGTGCATATCCAGCGCTTTATCATAATTGCTGGTCGCATCAAGCATCATATCAACTACTCCGTCAACATTTCTGTCCGAATGTATCATTCCGGAAATGTCTAATCCCAGCCTTCGGGCTATTGATGAACGTACCTGGTCTGCATTCAGTACCTCACCTTCAATTTCTGTTGATTTCAAAATGTCAAGCGTACGTATTTCAAGGTTTGCCTGATCTTTAAGTTCAAAGCCTGCAGCTTCCATCTTTCCAACAACTCGTCCCTGCAGATTTCTGACTGCTGGCAGTAATGACAGAAGTTTGTTACTGTCCCAGGTGAAATCAGGCCATTCGGGATTTTCGTAGATATACATCATATTCTCCGCATATTATGCGTTAAATATACATGTTATTCTCCGCACAATCAATATTCTCCGCATTGTGTGCGTAGATAAGTTGTTTACTACCGTGTATCACAACTCTGACTGAGATTGCAAATTAAGGTCAAGAGTCTTCTTTTCTCAACCAGGAGCACCTCGTTACCAGGTCACTTTTTCCTCAACTCCACAAATGGATTTACAGGAAAAATTTGGATTGATGGGAAAAAAGCAGATTTACAGCCCAAAAATTGGATTTTTCCCAGATGCCGATGAACGACATCAACATGCTGATGAATGACCTCAACATGCTGATGAATGACCTCAACATGCTGATGAATGACCTCAACATGCCGATGAACGACATCAACATGCTGATGAATGACCTCAACATGCTGATGAATGACCTCAACATGCCGATGAATGACCTCAACATGCCGATGAATGACCTCAATATGCCGATGAATGACCTCAACATGCCGATGAATGACATCAACATGCCGATGAATGACATCAACATGCCGATGAACGACCTCAACATGCCGATGAATGACCTCAACATGCTGATGAACGACCTCAACATGCTGATGAACGACCTCATGTTGACGATGATCGACCTCGATACCCTGATGAAAGACCTCGATATCTATGTAAATACTCCCCATCTTCCCTCAATCTCAGCCTCAATCTTCTTTCCTCTGCCAGTCACTCGTTCCTGGTTACTGGTCACCTCCCTCCCTTTCTTCTTTTTTACAAAAAAGATCCCCCGGTTATTGACAAGTACAGCAAAACCGATATAGTTTACTTTTATCTCCTGCAGATCTGGTCTCTTATTTCTGGCTGATAGCTTCACTGCGGGAGAGGCTCTGTTTCTGTGATCTGTTGTCTGGTTTTGTAATAATACTTCTGTAAACAAAGGAATAAAGCATGAACTGGTGGTTGTGTGGTCTGGTTCATAGTGCTATTATCAGGGAGCTTCAATAGTGAACTAATGGTTTATTATTGAAGCTGTAGGAAATGCTGGAGCAAGAAAAAACAGGAAAAGCGCGTGTGTTAAGACAATAATAATAGGAGGAATAATGGCGTTTGATGGACTATTTCAGCAGAATGTTATAGCAATCATATGGGATTTTGATAAAACATTGTCTCCTAATTATATGCAGGACCCTCTTTTTAAGAAATATAATGTTGATGCAAAATTATTTTGGGAAGAAGTAAATAAGCTTCCAAAATTATATAGTGAAAAAGGGATTAAGGTAAACAAGGACACAATTTATTTAAACCATATTCTTACATATCTTCATGAAGACAAATTCAAAGATTTAACGAACGATGTTTTACGAGAATTAGGAAAAGAAATAGAGTTATTTCCTGGCCTTCCAGATTTTTTAGAAGAATTAAAGGGAATAATTTCAAGAAAAGAGGAAAAATATGGTAAGTTTGGTATTACTGTTGAACACTACGTTGTAAGTACAGGTCTCACTGAAATGATAAAAGGAAATTCGATTTTCAATTGTTTAGATGGTGTTTGGGGTTGTGAATTTCTTGCTGGATCAGTGAATTTTTCAACACTACCATTATCTATTGCTGATGACAAGAAGCTCATTAGAATTGGTTATACTATTGACAATACGACAAAAACTCGTGCCATTTTCGAGATTAATAAAGGTGTAAATAAATTTCCTGAAGAAGTAGATGTAAATGCAAAAATACCAGAACAAAGTAGAAGAGTCCCGTTTTCGAATATGATATATATAGCTGATGGACCGAGTGATATTCCTGCATTCTCTGTTGTTAGGCAGTACGGTGGAAGAGCGTACGCAGTTTATAAGAAGGATGACTTAAAATCTTTTAAACAGGCAGATACTTTATTACAGCAAGGTCGAATTGATATGTATGGTGAAGCCAATTATCAAAAGGGGTCTTCAACTTACTTATGGCTTATAACCAAAGTGAAGGAAATAGCTGATAAAATTTTTGAAGATAAAAATAAAATGTTAACAGCGAGTGCTGGAAGCATACCACAACATATTATTTGAAAAAGACGCGCGATAAGAAACAATGATGGCCCCGCACATTCTACAACAGGACATGCACAAAAATTTACTACACTACTGTTT
>Ga0153915_10004713_pt1 | contig 12599 bp, 18 predicted proteins | sample Opewatmetagenome_2_FD_107003 | JGI IMG/M metagenome (GOLD analysis project Ga0153915, IMG submission 107003) | Freshwater wetland microbial communities from Ohio, USA - Open water 3 Core 3 Depth 3 metaG | ecosystem: Environmental > Aquatic > Freshwater > Wetlands | place: USA: Ohio, Lake Erie... | reverse complement strand
CCCAGCAGGAAAACAGCCAGGCCTACAAATATCATGATTACAATTACTATCAGGAGCATGCTGCTCTGCGCTGATTTGGACCGAAGGTGACAACTTGCCTGGATTCGTGCAAGAAGGCGTCTCTTGACGACTTCTGTCTTCTGTTCGCCTTCTCTCTTTTTGTCACCTTCCTCATTCCGGGAATTTATTTCACCGCTCATTATGAGTACACCTCCACATACAGAACCCCCAGAGCGGTCTTGTCCGAAACCTTCCTGTAAACATTCACAGGGAAATTCTGCCCCAAGCGGTCTTTTGCATTCTCCTTGTAGGTGCATATGCTCCAGACATTGCAGTCAGGATAGTCATTCCACTTGCATGGCTTCTCCCCAGCCATATCCAGGGCCTTTATTTTCACATACCAGTTTGTCCCGAGAATTTTCTGCAAATCATCACAACTCATGCTTGCATTTATTGCCGTGAGCTTGGCATCATCAAACACTGAATCCCCGTTCGTGAACATGTAATCACCCATAATATATTGTCCTATCCCGACAACCCTGTCCTGCCTGTTCTTGAAGGCATCCATCTGGAACTGCTGGAGATTCCACCAGGTAAGGAAGATTATTATGGCTATTATTGCCGCGACTATGAAAACCACCATCAGGATGTATTCCATTATCTCTGATTGGCCTTTTCTCTGGACACTCGGGAATCTGGCCCCGAGAATCTTACAATCCATATTCAACCCTTTCGCATCCCAAATCTAAAAGTGTCTGGTAAATCTGCTTTGCTTCATTAAGGTTATCATTCAGGTCATACATCTCCGAGATGCTTGTGTAATCAATGGATGACGGAATCTTGTCCAGAACCTGGGCAAGCTCTATGTAAACAGGGCCGCAGTCGCTAGGAGAGTCCCCTGCAATAAGGACAGACCTCTTGGACATCACCTGCGCTGCAAGAGAGATCCTTGGCATGAGCAGGGAATTCTTGTACTCATAAATCTTCTCAGCTTCTGTCCTTCCGAAATCATCCTTCTCCACCCCGCCCACGGAAAGCGCAACAAGGTCAAGAGGATCCTTATACACATAGGTTTTTGCAGAGCCCTCCACAAACGCGTTCCCGACCCCCTTGGAATTGGGAGGATTGATACATATGCCTCTTATTGACCCGCATGAAGCAGAAATCGTGACAAGATTCTTTCCCCCGATATCTGCTGTGCACGGGGAAAAGCTTGCGCCCAAAGGCCCTGAGCTTAGAATGGAAAGGAAATCGCTCTTGTCGCAGGGGCGGCCTCCGCATACGTAAAGTATCTGGGGCCCGTCACAGAAAGCGAACCTGACCTTGACCACGCTCCAGTCATCAGAAGTGTCAGGTATATGCTGCACAAGGTTTGTCATAACATCCCAACCTTCATTTGTGCTTTCAAGAGGATTGAAGACAAAAGTCGTGCTCGGAATGGCTTCTGCAACCCCGAAAGACCACCACCCGTAATCAAGCGAGTCCCGCCCTATGTAAACCTGCTGGCCTGGCTTGAAAATCACAGGAGTCTCTATGGGTATTCCTGAGACCTTCGAATCCAGACAGATTATCTGCGGGATGCTCCTTTGCGTGGCATTCACAAAACACGAGGAGAAATCATATTTTGAAAAATATGTAAAGTTTGTGGATATGCCTGTCACGTAAACGCTCCTGGCCTCATGGGTGAAGCTTACAAGTATTTCACCTCTTTGCCTGTCTTTCTGCACGGCTGCATAATCACCTGAATATGTGATAAGGAAGTAAAGAATGGTGACAGAGACAATCACCCCGAAAATCATCTGGAATATGCGATGTACTGCTTGCATGCAGACCTCATACCGGTTCTACCTCAACCGTGTAGCCTCTGTTAATTATGGAAAGCTTTGTGTCCCCGACTGCGCAAAAGTTTTTCTCAGTAGGAGTGTCAAGATAAGCAAAACTATAGCCATGGCCGCCGGCATCATCAGACCCTTTATAATACCACGAGTTGTATCCGCTCTGATTTATCCTGAACTTTACTGTCGTGTCAGGGTTCCATGTCCTTGACCTGTCCGAATAGAATTTAGGGGCAGGATTTGAAGAATTGAAGAAGCACAACTTGTAATCATTTGGAAAAGCAAGCGTGAACTCTGTCCTGGAGCCTTCAGCATTCCTGTAGATGAAATCTATTTTTTTGTTCAGGTTGTCTATGCTTCTGAGCGTCTGGGCTTCCCCTCCGAAACCAAAAAGATTTGCAATCTGGTCCCACCCGAAAACAAGAAGCGCTGCCATTACAATAATCGTGAAGATTATGCCAAACACAAGACTGGTATCCATATTAATACTATTTGGTTAGCTGGAATATATTATTCTCCAGAAAAAGTTTACTTCACTGTTATCGTGAGCTGCTGCGCGCTGCCGCCCCAGTTGAGAGTCTGCGCAGTGCATGCAGAATAAGGAGTCATGTCCATGCACGCAACAATATTGAATATATATGTTCCTGACACAGCATTTGATGGAACCTTGATGCTTATTGTTCTGTAGCCAACCCTGTTTATCTGGACAATTCCAGCTTCACTATCCCATGATGCCCAGCCCTGCATGAAGTCCTTAAGCGATGTCCCTCCAGGCGCCGTGCATGAGCTTATGTCACCAGAAGGGCAGGGAGTCCTGCTTGCTGCAGCAGGGACAACATTTATGATGAACTGGTGGTTCTGCCCATCCTCAGCATCATTCTTTATTCCTGCGGACATCTTGAGTTCTTTGTTCCTGTCAAGGGAATACCTGTCAGGCCATATGGCAAAATTGTTCTGAGTGTTCTGGAATGTCTCCTGAAGTTTGCTCTGCGCCTGCTGTGTCAAGTCATCTGTAAGGCCCCCAATATTCCCTATGATTCCCTGGAGCCACAAAATAGCCAAGCTGAGCAAAACCACAGCAAAAACAACAGCCACTATGAAACCAAGACTCAGTTCTATTGCCCCCTTCTTTGGCATATTTAGTTATTGTTCTCGCGCGTTTATAAAAAGGGTGGGTGTAATGTGTAGTTATTGATGGTACAAATCCACCCCTGAGGAGGTCTCCACATTCTTTCCAATAATATAGATTGTGAGATTGAGAGGAGGAGGATTTGGCGGGGAGTTATTCCAGTATGTGCAGTTCAGCCTGTAGCCAATGGAAAGGCTGTACCCGCCCCTGGGGATTCTTTTGTCAAGGAAATCCTTGAGCTCCCTCATTTTTGTCATGAAATCAGGACAGTATGGGGTAGTCCTGATGGTGTTATTGATTATGTTCTTTGTGTTCTGGAGGAGGTATATGTTGTTCTCTCGGAAGGGAGCTGAAAGGTCCAGTGCCGTGTACTGGAACATCAGCTGCTGGACGGAGAAAACCAGGCCTATCAGGAAAATGGTTGTTATTATGAACATCTGGGCTTTCTTAACCATGATATATTTTTAGAGCCGCGATTAAAATTGGTTTATTGAGAAATCAGGGCACAAGCCTTTCAGTTGGAAGCCGGGTCTTGCCGGCTTCTTTCGAACTAAGGAACCAATCTTTCAGGAGTCCTCGGGAAGAGTATAATCTCCTTTATGTTCTCCACTCCAAGAACCTGCTGGACAAGCCTTTCAGAGCCGAGGCCGAAGCCTCCGTGCGGGGGCATCCCGTACTGGAAGGCTGAGAGATAGAATTCGAACTTGTGCGGGTCAAGGCCTTTTTGCTTCATGACTTTTACAAGCTCCTCATATCTGTGCTCCCTCTGGCCGCCTGAAGCTATTTCAAGTCCCTTGCAGTCCAGGTCCATTCCGCGGGAGACCTTCCCTTCCATCATTATGTAAAACGGCTTGATTTTGGATGGGTATTTGGTTATGAAGTACCACTCATGACCTTTCTTCTCCATTATCTGACCGAGCAGCTTCTCATCAGGATCATCCAAGTCATCTCCCCACTCCTTCTTGATTCCATTCTTTGCCAGTATATCAAGCACTTCAGAATAGGTGAGCCTCTTGAAAGGGAGCTCAGGTATCTTAACATTCGCCCCGAATACCTCAAGCTCGTTTTTGCAGTCCTTCTTCATCCCCCTGAGGGTGTACTCCACAAGTCCCTCAGCTATCTTTAGCACATCCTCCTCGCTTTCTATCCATGCCATCTCCATGTCCACTGAAAGGTACTCGGAAACGTGCCTCCTGGTGTGGAACTTCTCTGCCCTAAAAACAGAGCCTATCTCATAAATCCTGTCAAGACTTGAAGCCATGAGCATCTGCTTGTAGAGCTGCGGGCTCTGGCGCAAGAAGGCTTCCTTCTGGTAGTATACCATCGGGAACATGGTTGCCCCGCCCTCTGCCCCGGCTGCCTGGATTATTGGAGTGTGCACCTCAACAAACCCGGCTTTGTTCTCGAAATACTCCCTCATTTTCGTGAGGGATATGTCCTTCACCCTGAATATAGCCCGGACCTTGGGGTTGCGCACATCCATGAACCTGAAGTCAAAGCGCTTGTCTAGTCCTGTGATTATCTTGTCGGACGTCTCGATAGGAAGGGGGGTCTTTGCCTTGCTCACAATCTCCAGGGAATCCGGAATAATCTCCTTGCCTCCGGGAGCCTGGGGAGAGTTCTTTACATTTCCTGTGACAGCTATGCAGTCCTCTCTCACAAGGGAGGAAGCAGTCTCAAGAATCTTCTTGGATTCAGACTTCTTTATTGTGACCTGTATCAGGCCTTCCCTATCCCTGAGAATAACGAATTTGAGCCCTCCCAGATCCCTCACGCTGGATACCCACCCCTTCACGAGGGATTTCTTTCCAGGCTGCAAATCATTGGTGTAAGTCCTTTCCATCAAAAACACATTTGCCGTTCGATTTATAAATCATAAGCGTTTAGGATATATATTTGGAATCAGAGAGAAGGCGGATTCGAGCCTGACAGCCTTCGGCTGTCTTTCTATTGTTCCACCTTCATTCTAAGAGTGGTGCGATTATGGCAGAGCTAAAGGATTTCATAGAACCCCGTGAGGGTTTTGTAAAGAGGAGGATCCCCTCTGTGGAGAGGCGGATCTCGGAGATAATGGCCGAGGACATGCGCGTGAGCCTGATAGGAACTGTTATAGACAAGCAGGAAGACAGCATAATCCTTGATGACGGGACAGGCAAGATAACCATAGGATTTGACAATCCTGTTGAGATAGAGACAGACCAGATGGTGAGGGTTTTTGGCAGGGTTATTCCCCTGGAGCAGGGATTCGAGCTGCAGGGCGAGATACTCCAGGACATGAACAGGATAGATATTGAGCTCCTGAAGAGAATGCGCGAGCTCAACAGCTTATAAATTTATTAGCTATCAATTAATGTTAACCATTTTGCATAAAATGATAATTTCAATCTAAAAATCGGGGGTGTTGTATGTTCAAGATTGTGCTGACTGATGTGGAGCTGCTAAGGAATACGATTCCGATAATAGCGGAGATAATAGACGAGGGGGTTTTCAAGGTTGACCATAACGGGATAAGCCTTCTCGCTCCCGACAGGACCATGGTCTCTGTAGTGGATTTCAAGCTCCCGTCCACAGCTTTTGAGAAATTCAGTGTCACCTCCGAGACATCCATGGGCTTGAATCTCGCGAATTTTGTGAATGTGATAAAAAGGATAAAGGGCTCGGAACAGGTGACCCTTGAGCTTGCCAAAGACAACACCAGGCTGAAAGTCACGGTTGAGGGAAACGGAAAGCGCGTTTTCGAGATACCCCTCCTTGACATAAAGGATGAGAAGCCTCCCATAGACCAGCTGAACTTTACCGGAAGGATTGAGATAGAATCAAGTGTGATAGAGGACGGGATTGCTGACGCTGACATAGTCGGGGATTCTGTTATTTTCGAGGCGACGCCTGAGTTCTTCAGAATCTATTCCAAAGGAGACGTCTCCTCAACAGAGCTGGAGATGGCAAAGAAGGATTCAGCCATGCTCAAGCTCCATGCAACAAGCAGCCTCCGTGCGCGCTACCCTCTTGAATACCTCAAGAAGATGGTGAAGGCAGCAAAGCTCTCAAAGCATGCAGTGCTTGAATTCGGCAATGATTATCCAATGAGGATGGAGTTCAATGCAGTGGACAAGGCGCACCTGAGCTTCATACTGGCGCCAAGAGTGGAAGAGTAAAGGTGGTTTTCTTTGATTAAAAGGCTTCCGACTGGTAAGTTTATAGTTGCAGATAAAAACGAATTATCAACAAAAAACAAAAAATATGTGGACAAGAACCTGGATCCGCATTCCTCAAAGGGCAAGGTTTTTTATGTTGAAAGGGGAGTGATAATGACCACATCATATTATGGAAGCGATGGATTCTTGCCATTACAGAAGCTTGACGAATCCAATTGCATGTATAAAAAAATAAAGAACTATCTGAAGCTCTGAGGAGATTGCAAATTTTATTTAACCCTTGTTCTAATTTCAAGATACTAAACAGAGGTGATTTTATGGGAGTGAAAAAAGTCGGGGAAAAATATCGCTGCAACATATGCGGGAATGAGGTCACAGTCACGAAAGTAGGCGGCGGGGAGCTTGTGTGCTGCGGGGAGGCCATGCAGCTTCTCAAGAAGTGATTCTCATGCAAACAGGGAAGAACATACCCCTTATTGTAAAATCTATAAGAAAGAGTCTCGGAGAAACCAAAGCGACCGTGGCGAAAGAAGACCCTTTCCAAGTCCTTATCTCCACTGTGCTTTCCCAGCGCACGCGGGATGAGAGCACAGAACGCGCTAGCAAGCGGTTATTCTCAAAATACAGGAATCCAAGACAGCTTTCTCAGGCGCCTCTGGAGAAAATATACCCGCTTATAATGGAGAGCGGATTCTACAAAACAAAGGCCCTTCGCATCCGCGAGATAAGCAGGATTCTTGTTGAGAAATACAAAGGGAAAGTCCCCAGGGATTTTGACAGACTGATAAGCCTTCCGGGAGTGGGGAGGAAGACCGCGAACTGTGTGCTTGTTTATGCTTACCAGATTCCGGCCATACCAGTGGATACACATGTGCATAGAATCTCCAACCGCATAGGCCTGGTGAAAACAAAAACCCCTGAGCAGACCGAGACAGAACTGATAAGAATAGTCCCCAGAAAGAACTGGATGGACTTCAATGACCTTTTCGTGAAGTTCGGCCAGAGGATTTGCCAGCCCATAAAACCCATGTGCTGGAAGTGCCCGATTATCAAACTGTGCGATTATCCTAATAAGAACCTGAAGCCCAAGTGAAAGTATGGAAATCAAAAAATCCTACGCTTCCAAGAAGAGGCAGATAAAGCAGAGGCTCCTGGAATTCCAGGCTGTGTGGAACGAGCCTGACGAGCGCATATTCTCAGAACTCGCATTCTGCTTCTGCACTCCACAGTCCAAGGCAAAATCCTGCTGGCTTGCAGTCTCCTTTTTGCAGGATTCAGGCCTCCTTTATACAGGCTCCCAAGACGATATCAAGAGAACCCTTCACAAGAAAGTGCGCTTCCACAACAACAAATCAGGCTACATTCTGGAGGCAAGGGACCTTTTCATGGACAGCGGAAAACTTTCCATAAAGAAGAGGCTGCTGGAGAAAGGAACGCCATATGAGATGAGGAAGTGGCTGGTCTCGAACATGAAGGGAATAGGATACAAGGAAGCCTCCCATTTCCTGCGAAACATAGGATTGGGCAAAAACATCGCGATTCTTGACAGGCACATCCTCAAGAACCTCAAGAAACATGGAGTGATAAGAGAGGTTCCCAAAACCCTTACCCCAAAGAAATACAGGGAGATAGAAAACCAGATGAGAGATTTCTCGAGGAAAGTGAGGATTCCCATGGAGGAGATGGACCTGCTTTTCTGGTCAGAGGAGACAGGAGAGGTCTTCAAATGAATTCGCTTCGGAAGGAGCTCGAGCACCAGCACTACAAAGTTGTGGGAAACCATTCCGCTGTGAAGCTGTGCTTCTGGCTCAGGAAGTCCATGCGCGACTCGGGAGTCTGTTACAAGCAGAAGTTCTATGGAATTGAATCCCACCGCTGCATGCAAATGACCCCATGGCTCTTATGCCCGAATCGTTGCGAGTATTGCTGGAGGGTGATAGAGAAAACAAAAATCCAAGTGAGCAAGATAGATTCCCCAGAGGAGATAATAGAAGGCTGTGTGAGGGGTCAGCGCCAGCTCATATCAGGCTTCAAGGGCTTCTCGGGCGTGAACCTCAAGAAATGGAAAGAGGCTCAGTTTCCAAATAACGCTGCAATCTCCCTGATAGGGGAGCCTACCCTGTATCCCAAGCTTTCAGAATTAATCGATGAGTTTCACAAAAGAAAATTCTCTACATTCCTTGTCACAAACGGCCAGTTCCCGGAAGCGCTGGAGGAGATTGCAGAACCCACTAATCTCTACATATCCCTCGATGCCCCTGATAAGGAATCGTACAGGAAGATAGATCAGCCATCTCTGAAAGATTTCTGGGAAAGGCTTAACAAAAGCCTTGAGCTCATATCCTCGTTCTCCTGCAGAAAAGTTGTCAGGCTCACTCTGGTGAAAGGAAGGAACATGAACTCTCCTGAGAAATATGCAAAGCTCATAGAGAAATCAGGAGCGGACTTTGTGGAGGCAAAGGGCTATGTACATGTGGGTGAGTCGCAAAAGAGACTGCCGCGGGACACCATGCCCACACATGAGGAAGTGAAGGCATTCGCAGAATCGCTTTCTAGGCACTCGGGCTATAAGTACAAGGATGAGCAGAAGGAGAGCAGGGTTGTGCTGCTTTCGAGAGATTAAACTTGATATTTTTGTAACTTTTGTAACAACCTATCACAATCTTTCATACCGCCAGAAGCTGCTACTGAAATTTTACCACCCAAACTGGTAACACAACTACATGGCCGAGGGTATTTTGTTTCTCTCAAACTACAAATAGCATGAATGCCGACAACGCTTCCATATGAAGCAGCATTCTGGATTTTTTCAAGAAGTTCAGTGTCATGTATGGCATCTCTCTCATCCAACTCCTCTTGGAATTCGAAGTATGGACAAAAAGTCAGCTTTCCACTTTCCTGATTCTCCTTTTCCATGTCTAAAATTATTTATTACAAATTTAAGGCTTTTTGTGTCACAATCTAGCTTTTAAAGCTTTCTGTCATGCTATTTATGCTACTAGAGGGAAGTATGGACATTCTAAAGAAAATATTTGACCCGAAATACAAAACCGCTTGTAACTATCTGGAAATTGCTGGTCTCAAGAAAATGGAAGATGCTGCAATTATAACAAACGGGAAAAGGAAGGCCGTTCTAGGAGAAAATAGTATAATATTCATACACGGGAAACACAATGAAGAAATGAGTTATGATTCTTTCATAGAGTTAAATGAAAAATATAGCGAGATATGCAAGCTTTTAGAACAAAAACACTTCGAGAAGAAAAGAAAACCATTTGGGGTCGATGTTTATGAATACAAGGATAATAAGTTCCTTGTTGGAAGGGATGTAAGAATTATATTGGGGAAAACAAAAGAGACATTTACATACGATGGAGCACTGGAGTTTCTCACATACTACTGACAATCCTCTTCCCCCTCTCTTGGGGAACAACCCTTTTCTGGGCTTTCTGGAACCTCTTTCCTAGCTCATTACCCCCGAAATACTCATGCAGGAAAACAGCCAAGGCAGCAACCTCAGAATGCGGCTGGCCCGTAACAGACACGTTCCAGTCACAGTCTTGGTAGACTTCAGGAGGGACCTTCTCCCCTCCCACTATCACAAGAAGGTTCCTGACCTTGCGGATTGCCCGGATTTTCTCTTGGACGGGAATCCCGTAAACTGTGAGGTGTATACTCTTCCCCTTCCAGTCCTTTATGAGCTTTCTCGCGCTTTCCGAGTGTTCAATCTGGAAGGGGCCTCCCCAGCCCCTTGTCACGGAGTTTATGGATTCCTCCAAGCCGCTATCTTTCTGGCCTGTATAAACAAGCTTTTGCGCGCCAAAAGCGCGGGCCACAAGGCCGCAGTGCGTGCTCAGGCGCTTGTCCCTCTCAATCCTGTGGCCAAGCCTCAGAACAACTATCATAATTCACCTAGAGGGTTACATGAATGAAGGCCACAGCCTTCTTCCCCTCGCTGACAAGACCATTGAAAATTTCAATCGCGTTCCTGGAATTTTCCACAAACAGCATGAGTTCCCTGTTCTCCATTTCCTGTGTGACCTCTTCCAGAATCTCAACGCAGCCTTCTATCCCCGTTCCCAGAACAATCATTTCAGGCTTCTTCTTGAGCAGGTTAAGTAGCTCATTCATCCCGAACTGGTGTGTCTTGACAACCAGTTCTATCTTCCCATCCCACCACACAACCACATCAGAATAATAATCCTTCCCGTCTATTTTTATCTCCCCGAACTTGAGGGAGTCGATTTGTACCATATTATACATTAGGTTTCTTGGTATTAATTGCTGATTAAAAGAATGAAGGTGTCAACTAAAGATAGAAGGCGATTCTTGTCGCCTTCAGGCAAGTAGGCGCCTTCTTTCGCCAATCAAACCATGCGGGTTTTTAAAGCTCCTCCACCATAACTTATGTATGAAGGGACTGTCAACCACTATAATACTCGTTATTACCGTAGTGGTTATTCTCGTGGCTGCGCTTGTCGTTCTGACTATTTTTGGGCAGGGAATACAGAACGTGACAACTATTACCCAGGCAGAAAGCCTGTGTTTAAGCAGTGCGCAGATTTCTTGTTCAGCTAGTGGTGGAACTACAATGCCTTCAACATGGAATATTCCCAATGTTAGAATTGCAGGAGGAATCCCACAAAGCTGTGCCCAGGTATTCAGCACTAAAACTTGCGCTACTTGTGCGAACGTTGCCTCTGGATGCACAACCTAATCAAATATTAATAACTTCTACCAATACTATTCTATGAAAGCCCTCTCAACAACTATTCTAATTGTTATTACTGCAATTGTAATTCTTGTTGCAGCTTTGGTTGTGCTGACGATTTTCGGTGGCGGAATCGGGAATGTAGCTGAAATAACAAACCAGAAGAATAATTGCATAGCACAGTGTACCATGACGTGCCAGACAACAAATTCCATGCCTCCCACTTGGGATGCGAGTGGGTGTGGTAAGTTCACAGACATAAATAGAGAAAACACATGTCACTGCTGCCAGACAGGATATGTCTGGTGCGTTTCGGGTGGGTGCAAACCTTCATGCTGAACGGTTTGTGATAATTTATATGCCAACATAACCAAATATATTCTTATGAAAGCCCTTTCCACAACCATTCTTATTGTTGTCACTGCAGTTGTAATTCTTGTGGCTGCGTTGGTTGTGCTGACGATTTTCGGTGGTGGGATAGGGAATGTGAGCACGTTGACTAATTTTAAAACTCAATGCATAGCTCAATGCCAGATAACATGCAAGATGGGAGCTTTGCCGCCCACGTGGGGTATGACAGTCAAAGTTCAAGGTGTAGGAGATACTAGTTGTGCAGCGCAGACCGGAGTAACAGGTCCTCAATGTACTGATGTATGCGGCGAAGCAACAAGTACAGGAGGCGGTGGAGGAACAACAACGTGTCCTCACACATCTACCTCAAGCACACCTTGTGACAATAATTGTCCTTATTGTGCGAATACCAATGATTGTAGAAAAACATGTCCTAGTTGAAGTATTTCATCATCCACCTATAAAAACTTTCTCCCCCATATTATTTCTTAGACTGGTTGCGGTTTAGGCGTTGGTTATGGACGAAAAAGAAATCATGGAATTGATAACATCAGAGTATTCTTGGGAGCAGATTATCTACAAGATTATTGCATGGGAGGGGATGGATCCCTGGAACCTGGACCTGACAGTTTTGTCCAGGTCTTTTCTGGTGTACATATCCAAGATGAAGGAGCTGGACTTCAAGATACCTGCCAAGTATGTGGTTATAGCTGCTGTGTTGCTCAGGATGAAATCTGATCACATAGAATACCTGAAGATGCTCACTCAGGGACAGGAGGAGCTGGGCATGGGGATTGAGGATGATTCCGGGATGGAGAATGCCATACCCGAGAGTTCTAACGGTGAGATAAACGTGGCGCTTGCCAGCCTGAACGTGAATGTGCCTTCGAAGAGGCAGCCGACCAGGAAGATTGTGGCAGCCGAGCTTATATCAGCCCTGAGGAATGCGCTGAGGACGGATGAGAGGAGGAGCGAGAGGAGCGCGAGGCGGAGGGGGCAGATAGTGATAAACGAGGAGAACATAACTGAGAGGATAGCAGAGCTTTACAAGAAGATAGATTCGCTGCTCGGGAGGCTGAAGGAAGAGGAGATAGAATTCTCCAAGCTCGTGAAGAAATGGAGCAGGGAGGAGATTCTGGAGAATTTCGTCCCGCTTGTGCACCTAGACCATGAGAAGAAAGTCCACTGCAGGCAGGAGGACCTTTTCAAGGAGATATACATAAAGAAGCTGCCTGAGGCACAGGCAGCAAAAGAAACAAAAGAACACCCAAAGACAAAGCTAAAGAGCAAACCCAAACAAAGTAAAAAGAAGTGAGAATATGACACATCAGAAAATTCTTGAGGCAGCGCTTTTCATGTCTTCCAGGCCCCTGATGCTGGATGAGATAGGGAAGATACTGGGAGTGCACTCTCTGGGT
>Ga0153915_10004712_pt1 | contig 12601 bp, 10 predicted proteins | sample Opewatmetagenome_2_FD_107003 | JGI IMG/M metagenome (GOLD analysis project Ga0153915, IMG submission 107003) | Freshwater wetland microbial communities from Ohio, USA - Open water 3 Core 3 Depth 3 metaG | ecosystem: Environmental > Aquatic > Freshwater > Wetlands | place: USA: Ohio, Lake Erie... | reverse complement strand
GCCGCATCGAGTGCGACGGCGGCCGGGCCGCACACCGTGAGCATGGTATCGCGCCACGGCTGCCGCCCGCGCCGCGGATCCCCCGCCCATTCGTCCCCGACGCACAACCCGCCCATCATGGCCCGCGCGCCGTCGACCACCACCAGCTTGCGATGGTCGCGCACGAACACCTCGAACGCGCGCACCGAGGCGACGGGATGAAAGGCGCGCACGTCGGCGCCGGCACGGCGCAGCGCGTTCCAATACGACCGGGAGGTGCCGAACGAGCCGAGCGCATCGTACAGGATCCGCACGCGCACCCCGGCGCGCGCGCGCTCGATCAGGGCGTCGGCGAAGCGGCGGCCGGTATGGTCGTCCCGGATGATGTAGTTCTCGAAGTGGATCCAGCGCTCGGCGCCCGCGACGAGCGCGAGCATCGCTTCGAGAGCCGCCGGACTGTCGGGATGGTGCTCGATCGAATTGCCGGCGATGGGCCGTGCGTGCGCCGCGCGCTCGATGGCGAGCGCGAGCTCGTCCCGGCGTTCGACCGCCTGGGTGGCCGCGCGCGGTTGGGCGCTCACCCCGCCGGGGTCACGCTCGCCCCCAGGCCGAGCGCGCGCTCGACCGGCCGCAGCGCGGCGATGCAGAAGGCGATGTGCTCGTCCAGCGGCACGCCGAGCTCCTCGGCCCCCGCCCGCACGTCGTCGCGACTCACCCCACGGGCGAATGCCTTGTCCTTGAGTTTCTTCTTCACCGACGACACCTCCAGGTCTCCGAAGCTGCGCGACGGCCGCACCAGCGCGCAGGCGACCAAGAAGCCGCACAGCTCATCCACCGCGAAGAGCGTCTTCGCCAGCGCCGAATCGCGCGGCACGCCGGTGTAGCTCGCGTGTCCGAGGATCGCCCGGCACTGCTCGTCGGGGAGACCGTGCTCGCGCAGCAGGCGCACTCCCCAGGAGGGATGACCCTCGGTGGGCGAATGCTCCTGGTTGGGATACCCCTCGTAGTCGAAGTCGTGCAGCAACCCCACCGTGCCCCACGCCTCCTCGTCGGCGCCCGATTTCCGGGCGTAGGCGCGCATGGCGGCCTCGACCGCGAGCATGTGCTGGCGCAACGCGGGGTTCTTGGTGTGCTGCTCCATCAGCGCGATGGCTTCGGCTCGGTTCATGGCTCCACGTTCCAGTGTTCCGCCCACAGCTCGGCCATGAGAATCGGCCACAGCCGCCGGGCGTGATTCTTGGTGCCGGCGCGGTGCTCGGCCAGCAGCGTCGCCGTCGGCGCGCCCGGAAAGAGGCGCGGGCGCGCCAAGTGGCGGTTGGCCACATCGGCCAGTCCGGCGTTCAACCACCGGGCTACCGGCACCGAGAGACCGCGCTTGCGGCGCTGGATCACGTGATCCGGCACGACGCCACGCGCCGCCTCCTTCAATATCGCCTTGGTGGTGAAGCGGCGCACCTTCAGCCGGGACGACGCCGGCAGGGCCAGCTCCAGCACCGCACGGTCCAGATACGGCGCGCGGGCCTCGATCGAGGCGAGCATCGTCCCGCGGTCCACTTTCACCAGGAGATTGTCCGGCAGGTACGTGAGAAAGTCGAGCCAGAGCACCCGGTTCACGGGATCGTCGGGGAAGCCGTCGAGCCGGCGCTCCATCTCGGCCGCGATCGCGGGGCTGGGCCCCAGCGCGCCGAACCACGCCAGGTGCCGCTCCAGTGTCGGCCGCTCCGCACCCGCCACGAATTGCTTGAGCAAGAATTCGAGCGTGACCTTGCCGGCCGATGCGGGCCACTGCTCGACCGCCCAGCGCAGCGCGCGGCGCAACGGACCGGGGAGCCGCCGGTACACGTGGGTGAGCTGGTGCCCGAGGTAGGTGGGGTAACCGCCGAACAGCTCGTCCGCTCCCTCGCCCGACAGGATGACCTTGACGTCGTTGCGGGCCGCCTCGGCCAGCAGGTAGGTCGGCAGAATCGCGGGGTCGCCGACCGGCTCGCCCAGCCGGTCGGTGACGACCTCGAAGGCTCGCTGCAGCGCCGCATCGTCCGCGGTGACGACATGGTGGACGGTGCGGATGTCGCGCGTGACGGCCGCAGCGAAATCGCTCTCGTCGTAGCCCGGGGCGGTGAACCGGGCGGCGTAGGTGTGGATCTGCTCCCCGGGCATCACGCGCGATGCGGCGCCCGCGAGAAACGAGGAATCCAACCCGCCGCTGGTGAATATGCCCACCGGGACGTCGGACATCAGCTCGCGCGCCACCGCCGCGAGCAACGCTTCGCGCAACGCGTCGGCCCCGGTGAGGTGTGACGGGGCGGAAGCGGCTTCCGCCGGCGACCAGTAGGGTCGTATGGCGACATCCCCGCCACGCTCGGCCACCAGGAGGTGAGCCGCGGGGAGCTTGTGGATCCCCCGCAGCATGGTGTGCGACGCCGGCACGTAGCCCAGCGCGGCATAGAGCGCCGCAGCGGCGTGGTCCAGGCGCCGTGGCTGGTCGGGGAACACGAGCAGCGCTTGCAGCTCCGACGCGAAGCGCAGCTCGCCGTCCACCCGGGTCCAGAACAGCGGCTTCTCGCCGGCCCGGTCCCGGGCCAGCACCAGGCGCGCGCGGCGGTCATCCCAGACGGCCAGGCCGAACATGCCGTCGAGCCGGCCCACAGCGTCGGGGCCGAGGCGCTCATAGAACGGCACGATGTTCTCGATGTCGCCGCGCGAGCGGAATGGGTAACCCCAGCCGGTCGCTTCCCGGCGCAGCGCGGGTGAGTTGTAGATCTCCCCGTTGCACACCATCCAGACGGCGCCATCGGGACTCTGGAAGGGCTGATCGCCGGTCGTCAGGTCCATGATGGCGAGCCGTCGCGCCCCGATGCGGGCCCGATCGTTCCCGACGATGCGCTCGCCGTCCGGCCCGCGGTGGGCCAGCGCGCGCGCCATGGCGGCGAGGCAGTCGGGATGTTGGAGCGGTGCGCCGGTGAGGGAGACGACGCCGAAGATGCCGCACATCAGGGCGTCGCCTGCGCCGGGCACGGGCCGTACGCCGCATAGTGACCGTCGGCGAAAACCATCGGCAGCGATGAGAGAGCGGCGCGCCCGTCTTCGTCCCCGGCGCGGGCTACGAAGACCGTGGGCTCGGGGCAGCGCGCGAGCCGGTCACGCCAGGCGTCGGCGGGGAGCAGGGGCGAGCCGGGGATGGCGCGATAGTGCTCGGCGTAGTCCGCGATGAAGTTGCTGGTGAGCTCGCGGGCGTGGGCCGTGGCGACGGGGATCGGCCGGCGGAGGTAGAACGGCAGCGACGGCGGGTAGGCGGCGACGGCGACGATCGCGCCGCGGTCCCGGACCGCGGTGGCCAGGGCGTAGGCGGAGCGATCGTCGCCCACCGCGCGCAGCAGCCCCGCGATAGCGAAGGGAAGCCCGATCACCACGACCGCGTAACCGGTCGCCACGAGCTCGAGGCTCGCGCGTCGAGCGCCCCACGCCACGAGCGCGGCCGAGACGAGCAGCGCCGCGGCGAGGGCATGGGCGGCGAACGGAATTGTCGCCTGCTCTGTCGTGGTGAGAGGGATCGAGTGAGGCAGCCACAGCGTGACCGATCCCAGCGCTGCCGCGAACGCCGCGGCACAGGCGACGTAGGTCTTCCACCCGGTGGACGCGCCGTCGCGGGTCAGGCTGCGGGCGGCGGCCAGGGCGAAGGCGGGCATGAGCGGCAGCACGTATTGCGGCAACTTTGACTGGTTGAGGGTGAAGAACGCCAGTGGGCCGAGCACCCAGGAGGCGAGGAGCAACGCATCGTGGGTGTTGACGTTCACCTTGCGCGCGAGCCAGGTCCAGCGGACACCGCCCGCCCTGAGGCGCGACAGGGCCGGCACGATCCACGGAAAGGCGGCGACGGGGAGGATCGGCAGATAGTACCAGAATGGCGCCGTGCGGTGGAAGCTGCGCGTCGTCACCCGCTCGAAGGTCTCGCGTACGAACGCGTAGTGCGGGAATTCGGGGATCCGGGCCGTCACGGCGAAGAACCACGGCAGGGCGACCAGCGCGAAGGCCAGCAGTCCGCGCCATGGGAACAGGCGCCGTAGCGGGAAACCGCTGAGCACGGCATACGGGATCAGCGCGGCGAGGGGGATGAGGATCGCGATCGGTCCCTTCGTGAGCCCGCCGGCGCCGATCGCCGCCCAGGCGAGGACCGGCCGTTCCACGACGAAGCACACGATGGCGGCCGTAGTAAAGAAGGAAAGTGTGCTGTCGAAGATCGTGGTGCGCGCATAGGCGGCGACCATCGGCATGGTGGCCAGGGCGAGCCCGGCCAGCCACCCGGCGTCGTTCCCCCAACGAGCGCGGGCGAACCAGGCGACGAGGGCGATCGTCGCGAGCGTGGCGAGGAGCGCGGGGAGGCGCGCCGCCGTCTCACCGGGGCCGAGCGCCTCCATGGCGGCCGCGGCCGCGGCGAAGTACAGCACCGGTTTGTCGAGGTAGGGGAGCCCGTCGAGGTGGGGGACCACGTAGTCGTTGGTCGCCGCCATCTCGCGGGCTACCTCGGCGTTGCGGCCCTCATCGGGATCCAGGAAGCGATGTCCGCCCAGGTTCCAGGCGAGCGCGAGCACCGCGGCGGCGAGGAGGAATCCCCGGCTAGTGGATGCCAGGCGCATCGGGAGCCGCGCCCGGCGGCGGCATCTGGCTCACGCTGAGCGGGACCTCGGCGGCGCGCTCGCCGTCGATGGCGATCTCGAAGCGATAGACGCCGTGGTGCGGGAACGGGACGTCGAACACGAGAATCGCGGCGGCCTCGATATCGGTGACGCCGGCGGGCGGCTCCGCGAACGTGACGGTCCCGTTGCCGCCGAGGACTTCCGTGCCGGCCTCATCGGCGAGGCGGATCTGCACCCGGTGCTCGCCGATCTCGGTGCGCTTGCCCTTCAGCCGCAACACGAGGTGCAGCCGCGGGTGCATTGCGGGAAACTGCTGCACCCAGATGTGCTGGAAGATGCCGAGAACCGAGATCTTCCCGGCCTGATCGACGAGGGCGTAGTCTGCGACGACGGCAAAGTCGAGATGCATTCCTATTTCTTGGCAATCGCGACCCACGCCCGCGTCTTCTCCCACGCGACCGCCAGCACGCCGCCGTCGCCCTGGGGCTCAACGGTGATCACGAACTCCTCGACCGGCGTCGCGAGCGTGGTGGTCTGCATGTCCACCCGTACGAAGTCGGAGTCCGCACTGTAGTCGGTGCCCCACAGCTTGGGCCGCCGGGGATCGGCGCACTCGGCCGCCGTGGCGCACGGGGCCTTGGTCTGCTTGTTGAAGATCAGCTTCCATCCGGTCGGGGATGGGAGCGTCCACAGCGTATAGGTACCGGCCGGAATGGTCTGGCCGCCCACGACGAGGTCCGCGGCGGTGGTGAAGCGGGTCGCGAAGTTGGCGCCGGTGCGCCACACCTTGTTCCACGTGACGACGGGGAGCGGCGTCTCGGTCTCCGCCCCGAAGATCTTGCGGCCCCGCATGGACGGACGGCCGTAGTCGACGCCGACGGCGACGCCGCCGATGATCGCGCGGACGGAGTCGGGCGGCGAGAGCTGGCCCAGCGGCTTCGTCGCGAACGCGGTCGAGAGGGCGGCAAAATCGACGCTCGCGAGGCGCGTGCTCAGGACCTTCTGGGTGGTCAACCGCCCGTCCACGGCCTGGATGAGCCCCGCGCCGTCGACGCGGAACAGCGTCGGCGCGTCGCCGACGAACGCGACGGTGAGGGAATCTGCCGCGGGGTGGCGCACGACGAGCATCGTCAGACTGTTGGCGCCGAGCGGCAGCGTGGCCACGGTGTCCTTGCCCGTCGCCTTGGCGCGGCGGCCATACTGCTCGTACATCGCGTAGGAGAAGTTGAGGAACGGCAGGGCGCCGTTCGGCGTCGGGACCTTGATCTGGGTATGCGCGGTATCGCGCGTCACGTCCACGACCGCCGTATCCCCGAAGGTCACGACAAAGTGCGCGGTCGGCGCCTGGGGGTTGCCGGCGTTGCGGTTGGTCATCTCAAAGCGCGCCAGCGTCCCGTCGGCCTTGAGGGTCCCGCTGTAATGGCGTTGCGTGACGATGGCGCCGCGGATCAGCATGTCGCCTTCGAGCGTCGTGGGCGTGCGGGTGTACTGCTCGATGACGATGGTGTCCTTGCCGAGCGTGACGACGAACGCGCCGCGCTCGGACTGCGCCGCCAGCGGGGCGGCGGCGAGGGTACACAGGACGATGGGGACCATCAGGGTACGCATGAGATCGTTCTCCTCGTATGGGTCGAAAGCGGCCGAGCCCTACTTCACTCGCACCGACTTCAATTCATCGTTGCCCTTGACCGCGTTGACAACGTCCATCCCCTTCGTGACCTGTCCAAACACGGTGTGGACGCCGTCCAGGTGCCGCTGCGGCGAGTGGCAGATGAAGAACTGACTGCCCCCGGTGTCCTTTCCGGCGTGGGCCATGGAGAGGGTGCCGGCGATGTGCTTGTGGGTGTTACGGCTGGTCTCGCACTTGATATGGTAGCCGGGGCCGCCGGTGCCGACCGGTCCCTTGCCGGTCTTGGAATAGGGATCGCCGCCCTGGATCATGAAGTTGGGAATCACGCGATGGAACTTGGTGCCGTCGTAAAACCCGGAGTTGGCGAGCTTCTCGAAGTTGGCGACGGTATCGGGGACTTCGTCGGCATAGAGCTCGAGCTCGATCGTTCCCCGGGCGGTTTCCATCACGGCGCTCTTGTTGGGCATCAGGTCTCCACGTCGAAGTTTTCGTCTGCCTGGACGACCGTTTTGGTCCCTACAATCACGGTAGAGACCGCCGGGTTGTCCAGCACGAACTTGAGGGCGAGCTGGGCCGCGGTGGTCGCCCCGGTGCGGGTCGCCAGGTCGCGCACCCGGCGGCCCAGCGCCACGAGCTGGCCGACGTACTGCTGCGGCATCCGGGCCCGGATGTCGCCCGTGTCCCAGGTGCTGTCCTCGGCGTAACGGCCGGCCAGGAAGCCGTTGGCGAGCGGCTCGCGCACGATCACCCCGATGTTCGCCGCTCGCGCCGCCGGGAAAAAGGCCGATTCCGCTTCGCGCCGAGCGAGGTTGTACACCAGCTGCACGGCATCGGGCATAGTGGACTGGATCGCCGCGAGGCCCTCTTCGGGGGAATGTACCGAGACGCCATAGGCCCGGATCAGCCCTTCCTTTTTCAGGTCCTCCAGCACGCCGTAGGTCTCCATCGTGCCGATCTGCTGTAGCGGTGGGTTGTGCAGCTGGAGCAGATCGACGTAGTCGGTGCGCAACCGCTCGAGTGAGCGGCCCAGGGCGAAGCGGATGTACTCGGACGAAAAGTTGGCATCATGGGTGACCGGGAGCGGGACGTCGGGGGGGATCTGCGTGTACGGGACCCCGGCGGCCTGCGCGACGCGGTCGCGCAATAAGGGATGAATATCCCGGTTGTAGAAGTTCCCCCCGACCTTGGTCGCGATGAACACCCGGTCGCGCACCCCGGCGAGCGCCGCCCCCAGGATCTCCTCGCTGTGGCCGTGGCCGTACACGTCGGCCGTATCGAAGAAGTTGCACCCCAGGTCGAACGCGCGCCGCACCGCGCGCAGCGACTCGCGGTCGTCGGTGGGGCCATACGAGTTGCCGTAGCGGTTGCCGCCGATCGCCCACGCGCCGAAGCCGACTTCGCTCACGGCGAGCTCGGTGCGCCCGAGCAGGCGCCGCTTCACACCAGCAGCTCCCGCAGGGCGTCGGGCGTCGCGACCGGGAGCGAGCAGGTGGTGCCCACGCACACCGTGGCGGCCGGCCGGTCGGCGATCTTGCGGACGACGACCTTGCGCGGCCGGTACGCCTGGAGAGCGAGCAGGTGCATGGCGCAGGCGGGCCCGTCACCTGGCGGCCCCGAGACTTCGATGCGGGTCACGGGGTGCAGCGCCCAGTCGACCGCCGTGAGCAGCGTGGCGCCGTGCAACCCCAGCTCACCCGCGACCCCGGCGAACACGCCGAGCTGCCGGTCGAGCCGGGTGCGCCACTCGGGTGCATCGGTGAGCGCCCACAGGCGGACCAGGACGAGTGCCGCCACGCCGTTGGGCGAGGGCGTTGGCGCGTCCTGCACCGGCTTGGCGCGTGTCGCGAGGTACGCCGTTCCCGATTTGCCCTGGGCCAGGTCGAAGTAGCCGCCCGAGGGATCGTCCCAATGCGTCGCCCAGTGGGCCGTGGCGCAGTAGGTCATCACGGCGATCGCGCGCTCGAGCCATGCCTCCACGCCGGTCGCCTCGAACGCGTCAAGGAACGCCGCCGCGCTCTGCACGTTGTCGTCGAGCATGCCCCGCGGCTCGGCGCGGCCCAGGGCGTGTCCCATGCCACGCCCCGCATCCCACGACTCTGCCCACATCCGCTCCAGCACCCGCAACGCGATCGCGTTGCACTCGGGCCGGTCGAGCACGGCGCCCGCCTGGAGGAATGCGGACGCCATCATCGCGTTCCAGCTCACGTACGCCGCCCGGTCCACGGCGGGGGCGGGACGCCGGTCCCGCGCCGCCTTCAGCTTGCGCACGGCCGTCTCGAGCAGCGCGCGCTCTGCGTCGCTCTCGGGCTCGCGCTTGCGCCACAGCACGTTCTTCGCCGGGTTGTGGTGCATCTCACCTTCGGTCTCGATGTCGAAGCTGCGCCGTGCCACTTCGAACTCCGGCTCCGACAGCACGGCCCGAGCCTCTTCCACCGTCCAGGTCCAGTAGTCGCCGTCGTCGCCGGGCCCGACGTCGGCGTCCTGGGAGGTGAAGAACGCGCCGCGCTCGCGGTCGGCCAGCACCGCGAACACCCAGTCCACGATGCCCGACGCCACGTCGCGCGAGCGCGCATCGCCGAACGCCGCTGCGGCGGTGAGGTAGGCCTTGAGCAGCTCCGAGTTGTCGTAGGACATCTTCTCGAAATGCGGCACGATCCAGCGCTCGTCCACCGAGTAGCGATGGAACCCGCCGCCCAGCTGGTCGCGCACGCCGCCCCGGGCCATCCCGCCCAGGGTCTTCTCGACGATTTCCCGGAGCCACGCTTCCCGGGTGTCGTGCCAGCGCGCCGTCAACAGCATGCACGGTCCCGGATGCGGGAACTTGGGGGCGGTGCCGAAGCCGCCGTAGCGGACGTCGAAGAGGCGCGCCATGTGGGACAGCGCCTGGTCGAGCACGCCGAGGCTGACCGTGCCGGCCTTGGTCTCGTCGAGCGACTGGGCCACGTGCTTGCGGATCGCCTGCGCGTTCTCGCCGACCTTGGCGGGCTCCTCGCGGTACAGCCGCGCCACGTGCTGGAGCATGGTGGCGAAGCCCGGGCGACCGTAGGAGTTGTTCTCGGGAGGGAAGTACGTCCCGCCGAAGAACACCTCGCCCGCGGGGGTCAGGAACGCCGTGAGCGGCCAGCCTCCCTGTCCGGTGAGCGCCTGCACCGCGCGCTGGTAGCGGGCGTCCACATCGGGGCGCTCGTCGCGGTCCACCTTGATGCAGACGAAGTCGCGGTTCAGGATCTCGGCGACGGCGGCGTCCTCATAGGATTCGGCGTCCATGACGTGACACCAGTGGCACCACACCGCGCCGATGTCGAGCAGGATCGGCTTCTTGTCCTCCTGCGCGCGCACGAACGCCGCATCACTCCAGGGAAGCCAGTGGACCGGTTGGTGTGCCGCGGACTGCAGGTAGGCGGATGGTTCGGAGGAGAGGAGGTTCTGACTCATGCCCCAAGGTACCGCACCGCGGTTCGCGTGAGCAGCTCGGCACCGATCGTCAGCGCTGCCTCCTCGATATCGAACGTGGGGCTGTGATGGGACGAGGAAGTGCCGTCCGCCCGCGCCGAGCCGACGAACGCGAAGCAGCCGGGCACCCGCTGCAGGAAGTAGCTCATGTCTTCGCCACCCATGGTCCGGATCCCACCCAGCACTCGCTCCTTCCCGACGATCTCCTCCGCTACGCCCTTCATGATCTCAGTCATCGACGGATCGTTCACCAGTGGACGGGTGAGGCGGTGGAATTCCACCTTCGCCTCGGCGCCGAACGCTGCCGCGATGCCGCGCGCCGTGTGCTCCACCAGGCTCGGCGCATCCTCGAAGAACCGGCCGCCGAAGGTCCGCACCGTGCCGCGCAGCGTCGCCCGGTCCGGGATGACGTTGAAGGCGTGGCCGGCGGCGAGCTGCGTCACCGACACGACCCCCTCTTCGAAGGGCTCGCGCCGCCGCGAAACGAGACTCTGCAGCGCCGTGACCACGTGCGCCGCCGCGAGCACGGGGTCGATCGTGAGATTGGGCATGGCCGCGTGGCCCCCTTTGCCCACGATGGTGATCTCGAACTGATCGACCGAGGCCATCACCGGCCCCGCCATGACACCGATGGTCCCCACCGGCAGGGTGTTCCAGAGGTGGATCCCGAACGCCGCGTCGACCGCGGGGGCGGCGAGCACGCCGTCCTGGATCATGGCACCGGCGCCGTCGGAGATCTCCTCGGCGGGCTGGAACGCGAACTTCACCCGGCCCGGCAGGGCGGTCGCCGCGAGCCGGCGCGCCACCTCGAGGCCGATCGCCACGTGCCCGTCGTGTCCGCACGCGTGCATCCGGCCGGCGTGGCGCGAGCGGTAGGGGACGTCGTTCGCTTCTTCGATGGGGAGTGCGTCCATGTCGGCACGCAGCAGCACGCAGCGCCCGCCGTCCCCCTTCACCCCCACGACCCCGGTGCGCCCGACCTTGGTGCGGACCGCGTAGCCGAGCTGCTGCAGCCGCTCGGCGGCGAGCGTGGCAGTGCGCGTCTCCTGGAATCCCAGCTCGGGGTGCTGGTGCAGGTCGCGGCGGTCCCGAACCAGGGAGGCTTCGTCGACGGGGGGGAGGGTCATTGAGAGAGCCGTGCGCGGTGCGCAGTGCGCGGTATCTGACGGTGCTGTGCGCCGCTACGGTTACGACAGTCATTTGGCGTAACCGGAGGGCAACCGCTCACAGGATAATACCGCGTACCGCGCACAGCGCAGTCAGACTTTCGAGCTCGGGCACAGGTCGCTGATCCTGCAACTCTCGCACTTCGGCCGTCGCGCGATGCACGTCTTGCGCCCGTGGAGAATGAGCAGGTGGGAGAAGATCGTCCAGTCCTTGCGCGGCACGAGCTCCATCAGGTCCCGCTCGATCTTCTCGGGGGTCGTCTCGCGGGTGAGCTTGAGGAGTCCGCTGAGGCGCTGGACGTGCGTGTCGACGACGATCCCCTCGTTCCTCCCGAAGGCATTGCCGAGGACGACGTTGGCGGTCTTGCGGCCCACGCCGGGGAGCGCCACGAGCGCTTCCATGGTGTCGGGCACCGCGCCCCCGTGCCGCTCGAGCAGCGCCTGGGCCATGCCGAGGATCGACTTCGTCTTGTTGCGGAAGAAGCCGGTGCTCTGGATCTCGTGCTCGAATTGGCGCGGATCCGCGGCCGCGAAATCGGCGGCCGAGCGGTACTTCGCAAACAGGGCGGGCGTGACCATGTTGACCCGCACGTCCGTGCATTGGGCCGAGAGAATCGTGGCGACGAGCAGTTGGAGCGGGTTCTCGTGGTCGAGCGCGCACTTGGCCTCGGGGAATTCCCGCCGCAGCCGCGCGATGATCTTCCGGGTGCGCGCCCGGCGCAGGGCCGTGGGCTCGGCGCCCCTCGCGGTCTTCCTCTTTATAGAGGGTCTGGACCGCTTCATGCGCGGCGCCGCTCCCGGGCGAACGCCAGCATCCCCGCCGCGTCCCGCGTGTTGAGGATGTCGGCGGGGGTGAGCCATCCCTTGCGGGCGACGCCGATCCCGATGGAGACGTTGGCCATCCCGGCCACGGAATGGGCATCGGCGCCCAGCGAAATAGTGACACCGACGTCCTTGGCGCGGCGCACCAGGCGCCAGTCGAGGTCGAGCCGGTGCGGATCGGCGTTGACCTCGACGGCGACGTGGCGCGCCGCGGCCGCCGCGAGCACACGGTCCAGATCGAGGGGATACGGCTCGCGCGTGAGCAGCATGCGTCCCGTGGGGTGCCCGAGGATCGTCAGCCGAGGATCGTCCATGGCGCGGAGCATCCGTGCCGTCATCTCCTCGGCGTTCATCCCGAAGCCCGAGTGGATCGAGCCGATCACGAAGTCGAACCGGTCCAGGACGTCGGGGCCATAGTCCAGCGACCCGTCAGCCAGAATGTCCGCTTCGACGCCCTTCAGCACGCGAACGCCGTCCCGCCGCGCGTTGACCGCGTCGATCTCCTGGTGCTGGCGCGGCACGTCCGCGGCCTTCAAGCCGCCGGCGTACGAGGCCGAGCCTGAGTGATCGGTGATGCCGATCCAGGCGTAGCCTGCCGCGCGGGCGGCCTCGGCCCACTGCGCAATCGTCGTTGAGCCGTCCGAGTAGTTGCTGTGGCAATGGAGGAAGCCCTTCAGGTCCTGCTGCTCCACCAGCACGGGGAGCCGGCCGTCGAGGGCAGCCTCGATTTCGCCCAACCCTTCGCGCAGCTCGGGTGCTATCCAGGGGATCCCGGCGCTTCGGTAGACGTCGGCCTCGGCGGGGGCGGGGTGATGGGGGTCGAAGCCGCGCGCCTCGAGCTGGCGCAGGTGCGCCGAGGAGCCGGTGGCCCGGATCCAGGTCGTGCCGAAATCCGCCGCGGTGGCGAGCAACACGTC
>Ga0153915_10004711_pt1 | contig 12602 bp, 7 predicted proteins | sample Opewatmetagenome_2_FD_107003 | JGI IMG/M metagenome (GOLD analysis project Ga0153915, IMG submission 107003) | Freshwater wetland microbial communities from Ohio, USA - Open water 3 Core 3 Depth 3 metaG | ecosystem: Environmental > Aquatic > Freshwater > Wetlands | place: USA: Ohio, Lake Erie... | reverse complement strand
GCTCCTCGACGACATCGCGCTGCTCCGCCTCGAAGATCGCCCGTGGGCACTCACGGATCTCGATGATCTGTCGCGCGCGAAGGCCCCCGGTGCAGACGTCGTCCTCGCGTGGGCCTATCTGTCGCAGCACGACGACGCCTCGCACGTCCTCGCTCGTCTGCCAGCACCTCGGCAGGCTGCACTGAGAGCAGTCGCCTCGATAGGCGACGAGGATGACTTCGCCACGCACGCCCGCGGCCTTCCACCCGAGCTCGCGCGATCCACACTCGAGCTTGATCGCAGGTTTCACGACGCTCGCGAGCGCAGCCCCGCGGCCGCCGGCATCCTCAGCGCATTGCTACCCGGCTCGGGCCAGATCTATGCGGGCTCGTTCGAGGCGGCCGCGATCACGTTCGCCCTGAACGCCTTGTTCGTCGGCGCGACGGTCGAGCTCGCCCTCGATCATCATTACGTCACGGCCGCGGCTGCCGGTACAGCGGCGTCGTTCTTCTACGTCGGTGGCATCATCAACGCCGTCGATCTCGCGCGTCGACGCAATCACGTCGCACAGCAGCCGTATGCCGATCGGATCGAGGAGCTGCTCGTCCCCGAGCTCACCGGCGACATCGCCCCCCGTTGAGTGCCTGACTAATTAGGCGCCACCCTGGCAGGCCTGCGTGCAGGTGCCGGGCGTGAACAGGCCGATGTCCTTGCACCAGTCGCCTTCACACTGCGAGTCGCTGGTGCACGAAGCGCCGGTCCCCGGTGCACCCAGGCCGCAGTACCCATCGTCCTGGCAGCGCAGCGGCGCATCACAGCTGGTCCGCGCGTTCGCGCAGTAGCCACCGGCCGGAATTCCAGGAACGCACACCTGCGTGGGGCCGCAGTGCCGGCTCTCGCACTCCTCGTCGATCGTGCATGGCCCCGCGCCCGTCGGGAGGTGACCGTGCAGCGGCGGCGTGCAGTAGGTCTCGCGATAGCGAATGCCAGGCTGGAAGTCGGCGCATGCCATGGTCTCGAGCGCGATCACACACGAGCGCGCCTCCTGCTCGACGAACGTGATCTTGCCCGACCGGATGTCGTCGCGAATGGTTTGCGCGTAGGACGGCGCATCGTGCGCAGCGATGCAGTCGTACCGATCGCCATCCGACGTGGTCCACCAGTCGTTGTACTCGGCCCGCGTACAGCAGTCGGTCATGTCGGTGCAATGCGCGTTGGCGAGCTCGCGCCAGTAATCGTCGACGTCGTAGCCACCTTGCTCGTAGCAGCCGGTCGAAGCCGAGAGAACGAGGACCAGAGCCATCCACCGCATGGGCCGACCATCGCGCACGCGGGCCCGGTGGCACAACCGGCGTTCGTCCTTTGCCGGATCCTTCACGTGATACCTTTCACAGAGCGATGAAGCCGGGCGACATCGTCGAGAACCGCTTCGTGCTCGAGGATGTTGCAGGCTCGGGTGGGATGGGCACGGTCTATCGCGCCCTCGATCGCTCCAGCGGTTCTCCCGTCGCCTTCAAGGTGCTGCGCAGCGCGTCCCTCGACGCCGCGGAGCGATTTGCCCGGGAGGTCCGCATCCTCGCGGGGCTGCGCCATCCCGGCATTGTTCGGTACATCGCGGACGGCCGGACCGCGGAAGGCGAGATGTGGCTCGCCATGGAATGGATCGACGGCGAGAGCCTGAGCCAGCGGTTGACCCGCGGCGGGCTCACCGCCTCGGAGAGCGTCGAGCTCGTGCGGCGCGTCGCGGAGGCGCTCGGTGCGGCTCACGAACGCGGCGTGATCCATCGCGATCTCAAGCCATCGAACCTGTATCTCGCCGGAGGTGACCTCGAGCGCGTCAAGGTGCTCGACTTCGGCGTCGCGCGCATCAGCGATACCTCGTCGACCCGCACGGGCGTGATGGTCGGAACGCCCGGCTACATGGCGCCCGAGCAGGCACGCGGCGACAAGAACGTCGGTGCGCGCTCCGACGTGTTCGCGCTCGGCTGCCTGCTGTTCGAGTGCTTGACCGGCAAGCCGCCGTTCCTCGGCGACAACGTGATGGCCGTGCTCGCGAAGGTGCTGCTGGATGATGCACCACGCGTCGGCGTCGTCCGCCCCGATGTGCCCGAGGCACTCGACGACCTCGTTGCACGGACCCTCGCGAAGAATCCCGATCATCGCCCGCGCGACGGCAGCGAGCTGGCCGCCGAGCTCGCGACGCTGGGCACGATCACCGCGAGCGATCGTCCCGCGAACGTGCCGACCGCGGCACTGACCTCGACCGAGAGGCGCCTGCTCTGCGTCGTGCTGATCGAAGTCGGAACGAGGGAGCCGATCGATGCCGACGCGACCATCCCGAGCGTCCCATCGATGATGGATGCCACGCTGCCCTCGGAGAGCAGCCATCCCCGCGACACGATCGCCGAGGCGATTCGCCCCGAGCTCAAGGGCCTGCGCGAGATCGCGGAGGCGCACGGCGCGCGGTTGCAGAGACTCGTCGATGGCTCGCTCGTCGTCACGCTGCTCGGCAGCGGCGGCACGTCGGATCAGGCGATGCAGGCCGCACGCTGTGCCCTCGCCCTGAAGGCACAGCTCGCGACGACGCCGATGGCCCTCGCGACCGGCCGCGGCGTGATGGCAGGACGCTGGCCGGTCGGAGAGGCGATCGATCGTGCCGCGGCGCTGCTCGTGTCTGCACGCCATGCCTCGCCGCACCTCGTCCGCGTCGACGAGGTCACCGCCGGTCTGCTCGACATGCGCTTCGAGGTCGGCGGCGACGAGGCGGGCCTCTACCTGCTCGGCGAGCGCGACCTGATCCAGGCGAGCCGCACGCTGCTCGGCAAGCCGACGCCATGTGTCGGTCGCGATCGCGAGCTCGGCGTGCTCACCGGCCTGTTCGACGAGTGTCTGTCCGAACCGATGGCGCGCGCCGTGCTCGTCACCGGTGCCGCCGGGATCGGCAAGTCGCGCGTGCGCTTCGAGCTGCTGCGCCGGATCAAGGCGCGCGACGAGCTGGTCGAGCTCTGGATCGGTCGTGGAGATCCGATGCGCACCGGATCCCCGTTCGGCATGATCGCGCCGGCACTGCGCCGCGCGGCCGGCATCCTCGACGGCGAACCGCTCGAGGTCCGTCGCCAGAAGCTGCGCGCCCGCGTGATGCGAAATGCGAGCGCCGAGGTCCAGCGCACGACGTTCTTCCTCGGCGAGCTGATCGGCGTCCCCTTCCCCGACGAGGACTCGATCGAGCTCCACTCCGCCCGCCAGGACATGCAGCTGATGAACGATCAGTTGCGCCGCGCGTTCGAGCACTTCCTCGCGATCGAGCTGTCAGCGCAACCGGTCGTGATCGTGCTCGAGGATCTGCACTGGGGCGATCTGCCGACCGTGAAGCTGATCGATTCGGCTTTGCGCGCCCTGCCCGATCGGCCGTGGTTCGTCGTCGCGCTCGCGCGGCCCGAGATCCACGAGCTGTTCCCGCGGCTGTGGGCCGACCGCGGCGTCCAGGAGCTGCGCCTCGACGAGCTGACGAAGCGCGGCAGCGAGAAGCTCGTGCGCCAGGTGCTCGGCGATCGCGCGACCGATGCGCTCGTCGCCAAGCTCGTCGACCAGGCAGGCGGCAACGCGTTCTATCTCGAGGAGCTGATCCGCGCCGTCGCCGAGGGCAAGAGCGACGAGACCGTGCCGGAGACGGTGCTCGCCGTCGTGCAGGGCCGGCTCGAGCGCCTCGAGGTCGACGCCCGACGCGTGCTCCGCGCCGCGAGCGTCTACGGCCAGCAGTTCTGGCGCGGCGGCGTGACGAAGCTCCTCGGCGGCGAGGCACGCGATTCGACCGTCCGGTCGTGGCTCGACGAGCTGGTCGAGCGCGAGCTCGTCGCGCGCGCACCGAAGTCGCGCTTCACCGGCGAGGACGAGTACCTGTTCCGCCACGCAACGGTCCGCGAGGCCGCCTACGCGATGCTCACCGAGGCGGATCGCAAGCTCGGCCATCGCCTCGCCGGCGACTGGCTGCAGTACACCGGCGAGACCGAGGCGATGGTCCTCGCCGAGCACTTCGACCGCGGCGGCGAACCGGCACGTGCCGCGCTGTGGTACCGGCCCGCCGTCGAGCAAGCGCTCGCGGCCGGTGACTTCCGCGGCGCCGCCAATCGCGCCGAGCGTGGCGTGACATGCGGGGCGAGCGGCGAGACGCTCGGCCTGTTGCGTCGCGCACAGGCGGAGGCGCACAAGTGGCTCGGCGAGCTCGGCGAGGCGCAGCGCTACGCGCTCGAGGCGATGGAGCTGTTGCTCGCGGGCTCCTCCGCGTGGTTCGCGGCAGCCGCGGAGGCGGCGGAGACGAGCGGAAAGATCGGCGACATCGAGGCGCTCAATGCGACGGGCGGCGCGCTCATGCACACGCCGGATCTCGATGGTGACCTCGCGCCGCGCGTGTCGGCGATGGCCCACGCTGCGTTCCAGCTCTACAACAACGGCCGCTACCAGGCAGCCGAGGCGCTGCTCGACATGATCGACAGCTTCGCGAGCGAGGTCCGCGACCCGCGCATCATCGCGCGCATCTACCAGACCCGCTCCTCGCGCGCGATGTTCGCCGGTGACTCCGGCGCCTACGTTGTCTCCGAACAGGCCGCGGCGCTCGCATTCGAGGAAGCCGGCGATCTTCGCAACACCGTCATGCAGCACGGCCATGTCGGCTACGCCTACCTCGAGATCGGCGCGTATGCCGAGGCCGAGCGCTGGCTGCGCAAGGCGCTCGAGGGCGGGACGCGGATGGGGCTGCAGAACGTCGTCGCGACGGCGAAGCACAACCTCGGCCGCGCGCTCATGCATCAGGGTCGGCTCGACGAGGCGATGGCGATCGAGAGTGAAGCGATCGCTGCGTTCGTCGCACAAGGCGACCGCCGCCTCGAATCCGCGTCCCGGTCGTACCTCGCCGACATCCTCGCGGCACGCGGCGATCAGGCGAGCGCGGAGCGCGAGATCCGGCAGGGACTGCAGGTCGTGCAGGCGGCGTCGCGCCCGCAGCAACTCGCCGCGCTCGCGCAGGTCTTGCTCGCGACGAACCGGGCGACCGAAGCACTCGCGTCGGCCCGGGAGGGGAACGACCTGCTCGAGGCACTCGGCGGCGTCGAGGAAGGCGAGTCGCTCGTTCGCCTCACGTACGCGCAGGCGCTCCAGGCGACCGGCGATGCCGAACGTGCACGCACCGCGATCCGCCGCGCGCGTGATCGCGTCCTCGAGCGCGCCGCCAAGATCACCGATCCCGAGTGGCGCGCGAGCTTCCTCGAGAACCTGCCCGAGAACGCGCGCACGCTCTCGCTCGCTCGCGAGCTGCTCGGCAAATAGGGATCCCGAAGTAGCCGAATTCTTGCCCCTTTCGCGCACCGGCGCCTAGCCTCGAGGATGCTCCGCATCGGCGCCCTTGCGGCCCTCGCCTGCCTGCTGCCGGCCGTCGCATTCGCCGACGACACGTCGGCATCCGACAAGCTCCGCATCCTCTACTCGACGCGGTTCACGTTCACCGACGACGGCGTCCCGCTCGTCACCGTCGAGATCATGGGCAACCGCAAGGAGGTCAAGCTGCGCGCGAAGGGCGGCGTGATCGTGCGGCCCGATGGTGCCGGTGGCAGCGCGATCGAGACCGACGGCGGCGAGGCCTGGACGGTCACGGTCGAGAATGCCAAGCCCGCGCAGATCGCCGAGTGGACCGTGGTCGAGACGCTCGGTCCCGACGACGAGGCAGGCGTCAACGCGGCACTCGCGCGGTGGAAGCAGCGCGGCTTCGACCCGCGCCCGTTCGAGGTCGGCACGGTGTTCGGGACCGGCGGCGAGGTGATCGATACGCGCGAGGTCCGGATCGCGATCGATCCGGTTGCCCAGGGCAAGGGCGCCGCACGCGCAGCCGAGGTCGCGAAGAAGTTCGGCGTCAAGACGAGCGTGCACGAGGAGCTCGTGCGCAGGCCGTCGGGGACGGTGGTCGCCAGGAGCGGCACGACGACGATCAAGAACCCGTCGGTGCTGTGGTTCGCACCCAGGAACGCGAGCGAGACGATCACGGTGCCCGACGTACCGACCGGCACCGGTGGCTCGCAGCTCCAGACCGGCAGCGAAGAGCGTCGCTACTGGGGCAGCGTGTACGTCACGCTCGATCACGACGGCTCGCTGCTCGCCGCGAACGCGGTCTCCGAGGACAAGCTGCTCGCCGGCCTCGTGCCTGCCGAGATGTACCCCGATGCACCGCAGGCAGCACTCGAAGCCCAGGCGATCGCGGCGCGCACCGAGCTGCTCCAGAAGATCGGCCGGCGCAACCTGACCGATCCGTTCCTGCTGTGTTCGACGCAGCAGTGCCAGGTCTACGGCGGCGCCGGCAAGGAAGATCCGCGCACGACGAAGGCCGTCGAGAAGACGCGCGGGATCGTGCTCCTGCGCGACGGCGGAGGCATGGTGGATATCCGGTACAGCGCGACCTGCGGCGGGCACGGCGAGGACAACGAGGCGATCTGGGGCGGCGAACCCGATCCGTCACTACGCGGCCACCGCGACGATTCGAAGGGCAACATCTCCCGCATCACCGACGACAACCTCGGCGCGTTTCTCGACGAGGATCCGAAGAAGTTCTGGTGCGGCCGCGTCGAGAAGGCCAAGACGAAGTTCCGCTGGACCGAGAAGATCAGCGCCGATGACCTGACCGCGCGCGTGTCGACCGAGTATCCGGAGATCGGACGCATCAAGGCGATCACCGCGAAGCAACGCGGCGTGTCGGGTCGTGTGCAGGTCCTCACCATCACCGGCGACAAGGCGAGCGTTGAAGTCACAGGTGACCTCCACATTCGCCGTCTCCTCGGTGGGCTCAAGTCCTCGCTGTTCGAGGTGAAGCGCGACGGCGCCATGTTCGTGTTCCGCGGCGCGGGCTTCGGCCACGGCGTCGGCATGTGTCAGCTCGGCGCGATCGGCATGGCGGATGCCGGCAAGAGCCACAAGGACATCCTCGGCCAGTACTACCGGGGCACGCACCTCCACAAGCTGTACTGAGAGCGTCGACGGCGCTCGCTGCGCGATGGATGCCGTGATCGGCCGGCGCACTCGACGGGCGTTGTGCTGGCGATCTCACCGGTTACACGCCGGTATCGGACTTGCTCCCATGGGCAGAGCCAGGAGGTCCCATGCAGTCCGCCTGGATGTTTCGTGCCCTTCCGCTCGTGCTCGGGGCGATCGCGTGCTCGACGTCTGCGCCCACGCCACACTCCCCGACGACCGCGCAGCGGGAGCACGAAGCCGACGCCACCCTCCGCGACATGTGTCCACTCGAAGTCTCGGCCTCCAACGTCGAGGCAGTGGATATCGAGGGCGGTGCGGCGCTCGCATTCACGACGAAGACCGATGTCGCCGACCTGCGCCGTCGGGTGCGCCGGATGGCAGACCTCGAGAACCAGACTCGCGAGTGGGTCGCGGCGCGTCTCGGCAACGCGACCTTGCCTCCTGCTCACCGGATGCTCGATGAGGTCGAGGGCGGCGCACGCATCGTGTTCCGGCCCGCCGATCCGAGCCGTATCGACGAGCTGCGCGCCGGCGTCGCTGCGCAGGCCGGAAGGTTGATCTCCGGAGGCTGCCCGGTGCCGATGCCGCGCCGGCCCGGCGAACAGCCGGCCCAGGTCGTTCGACGCTAGCGGCCGCGCTCCAAACGCGCCGCTACGTCACGTCGATCTTCGCGCCCGGCGCGAGCGCGATCCGCGTTCCACCGCCGGTCGGTGCGCGCTCGATCAGTCGCGGTCCCGCGAGCCCGGCCTGCACGAGATCGCGACGGCAGCGGCTGATCAACGTGTTGATCTCGGGGCGTGACACGCCGGGATTGCGCGGCCACACCACCGGCCGCACGACATCGTCGGGGATGAAGTCACCGGGCGCGTAGCCCTCGGGCGGCCGCAGCAGTGCGATCAGCAGATCGAGCCGGCGGTCGGCGAGGTTCACCGCGTGCTCGCCATCGCTCGATGTGAACGTGATCCGCCCCCCGCGCGGCAGCATCTCGATCACGACCTTCACCGGCAGATCGGCGCGCTTGACGGCCGTCGTCGTCTGGAATCCGGCGAAGTAGCGGATCTCGAAGGTCTCGCCGCGATATGCGAGCAGATCGCCGGCGATCAGCGCCGTTGGCTCGTCGATCTCGAGCTCGGTGGCGTTGAGCGTCGCGCCTTCCGTCGAGGCCTGGACGAACAGCTCGCCCTGCGCGACATGCATGACGAACATCGGATCGGGCCAGCCGGAGATGATCAGATCCGCGCTCGTGCCGCCGCCGATCGTGAACGGTGACGCGACGACACCGAAGTTGCCACCACCCGCACGCTCGAGCACGAAGCCTGTCGCGCGCTCCACGGCCTCGGGCTCCTGCGACAGCACGACCTTCAACACGAGGCCGGGCAACCGCAGCTCGTCGCCATCGGCGAGCACGCACGGCCGCAGATGCGGCGTTCCGTTGACATCGATCGGTGCGCGCCCGAGCGGTACCACCTCCGCTCCCTCCTGGGTGAGCCGGACGTGCGCGTGACGGCGGCTGATGCTCGGATCCGATGCGACGATATCGCAATCGCCCTGCCGGCCGATCAGGATCCCGCTCGGGCCGACGCGACGCGACGGACCCTCCGGTAGCACCAGGACGCAGCGCGCGGGCATGTATCGATCATAACGCCCCCCGCGAAGCCCCGCTGCGCCCTGGCGCACCGCGGTAACACGTCGATGACAGCATCGATCGAGTCCTCGCCCCCGTCGGTCGGCGTAGTATCTGGCGCATATGCACCTCCTCCCGACGACGATGGTGGGTTCGTACCCGCGGCCTCTGTGGTTCACGCAGCAGCTGGCCGGCCGTGATGTGCTCGAAGCATTCAAGGTCGCCTCGCACGCGGAGGCGTTCCACGATGCAACACGCGTCGTCATCAAGGATCAGGAGGAGGCCGGGCTCGACATCCTGACCGACGGCCAGATGTGGTTCGACGACTACCACATGGGTATCGGCTCGTTCCTCTGGTACTGGCTCGAGCGCACGAAGGGTTTCTCGGCCGAGAAGCTGCCCCACCCCGCGCGCGCGAAGGCGAAGGGTCGCGACATCTGGGCACTCGACGAGGCCGGCGGCGTTGCCGTCGAGGGTCCGATCGAGCGCGGCCCGGTGCGCATGGCGCTGATCTATCAGTGGGCGCAGCGTCACACGGACAAGCCGATCAAGGCCTGCATCGGCGCCGGTCCTGTCCAGCTGTCGACGCTCGCGCACTTCCGTTCCGGTCCGGTGAAGAACCGCTACGACCTGTCGCGCGCACTCGCGGATGTGTTCCGCGCGGAGATCGGTGAGGTCGTCGCGGCCGGCTGCAAGCACATCCAGCTCGAGGATCTCGGCGCGTGGATGCCGCACCTCTCGGGCGACAAGGACTGGGACTGGGTCAGCGACACCGTCGATCGCACGATGGCGGAGATCCCGCAGGGCGTCGAGCGCGCATGGCACTTCTGCATGGGCAACGCGTGGGGCAACAAGCTCGAGGGCATGACCGAGGGCGGCTACCGCGAGGTGCTGCCGCACTATCACGGCGTGAAGGTCGACGCGTACGTCCTCGACTTCGCGTGTCGCGAGATGGAAGACGCCGAGCTGCTGCGCAAGCTGCCGGGTGACAAGAAGGTCCACGCCGGCGTGATCGATGTCCGCATGCTCGAGATCGAGCATCCCGAGCAGGTCGCCGAGCGCGTGCGCAAGGTGCTGAAGCACATCGAGCCCGAGCGCGTCACGCTGACGACGGATTGCGGTCTCAAGCAGCTGCCGCGCGTCGTCGCGATCCAGAAGATGCGCGCGCTCGTCGAGGGCGCCGCGATCGTGCGCCGCGAGCTGAAGCGCTAGTCCGCCGATCTCACTCTGGCTGCAACACGAACCAGTGGAACACGCGGTACAGGCCGGTCGCCTCGACCCGGATCTCGCTGCTCGCGGCCGGCAGCGCGTGCGGAGCGACGTTGAACGTCACCTCCGAGAATGTTCCCGACGGTGGCGCGATCGTGAGTGAGCCGAGCTTCTTCTTGCCACTGTAGAGCGTCATCTCGACCGGCTTGTTGATCGCCTCGTGCCAGCCGTAGCTCGTCTGACCTCCGGTGCGGATCACGATGCGCGTCGGCTTCGCCGGATCGAGATGCACGGTGAACCGTTCGCCGCCTTCGCGGATCGTCCGCCCGCCATCGATCGCGAGACCGTTCGCGGTGGTCTCTCGCTCGACGACAGACCAGCGTGCCGTCGGATCGCCGAACTTGCGGCGGCCCATCTTGCCGACCCAGTGGTGCGCTCGCTCGCTCGCCATGTCCGCGATGTCGACGCGATCGACCAACGTCCAGCCCGCGTGATCGTTGAGTGGACGCTCCGCCGTGCCGACGTGATCCCAGCTCGCCGCGATGATCTGCATATCGCCTTCACCGACGAGCCGACGCGGCTCGATGCCCCGGCGGAGCGTCGTGTGCTGCAGGACGTCGCCGAAGAACTCGTGCGTGCCCATCCAGCCCGGGTAGTACGCGAAGTGGGTGGGGCGCTGGTCGGGGGACAAGCTCTCGAGGAACTCGAACCGCGCACCGGGCCCGTTGTTCGCGATCCCCGCCTGGTAGTTCGTGACCAGACCGAGCATGTCGTAGACCTTGCCGTCCCCGTAGTACGCGATGGCGCCCGCGTCGTGGAACATGATCGATGCGTCGGGTAGCTTGCGGTGGATGTAGTTGCCGAGCACGACGACCTGGGTGTTCGTGTCCATCGCGCCCTGCGCGAACAGCCGCATGTCCGCGAGGAGCGGTGGCCGCGCCGTGCGCACGAACAGCACCACCAGCATGGTCGCCACGGCGAGCCAGAGCCCGCGGAACCAGCGCTGGTACGGCACGCGCTCGGGCAACCGCGGCGGCGCGAGCCCGATGCCGACGAGCAGGAACACCAACGGGAATGCCGTCGCGATGTAGCGGTAGTTCTGGAAGTTCCACAGCCCGCTCGATGCGATCACCGCGAGCATCATCACGAGCGGCGCGACGATGACGAGCGCACCGGCGGCGAGCCGCTTCTCCTTCCACGCCCACCACGCGACCCGAACCATGCCGACCTCCATCAGGAGACGCACCGCGTGCGGGTAGAGCAGCGGGCTCCTCTTGTCGTCGTAGAAGAGCGTGGTGATCATCTTCTCTGCCAGGTCCTTGAACGTCTCCCACCAGTAGGTCCAGTCGAAGCCGGGCAGATAGAAGTGGCTCTTCGCGACACCCGTGTTCGGGAAGAAGTTGCCGGCGAGGAGGCGATTGGCGACGAGCCACAGCAGCGGCGGCACGAGCGGCGTCAGCCACCAGGCCGCAGCGCGCCACGCGCGGTGGTACAGGCGCTCCATGATCGACAGGCCGACGACGCCACCGACGAGCAGCATCGCCTCCGGCCGCGACAGCGACGCCGCCGCGAGGCACGCGACGAGCAGCTTGCGCGGTGGCCCCTCGGGTGACTGGCGCGCCAGGAGAACCATCGAGCCGACGAGCAGTGCCGCGGCGAACGCGACCTCCATCCCCGCTAGCGCGCACCACGCAAACGGCGCGATGACGAGCGCCATCACACCCGCGAGCATGCCGGCGATGTGGCTGTCGCGGACGATCTTGACGAAGCGGTACACGCCGACGCCGACCGCCGCATACAGCGCGCTGCACATCCCGAACGACACCCACACGAGTGCGTGACCGCGCGCGCCGAGCGTCCAGAACGGTGCGAGCAGCATCGGCCATAGCACGCTCGTCGAGCCCGCCGAATACCCGCCACCGGGGTAATAGGTGAACGGCTGCGCACGCCCGAACTGCTTCGCGTACGTCAGATAGATGTAGCTGTCATCGAGCGGCAGCCCCATCGAGCCCGCGTAGAACAGCGTCGTGGCCGCGAAGGCCCACGTGATGAACAGCGCGAGGACGACGAGGAGCGCTGCGGGTGCGTACGGCTGAAACCGCCGCAGCCAGGGCGGAAGCGTCAGGGCCACTGCGCCACCGGCGTGCGCACGTCGGCCAGGGCGAGGTGCTGGAACCGGAACATGCGCTCGCGCTTGTAGTCGCCGATCATCTCGAGCGCGAGCTCGTTGAAATCGAGCGACCGCACCCAGCGGAAGCCGCACTCGGCGAGCAGCGGCAGGATGTCGTCGGAGCCGTACCGGATCGGTTCCCCGAGGTCGCCGACGTACTCGCGCGTCGCCATGTCCTGGGCGTTGAGGTTCTGACCGGCCGCCAGCTTCTTGCCCACGAAGTCGAACGCGACGAGCGAGCGAGGATCGAGGCCACTCGCGAGGCGAGACGCGGTCGCTCGGATGGCACCCTCGGTCAGGTACGGAACGACGCCCTCCCAGATGATCAAGGCGGGCTCGCGGACGTCGAACCCGGTCGCGGCGAGCCGATCGATCGGATCCTCGCGCTCGAAGTTGCACGTGACGTAGCGCGCCGCATCGACGGGGTAGTTGTCGAGCTTCGCGAGGCGCTCGCGCTTCGCCGCCTGCGTCGCGGGATGATCGACCTCGAAGAATGTCGCCCCGGCACGCGGCAGTCGCGCAGCGCGCGTGTCGTAACCGGCGCCGAGAATCACGATCTGTCGGATCGACAGCCGGTCGACGGCCATGCCGACGAGACGATCGAGG
>Ga0153915_10004710_pt1 | contig 12607 bp, 8 predicted proteins | sample Opewatmetagenome_2_FD_107003 | JGI IMG/M metagenome (GOLD analysis project Ga0153915, IMG submission 107003) | Freshwater wetland microbial communities from Ohio, USA - Open water 3 Core 3 Depth 3 metaG | ecosystem: Environmental > Aquatic > Freshwater > Wetlands | place: USA: Ohio, Lake Erie... | reverse complement strand
TCGTCCTTGTTCTCGCAGAGATAGGTGAATGCAAGAGAGGTAACGATATCGGGATTATCGGGTTCCAGAGCAATTGCGCTTTGCACGTATCGTTCAGACCGTTCGTACGCACCAATTTGCCTGTAGATATCGCCGAGCCGGGCATACCCTGCCGCCGAACGTGGATCGATCTGCACGGCTTTCTTCAACCATGGAAGAGCCTTCACCGCATCGCCTCGTTCGACGTAAAACACTCCTACATTTGCGATAGCGGCGTAGTAATTCGGCTGGAGAGAGGCGGCCTTGAGCGTGTTCTCTATGCTCTTGTTGGTGACACCGCTGTAGGAGTATGCGGTGCCGAGCGCTTTGTACCCCTCGGCAGAGGTGCTGTCGAGGTTGACGGCCCGCTCGCCTGCTGCGATTGATGAATCCAGCCAAGCTCGCGACAAGCCGTATCTTCCTGCCTGTTGAGCGTAAGCATCGCTCAGCCCGGCCCAAGCTTGGGCATAGACCGGATCAAGGCCTATTGCCCGCTTGAAAAGCGCGATCGCGATTTCGTTCTGGTCACGCCGGTACCGATAGTAATACTCGCGCCCTTTCAGATAGCTATTGTAGGCTTCGGGATTGGCGGTCTGTATCTTTTCGATCCTCGCCTTTTCGACAGGTTGGAGCCTGGCTTGCAGAGCGTTGACAATCTTCTGAGCCACTTCGCTCTGAATCGCAAAGATTTTGGTCATCTCCTTGTCGTAGGTTTCTGCCCAGAGGTGCTTGTCGTGTGCCGCGTCAATCAACTGAGCAACAATGCGAACTTGATTACCTGAACGCCGAACGCTCCCCTCGAGAATGAAGCCGGCGTTCAATTCCTTGCCGATCTCTCTTATGGTCTTCTTCGTTCCCTTGTACTGCATCACCGAGGTACGTGAGATCACATTGAGGTCCGCGATCTTTGAGAGCTGCGTCAGGATATCCTCTGTGATGCCGTCACTGAAGTACTCATCCTCAGTGCTTCCACTCATATTGCTGAACGGGAGGACAGCGATTGTCTTCGCTTCGCCCGCGTTGTCCTTCTTCGAAGAGAGGAAAAGGATCGTGATTGCCGCCGCAAGGATGAACAGGGTGCCCGCGGCGATCCATGGCAGCCTGGAACGTCCTGCCCGCTGAGGTATAATTGGTGCGGTCCCCGATATCCCTTTCAGGGCGGCAACAATCTCTTCTGCGTGCTGATAGCGCTCTCCAGGGTTCTTATCGAGGCACCGGTTGATGATTCGCTCGAGTTCCAGGGGGGCGTCTGGTCTCAGCGAACGAAGTGGAATCGGACTTTCATTAACAATAGAGTATGTGAGTGCGGCCTCATGTTCTCCCCGGAAAGGGGTGTGTGTCGTTGTCAGTTCATAGAGGACAACGCCCAGTGCGAACAGGTCGGAACGTTCGTCAGTCTCCTCGCCCCGGATCTGTTCCGGAGCCATGTAAGCGACCGTCCCGAGGGTGCTTCCATCTCTGGTGATCTGTGCCGATCCCTTCAGCTTTGCAAGTCCGAAATCGGTGAGCTTGACTTTGCCGTCTTCGGTCAGCATCACATTGTCGGTTTTCACATCGCGGTGGATGATGTGATGACGGTGTGCGTGTGCCAGCGCCTCGGCGATCTGGATCCCATACTCGAGAGCATCTCTGACTGGGAGCTGCCGGTTGTCGGCCTTGAGGGCCTGAACCTTGGCCTTGAGTGTCCCACCCCCCAAATATTCAAGAACGAGAAAACTCTGGCCTTCTGTTTCGTCGACATCGTGAATAGTGGCGATCGCGGGATGGTTGAGGGCAGAAATTGACCTGGCTTCTTGCTGGAATCGTATGAGGGCCTCCTGTGAGGAGTCAAGACGCCGCGGAAGGAATTTGAGGGCCACCAGCCTGTTGAGTTTCGTATCGCGGGCCTTATAGACCACTCCCATGCCTCCCTCGCCGAGCTTCGCGAGGATTTCATAGTGGGAAATGGTCTGACCGATCATGGCAATAACTGGCAATTACAATGGTGCCGCATCACCCCATCTGGAGGTGAAGAACCTCAGTGCGCTCCCTAGCAGATCAGGGGAGTGTCTGACGAGTGAGGAGAAGCAATCCACGATGCACGAGAAAACATCTGCATCGTCGAATCTGGAAGGCAAGGGTCTAACGGATTCAGCTTAGACCGCGCCGGTCAGACTGTCGCGAGCTCCTTTTTCCCCAAAGCCTTCCAGGCGAGGAACATGAGGATGAGAAATACGACGTCTATCACGGCAAACGGCACCCACATAGACGGCATCCCCTCGCCGAACCAGAGATGATATAGCACCACTCCTGAGTACGCTGCCTTCAAACCCATCCCGTACCACATCAATTCGCGGTATTTCGACGGTTCCCTGGCGATCCGCAGAAACATGAATCCGAAAATGACGAGGAGCAGAGCTGGAAACTGGACGTACCCCGTATGGTTCGGCCTTGTCACACCAAATGTGTCGTAGACCGACATTCCGAAAAAGAAAAAGTACACTCCGAGGAGGCCGTCATAGATGCCGGTTGTGTAGAAGAGGACCTTTATCCAAGTGCGTTTCATTGTGTGTCTCCTTGTTGGACAAAACCGTCACCGAGAAGGTAGGAGAGAAGTAGAGGAAAGTCAATTGTACTTGATCCGGGTATTCTTTGGCACGATATTAAAGGATATGACAACGCGCGAAAGAGTCCTGGCTGTGTTTCACGGCTGCCGGCCTGATCGCCTTCCCAACGTGGAATTCGGATACTGGGAGGAGACGCTCTCCCTCTGGCACAGAGAGGGTCTGCCGACAGACATCAAATCTGATGCGGCGGTGGAAGGGTATCTTGGGCTTGAGGGCGTGACGGTGTTTGCTGAGCTGCCCGTCAAGAATGGATTGTTCCCCCAGTTTGAGCGGAAGCTGCTCAGTGAAAAGGAAGGTCGGCAAATAATCCAGGATGAAGAAGGAAACATCTGTGAGATTTGGCCGGGCCATTCGACGATGCCCCGATATATCCAATTCGGGCTACGGACAAAGGAAGATTGGGGGCGCCTGAAAAAGGAACGACTCGATCCCGATGCTGAGGGCAGAATTGGGGACCTGCGGGCAACTGCAGAACATGCTCGAGAAAAGGGAATGCCGCTGTTCATTCACGTCGGCTCCCTCTACGGCTGGTTGCGCAACTGGATGGGTGTGGAGGGGCTTTCCTATGCGCTCATGACGGAGAGAGCATGGGTCGAGGAGATGATGGATCATCTGGTTGAGCTGACGCTCACTTTGATCGAGCGGGCATTGCCGGGTCTTCCTATTGATCTTGCCTGGTGGTGGGAAGATATGTGCTATAATAAAGGGCCATTGATGTCTCCCCGAATGTTTGGTGAAATGCTGGTTCCTCGATACCGACAGATAACACAGGCCTTGCGAAGCCATGGCATAGACATCAATGTACTAGATTGCGATGGTCGCATCCACCAATTGGTGCCGGGATGGCTCGAGGCTGGGGTAAATTGCATGTTTCCTCTCGAGGCAGCGCATACCGATGCCTTTCAGCTCAGGGAGGAATTCAAAGATCGGGTGTTGTTGCTCGGGGGCGTGGACAAACTTGCCCTGATCGCCGGAACGGAGAGCATTGACCGGGAGATCGAGCGTCTCATCCCCCTTGTTCAGAAGGGAAGGTATATACCATGCCTCGATCATCGGGTGCCGGCGGATGTGACATTTGCCAACTATCTCTACTACCTCAGAAGGAAGGAAGTGCTCTTGACGTCATGAAGTAGCACCATGTTGCTATTTCCAGTTCGGTTGGGTACTATCACCTACGAAAGCACCATGAAGAACCGAACTCTTCGTCATGCAATTGTTGGCTATGCCTTCCTGCTCCCGAATATCATCGGGTTCCTGCTCTTCACCCTCGGTCCCATTCTGTTTTCGTTCTTGATCAGCTTCTTCGACTGGAACCTCTTCTCAACTCCGATTTTTGTCGATACTGCAAACTACCAGAGGATGTTTTCCGCTGCGGAATCCCACTTCTGGGACTATTTCAGTAATTCGCTCTACTTTCTCATCGTTGTGCCTGTTCAGATGGTGATTGCGCTGATGACCGCGTATTTGCTGAACGAAAATCTGAAGGGCACTCTCTTCTTCAAAGTAATCTTCTTCATCCCCGTGGTCCTGTCGGTTGTCTCCATCTCAATAGTTTGGGGGTACATTCTCGACACCGAGAACGGATTGCTGAACCAGTTCCTTGCCCTTCTGGGCATGCAGCGAATTGCGTGGCTCTTTGATGCCTCATGGATCAAACTGGGCATTAGTCTGCTTGTGGTGTGGCAGGGCTCGGCGTTCAGCACAATTATTTACTATGCTGCACTCCAGGGCATTCCTGATCAACTCTACGAGGTTGCTACGCTTGATGGCGCAAGCCGGTGGAGGCAGTTCTGGAACATTACCCTACCGCTCCTAGCTCCCACACACTTCTTTCTTGGCATTACCGGGGTAATCGGGGCCCTCCAACTGTTTGCACCTATCTTTGTCATGACGCACGGCACTGCAGGTGGTGCCCACAATATCATCGTCGAAATTTACTGGAAGGCGTACCACGAATTCCAAATGGGATATGCCTCAGCGCTCTCGTGGATACTCTTCATTCTCATTCTTGTCCTCTCTGCATTCTATTGGAAGTACCTTGGCAAGCGATCGGAGACTGCCTGAGGTGCATCGGGGATGAAACCGAGACCAATCACGGCGACCGTTCTGTACATGCTCCTCTTGGCATTCTCAGCCTGGTATATCGTTCCGTTTGTCTGGGCTCTGGCGACGTCCGTCAAACATCCAGGAATGGTGTTTGACGGCCGGTGGCTCCCATTCGAGAGATCAAACACAATCGCGATTGAAGGGCGTTTACACGAGGTGCGGATCGTTGAGGAGCGAAAGGACTCATTTCTTGTGCGTGTGCTCGATTCGGGAACGTTGCGTGAAGTCCCGAAACGCGAGCTCGAACACCTCTCCCCCAACTGGGCCAACTATGCTGACGCATGGCAGATGGTACCTTTCGGGCGATTCTTTCTGAACAGCATTCTTGTCAGCCTGTGCATGACTTTGGGGCAGCTTATCACCTGCTCGCTTGGCGGGTATGCATTCTCGCGGCTTCAGTTTCCCGGCCGGAATGCAATCTTCTTCCTCTATCTTGCAACGCTGATGATCCCCGGTCCTGTCCTCACAGTGCCGATCTATCTCCTGCTTCGTGAGTACCATCTCCTGAATACGTATCAGGGGGTCATCCTCCCGGGATTGTTTTCAGCATACGGGACATTTCTCCTAAGGCAATTCTTCCAGACCATCCCAACGGAACTTGAGGATGCCGCACGCATTGATGGGGCTGGAAGGTTTGGGGTGTACATGCGGATTATTCTCCCGTTGTCCGGTCCCGCGCTGGCTGCCCTGGCAACGTTTGTCTTCATCGGCTCTTGGAACGACTTCTTCTGGCCATCGATCGTGCTCACGGATCCTGATATGCTGACACTTCCAGTGGGCTTGGCTCATTTCAATGATATCTACATATTCGAATACAGTCGACTGATGGCAGGGAGCATGATTAGCATCGCCCCGGCAATCCTTATGTATCTTCTGTTCCAGAGGTTCATCACCCGCGGAGTAGTGATGACCGGCTTGAAGGGTTGAATTTTTTGACAAGGGAATCCCCGTGTCACGGCGCATAGTTGCTCTGTTGTGTGTGATGTTCGTCCTAACCCTGGCGCTGTTCTATTATCTGGCGTCGGATGATACGTCGCAGTATCTCGTGTTCTCCACGTGGGGGACGCCTACCGAAGTGCAGAGCTTCCAGAGACTCATTGATCATTACAACGCAACAAGGCAGCCGAAACACCGGGTTAAACTTTCCTTTGCCGACCACAATTCCTATACCGAGCGTCTCCTTGTCCAGGCGGCGGCAGGGAGCATGCCAGATGTTATCCACCTCGACCAGAAAGACCTCCCACTGTTTGTGCACCGTGGATTGTCGGAAGATCTATCTCCTTTCTTCTCTCGGGATACAAGTTTCCACATGGGGGCTTTTCTGCCCGAGCTCGTGCCGGCCGGGAGGCTGGGAGGACGCACGTATGGTGTGCCACACAACTTTTCTACGCTTGTGCTCTATTACAACAAAGATCAGTTTGATGCGGAAGGCTTGAGCTACCCGGACAGCACCTGGACATGGGACGTATTTCTCGATGCAGCACATCGGCTCACCAAGACCGATGCAGCCGGAAACATCGTTCGGTACGGGGGTGCTATCCATATCATCCTGTACACGCTCATTTATCAGTATGGAGGAAGGGTGCTCAACGGAAGGCTCGACTCGTGCATCGTTGCCTCTCCCGAGGCGGCAGAAGCACTCCAGTTCGATACTGATCTTTCCGAGAAATACAAAGTCTGCTGGAACATACTTGCCCAGAATCTTCAGTGGGACGACCTGTTTGCCGGAGGCCGTCTTTCGATGATCACAAATGGGCGCTGGGCTGCGGCATGGTACATGCGGTCAATGCCTTCCGGAGCGATCGACGTGGCCCCGCTGCCGCACGGAAAGTTTCGTAAAGGCGCCGCAGTCAACCACATGATGACGATCTCGGCTCAAAGTGCCAAGAAGGAAGAAGCATGGGAATTTCTCAAGTTCCTCGTGAGTGAAGAGGGACAACGGATGGTCAACGCCGATGGCGCCAATATTCCTGCCCTCCGATCGATTGTCTACTCAGACGAGTTCCTTCGTCATCATAGCACCCCTACGATGCATAACGAAGTTTTCATCAATGAGCTGACCCATAGCGTCGGTTGGCCCTTCGATCAGGGAGCGTACCTGACCCAGCACACACTTCAATCACAGATGGATCTTGCGATGCGGCGCGTTCTGCTGGGAGAGGCAACCGCGATCCAGTCCCTCAAGATCATGCAGGACAACGTCAACAGCATCATTGCCATCCAACGTCGCGTTTCAGAGCCGAAACCGTTCGTCGGGAGTCTGTTATTCTATCTCTGCGGTGGTTCCCTGATCGTGACTCCTATCGCACTTTGGGCAAATCGAAGGAGGAAGCATTCCCGTGGCAACTGATGCATTGCCCATTACAGGAACGTTCCTTGATGAAATCACCTTCGATATCCCCTCACAGAACTGGGGTCCGGATGAGTGGCGCGCCGATTTCGATGAAATGAAGGCCATTGGGATTGACACCGTCATCATCATCAGAGGAGGGCTGAGAGGGGAGACCATCTTTCCCTCGAGAGTCATTGGTGCGGAGCCACAACATGATCTAGCGCGGTTCTTTCTCGAAGAGGCTAGCAAGCGGAGCATGCAACTGTACTTCGGAACATATGACTCCTGGGATTGGGCACGCAAGGGTACCTGGAAGAAAGAAATCGAAATTAATAAACGGTTCATGAGCGAAGTCTGGAACCGGTATAACTCGTACCCTTCCTTCGCTGGCTGGTACCTGACCCATGAGACCAGCCACCGTCGATTCCACTTTCGGGAGATCTATGCGGGCCTGAGTGAGCATGCGAAGAAGCTCACCCCGCACAAACGGGTACTCATTTCCCCGTTCTATCCTTCGCGAAAGATATATGGAGAGAAGAGTTTGAACCCCAGACAATTCGCTGACAACTGGCGGCGGATGCTTCAGGGCATTACAACAATCGATTATGCGGCGTTCCAGGATGGAACGGCGGGATTGCATGAACTCGAGGAGTACCTCGCTCAGGCAAAGCTTGTCATGGATGAGCTCGGCATCCAGCTATGGAACAACGTCGAGACCTTCGCGCGTGATATGCCTATCAAGTTTCCGCCTATCGATTTCCGTGAGCTGCAACAGAAGCTGGTGACTTCTGCCCGGTACGCAACGAAGAACATCACATTCGAGTTTTCCCATTTCATGAGTCCGAATTCCTGCTATCCTGCAGCCCGCAATCTCTACAAACGATACAGGGAATACTTCCGACTCTAGAAGTCTTCCTGGTGAGCGCTCGGTTCACGAGCCTTCCCGAAGACTGTCGCCCGCTGCAGTTGCTGCCTACGGTTGAGCAGTGGTGCAGTGCGGCGGCGCGTATGGCGTTGTCGCTCGAATCCTTTCGGTCACTTGCTGTGCTATTCGATTCCAGATGGGGGACTTCCTGAATGAACATGCCGGAGATGCAAGCGCAGTGGATTTGGTGTGGGGGGGAGATGCGGCCGAAAAACTTCTATCTCTATGTTCGAAAGTCTTTCTCTCTCTCGGCGGGAATAGCACGTGCGTGCATCCGTCTGACCGCTGACAGCCGGTACCAGCTCTTCGTCAATGGTGTCTTTGTTGCCCGCGGACCGGCACGTTGTGACCGGCGATGGCAATGTGTCGACCAATGGGAAATTACTGGTGCTATCCAACCGGGTAAGAACGTCATCGCGGCTCTCGTCCACCATTACGGAGAATGGACGTTTTCCTACATGCTCGGTCGTGGAGGGTTCCTTGCTGACATAGAAGTAGAATTGTCCGACGGTCAGGTGATGCGCCTCGGGACGGACGAGTCTTGGCGGGTACGGCCTGCCACCGCCTGGGAGCGGAAACTTCCGCGCATGAGCATCCAGATTGGGTATCCAGAGGTCTACAATTCCCGGAGGGAGATCGAGGGATGGAACACTCCTCTGTTTGACGACTCTGAGTGGGAACCGGCGACTGTTCTGGGTGCGGTGGGAATCGAGCCCTGGCCGAACTTCCTGCCACGGGCAATTCCCGCAATGAGCAACATCCCACTTATGCCCGAACAGGTGATCGACTTCGGCGAGGTGGGTACCGCCAGAACCGGCCATTATGTTGATCTCTTGCGGGTTGTCTGGAACACCTCTAATGCAGTAGCCTATCTGGCGACGTTCGTCTGGGCTCCCGACGAGACAGAGGCCGAGATTCACGCCGGGAGCCAGGAAGCGATACGGCTTTGGGTCAACGGTGAACTGCTGATCAATCATCTTGTCACTCGCGATCCCGGGCCCGATCAAGAGATTGTTCCAGTACATCTGAAAGCAGGATGGAATACTGTTCTCGCCAAAATCGTGCAGGGGGAAGGCCAGTGGCACTTCTACTTCCGCATCGAGGGGAATGGGTCTGAACGCCTCGTCTACTCCAGTTCACGTGATGCACACCCCGAAGGCGCAGACACATCGAGTCCATGGTGGCTAATTGCACCGTTCGAGAGCACAGACCTCCAGCATGGTTTCGAGAGTAGGTATGCGCCAGAGGAGGAACTCGACTTCGAGCGCTCATATGCAGGAAAGGGAGGGGCGAAGATAGGTTGGATCTCGGCAGGCGTAACGAGCGAGCTGATGCTCACATCGGTCATCATGAGTCGGGAAGAACGGTTTCCTCATCGCGGGAAGGCCATAGAAAACCTAAATGGGCTGCTCGGGCAAGGAGGTCCTGCGCGTGTTAAGCCAGGTCCCGGCGATGGCTGTTACGCCGTCATCGACTTTGGAAGGGAGGTCGTAGGGTATCCGGTGATAGATGTTGAAGGCGCGATGGGCGGTGAAACCATTGACCTAGGATACGGAGAGGTCATGCAAACGCCCGGTGGAGAGATTCTCCGGCCATCATCGGGAAATATCGGCGTGCTTAATCCGGATAGAGCCGGCGTCCATTATGCGGATCGGTATGTGTGCAAAGCTGGAGGGCAACGGTTTCAGACATTTGACAAACGCGCCTTTCGATACCTGCAGCTGGATATCAGAGATCTGAAGCAACCGTTAAGCGTAAGCGCGGTCTCAGTGATTCTGTCCACCTATCCAGTTGAGTACCTCGGCAGGTTTTCATGTTCCGATACTTTGCTGAACCGCATTTGGGAGGTCGGCCGGTGGACCGTGCAACTCAACATGGAAGACGCATATACAGATTGCCCATGGCGGGAGCGGGGACAATGGTGGGGCGATGCGCGGGTGCAGGCGCTCGTCAATTACTATGCCTTTGGAGATTTGAAGCTGGTGAGGAATGGACTTAGGCAGATCGCGCAGTCGCAGACGATTGAAGGATGGACCAAGGGAATCTATCCCACAGATTGGCCCTATGCGGTCCTCCCGACCTTCACGATGCTCTGGGTACTCTCTCTGTGGGACTACTATGAATATTCGGCGGATTGGATCACTGTGAAGGAACTTCTCCCGGCTGTTGAGCAAGCAATGGATTGTATCGGACGCTTCCGCAGTGACCATGATCTTCTGCGGGATGTCCCTCATTGGCTCTTTGTGGACTGGGCCGATGTAGATACGGGCGGAGAGTCAGCCTCAGTCAATGCACTCTACTTTCGTGCGCTTAGGGCTGCTGCGTTGTTAGCTGCGACTGTCGAGAAGAATGCGAAAGGTGCAGTCTACAACGATCTCGCGGATCGCGTTCGGGTTGGCATGGAAAAGCACCTGTGGGATAACGGGAAGCACTGCTTTGGGGATTCAATGCGGAACGGAAAGCTGAGCTCCAAGGTCAGTGAGCAGGCAAACTGCTGGGCCGTTGCATTTGGTGTGGCTTCTGAAGAAACTGGCGACGCCATACTCGAAGCGCTGTTTGAAAAGCAGCAAGCTACGGTTCGTACCGGCACCCCATATTTTGCATTCTATGTTCTGAATGCGCTGGCGACCAGAGGACAACACGGGCGGGCCCTGGGGTACATCCGACGAGAATGGGGAAAAATGTTGGAGTGGGGCGCAACGACCTGGTGGGAGCAATGGGAACCAAAGGCGAGCTTTTGTCACGGCTGGTCATCAGGGCCTACTTGTTTTCTTCAATCGGAAATCCTCGGGGTGAAACCGGCGAAGCCCGGATGGGAAGAAATCCTTATTACGCCGCATCCCGCGGGGCTACAATGGGCAGATGGGAGAGTACCAACACCGCATGGTGTGATCTCCGTCCGTTGGGAAGCGGGAGGCGAGTTCGCTGTGCAGGCTGAGATACCCGCTCCGGCCATTGTGACAGTGCCAAGGATGAAGAATGGAGTCGTGACGGTGACCGCGGGGGAGGAAAACCGTCCAATCCGGGCGAAGTGTCTTCCTGACCGCAGCGGACATGTCGCTGTTGTGCTATCAGAGCCAGGAACCTATCGTGTCCATTCCGCATAACATTCCATACTGGAGGGCCTGAATGACCCCAGAAGAATCAGGTCGAAAATCGGTTTCCGGGAACTTCATTCGCGTCGCAAGAGATCGCTGGACATTCGAAGAGTCACAAACCGGCAAGCCCTTTGTCCCCATCGGATGTAACTATTTTGACGCACACACCGGATGGCCCCCACAGGTGTGGACTCGATTTGACCCTTCGGCTGTGCGGGAGCACTTCCGCATGATGGAGGACTTGGGGGTCAATGCTATTCGCGTCTGGTTGCAGTGGTCATCATTCATGCCTGTCCGGGGAGAGTTGTCGTCGAAGGCGCTTGACCAGTGTCATGAGGTTCTCTTGCAGGCGAAGGGTTCCGGGATTCGAGTGAACCTGACTGGCCCGGAATTTTGGGAGGGCTTTCCCTCATGGCTTTCAGCGGAGACTGTGAAGGATTATCAGCATCTCATGAATCCTGAGTACTATGAAGCGCACGCGAGCTTCTGGGAGATGTTCTCCGCTCATTTTGCGGACGAACCGGTCATCTATGGGTTTGATCTTGCTAATGAGCCATTCATGCCATGGGACGGCACATTGGTACGTACACTTTGGAACCAGTGGTTGATGGACCGATACGGATCAATCGATGCACTAAAGAAGAATTGGAGATGGCAGGCGCCGCTCGAATGGGGAAGAATCCCTCCGCCGCCAAATCGGCGGTTGAAGGGTTCAAAGTACCTTCTCGACTATCAAACGTTTCGGGAGGAGAAGGCTCTTCAGTGGGTCAGGAACAGCGTCGAAGCAATCCGCAGGGTTGATCGCCACCATCTTGTTACTGTCGGTCTTCATCAGTCTAGTTTTCCATGTGAGGAGATAATCCCTTCCCGCTATGCAGCGTTCGCTCCAAGACTTCTTACACGCTGTCTGGATTATATCGCACTTCACTGGTATCCGTTTGGCAATCCCTTGACTGCGTCACTCCAGCCGTTCGACCTACCGGGAAATATCGAACGGAGTCTGTCCATCTTCCTGGCGAACTGTCGATATTCGCACGTCGAAACACCGCTGGTTATGGAAGAGTGTAGCTACTACGGAGGGGGTTCGCCAGCATTTTGGGGCGGAGTGCTCCCGTACAGAACTGAGATGGAGCAAGATCGATTCTCGCGCCAGCTCTTCACTGTTAGCCGAGGCTCTCTTTCAGGGTGGCTCAATTGGCCACTTCAGGATACCGAAGAGGCGACCGACACAAGCGCATATGGGGGGTTCTATACGGGGACGGGTGTGTTGAAGACCTGGGGAAGCTCATTCCGCACGATCTCTTCACGTCTCAGTGGCAAACGCTTGCGGCGGCGGCATGCCCGTGTCACGATTCCCCTGAGTAGGAGCTTACTTCTGACTGATGCGGAGTATTGCGACCAGATTCTTCGTCGATGCTACAAGTTGTATGTACAAGGGGCCATCTGGGACTTCAAATTCAGCAAGTAATCGGTGAGGAGGCGAGAGCATGGAAAACCTGTTTCTATCCAAGGGCAAATGGAC
>Ga0153915_10004709_pt1 | contig 12609 bp, 19 predicted proteins | sample Opewatmetagenome_2_FD_107003 | JGI IMG/M metagenome (GOLD analysis project Ga0153915, IMG submission 107003) | Freshwater wetland microbial communities from Ohio, USA - Open water 3 Core 3 Depth 3 metaG | ecosystem: Environmental > Aquatic > Freshwater > Wetlands | place: USA: Ohio, Lake Erie... | reverse complement strand
GTTTTGGAGATATTTTGATCGTTTGTCTGGATTTACCGGTCAAAATATGACTGAAACAAATTTTGAAATGTTGTTCACTCAAACTTTTTAGAAAAAATGACTTTTTCAGGAACGACTAATTATGCGTCTTTAATTTCATACTGGTAATATATCTCATCATCGCCGTTGGCAAAACTCTTGATCTTGTTCTCAACTGTTTTCTTGCCGAAAATCTTAATGGCCTGCTGAAAATAACCCATAACCATGTATTCGTAGTAAACATGTTTTATCGGAAGTCCGGTGAGTTTGAGATGCACGATATTGTTTTCAAACTTGCCTGTGAGCAATGCTCCGTCGAAATAGGTTGTCCATAGTTTGGGCATGCCCGATTCGACGAACTGCTTTATATCCTTGGTGAGGAGGTAAGAGTTATAGGGCCCTCCCGGTGCGAGGGCGAATTTGGCGGCTACCCTGCCAAACATCAAATACTGATTTGTATCGTTGTTGAAGAATTCCTTGAGCAGCTCGTCAAGAAAAAGGATATGTTTTTCCACCGGAATGGGAGTAACTGACATGATAAGATTACTGAAGAATTTATCCTTTGCCGCCAGCCTGGCGTTAAAGGCATTCCATCGTTCTTCGCCGAAAGCTGCCATGATGGTGACTTTCCCTGTAACATAAGCGGTGCCTTTTACGTTCATATCGGGATCTCCTGATGTGTAATAATGATGAAAATATATTCCGTGGCGCATGAATAAGCAAGTATAATATTAATCCTGTAATGCAATAAACATATTGATGAAAAAAAATATTTAACATAAAATAAAACTACGAGGGGGTGGCATTGCATGAAAAAATTATTAATTACGGCAATCGTATTAGCAATGTTTGCCGGTTATTTGATTGCCGGTGTCTCCAGTGTAAGTGCGGACGATGCTTGGAAGGGACCCGGTTGGTATGTGGTTGCCTACCAGTATGCGATTATCCTGTGGTCCGGTCCATACGCGACCAGGGATGCGTGCGAGCGGGCAAAGCCTGCCGAAAACGATCCGCCCGGTTTCAGTTACGACTGCTCGTGGTTTAACAGCAATCCCGATTAAACCGGTTTCAAACCATATATATAAATTTGTTTTGCCGGATATGTAAATGAAAGTGATCGGTCTGTTTCTTAAGTCAGTATTTTCGGTTCTCGCTGTTACAATCGGCTTTTCCATAATTATCTGGATTGTTTATAACGAGTTCATTCATCGTTTGCCCGATTATGAACGTCCTCCATTGGTCGGCTTTTTTGGTATTGCTCCGTTAATGATTGGATTTGGAGTTTACTGGGCAAAACAGGTTATCGAACAAATACGCGGCAAATAACATGAAAATTCTAGTATCCGGATCATCATATTCAATATTCAAACTTTTTTAAAAATGTAGCATGTGATATATAATAAAAACGAAAAATTCATAATAGAAGTTCGCGCCTTGATCATTCAATACAGGAGAATCTTTAATGAAATGCCAGCTAACGATCACCCGGAAGCCTTCATATCTGCACATAATCGTCACCGGCCGGAACAGCGTGGAAAATGTCGTCGAGTATTTTGAGGAAATTCATCGTGAGTGCGAAGCCCGCAACTGTTTCAGGATTCTGATTGAAGAACGTCTTGATGGACCGCGTTTAGGAATGCTGGATGTATTCCAGATCGTCGAGGATGAAAGCAAAAATGCCAGAGGAGTTTTCAGAGAGATTGCCTATGTCGATGTAAATGCCACGACCGATTTGATGAAATTTGCCGAGGATGTGGCAGTCAATCGTTCGTTGCCTTTGGCAGTCTTTTTAACAGTGGCTCAGGCAGAGAAATGGATGATGAATGAAAATCAGGAAGGCACAAAACCGGCTGATTCGGTTCAGGAGGAAAAGACGCCCGAATGAGTTTTTCCTTTCACAGTTTTTAAATTCGCAATATTAATTTCTCATAAACTGAACCTAAACGGGCAAATACCGGATTATAATTTCTTTTAAAAATCGTAAACCCTCCTTAGTCCGCTTTTTTCACTAAAGCATATAGAAATACGCATACTGCCGAATACGTTACGGCAATCATCGGCATCACATATTGATTTTGTGTTTAATCTTTAAGTTCAAACTGATAATAAATATCGCTATTGCCCATTGAGAAACCCCTTATCCTGTGCTCGACAGCCTTTCTGCCGAAAATAACAAGAGACTGCCGCGCGTAACCCATAATAAGATACTCGAAGTAAATATGTTTGGTTGGCAGTCCGGAAATTGTGAGATGAATTACATTGTTCTCAAACCGCACGGCAAGATTGCCGCCGTCAAAATATGTCGACCACAGTTTGGGCATGCCTGACTCAACATACTGCTTTACATCCTTTGAGAGCAGATAAGAGTGGTACGGGCCTCCCGGCGACAGGGAGAATTCCGCGGATTTTTCTCCGAGTTTCCAGTAGTGCATGGGGTCGTTGTTGAAGAATTCCTTGAGTACCTCGTCAAGAAACAGGATGAATTTATCCAGTGGAATAAGGGTGATGTTCATTATCATGTTGCTGAAATATTTGTCCTTCTCTGCCAGCCTGGCGTTAAAGGAATTCCAGCGTTGTTCACCGAAAGCTTTGATGATTGTGTCTTTTCTTGTGAGATAAGCAGTGCCTTTTACGTTCATGTCGCTCCCCCTTTTTAAAAGAATTTCCGTTAGGGTTAAGTAGAGTGGTTAACATTAATACGCCTAGCTGATGTTTATTTTATCAAAAATAGACAAAACAAACCAATAATATTTAGGAATAAAACAAAGAATAATTACAGTAAGCTCCCACCATAAGCACAGGCAAAAAAGATGATGACTAATCTTTATTTATTCAGTAAATACAATATCTTAAAACATAAAACCACATGAGGGATGGAAGAACAATTAATGATCATTTCCATTTGACAGTAAATGAGGTATAATTAATCAAATATTGCAAAGGGCAATAAAAATTCCGCTACATAAATCAGCCTGCCCTCAGGCTTCTCTTCATTTGATATGAAGGAGGTATCTTTATGGAAACAAGAAGAGAGAAAAAGAACATCATTCTTACAATTCCGAGAAGTCAATTAGTTAACCGCACAAATAAAATGGTGAAAACCAGATTAAAATCAATTCTTAAAAAGATTAAACTCAAATAAAAATGAGGCGTATTCTATAACGTCACAATCAGTTCATAATCAATCGGAGATGTCCTGCCGGAATAAAGGAGGAGATTATTTTATGCCAATATTTATCATGTTCGGAAAGTATACCAAAGATTCATTAAAGGATGCTTCTGAGGGGCGGACTAAAAAGGCTGTCAGGATAATAGAGAAAAACGGCGGAAAGATAATTTCCATGTATGCCGTCATGGGAGAACATGATCTTGTTTTCACCCTGGATTTCCCCGATGCGGATAAAGTGATGTCCGCATCCATGTCATTAAATGTGCTGACAGGTATTTCGTTTTCGACATCGCCGGTTGTAGATGTGGAAAAATTCGATCATCTGATGTCCGCGATAGAAAAAATTTAATCCCGGATCGAACAGTTTAAAGAAGATGACAGCAGGGATTTACTATCTCTTTTTGCTGATTTAAAAGGAAATATAATGACCCCGAAGTCTTACAAAGAGTATGTTGTGCGTGTTTCCGAAAACGCCCTGATATCATTAGTCCTGAGTTCCCTGGAGGCTTATTCGGTAAAGAAAAAAGATATAAAAGAGAAAGGCAGGCCGAAATCGCGAATTGAAGTTTACGGAAGTCTGTTCGGTCATGAGATAGTTATGAAAAACAGAGAAATCCTCTATCAGATAGAGATGGCACACACAGATACGACCGCCGAGCAGAGAAGAAGCTCCGTCGATGAAAACAAGGAGGCAATCTCCCTGAAAGCCGATGTAATAACATCGTTCTGGCCGCATCTTATTTATCTCGGCGATTTTCATTCGCACCCGTTTAGAAATACAAAAGAAGTGCTGGATAATAAAATGTACTTCATGTCGGAGAACGACCGCGAATGGTTAAAAGACATCTTCTGGAAACAGAAGGGATACAGGGTTGGTCTGGTCGTAACCATTGCCGCTATGGGAAAAGCCGGAAGAAAAGTTTCCCGCTGGGTGGCCACCAACTGCGTGGAGGCGACTCTCGGTAATTATCGAATGTGGCTGTCCGCTTACTGCGCCTATTCACTAAAAGGCGAATACCGCTATACCAATGATAATGACATGTCCGTCAGGCTCGATTGTCCGGCCCTGACCGGGCTGCGGTGGGATCATGCGGATTTCGGCAGGTTCAGGAACGGAAGATATGAATCATCATAAAAATATTACAGGCAGACACAATGAGTTTATTGAAAAAATACGTTTTTGAACATCTCCGGGCCTTTCATTGTTGACGCCGCTATTCCCTCATGATATTCAGGCGATGAAAAGGGAGTTTTAAAAGTTATGAAAGAAGTGAAGATGTTTATGTTTGACGGATGTCCGCACTGTAGAAGGGCAAAAGAAATGATAGCCGAAATATTTGCCGCGCATCCGGAATATGCCTGTGTTCCTCTCACTGTAATCGATGAAAAAATAAATCCCGAAATTGCCGATCAATACGATTATTATTACGTTCCGACATTTTTCGCGGGAGATATGAAAATCATGGAAGGCGTTCCTACGAAAGAAGCGATTGAAAAAGTATTTGCCATCGCTTCAGGAAAAGATAAATAAAAATTATAAATTATCCATAATATTTTTGGAGAGGTATCAAAATGGAATTATCAGATGTCATCGCGTCACGCAGGAGTATTCGAAAATTCAAATCAGGGGATATTTCCGCTGAGACTGTAAATCAGCTTATCGATGCCGCGCGGCTTGCCCCTTCGGGATCGAATACCCAGCCTGCGCGTTTCATCGTTGTTCAGTCGCCTGCCGCGAAAGAGGCTCTGGGCCAATGCACGCCTTACAAGTTCATTGTCAAAGCCGCCGTTATTTTTGTTTGCTGCGCCGATTTAACGGCCATTACGACAAAGGATGCGCGTGTCGGAGAACTCATGCAGGAAGGCGCTTTCGACGGCGTTGACGTGGATGTCAGCGGAGCTTTGTCTTCAAGCTCCGTCATGGACGCGGAAGCAATCAAGGCGTACCTTACGATGAATGCGGCTATTGCCATAGAGCATATCGTCCTTAAAGCAGTTGACCTCGGCCTGGGAAGCTGCTGGGTGGGAAAATTTGACCGAGGGAAAGTAAACGGCTGTCTGGCGCTGGATGAAAATATCTTTCCCGTGGTGCTTCTGCCTGTCGGCTACCCGGATCAGTCACCCAAAGCCAGACCGCGTCTGCCTTTGGACAAATATATACTGAAGACCCTTTAAGTCTTAAAGGAAACTGTTTTATTTTATTTGGGAGAAATTTTCTTTCCCAGTTTTTCAATTTCGTTTCCTGTGTCTTTCAGTCCCTTTTCCATATCTTTGGCAATCACGCTGCCTTTTTCCTTTAATTTCAGCGAAAGGCTCCTGGATTTTTCTATTGTTTTCTTCGTGCCTGTTTCGACTTTTTTGCCTGTCCATGCAAGGCCGTGTTCCAGATATTTAGAGGAAGACTCAAGCGCTTCGCCTGCTTTTGCCGATTCCTTCTTCGTCCATGATTCCGCTGATTTGATATGAGAATCATTTGCCAGAGCAAAATATGCCCGTGCAAACGGTTTTTCGATTTTCTTTACGGATTTTACAGTCCCTTTTTTCACATCGACAGCCAGTTTTTCCAGTTCCTGTGCCGATGACATCATAGCCTCTTTACCTTTAACTGATGCTTTAGCGGATTCGGCTTTCATGAAGGCAGCAGCTTTTTTAATCTGCTCCGACGCGGAATCCATGTTTTTCTGCAGGTAATCCTGACGCGCCTTCTGAAAAGTCTGTTCGATGGACGATTGAGATTCCGTTTCGGCCAAAGCCGCCAACGGCAGGATTGCCGTTAAAATCAATGCAAAGAAAACAACTGCATTGACACGGTTTAAGCGATACATAGTTTGCCTCCTTCTAAATAAAATAATGGACACCTCTTCTTACCGGGGCAGTACGATCATCTTGTAATATTCATCCATCATGCGGATGTATGCCATGACTGCCTCGAACATCATCCAACTGATAACCAGTATTATTATCGTGAGTCCGACCTTCCATGGCCATCTCGTTTGCGGCCGCCACCAGATCAAAGGCAACGCCAGAGGACCCACGCAGCATAACGCGATAATGATATATGATTTCCGGAAATACCATGGAAGTTTTTGCTCTCCGGCTTTCGGGCGGTTAGTGCCGTCCAGGAACTCGCCGCAGTGTTTGCATTTTATCGCTTCATCCTGAATTTCTTCAGCGCAGAATGGACATTTTTTCATTATTGCCTCTCTTTAATTTTATTATTTCATTCTGCTGAAAAGGACGCTTCCCAGCAGAAACATTATAGCCGCGAAGGATGCGACGACGATGAAATCCACATAAAACGGAAAAATATTTATATTAAGCAATGATCCCCTGACACCGTCCACGGCATAGGTGAGGGGATTAAGCTTTACCAGCCCCCGCAGCCATAAGGGAAGTTTATCGTCAACCGGAAAGAGAGCGCCTGACAGGAAAAAGAGGGGAAATATCAGAAAAGATGAAATGAGCTGGAAACCTTCCAGACTTTCAAACAGGGAACCGAGCGCAAGCCCCATCGAAACCAGCGCGATGGATGTAATAAATAATAACAGCAAGGCCTGCGGAATGCCCCATGGGTTTACAGACGGAAACAAAAAGGAAAACAGAAAGAGAATAATAATCTGCAGAGTGACATCCGTGCATCCGCCCAGAACTTTTCCCATGAAAACGCTGAGACGCGAAACCGGCGCGACCAGTACGGCCTTGAGCACGTCGAGCTTGCGGTCCCAGACAATGTAAAGGCCGAAATACACCGAGCCGAAAAGCACAAGCATGGTTAATATGCCCGGATATATATAATCCTGATAATTGATATTGCTGACGCTGACACTCGCTCCCACGCCGCTGCCGAACAGGAAAAGCCACATGAGAGGCTGGACAATGCTCGAAACGATTCTGCTTTTCTCACGCTGGAAAACTTTGAATTCCCGCCACCAGACAGCGTAAATACCCATCAATTCCCTGCGTACGCGTTTATCGTTCATGGAATCAGGACCCCCTCTGACGGTAACGGACCACCGAATCCACCCAGCCGCCGGAATCCTCGGCGGCATCTTCCCTGATATCTCTTCCTGTAAGCTTGATAAACACATCGCTGAGCGTGGGTGTTCTCATTTCCACACACTCCACATTCTTAATATGAGAAAGAAGGTCAGGCAGGTGTTGATTGGCTTTTTTCATAACTATCTCTACCAGGCCGTCATTTATGCTGACATCCGATACATAAGGCAGTAAGCGTATTTGTTCAAAGTCCGGTTCTTTAACTTTAATTATCACCATATCCCCGCCCATTGACTCTTTCAGGGCATCGGGAGAATCAAGCTCGATTATCCGCCCATGATCGATAATTCCCACCCGGCCGCATACCAGTTCGGCTTCCTCCATGTAATGAGTGGTGAGCACAACGGTTGTCTGCTCCCTTTGAGCCATCTTTTTGATGTATTCCCAGATACGGGCCCGCGTTTGCGGATCAAGCCCCAGCGTCGGTTCATCCAGAAAGAGCACGGCAGGCCTGTGCAGAAGACCACGCGCCAGTTCCAGGCGCCTGCGCATTCCGCCGGAGTATGTGCGGGTCAGATCATTGCTGCGTTCACGCAGATCCACCAGTTCCAGCATCTCCGTTATTCTTTTTTTACGGATGGCGGAAGGAATGCCGTACAGACGCGCGTGAAGTTCAAGGTTTTCCGTTCCGGTAAGCACTGTATCCAGAGTTGGGTCCTGAAACACAATGCCCACCTTGCGCCTTACCTGCGCGGGTTCTTTTATCACATCGCATCCGGCGATTGTTGCGCTGCCGGAAGTAGGGCGGACAATAGTGCAGAGCATGCCGATAGTGGTGGTTTTACCGGCGCCGTTGGGTCCGAGCAGCCCGAATATTTCGCCTTTTTCTATATTCAGGTCGATGCCGCGGACGGCTTCTATTTTGCCGTAATGTTTTGTCAGAGCGTTTGTCTTAATTATCATTTATTTACATCCGTTTTTTTGCCATTACACCCGCAATGACAGCAATTAACTGTTTTCATTAATGCCGTGGCAATCTCAAGGCTGATGAGATTGCTTCGTCGCTTCGCGACACCCCCTCCAAAGGGTGACATTCAATGATAGCAATGCGTGACAACTCCGTCAACGGAAGATATGCGGTCAGCATTATTTTATACCCAGAAATTCCAGCTTCTTTGCTCTTTTCATTTTCTTTATTTTATATTCCAGTTGTCTCGCTTCTCTGGAATCACTGCAAGACAATATTTTTACCGGTTCAAACGGCCTGAATGCCCGCACAAACTTGCTCCCTTTGCCTTCCTTGTGCTCCTTCAGGCGTTTTTCAAGGTTATTCGTTATTCCCGTATACAGATAGTTATTCCGGCATTTAAGAATATAAACAATCCAGTTGCCTTTATCCGGTTTTTTCATAGGTTCCCTGTGAGAGACAGGTTAATCGAACACGCTTTAGTGAATGCGCCCCGCGACAGGCATTACCAGGGCGACTTATCTTCAATATCAACATCGAAAGTATTGAGAAAGATACTTACCATCATATAACATCCCGCCGCGATAGCCAGTTCCACCAGCGCTTCATGAGAAAAATGTTTACTGACAGCGGCGAAAGTTTCATCGCTGACCCTGCGTTGAAGAACCGTTTCTTCGGTAAAGCGCAGAACAAGGCTCTCTATTTCGGAAAATACAGGCGATGATGAACCTGTATCAAGCGCTTTTATTTTTTCATCCGTCATGCCGACCAGTTTGCAAACCTGACGGTGCTGAAAAACTTCGTATTTGGAATTGCACAGAATGCCCGCGCGGGTGATGGCCATTTCCCGGAGGATTGGATCGAGTTTGCCGCAGGAAAGCACCGCCGCGGGAAGGCCGAGGAACCGCCGGGCAACATCCAGCGGAGCGTGGGTAACGATTTTAAAAATATTCAGATCAAAAGGTTTCTGCCCCTGTAACTGAATTTTTTCCGTCTCGGTGTCAGCCGGTTTGTAGTAGGGTATGCGAGCCAAAACAATCTCCTTTTAATTTATCGGCTTTTTTGTGAAGTGACGTTTTATTCCCTGCATGACCGTTACGCACCTGGCCATTTCGCGGAATGCCGCGAATCCCGCTTCTTCCGCCATTCCCTTTAAATTTTCCGCGAAATCCCTTCTTCCCGCTGTCCAGATAACCAGCGGTTTTTCATGTTTATCGACAAGATTCCTCATATCCTTAAAAAAATCCGGTCCGATCAGCGGCGTGGAGTAGCTGTGGAATATAATGGAATCCACCGCGGGGTCGTTCATAACCGCTTCAAGCGAACGCCTGAATACTTTTTCGTAACCGTGGCGTTCAATTGCTATCCAGAGATCAAGAGGGTGATCCGGTTTGTTCCAGGGCGGAAAGAGCTCTCCGATGGACGCGAGCGTTTTATCGGAGAGTTTCGCGAGCGGAAGCCCGATATCGTCCATAAGGTCGGTTGTAACTGTTCCCGCGCCTCCGGAGAAGGTGAGAATGGCTGTTCCTTTGCCGGGGGCAGGGCGGCAGACCATCTTCTTGGAAAAGGCTCTGGCCATGTCGGTAAGCTCGCCCGCATCGAACACTTCGATTATTCCCGCCTGCCTGAACGCGCCGCTTGTGACCCGGTAATTTCCCGAAAGGCTTGCCGTGTGGCTTTGCGCCGCTTTTGCTCCCTGAACACTTCTGCCTCCAAAAAGAACAATAATGGGCTTATTCGTACTCTTCGCGAGTTTTAAAAATCTTTTTCCGTTAATAATTGATTCGAGATAGCAGGCGATGACTTCTGTTTCAGGGTCGTCTATCATGTATTCAAGGATATCGCTTTCGTCAATATCGCACTTGTTGCCGATGGAACAGGCCTTGCTTATGCCCATGATTCCTTCCTGCATCGCGTGAAGCATAAAACCGGCGGAGAGCATGCCGCTTTGCACAATCATGCCGACGTTGCCGCCTCTTAATATATCCGGCCATACGGCGGAATGAATAAAAGAAAAGACATATCTGCTGTTGGCGTCAATGAAACCCATGCAATTGGGTCCCCATAATCTAATGCCCGCTTTCGCCGCGTTTTCCAAAGCACGTTTCTGAAGTATTTTGCCTTCCTCTCCCGCTTCAGTAAATCCGCCGGATTCGATGATGATTCCCTTTACTCCTTTTTTGGCGCATTCGTTTACGGTTTCCGGCAGTTCTTTCGAAGGAATAAAATATATGGCAAGGTCTATATTGCCGGGAATCGAAGCCACATCGGGATAACAGGGAATGCCTAAAATTTCCGTGTAACTTTTATTAACGGGATAAATCTTGCCGCGGAATCCGGCCATTACGTTTTTAAGAATGCTGTATCCACCTTTGCTTTGGTTACTGGATGCTCCAATAATGGCAACGCTCTTTGGATTAAAAAAACAATCTAACATCAAAAAAAATCCTCCATTGTCTCTGTCATTGCGGGCCGTCTTTCAGACGGCTCGCAATCTATCTAAATAAGCACGGGATTGCTTCGTCTCTTCGCTCCCCGCAATGACAGCAATTAAACTGTCAGCGTTATTTCAGCACAACAAGCGCGTCAACGGCGACCGGCTTGTCTCCGCATACTATCAGCGGATTAATATCTATCTCGGCGATCGAATCGTATTTTATTCCCAGATCACCGATGCCGATAAGAGCCTTGGCAAGGGCTTCTCTATCCACCGCGGGACTGCCCCTGAATTCGCCAAGCAATTTCTTTGTCTTGATCTCGTCGATCATTTCCAGCGCGTCTTCCCTGGTCAGGGGAGCAACCCGGAAGGTTACATCTTTAAGCGCTTCCGTGAAAATGCCGCCAAGGCCGAACATGACACACGGTCCGAAACTCGGATCGCGTGAAAGGCCGATCACAAATTCGCGCGAGCCTTTCACCATCTTTTCAATAAGCACGCCGTCAAGATTAGTATCCCTGGAAGTGAGTTCGTCAAAAACCTGGGCGACGTCATCGAGATTGCCGATGTTAAGCGCGACCATGCCCGCTTCGGTTTTATGGGCGAGTTCGGCGGAGCATCCCTTCATCACCAGAGGGAAACCGATTTTCGCGGCCTCGCGGACAGCTTCATCTTTTGATTTGACAAGAGCCGCCGCCACAACAAAAACGCCTGCCGATTCTATTACCTGCCTTGATTCGTATTCCGAAAGAGTTTTGCGACCCTTCGCTGCTGCCTGTTCGATTATCTTCATCATAAAATCTCCTTATATCGTTACCCCAGGCCAATAGTGTATTTTGCCCGGGATTGTCAAGGGCTTGTTAATCCGTTTATCAAAGTCTTACGCATCTATGGTTCCAGCAATCGGCGTATCTGGTTTACAGCCGAATCAAACACCGACCGGTCAATAACCCTGGCCATCTGCAATCCGCCCCGCATAACCGCGAGAACAACAATCGCCTGATCCATGGAAGTTCCGGGAAATGAAAATGTCCCTTGTTTTCTGCCCTCATCCAAAAAATTATCCATCCAGGTCAGCAGATCCGAAACCAGCCCCTTTGCCTCTTCCTGCATGGCGGACGGCAATGTTGCGAAATCCGTTTCCAGAGCGCCGCTCAAACAGACAGATTCCTTCCTGGTAAGATAGTAACGGTAAATATGAAAAAAGCTGTCGAGCTTTTCCCAGTCATTCATCATTGCTGTCTGCTTACTCTCGCCCCATTTTTTAAAACGCTGCCTGGCCCGCTGTATTATACCGAAGCCGAGATCGCTTTTGCCGGGGAAATGGTAATGGATGGATGAGGTTTTAATTCCCAGCGAGGCGGCTATATTGGCATAACTGAAGCCGTTAAACCCCTTCTTCAGGAGTAACGTTTCTCCGAGATCCAGTATCTTTGTTTTTGTATCCGCAGGTACTTTGCTCATCTTCATCTCCGGTGATTACTCTACCTACTAGTAGATAGAATGTCAAGCGAAAATCCGGTCATTTTTCTTGTTTTCCCGCACCTCTTTGTCATCATTCCGAATCCGCCGCAGGCGCGTGAGGAATCTTAAACATTCGCAATTAAAATCATTATCATACGGTTAATAAGACTTCTTACATTCGTTCAAAGTGACATGGTGGGGGCGAATTGACAGAGTCGATGTTTGAAGTATCATTCCGTAAAGTGTCATTATCTTTCTTTCATTGACATACAGGAAGCTTATTTATATATTTCCATTATGGGAAATGAACTTCTTATCAAAAAACGCAAAACCAAACTGGTAATCACCATGGGACCGGCCCTGCAAAGCGATGAAACCCTGCGGAAAGCCTTAAAACTTGCCGACGCGGTAAGGCTCAACGCCAGCCACAGCCGACCTTCGGAACGAACGCCGGTATTGAAACACATAAGGAAAATTTCGGCTGAACTGGGCCGGATGATACCCGTCTTTCTTGATTTGCAGGGGCCGAAATGGCGTATCGGCCTGCTGGAAGAGCCG